>Ga0315287_10000010_pt1 | contig 180141 bp, 146 predicted proteins | sample YL17G11_0_MG_FD_205037 | JGI IMG/M metagenome (GOLD analysis project Ga0315287, IMG submission 205037) | Sediment microbial communities from Yellowstone Lake, YNP, Wyoming, USA - YL17G11_0 | ecosystem: Environmental > Aquatic > Freshwater > Lake > Sediment | place: USA: Wyoming | collected... | reverse complement strand
ATATAATGGCCAGGGAGGTGCCGTCGGAGATGATGTGGTGCATATCGACCAGTAGCAAGTGCCGGTCTTCGGCCAGTTTAAGCAGGCCCACCCGCAGCAGCGGCGCCCGGGAGAGATCAAAGGGCCGCACAAAACCCTTAATGGTAGACTCTACCAGCTCATGTTCACTTCGTCCACCTGGTCCACCAGCTCCAAGAACTTCTAGCTCAAAATCAACCTGTTCATGTATGAGCTGTACCGCCTCCCCATCCAGCATGATAAACGATGTGCGCAGGCTCTCATGGCGGGATATCATTTTTTTAAGAGCCGCGGCCAATCTAGCGGCGTCCGGTATGCCATGCAGGGAAAAAGCGGCCGAAATGTGATAAGGGGTGCTGTGCGTCCCCATTTGCTGCACAATATACAACCGCTGCTGGGCGCTGGATAAGGGGTAATACTCCCTCTTTTCAACTTCATCGATGTCGGCCGCCAGGGTCGGTTCCTGTCCCTGGAGATACTGGGCGGTGGCCCGGATGGTTGGATGATTGAATAACTGGGCCATCGGTACCTGGATACCGATAACCTTGTGAATCCGGGACAAAAGGATGATGGCTTTGAGCGAATGGCCGCCGATGTCTAAGAAATTGTCATCGATGCCGATACCGGCTGGGGAGATATTGAGCACATCGGCCCATAAAGCGACCAACGTTTGCTCTACCTCATTCCTGGGGGCTTCATAAACCTTACCGGTTTTTATTTCCGGCTTGGGCAGTGCTTTTCGATCGACCTTGCCGGTCTGGGTCAGGGGGAGATGAGCCATGACAACCACATAAGACGGCACCATATAATCGGGTAGACTCCGGGATAAAAATTCGCGCACCACGGCGACATCGATGTTGTCTTTTTGACCGGGATCCCGGGCCACGATGTAAGCGCAGAGGTACTTCTCATCGGTATCGCCGTTCCTGGCCACAACCGCCGCCTCTTTGATGGCCGGGAACTTGAGCAGCCCGGCCTCGATTTCCTGGAGCTCGATGCGGAAGCCGCGAATCTTGACCTGGTGATCGATGCGGCCCAGGTATTCGATATTGCCATCAGGCAACCAGCGGCACAAGTCGCCGGTCTTGTATAAACGATTCGCCCCTACACCGACAAACCGCTCCGCCGTCAGCTCCGGGTTATTTAGATAACCGTGGGCCAGACCCTGACCGGCTACCAGGAGCTCCCCCGGTACACCGACCGGCTGTAACCGGTGGCGTCTGTCCCCGATATACAATTTCACATTCGACACCGGCCGCCCGATGGGCACGCCGCCCTGCCGGTCCCAATCGATTAAAGAATAATAACTCGAATAAACCGTGCCTTCGGTCGGGCCATACAGATTTTCCACCGAAGCGCCCAGAGCGAATGCCAAAAACCTCTTGACCAATACCGGTAATAGGGCTTCCCCGGCCAGGAACAAATACCGCAGTGTTCTCAATTGCCCTTTGTTGCCTTCGTTTAAGGCTTCCAGGAAAGCGTGAAACATAGAAGGGACGAAGTTGATGTGGGAGACCTGGAACCGTTCGACCGTATCACGGATGACCTGGGGATCTTTCTCACCGCCTTTCTCCAATACGGCGAGCCTGGCTCCACCCATGAACCAGCCGAATAATTCGGCCACGGAGACGTCGAAGAGAAACGAGGTCTTGAATAGGTAGGTATCGCCGGGTAAGATGGGGTAAAGGTGTTGCAAGGTATAGAGGATGTTCATCGCGGAAGCGTGGTTGACGAGCACGCCCTTGGGCCGGCCGGTGGACCCGGAGGTATAGATGACATAGGCGAGTTCTGTAGGGGCGAACTGCCGTTCGCCCCTGCATTCCGCACCGATATCCTGAATGGGCGAACAGCAGTTCGCCCCTACAGCCTGCGAGCCAATGACAATCTCTGCACCGGAATCCGCCAGCATGTAATCGATACGCTCCTGGGGATAAGCCGGATCTATGGGTAAATAAGCGCCGCCGGCTTGCAGGATGCCCAGTATACCCTCCACCATCTCCACCGACCGCTCTAACTGGATACCCACAATAGTATTCGTTTTCACGCCCCTGGCCCTGAGTTCCTGCGCCAGACCATCGGCGCGCCGGGCCAACTCCCGGTAGGTGAAGGTTAAGTCTTTTCCAACCACTGCTACCCGGTCGGGCGATTGCCCGGCCTGTTCGAGTAATAGGCCCGGGATGGTCTTGCCCACCGGATAGTCGGCTACTGCCCGGTTAAACTCCTGGACAATCTGCTGGCGCTCCTTTAAATCCAGCATCTCTAATGAATCGACCCCCCCATCTTCAGCGGTTAATATTCCCTCTACCAGCCTGGCATAATGGCCGGCCAGGTTTTCCACCTGCCGGTCAAGCAGCACCCGGGCATCATACATCAGGTGTATCTCTACCTCGGTCGTTTGCCTGATACCGAGGGTCAGGTCATAATGGGTGCCTTCCTCCATGAGAAAAGACTCCACCGGCAAATCGGACATAGGGTAATTCTCTATGACCACCAAGCTATCGAACAACTCCTCGCGGGCTTCGATGCCGCTGTAATCTTTGATATCGAGGAGCGGTGTCTGCTCGTATACCTGCCGGGCCGCCAGATCGACTGCCAGGCGTGCCAATAAATCCTTGATCCGCTCGCCTGCCCTTATCTCCAGGCGCAAGGGGATGGTATTGATGAAGAGGCCGACCACTTCCTCTATGCCTTTCAATGCGGCTGCCCGCCCCGCTACGGTGGTGCCGAATATCACATCTTCCGTGTTGTCATACCTGTGGAGCAGGATGCCATAGGCGGCATAAAAAACGGTGGCCGGCGTGGCCTGGTTCCGGCTGCAATACCCTTTCAACCGCTCCCCAAATCCCTGCGGGAGTTGGACCCGGTAATCCCGGTTCCGGCATTTGTGATCGTGTTTTTTTTGCTTGATCGATAACTCGCAGCCGCCATCAAGCCCCTGTAGATAGCCCCGCCAATACTTGGCCTGCCCCCCTTTATCCTGGTCCTGCCAGAAACGGATATATTCCCTGAAACTGCTTTTCTTTACCCTGATTGGGGTGTCGCCGCACCTGGAAACCTGGTAAGCGGCGAAGAATTCCCGGAGGATGATCCCGGTACTCCAGCCGTCGAAGAGGATGTGGTGATGGCTAAGAATCATCTCATAGCGGTCACCGGCTAATTTAACGGCGATCACCCGGAAGGGCGTCCGGGTGAGATCGAAGTCCTGGCAACGGTCCCGTTGCCTGATCTCTTTTAAACTTTTTTGTTGCCCCTTAGCGGCCTGTGCGGTCAAATCCAGGTAATCGGGTTTGAAGTTGACCTCCTTTAAGATAACCTGGACAGGGTGATCCACCTTTTCCCAGCGGAAATGGGTGCGCAGCATCTCATTCTGTTTAACGACCACTTGCCAGGCAGCTTCAAAAGCGTCGATATCGAGCGGTAGGGCGACAGCAATGGATAATTGCTCGAAATAATGGCCGGCTGAAGGGTCTTTCAGGTAGTGGTAGAGCATACCTTCCTGGACCGGGGTTAAGGCCATGACATCCTGGATATTTTTCTTATCTAATTTTTTCATGTCCGGTTCCTTCCTGTGTTCAAAACATTTTTTTTACTGGTTCCGACACACATAGGGCAAGCGATGTTTTTTAAACTTCTATTTTTAAAAGACTCATCATTCCTGGGTTAAGCTTCCGCCGCCAGGCGACACAATGAAAAAGTTAAATAACAGAAAAGGGCAATTGTAATACTGGACAAAGAAATACCTTTTATCATAATTAGACTTTCAAGGAAATATTAAAAATGATTACCTTTCATAGACCGGGAATAAACTGGAGAGTACTTTTGTAAAAAGGTTTTTACATTTTTATGCCGGGGAAAAATAATACGGGGGCTCCTTTAGACCGGTCTGTCCAAGGTCGAATATCTTTTCATATAGATGAGATTCGCTATATTCCCGGACCGGGAAAACAAAAAAAGTAGCGATTTTAGCTATCGGGGAGGTTTTCCCGTTAACCAGGGACGATTTTTGTCCCGGCTCCAGGGGAAAATAGGTGAAAGCCGGCTATTGAAAAGCTTTGATAAGGAGATCGCCGAGGTTGGTAGAAAACTCCACCGGGTTGTCGAGCTCGTAACCCTCGACCAGGGAGGCCTGGGAATAGAGGATTTCACTGCACAACTTCAAGTCCGGGGAGTTTCTATCCTGGGCATAGAGCTTTTCCAGGATGGGAAAAAGCCGGTGCTGGGGGTTGATCTCCATGATTTTCCTGGCCCTGGCTGTCGGCTGGTTGACGCCCCGCAGGAGCTGCTCCATGTTGAAGGTCACGCCGCTGCTGGTGGTCACCAGGCAGACCGGGCTGCTCTTTAACCTGCGGCTCAACCGGACCTCGACGACTTTTTCCCCGAGTAAGTGCTTGATGGCGGCCAGTAAATCCCGGGACTTCTCCTCCATTTTTTTGAAATCATCTTCTTCGGCGGGATTTTCCGTTTTTGTCTCTCCTTCTGCCGGTCCCGGTTTTTGATCTTTGATGATCTCTTCCAGGTTTAAATCCTGGCGGGTAATCGATTTGATCTTCTTGCCGTCGTATTCATCGAGGTTCTGGGTCAAGAACTCATCGATCTTATCCACGAAATAGAGGAGCTCGATGCCTTTCTCCCTGAGCACCTCGAGCTGGGGCATGCGCTTGATGGTATCGATATCTTTACCGGTGGCATAATACATTTCCTTTTGTCCTTCCGGCATACGCTCCATGTACTCGCGCAGGCTGGTCAGGCCGCCATCTTTGGTGGAGGTGGGGAACAGGAGCAGGTCCTGGAGGGTCTCCTTGTTCTTGTACTTCATGTAGATGCCGCCTTTGATGGCCTTGCCGAATTCCGCCCACATCTCTTCGTACAGCTTGCGGTCGTTTTTCAGCAGGTTCTTCAAAGATTCGAGCACCTTTTTCTCGAGGTTCGTCCCGATAATCTTCAGTTGTTTGTCATGTTGCAGGATTTCCCGGGAAATATTGAGGGAGAAATCGGGCGAATCGACCAGGCCGCGCACGAAACGAAGATGATCGGGCAACAAATCCCGGCAGTCGTTCATCACGAAAACATGGTTGGAATAGAGCTGGATACCGCGGGAAAAATTCTTATCATAGAGATCGGATGCGGCTTTTGCCGGCACAAACAAGAGGGCGGTGTACTGGATATTGCCCTCTGCCCGGGTATGAATCACATCGGCGAACTCATTCCAATCGTGGTAATGGTGCTTGTAAAACTGGAAGTACTCATCCCGGGTAATCTCCTTCTTATCCCGTTCCCAGATCGGGATGACCGAGTTCATCACCTTGCGCTGCACCACGGTGGCGGTTTTCCCTCCCTCGATCACCTTGCCGTCTTTATCTTTCTCCGGTTCTTCATGGGAAAAATCCATCTCGATGGGATAGCGGATGTAATCGGAGTATTTTCTCACCAGGTTCTGGATGGTGTAGGGGTTGAGGAAATCTTCCTCCGGGTTGCCTGCCTGACAACAATCGGGCCGGATGTGTAAGATGATAGTCGTACCGCGCTCTTTCCTGGCGGCCTTCTCCAATGTGTATTGGCCGTCCCCCTTAGATTCCCATTTAAGAGCCTCCTGTGTGCCGGCGGCCCGGGTAAAGAGTGTCACTTTATCGGCCGCCATAAAAGAAGAATAGAACCCGACCCCAAATTTGCCGATGAGCTCGATATCCCCTTTATCTTTTACCTGGGATAAGAAAGATTTGGAGCCCGACCGGGCAATGGTGCCGATATTATCGATCACTTCCTGGCGGGTCATACCGATACCGTTATCGGTAATCGACAGGGTCTTTTTCTCTTTATCGATTTCCAGGAAAATTTTGAACCCCCCCTCCCCTTCCAGAATCTCCGGCTGGGTGAGGGACTGGAAATTGATCTTATCGAGCGCATCGGATGCGTTGGAGATCAATTCCCGCAGGAAAATCTCCCGGTGCGTATAAAGGGAATTGACCATCAGGTTGAGCAGCTCTTTGGTCTCGGCCTGGAAAGAGAGGGTCTCTTTGGCCTTTTTTCCCTTAACATCCTCTTTTTCTTTCATCTTAAACTCCTTATATATTACAGGGCTTTGCCTGGGGTAAAACCCCGATCGATGCCTTATATTACCCTATCATCCCGATAAAGTCAAGTTTCCTGCATTGTCTGGACACCTGATTAACCTGATTAGGCAGAATGGGCTGTTAACAGGCCCTCATCCCCCCCGACCCTTCTCCCGCTTGATGCAGGAGAAGGGGAGTATCTGGGCGAACGGGGCGCAGTGAGACATGAAGCGCCGTTCTAACCTAAACTTACGCACCGATGCCCTTGACAACCGGCAATTTTCGGTTAAAATAGATGGGTGATTAAAAATGGACTTCCAGGATGAGCGACCATGTTTGAGGCCAAAGAATTTAATACCGACCTAACCCATTACCTGGTTTTCCTGGAGCTGGAAAAGGGCCTGGCCCAAAATACCCTCATCTCTTACCGGCAGGAGCTGGAAAAACTGGCCGCCTTTTTGCAGGGATTAAAACCGGCTTCCCTGTCTCACCGGGAGGTAGCAGCGGCCGAAATGTTGCATTTTATCAGGAACGAGTCGGAAAAGGGCAGTGCTTATGCCAGCCAATCGCACCTGATCTCTGTGCTCAAAAGCTTTTACCACTACCTGTTGGTCGAGGACAAGATTACTATCAACCCGACCTCGGGCCTCATCTTCCCCAGGCGCTGGAAGGTGCTGCCCAAATACCTGAGCATCGACCAGGTGGAGGAGCTCCTGGAGAGCCCAGATCAAGGTACGCCGATCGGCAAAAGGGACAAAGCGATCCTGGAGTTGATGTATGCCACCGGGCTGCGTATTTCCGAGGCCACCGGTCTGAAGTTCGAGAACATTTACCTGGAAGAGCATTTCCTGCGGGTCATTGGCAAAGGTCAAAAAGAGCGGGTGATCCCCTTCGGGGAAAAGGCGGCCGAATTTTTAACCGCTTATTTGACCGGTGGCCGGCCGGCACTCTTGGCCGGGCGGGGAAGCGAGGTGATTTTCTTGAACCGCAACGGCGATCACCTGACCCGGCAGGGATTGTGGAAGGTGGTCAAGGGTTATGGGAAAAAGCTGGGTGTGGCCCACCTGCTGACGCCCCATACGCTTCGCCATTCGTTTGCCACCCATTTGCTGGAGCGGGGGGCAGACCTGCGGTCCATCCAATTGATGCTGGGGCATGCCAGTATCTCCACCACCGAAATTTACACCTATGTGGCCAAACAGCGGGTTAAGCAGATATATGACCAATTTCACCCACGGAGCGATAAAAAACTCCCGGATGAGCGATAAGAAATCTTACGGGTGGCTGAAATTACCGGGCTTATCTAAGAAGTGGATCAGTTTCCGGGATTTTTTTTTCAGCTTGCGCAACGCTTTGGCTTCGATCTGGCGGATTCTTTCCCTGGTCACCTGGAATTCCTGGCCCACTTCCTCCAGGGTATGCTCGTTGCCGTCGCCCAGGCCGAAGCGCATCTCGATGACTTTGGCCTCCCGGTCGGTCAGGGTGGAGAGTACCACTTCCAGTTGTTCCCGTAAATTCATTTGCGAGACCATCTCCGGTGGGGACGTGGTCTTGACATCTTCCAGAAAATCGCGCAGATGGGAATCGTCGTCGCCCACCGGCGTTTCGATGGATATGGGTTCCTGGGCTATTTTCAGGATTTTACGGATTTTTTCGACCGAGTAGCCGGTCTCCTTGGAGATTTCCTCTTCTGTGGGCTCGCGGCCCAATTCCTGGACCAGTCGCCGCTGGGTGCGGTTGATCTTGTGGATGGTCTCGATCATGTGCACCGGGATGCGGATGGTGCGGGCCTGATCGGCAATGGCCCGGGTAATGGCCTGCCGGATCCACCAGGTGGCGTAGGTAGAAAACTTGTAACCCCTTTGGTATTCGAACTTCTCCACGGCTTTCATCAGGCCGATGTTGCCTTCCTGGATCAAATCGGAAAACTGCAAGCCCCGGTTGATGTATTTCTTGGCAATAGAGACGACCAGGCGCAGGTTCGATTCTACCAGGTCGTTCTTGGAAAGCTCGATAATCCTTTGTCCCTCTTCGATGTCGGCGCACGTTTTGAAGAGGTCCTCGGCGGTAATCTCGTACTTCTTGTTCAGGCTCTCCAGTCTTCTCTCGTAGGTTTCGATCTCCTCGCCCAGGCTCTTTTCTTGCCCGGTCTGCACCAGGTGGCCGATTTCCTCATCGAGCTTCTTGATGCGGCTGATGATGTGGACATAATTCTCTTTCAACTGCTTGATGCGGTAAACGAAAGATCGCTTGTGCTCGTAGAGGATCGACATATTCTGGATGAGCTGGGTGATCTCGACCATCTTCTTGGCAATAGAAAAATTACTGGCTTTGCTCTTCTTGAGGTTTTTGAGCTCCCGTTTCAATTTGTTGAGCCGCTCGAATTGCTTTAAGAAATTTTCCCTGATCTTATGCCTCTGGGACTCGTCTTCGATATCCTCGTTGATATCGATCACTTCATCGATATCTTTGACCCCTTCCAGCACGTCGCGCCCGAGCTCGATGACGGAGTTGAGCACGATGTTGGTCTTGGAGAGGGCCTTGATGACCTTTTTTTCCCCGCGCTCGATGCGCTTGGCGATCTTGACCTCCTCGTTACGGGACAGGAGGTTGACATTGCCCATTTCCCGCAGGTATTGGCGTACCGGGTCACCCACGATCTCGCTCTTTTCCAGGGCCGATTTTACCGGTTTTGTCCGGGGTATTTTAATGATTTTGATCTCGTTCTCTTTCAGATAGTGTTTTAAGAACTTCAGGTTGTTCTTAAATCTCTCTTCGTTATCGAAGAGATTCAATATAAAAGTACTTTCCACTATGCCGAAATTCTTTTTCGCCCGGCGCAGGATGGCTTTCAGTTCTTTTTTGTTTTCGGTCAAGAAATCGTTGTACATCCGCAGCCTTTCCGGTTTGAGAATGGTCTTTTTCCGCATGATCTTGATGTTCAGGGTGGCCAGCCGGGAGAGGACCTCTTTTTTCTGCTCCATCAGGTCTTTGTCTTTCAAAAATTCCATGAAATCTTCTTTCTTGATGCGGCCTTCGACCACCCGGGCAATGCGGGTCAATTCGATAATGAGCTCTGGGGTGACCTCTTTCTTGACCAACGATTCAGACCTGGGTATAGGACCGTGAGCAGGTTCTGCCGGTTGGGCTGTGTCCGGCTTGTTCCCTTTCTCCGACTGCGGGGCTTTATCTTTTACACCCCCCTGGGTTTCATTTCCCTCTGTCTTTTGCTTGATTTCTTCCAAGCTAGGCCTCCTGCATTCTGTTAAATTTTTGCTTGACGAACCTATCTTTGAGACGAGACAATTCCTGGACTTTCTGCATATTATTTTCTCGCTCGGCGATTTTTATGTCCTGGTTGAGCTGTTTCATTTTCTGTTGGTTGATGATCTGGTTAAGGCCGACAAAGCTATTTTCGATTTTTCCGGGTAGGGCTTCAACATCCTGCCGGACCTTTTCCCTGGCCTCATAGACGCTCTGGAATTCGGCCTGCTCGGCTTTGCCCAGTTTTTGCATGATTTTTTGAAAATCGACATCATCTGCTGCCGGTACATAGTGCTGGAAAATCAAGCGGATCAGGTTCCCGGCAGAGAGGCCGGCCAGTTGGACATCCGGGAACATAGACCTGGCCCGGGGGATAGTGTCCGGTACGGCCAGGATCGCTTCTAAAAAAATCCGCTCCACCGGGGTGATGACCATTTGCCGGTCCCCGTGCTCGGGCGATGGCAGCGGCCGGTTGGCCGCTTTAAACTCGGCGATGCCGGCTTTAAAAAAATCGGCTGCCAGGCCCTGGTAGCCGTCCTGGATAATGGGGTCGGCAATCTTCTCCAGGTTTGACCTGATCCGGTCCATGGCCAGCTTCTTCTTTTCCGGCACCCGGCGCCAATCGGGGAAATCGCTGTCGATGCGGTCGAGCAGGAATTTAAAACCCTCCACTGCCTGGCCGATCTCTTCGTTTAACCCCTTCATCCCGCTTTTCCGGATCAATTCGTCCGGGTCTTTGGCGTCTTTTAGCAGCATGATGCGGGGGTTGACGTTTTGCTCGAACATCTTCTCGATACCCCGCATAGCGGCGGCGACCCCGGCTTTATCGCTGTCGTACGACAGGTAGATGTTGGAGGAAAAGCGTTTTAAAAGGTAGATCTGGTTTTCCGTTAGGGCCGTGCCCAGGGAGGCGGTCACGTACTTGATGCCGTGCTGATAAAGGGAGACGACATCGAAATACCCTTCCACCAGGAGGGCCCGGTCCGCCTCTTTGATGAATTTGCGGGCCAAATGAAAACCGAATAGGTGGCTGCCTTTTTTGTACAGGGGCGTGTCGGGCGAATTGAGGTATTTGCTTGGTTCATCGAAGATGGTGCGGCCACCGAAAGCCAGTAAAGTGCCGGTTTCGGAGAAAATCGGGAAAATGATGCGGCCCCGGAAACGGTCGTATACCCGGTTATTGGGACCCCGGATCAATAGGCCGAGCTCGACTGCCCGCTCGATATCGACACCCTTTTTCTTCAGGTGATTGGCCAGGCCGTCCCATTTGTTTTCTGCATAGCCGATAGAAAAGGCCTCGACTGTGCCGTGCCCGATGCCCCGCTTATCCAGGTACGCCTGGGCCTGTTTGCCTTCAGCGGCATCTACCAGGTTAGCGCGAAAGTATTTCATGGCCAGATCGTTGATGCCGGCATAGACATCCTTCCGGTCCACCTTTCCCTCCCGGGTCTTGTGCACCGGGACATGGAATTTGTCGATCAGGAAGTTGAGGGCCTGGGGAAAGCCGACATTTTCCATTTCCTGCACCAGGGTGAAGATATCGCCGAACTTGTTGCACCCGTAGCAGGTGAAGGTTTCCTTGTCCGGCATGACGAAAAACGAGGGGGTTTTTTCCGTATGGAAAGGACATAGGGCTTTGAAGTGTTTTCCAGCCGGTTTTAAGTCCATGTAGAGAGAGGCCACGTCTGTGATAGACACGCTCCTTCTAACCTGCTCCTTTACTTCCATCGGCATATAAAAAGTTTCACTATTATAATGTTATAATTTTACAGAATTTCAACCAGCCTACTCAATTACCGACAGGAATTCCCGAAGGGAATGTATCGTTTTTCCTTGGGTATATAGAGAAGAGTTGTAGAATACCACTATTTGGAGAAAAAGTAAATATCCGGTAACCCATCTTTTCATTTTTGTTACAATTGTGTATAATTTCACCTACTTCAAAAATAAGGAGGAATCGTTGGCCCGGATGAAAGAGCCGAGAAAAAACCGGTCGCTTGAGGTTGTCGAGAAAGAGGAACGCAGCGGTGGCCGCTCTATATAAAGCCCGGATTACCCGCAAGGTCTTCTACTCGGAAGAGAGCGGTTTCGGCGTCTTCAAGGCCTCGGTCAAGGGGCGGCGAGAAGCGGCCACACTGGTCGGTATCCTGGTCGATGTCAACGAGGGGGACTTCCTGGAGATAACCGGAGATGAGGTGGTTCATCCCCGGTTCGGCGACCAGATCAAGGTCATTGGCTATAAGGCCATATTACCCGAAGATAAAGAGGGGATCGTCAATTACCTTTCTTCCGGCCGCATCAAGGGCATCGGCAAGAAGAGTGCCGAGAAGATCGTCAATGCTTTCGGGACCGACACGTTCGACATTTTAGAGCACCACCCGGAACGGTTAAGCGAAATCAAGGGAATCAAAAAGGATATCCGGGAGGAGATCAAGAAGAGTTTCCAGGACAACCACCGCATCCGCGATCTAACGGTCAAATTATCCCCTTACGGCATCGGGCCGGAAACCACCTTTAAGATATTCAAAGAGTTTGGCGAAGCCTCGCTGGAAATTTTGCAGGTCAACCCTTTTATCCTCATCGACCGCATCCGGGGTATCGGCTTTCGTATCGCCGACACCATCGCCCGCGCTTTTGGCCTGGAAAGGGACGATCCCCACCGCATCCGCGCCGGTACGCTCTTTCTCCTGGAACAGGTCGAACAGCGGAACGGCGATATGTACATGGAAGAGACGGACTTAGCCGAGCGCAGTGCTACACTCCTGGATGTCGATCCGAAGGCCGTTCTCGAGACCATCGAGCACCTGGTAGAGAGAAACGACCTGGTCCGGGAGATTATCCCGGAAAAGGTGGTGATGAGTTACCGTAATTATGCCATCGAGAAATCCATTGCCCAGAAGCTCTCCTTTCTCAGCCGGGAAGAATCCGGTTTACCGGAAGTAGTCGTCGATTTTGCCGATATCTTTGCAAAAATTTCCCTGGAATTGAGCGATGATCAGAAAGGGGCCGTGTTCTCGGCCGTGCGTAATCCCATCACCATTATCACCGGCGGCCCCGGCACCGGCAAGACGACCATCATCCGGGCCATTATCGAATGCCTGAAAGCGGCCGGGCAATCGGTGTCCATTGCCGCGCCCACCGGTAGGGCCGCCAAGAGGGTGGAAGAAGCCTCCGCTTACAAGGCATCCACCATTCACCGTTTGCTCAAAGTCGATCCCCAGACCCGCTCCTTTCTCCATAACGAGGGGAACCCCTTGCCGGTCAACGCCGTGATCGTGGATGAATTTTCCATGGTCGATTCCTTCCTCTTCCATGCGCTCCTGAAAGCGATCAGCCGCCACACCCGGCTGATTATCATCGGCGATAAAGACCAATTGCCCTCGGTCGGGCCGGGTAACGTGTTGCGCGACCTTATCCATAGCGACTATTTTCACACCATCTTTTTAAAGCGCAATTTTCGCCAGGACGAGAACAGCCTGATCATCGACAATGCCTACCGCATCAACACCGGGGAGAACCTCGCCTTAAAGCCCTATTCCCGGGAGCTCGATTTTGTCTTTATTAAGGTGGCTGGCGACGAAGAAGCCAGGGAAAAGGTGTGCCGCATCATCGACTATTACAAGCACGATTTTCTCTTCAATTCCCCCGATTACCAGGTACTGGTGCCCATGTACCGCGGGCAATCGGGCATAGACCAGTTAAACCAGGTCATCCAGGCCCGGTTTAACCCGGCCCCCCTCATCACCCTCAAGGAGAAGGTCGCCTTCAAACGTGGCGACAAGGTGATGCAGCTCAAGAACAATTATGAGAAAGTGATATTCAACGGTGAACAGGGCGTGGTGGCCGCTTTCGATCCCCAGGGCAATATCCTGCATATCGATTTCGATGGCTATATCGTCGAATACAGCCCGGATGAGCTCGATGAGTTAACCCTTTCTTATGCGGTTTCGGTGCACAAGTCCCAGGGATCGGAGTACGGCATGGTGATCCTGGTGCTCCTGCCCGGTCATGCCATCATGCTCAACCGGGAGTTATTCTACACTGCGGTCACCCGGGCCAAGAAGCGGCTCTTCTTAGTCTCCGATATCGCCACCATCCAGCGGGCCATAGCCAATTCTGCCCCGGCCGAGCGCAAGACCTTGCTCCATCGCCGCCTCCAGGAAGCCTTCACCAGTTCATGAATTTTTCTGCCCCGGCAAACCTGGCGATTTATTCGTATTTTGGGCGTTAAAGAATCACCCCCCAGCGGATGATCCAGGCTGAAAGGCCGAACAAATGGGGTCAGGCTGACCGGTGAACAAAATCGCTAGCGGTCAGATTTCGGCGAGCTCGAGCCAGGAAAACCAGATGGGGTGGTTGGTTTTATACCATTCGAGGATTTGCCGTAAGACGGCCTGGTTTTTCTCGGAAATCATTTCCTTTGGGATGCGGCTAAAATGGATGCGTATCCTCTCTTCGCCGATAAATTCCAGGGCCTCCGAGCACAAGGTCTGGAGCTCGTTGCGGATCCGGCCTGAATCGGAGATCCTGACCGGCCGGTTGACATAATCTTCTCCGGCCATGAAGCGGTTGAGCAAGGGATTAAAGATGAGACGGCTCTGTTCCAGCGTTTCCATGAGACCCAGGGTAAAAGCGATCCGTTTATCGCCGTCCCGGCCCACCAACCTGACCGTGACCTTGTAGCTCTTGTCTTTAATGATTTCTTCGACCCCCGGTGCGCCGGAATAGGGGTCGGGCCGCATGTAACCGGAAACGGCCAGCACATCCCAATCCTTTTCCGGGAAGAAATCATCGGCCTGGATAGAGAGCTTTTTCACCGGCACGCCGGCATGGATACCTTCATAGATCATGGCGCGGTATTTTTCGACCGTGGCCTCGTCCACCGGTTTTTTCATCAGTTCTTCCAGGCGTTTGGCAAAACCGGGGTCTTCGGGGTCAAGCGACATCACTTCCCGCTCTTCCTGGTAAGGAAGTTTAAAGGTAGATGTAAACGGCAGCAGGAAACCCTGGATGCCGAGCATAGGGGTGAGGCTGGCCGCTTGCATGGCTTCGGCTGAAGCGGCATAGCCGTCGCCCAGGAAGAGGTGGGTCTGCCCGGATTTATCCTGCCAGGTGCCGACCAGGTAAGTGGGGGCATAGGTGCCCGATTCGGTGAAAGCGGCCTTGCCGGTGGGCAATGTCCAGCCATCCTCGACCACGTGGACGCCCAGGTCCGTCCATTCATCCCACAATTTACCGATCCGTTCCCGGCGGCTTTCCCCACCCAGTGTCCAGACATGGATATTTTGCCGCTGGATACCGGGGAAGGTCATCTCGATGGCTTTGACCACCTCCCGGCGGGGGGTGCGAAAATTGATCAGGATCGATTCCCGGGAAGCTTTATCGACCACCTCGGCCGGTAAAAACAGGGTACCGATATAGCCTTCATAAGGACGGGTGATCTTGAGCGGTTGGTTGAAAATGTGGAGAACGGTCAATGCGCCGGTGTCTGCCCCGGCAGCAAAACGGGAGGTATTTTCCAATGTATCGATGGCTGCGCCCCAGACGGTGATGCGGTCCTGCTGGATCTCATGGTAAAATTGTTCCCAGGTGTAGTTGTGGTTGTTGACCAACTGGATCACGCGCTTATCGAGCCATTTGGCCACTTCCGGCCGGGCATAGATGCGACCGAAACCCAATTGCGGGTTTGATCCCATTTCCGGTGTCTCGCCCACTTTGGGCATCAAGCCCTCGCCCAGGCAAACCATGATGGCGTGGTTCTCCGGCAGGTGGCGGGTCAGGTACCAGAGACTCTCGCTCATGGCATAGGCCGAGATGGCATCGGCATCTTTCTTGACCTGGTTGAGACCTTTCTTATCGAGTTTGGCCCCTTCGCCGAAACGGCCGAATAGTTGGGTACCCAGGGCGGTTACTGCCCCGGTCATGGCAAACAAACGCTCCATCTTACCGTCGAGGAAGGAGATATCGGTGGTGAACTCTTTGGCAGTTTGTCCCCGGAGCCATTCGATCTCGACATCTAAAAGCCGGAGGTGGAAACGGCCGAGTATCGGCCTTGTATCGAAAGCCCATTGGGCAATACGATCGTTTTTTTCTTGCTGCTTCTTATCCATTGACGCTCCTTTTGAGTCTGAAAGCTTAATTATCCCATTTTTTTAAGTAAATTTCAAAAACTTTCTTGGAAAAATAATCCCGATTTTTTTTACCGATCGGTGACAGGGGGTTTTAGGCCCGGGCGAGCATGAGTTTAATGCGGTTGACCTGGTTGACTTCGGTAGACCCGGGATCATAGTCTACGGCCACGATATTGGCGCCGGGGAACATCCGGCGCAGACCTTTGAGCATCCCTTTACCGAAGACCTGGTTGGGCAGGCAGGCAAAGGGCTGCACGCAAATGATATTGCGGACGCCCGTTTCTAAAAGCTCGATCATCTCCGCCGGCAATAACCAGCCTTCCCCGGTCTGGTTGCCGGTGGAGAGGAGTTCTTCCGCTTTGACCGCCAGGTCTTTAATCCGGGCAGGCGGAGAGAAACGCACACTCCGGGCCAGAGCCCGGCGCAGGGGTCTTTGATAGGTCTCGGTCCATTTGATCAGCAGGAGGCCAATGAGTGAAGCCCGGCGGCTGGCCGAGAGCAGGCGGCGATTGGCCACCGGGTCATAGGCGCAGTACTGGAAAAACAGGGCCAGGTCCGGGACCACCGCTTCCGCACCCTCGCTCTCCAGAAGATCGATCACCCGGTTATTGGCCTCCGGGTGGTATTTGACCAGGATTTCGCCGACCACGCCCACCCGCGGTTTGACCCGGGGCATGAGGGGCAGGTTGTCGAAATCCTCGACGATGCCTTCGATATGGGAACGAAACTGGGAAAACTTGCCCCCCGGTATCGCCTGCCGGCAAATAGCCGTCCACTTTTCAACCAGGGCATTGGCCACCCCAGGCGTCTTTTCATAGGGCCGGGTGGCGTAGAGCACCCGCATGAGCAGGTCGCCGTATGCCACGGACATGAAAATCCGGCGGATCAGGGGCCGCGATAGGGAGAACCCAGGATTTTTTTCCAGGCCGGCAGTGCTGATGGAAATAACCGGGATATGATCGAGGCCAGCCTCTCTCAAAGCCCGGCGGAGAAAACCGATGTAGTTGGTGGCCCGGCACCCACCACCGGTCTGGGTCATGAACACCGAGGTATTCTCCAGGTCGTACCGGCCCGATTGCAGGGCAGACAGGATCTGCCCGGCCACCAGGATGGCCGGGTAGCAGGCATCATGGTTCATGTATTTTAAACCGGTCTCTACGTCCTGGTGAGATACGGACGGCAGGACTTCGGCCCGATATCCGCAGGCCCGGAAAGCAGCTTCTAAAAAAGGGAAATGGATCGGGGACATCTGGGGAATCAGGATGGTGTGCCGGTCCCTCATGTCCGGGGTAAACACCAGCCGTTTCGGCGCCCGCTCTTTGTTTTCAGGCAGTAAACCTTGTTTCTCCCGGTAGCCCGCGGCCGCCACCAGGGAGCGTAGACGGAGACGGGCGGCAGCGAGATTTTTTACTTCATCGATCTTGAGCAGGGTGTAGATTTTCCCCTGTTTTTCCATGATTTCCCGTACCTGGTCCACGGTGACCGCATCGAGCCCGCAGCCAAAGGAATTTAACTGGACGAGCTCGAGCTGGGGATTTTGGGCGGCCCAATGGGCGGCCCGAAATAGCCGGGAATGAAAGACCCACTGGTTGACCACCGACAGGGAAATTTCCCCTTTGGCCAGGTGACAAACCGCATCCTCGCTGAGTACCGCCAGGCCGAGCGCAGCGATTAATTGCGGGATGCCGTGGTTGATTTCCGGGTCCAGGTGGTAGGGCCGGCCGGCCAACACGACCCCTTTTTGGCCCGTACGCTGCATTTCGGCCAGGATTTCCCCGCCTTTGTCCCGGATATCCTGCTTATACCGTTCCAGTTCCCGAAAAGCATCATCTACCGCCCGGCCGATCTCGGCGCGCCCGATGGAAAAACGGGCCAGTTCTTCAAAAAGCCTTTTTTTCAGCCTCTTTTTATGGTTGATGGGCAAAAAGGGGTGCAAGAATTCGATCTGCCGTTCTTTGAGCTGGTCGATGTTGACCTGGATGACTTCCGGGTAAGAAGCAACAATGGGGCAACTAAAGACCGGCGCGCTTCCCGGTTCATCCTGGATTTCCTGGGGGAGGCAAGGGTAAAAGACCAGGGGCACCCCTTTTTCGGCCAGGTCGATGATATGGCCGTGGCAGAGTTTGGCCGGGTAACAGACCGATTCGGAAGCCAGGGTTTCAAGACCCCTGTCGCCGGTGTGGGAAGTGGATGGAGAAGAGAGGATAACGGAAAATCCCAGCCGGGTAAACAGGGTGAACCAGAACGGGTAATGCTCATAGATATTTAAGGCGCGGGGCAGGCCGATACGGCCCCGGGGCGCTTTTTCTACCGGTAAAGGCCGGTAATCGAAGAGCCGCTGATATTTATAAGCGAAAATATCGGCCGCCGGTTTTTCGTCCCGGGTTTGCGGATTACCCTTTTCGCAGCGGTTGCCCGAAACGAAGCGTCCCCGGTTGGAAAAAGTGTGGACCTGGAGCAGGCAACGGTTGGTGCAGCCGGGGCAGCGACGGGTTTCGGTTTTCACGCTGAAGCGATCCAGCGCTTCCGCTTTAATCAAACTGCTGTCCCGGCCGGGGGTATAACTCTCCCTGGCGGCCAGGGCCGCCCCAAATGCGCCCATGATCCGGGCAATGTCGGGTCTGATGACCTCCCGGCCCAGTTCCAGCTCAAGGCTCCTGAGCACGGCATCGTTGACAAAAGTGCCGCCACAGACCACGATTGAGCGGCCCAGGTCCTGTTTATCCCTGATCTTGATCACCTTGTACAGGGCATTTTTCACCACCGCTTGGGCCAGGCCGGCAGAAATGGCCCCGATACCGGCGCCATCCTTTTGCGCCTGCTTGACGCGGGAGTTCATAAATACCGTACAGCGGCTGCCCAGGTCTACGGCACTGGCGGCCTCTATGCCCTGCCGGACAAATTCTTCCAGGTCAAATCCCAGGGACCCGGCAAATGACTGGACAAAGGTGCCGCACCCGGACGAGCAGGCTTCATTGACAATAATATCTGCGATGGCCCCCTGGTTGATCTTCAGGCACTTCATATCCTGGCCGCCAATGTCCATGATAAATTCCACGCCCGGGGCAAAAAAAACACCGGCCCGAAAGAGGGACATGGTCTCGACTTCTCCCCGGTCGATGCCAAACGCAGCCTTAAGCAAAGACTCACCGTAACCGGAAACACAGGAATAAGCCACCCGGCACTGGCCCGGGAGCCTCTTATAAAGGTCTTTTAAGGCTTTGACCGCCGTTTCCAGTGTTTGGCCGCGGTTCTGGCCGTAAAAGAAATCGAGTAATCTTCCCTGGGCATCGATCAGGGCGAGCTTAAACGTGGTAGAACCGGCGTCCACCCCCAGGAAACAATCGCCGCTGGCCTCTGCCAGGGGTCTTGAGCGGGCACGGTTTTTCTCATGGCGATTGAGAAATTCCCGGTATTCATGCCCCCCGGGAAACAGTGGGCCCGATCGATCGCCCAGTGATTCATGGCCAGCCGCCAGTTTTTCTACGGCCTTCTTCAGTTCACCCAGGCTGGTTTTCCATTCCCCGGCAGCCAGGGCGGCCCCCAGGGCGGCAAAGTGGAGGGCATCTTCCGGGCAGGTCACTTCCCGCTCATCCAGGGCCAGCGTTTTTGTAAAGAGCCGGCGCAGCTCAGGCAGGAAAAACAGGGGCCCGCCGAGATAGATGACCCGGCCCCGGATCGGCCGGCCGCAGGCCAGACCGCTTACGGTCTGATGAACCACGGCCTGCAGGATCGAGGCGGCGACATCGGCCCGTTCTGCGCCGGAGGCGAGTAAGGACTGGACATCGGTCTTGGCAAAGACCCCGCACCGGGAGGCAATCGGGTAGACCACCCTACCCTGCCCGGCGAGCGTGTTTAACCCGGCCGGGTCGGTTTCAAGCAAGGCGGCCATCTGGTCGATAAAAGCACCGGTGCCGCCGGCGCAGGTGCCGTTCATGCGTTGGTCCAGGGTGTCGCCCAGGTAGGTGATCTTGGCGTCTTCGCCGCCGAGCTCGACGGCCACATCGGTATGTGGAAAGGACCGTTGCAAGACGACTGTACAGGCAGAGACCTCCTGGATAAAGGGGATAGCAAGCCGCTGGGTGAGCAGCATACCGCCTGAGCCGCACGTTTTGACTGCCACTTCCCGGTCGCCCAGGCCGGCAAAGGCTTCATCGACTAAGGCGGCCACCGTACCGCCGATGTCGGCATAGTGTCGCCGGTAGCGGCTGAATAGCAGCCGCCCATTGCCGTCCAGCACGGCGCACTTGGCCGTAACCGAGCCCAGATCAAGACCCATCCGCAACCATTTCATTATCGCTTACCCTGTCCAAAAAATTCCAGAGGCTTCATTTTAGACACTTTCTCTCATTCTGTCAATAATCTTTCTTCACCTAAAACCTGTTATGTTCCTTCGGTTTGAACTATCCGGAATTCCCGGATAGTTGAATCCAACGGGAGTTCTCCTTCATTCTGGAAAAGCTCTGCCATTACTTTTTGCGTCAGCCAGGATGTGGTACTTTAATCACATCGTCGAGCTTGCGATGTAGCAGTGAAATCAATGTTAGGTAATCCGCGGCATCATCTTCACCCTGCCAGAGTATCTTCGGTTCATGGGCAAGTGGATTTCGAACTGCGCAAAAACACCCTTTAAGTAACATGGAAAATCCAGTATGCTCCATCTCTTCAGTCTCTGTTTGCAGGGCATTGAAAGCGAGCATTGGTCTCTTGAGAGAAAAAGCTTCATCAACAAGACGAGACCCGTCGATTGTGAGGCCGGTAAGGATTCGTATCCTTTGGGCCAAACTCTTAGTCGCTTCAAACACGGCATGAAAATAGTTTTCTTGAAGAAGTTCGGCTTTACAAAACTTCATTACATCCAAATGTATGTTTCGGCCTTGAAGTTTGCCTGCGAGAATTTTCGCCCGGTTTTCGGCTTCACTTATAGTGCGGGCCTCTTGAACCTGGCGAAATGTCGATTCTTGAGTGAGTTCCAACCCATCAAACATTAGAATCGCGTTCAACTGCCGCCTCGCGTCTTCAAAATGTTCATTGCGATTGATGAACCGGCCAGGCGACATGATGGCTTTGATGAAAGCAGCGACATTGTTTCCACAACGATCCTGCTGCTGTCTTGCCAAAAGGGTATACTTTATTTGCTTCCACTTCGTGCTTTCCCCTGAACTATCACTAATGCCGCATGTGTCAAAGATGTTGGTTAATTGTGTGCCTGTAACCTGTTCGCCTAATATGCGAGCTATCGGCTCAAGGTAGATCTCGTTGAATGCCTGGAAAGTACTCATATTTTGACCTATCTCATTTGACCTTATCTTCAACGAATATGCTCTTTTTATCAGTACCTTTCGCCTGCATCGACAGTAGATCTCGAGATACAAAAATCTCTGGGGCTTTCTTCTGCACCTTTTTATCGTCCATTTTCGCGGTTGGGATGTTAGTAAAGAGTGTCCGAGTCTCTGGTTTCGATGAGTTGCCGCTTTCTTTCTGCTGCTGAACGGCCTTGAGTAGACCAGCCATGTTGGCCTGCCTGGAACAATCCCGACGAAGGGGTGTTGCCCCTCTTTCAAGGAAATACTTGTTCCCCGAAGCTGAAGGAGCAGGCTGGGCATATTCGACAACAAACAAAGGCCGTCGAAGTTCTAACGCAGCTATGCCCGCCTCGAAGGTTCCACCTTTGTCCCCTGATTCGATTACGATCATGGCATTGGATAAACCGTTAATGATTCGATTTCGAGCCATTGCCTGGTGAGCCGACCAGGGTAGGCGGGGCGAATAAGTTGAAACCACAAGATGATTTTCGTCTCTCAGTAGATTCTTAACGTCGGACTTAGCCTTAAAGCACAGTATTCCTTCTGCAAGGACAATAGTCGTCACACCGCCTACTTCCAGGGATGAACGATGCGCAACCAAATCGACCCCTGAAGCATAACCGCTAATAACATTGATACCTTTCGATGCCAGGATAGATGCGCACTCTGCCGCTACCGCAAGCCCTTTATGGGATGCCTTCCTTGAACCGCAAAAGCCAACGGCCGGCATTTGAAATAAATCAAGGTTGCCTTGAGCGAAAAGCACTGGCGGTGCTTGAGCTCCGAGAGCATTGCTCAGGTGGAGAGGATAATCGGGCATCCCTTTTAGAAGTACGACAACGCCCCGGTTCATAAGTTCGTGTGATAACCTTTCTGCCAGGTCATTACACGCAAGGAAAGATTCTGCCAGCTCGATCTTAATCTTATACCTAATCGCCAACTCTTGAGCAGACAGGGTCATAAGGCTGATTAAGCCATCTCCCCGTGAAAAAACGTCTAAAAGTATACGGTCGATAACGCGTTCTCCGATCCCCCGTGTGGTAAGTAGCCGTAGCACAATACCCACGCCCTGGGGATCGATATAAGTTATATGTTGTCGCTGTCTCGCCATGATTTCACGCAAGCCAATCCATAAACTCTGATTGCGCCATTTTCTTTCAGAAACTTGGCCAGCGTCCACATTGTCGTACCAGATTGATATAAATCATCGATCAAGAGAACCGTCTGATTTTTAACATTCTCACCTAACGAAAAAGAATCCTTCAGTGCTTCAACCTTATCTTTAAATGAGAGGTTTTTAAGCTGTGGGGTAGTCTTTACCTTCCGCAGATCAAGACCGACATCTCTCATCATGTACTCGCCCATTTTTTTAACGAGGAAGTCCGGCAGGTGAAAAGACTTGCCTGGATTACCCGGCACCGCAGTTATAAAATTGGCCTCCTTAAAATTAGGATGCTCAGAGGAGAAAAATGCCAAAATTTCGGCTAGCCTTTCGATACTCTCTATATCCTTCTTGTATTTAGCTTCATATTCGAGCTCCCCAACACCTGTATAAGTGTCGGGAACTTCCCAATTGTAATCAAGAGCAAAGCATTGGTCAAGCTCGTCTTTGAAATAACAATCAAGGTTCTTGTTCAGCCGTAAAACGATCCTCTCCTTTAGCAAGTCGAGGAACTTTTCGAGTTGTTTGATCTCAATGGCGTTGGTCTCCTTTATGTATGTGTAACTATTGCTCTTCGTTGAGGAACGCCAGCCGATGTGATTGAGCTTTGGGAATGCCTGGTCGATAATTTTTGAGTAGACATCGCCCAGTGGAAATTTCACCAACCAATCTCCGCTCTCAGATTTCTTGAGTTCGTACCAGCCCAGTCGATATCTTGACATTTACCCAAAAACCTCCTTACACCCTTTGATGCCTGAGACTAAACCCAAAACGATTTCGCCTAACCTCATGGCTATACTTTCTGATCCGGTATGATCGAGTGTGACTTCGGATACAAGCGGATTTTCTCCGCTGGGCTCGCCGATCAATTGATTCGCACCTATAAGTCTGCTCCTCATTTTAATCACCCTGGAATTATAGCAGATTATCAACTTTTTTGCACTCTGCCTGGGGATTTTTTCTTGACAAGTGTAACTTTAAGGGTTACAATCCACACATGATTACGGCCATTATGAAAAGAAAACCGACGCACCCCGGGGGGATTCTAAAAAGACATTATATCGATCCCCTCTCTTTGACGATTTCAGGAATCGCCAAAGACCTGGGGGTATCAAGGAAAGCTGTTTCGAAAATTGTCAATGAGAGATGTTCGATATCCCCGGATATGGCCCTTCGTCTGTCGAAGGCGTTTAATACTACGCCTGAATTGTGGTTAAATTTGCAGGCAAAATATGATCTCTGGATGGCAGAACAAAAGTGTGTCGGATTGGAGAAAATAGAATTGTTATTCCCGGCCTACAGGTCGCTGGAGGCTTAACCTGGCCGGGAAATTTTTTTTGGATGTTTTTTCACTCAAAACTCTAATTCTTAGAGCTTAAAGGGGCGAGATACGACCTGCGGCGGGAAAATTTTAAAGGTGTTGGCTGATGACCGGTGAAGGGAATTGAAATGGGCTGCTTTTTCTGCTATAGTTAGGGCTTAAAAAAATGAAAAAAACAATCTCTATCTTATTGTCGTTTCTCTTGCTGGCGGGTGCTATAGGACTCTGGGCAGCCGGTGATGAAAAATCCGAGCAGACCATCGTTGCACCCAGGAAAAATCTCGGCCGGGCCCTATTGTTCAACGGCACCTATATGCTCATCTTCTCCATCAAATACTGGATTAAATATAGCAAATGGATCGAAGATTGGCAGTATGAATTGAAATGGGACGATCAGAAGGAACGTTTTTTTACCCTGAAAGCCAACCTTTTCGATTCCAACCCCTTTGTCACCAATTGGACGCACAGCCTGGCCGGCGGGGTTTACTATACCTATGGTCGCTACCATCGGCTCAGTTCCCTGGGGTCCTTTATCTTCGGCACTGTCTCTTCCCTGGTCTGGGAATATGTCACCGAATGGCGGGAGGTAATCTCGGTCAACGATAACTTTATGACCTGTGTCGGTGGCTTGGCCATCGGCGAGCCCCTGTTTCAATTCAGCAACTACTTCCGCAACCGGCGGGGAATCGTCAACCGCCTCTTGCAAACAATTTTTAACCCGGCGGTGACGGTCATCGACCTGGCCGGCGGGCGCAGGGGCCGGGTAATAGATGCCCCGGAACTCATCTTCCCACCCCGCTTCGATTTTTACCTGGGCCGGCAAACGCTCCAGGTTAAAAACGGGGATGAGCAGACTATGGACCTGACCGCCCTGGGCATCAGGGGTCGAATCATCTCCATACCCGGTTACGGGCAACCGGGACAGATCAAACGCAAGCTGACCGATACCCTGGTCAGCGATGTCTCTTTAGAGGTCATGCTGGGACCTTCCCAGGTTGAAGAGTACCGTTTCTCTACCCGGGCGGTGCTCTTTGGCCGCATCGACCAGGATCTCCGGGAAGATGACAATGGGAATTTATGGGGGCACAGCTTTTTTTGGGGGGCCTCATCGTCTTTCGATCTCTACAAGAAAAAAGCCCTGGTCGATTACGATAAGGGCGAATACCACTTCGATTTTACCCATGACCAGCGACCGCCGCAACCCACCCAGTTCACCGATAAGATAGCGGCCATGAATCTACTCGGCCCGGCCCTCGACCTTACTCTTTATGCCGGGAAAACCGGTCTGCATCTCTCGGCGGATGCCTCCGTCGACTTTGCTTTGGTGTGCTCCAATGCCGTGAATGCCTATTCTACCGTTCATGACCTCTTTGCCCCCAGGCTCAAGACGACGCTGACGCATTATGGTTATTACTATGCTTTCGGGTTCACTCTGCAGGCAGCTTTAAGCGCCCATTACCGGGCTTTCGAATGGGGGGGGCGCATCAAATACCAGCACTATGACTCGATCGAAGGCATAGACCGGTTCCAATACCAGGTCGAAGATGATGCCAACCTGACCGATTCACGGTTGCTGTACCGGATCGATCTCTCCTGGGCGCTGGGGAAAAGCCCCTTGAAGCTGACCTTCGGTTATGAATGGATCGAGCGGCAGGGCACGCTCAAAGAGATTAGCCGGGAAACTTCAGAGCACCGCTTCTTTGGCCAATTGTTCCTTGCTTTCTAATCCCGGCGACAGCTAATCCTATTCCAGGAGCTCCGAAACGTACACGATCTTCACCCCGCGGGATTGGATGAGGGGCAGGCTGTCCTGGATGGCTTTCAGGGTAGTTGGCCGGGGATGACCGATGCCGATGGCTTTCCCGTTCTTCTGGGCAATCTCCACCAATTTCTGGATCTGGGCCAGTGAATGGGAATAGGTCTGCACGTGATCGATGAATAAATCTTTGGCAGCGGTCTTGATCTGGAGCTGCCGGGCGATACCGTAGGCGACAGAACTCCCGATGGTTCTCGAATCGATGAAGAAGAGTCCCTCTTCTTTGATAATCCTGAGCACCCGGTTCATGACGTCGGGCCGGCTGGTAACCAGGGAGCCTTCATGGTTATTGATTCCCTGGGCATTGGGGACAATCCCCCTGGCCCGCTTGACCAGGTGGCGGATCTGTTCGTCGGTGGACTTTAGGGTAATTACTTTGCCCGGATCATAGGTTTTTCCATTTGCATTCATCGGCTGCATGGGCAGATGGATCATGGCCTTTAATTGGTATTCTTCTATCCATAGGGCCTCTTGATGGGCGCCCGGGGAATCCGGGAGAATGGAGGCGGTGATAGGAATATTCAACTTCTTGAGGTCCAGGGCGCCCAGCTCATATTCGCCGACATCATCGATGATGAAGGCGATCCGGGGAATGAGGGAGACCCTCTGGATAATCGGGTCTGTATCGGGTTCAGCGGTCTTTTTCCCTGTTTTTGGCTCCAGTCGTGGTTTTTGTTCCTCTTTCGCCGTCTCTTTTGCTGTGTCCCCTGGCCTGATCTTGATCTTTTCCCTGCGGGTGATCAAGATGGTGTGGGTGGTGCGGGAACCAAACTTAACCAGGTAGAGCATCCGGGAATGATCATTTAAACGTTGCACCTCTTTTAGCTTGATCTTCCCCCCCTGTTGACGGCAGAGGGCCTGCACCTGGGGAAGGAAGCGGTTTAATGCCTGGGGGGAAAGACTGAGTTTAAAATGGAACTGGCCTTTGTCATCCTCCTGGAAATAATCGGGGGTAAGTCTCAGCTGGTCGAGTACCTGCCAGAAGTGACGATTGAATACCTCGCCTTTTTTTTGTTGGTCTTCCGGGGATAAGCGCCTGGAGAATAGGAACGAGCTCTTCCCTTTTTTAAAACCGCTGTAATCGACCACCACACCGGCACTAACCGCAGCCAGGACGAGCAGTACAGCGATGAGCGGGCCGTAAGACTTCTTCTTTCTATTGTATTTTTTTCTTTTCTGGGTCATTTTTTCGCCAGCCACTGCAAGGGATTTTCCGGTTTTAAGTCTTTCCTGATCTCCAGGTAAAGCGATTTGCCGGAAGTGGAGCCGGTCTGACCGGCCAGGGCCACGACCTCGCCTTCGTCGACTTTATCGCCCTTGGCTTTTAGGATTTTATCGCAATGCCCATAGAGCGAATGGAAGTTTTTGGTATGCTGGATAATCAGCAGGTTACCGTAACCTTTAAAGTAATCGGCAAATACCACCTCGCCTTCATATATGGCCTCTACCCGGTCGCCCGCCTGCGGCTTGATTTCGATGCCGTTGTGAACGACATAGGTATCGAATTGGGTGCTCTTCTTCCGGCCGAAAGTGGAGATAACCTTGCCATCGATGGGCCAGCGCAGCCTACCTTTGAGTGCCCCGAGGTTCAGGATGCCCGTGGGGACGACCGTTTCCCGGGTCTTGATCATGTCGTCGAGGCTGGCCGCTTCTTCTTTGAGCTCGGCCAATAACTTCATGTACCCGTTGCGATCGCTGTTGATGCCGGCCAGCAGGTTCTCTTTTTCCTGTTTAATCCGGCCGATACTCTTGATCTTTTCCTCTTCCTGGCCCTTGAGCACCAGCAGGCCCCGGTGTTGTTCTTTGAGCTCGTTATCGAGCTTCTCCAGGGCATGGATGTTTGTCTGTAAACCTTTTATCTCATCGGCCTTGTAATCGATCAAAACGGTGAATAAACGGTAATTGCGAAACAAGTCGTCGAATGATTCCACTCCCAGGAAAAATTTCAGGTAGGCGATGCGACCCAGTTTGTAGAGCACCCGCAGGGCTTTGGCGATGTTTTTCCGAGATTCCTGGATTTTGATTTGAAGGTCCTGTTTCCTGGCCTGCTTCTCTTTGATCTCGGCCTCTGTCCATTGGAGCCTGATATCGATCCCCTGCTTTTCGGAGACCGTTTTTTTCAGCCGGAGCTCCACGGCATAGATATCGTTGAGCAGCGATTTTTTTTCTTTCCTGAGCTTAAGGAGCCTCTCTTCCGTCTCCTTGATCTGTTTGTTGATGGTCTCCAATTTTTCCGGGTATAAAGCGGCCACCTGGATGATCAGGCAAAAGAAAATGGCCAATACTGCTTTTCTCATTCTTGTCTTCCGGTCAAGCCGCCTCGCCCGTGCTTAACAGACAGAGATTATACGACATATTTCCCTCCAGGTAAAGCCACCTCCGCTTAAATGCTCTTGCCTGTCAATGCCATTTAACTTCCTTGATCGCTTACGATATACCGATTTTCTCAATCCGGGAATGTTAATTGCCACCAGGCAGGAGTTTTAATGGTCGTCGATCAACAGGGGGGTATCCTGCCCGAAGTCCAGGGTAGAGGGTTGACAGGGACCCGGAAAATGGATATACTCTGTGCGTAAAAGAGGTAGCCATGGATACCCCAACCGACATTAACATGGGAGCAAGGTGTGCTCGCCCAGGCCGGCAATTATGCCCGGTTCCCGATAGGGAAGAATTGAATGGACGACCGGTATAAGGATGTGAAGGCGCAGAACCTGGCGTATTTCAGCCGGACGCTGGAGAAATTTGTCGATGAGCACCAGGCAGTGGCCCAGTCACAGCTATCCCACCGCAAACGCTTTGAAAAGATATTGGAATTAGGGGATTTCTCCGGCCACAGCCTGCTCGATGTCGGGTGCGGCCTCGGCGGTTTCTACGAATTCTTACAGGAAAGGGGCATTAAATGCCGCTACACCGGCGTAGACATTAATCCCGGCATGATTGCCGCAGCCAGGGAGAGGCTCCCGGAGATCAAAGAACAGTTCCTTGTCCGGGATATCATCGAGGAGAAGCTGGGCTTACCCTTCGATTACGTGATTTCTATCGGCCCGCTCAACCTGCAGTTTGCCGATGGCCTGAACCTGGAGATTAGCCGGCGATTGATCCGGGAGATGTTCCGGCTGGCCCGGGTCGGTGCGGCCATATCGATGACCTCCGGCCTAACCCAAAGGCCGGGTCCGGGCACATTTTATTATGATCCGCTCTCGCTATTGGCCGACACCTTCACCTATTGCACCAATGTGCGTTTCGACCACTCCTACCTCCCGCACGATTTTACCTTATTCCTCTACAAGAGGGACCTCTACACATAATGCGGGAACCGGTTTTCCGTAGTATTTAGCGGGTGACACCCCGGGCAGCGCCTTCTTCCAGGATATCGATTTTACCCATATCCATTTTGATGACTTTATCGGCCACATCGAAATAGTGATCGTCATGGGTGACGGCGATCACGATCTTGCCTTTCTCCTTCATTTTTGGCAGGAGCTCGCGGTAAAAGAATTTGCGGAATTCAGGATCCTGGTCGGCCGCTATCTCATCGAAGAGGTAGATGGGGCAATCCTCCAGGTAGCACTGCAAGAGCGCCAGTCTTTTGCGCTGTCCGCCGGAAAGACCGATGGTACTGAACGCATTGCCCTGTAGGCTGACCTTGTCTTCCAGGCGCAAGAGCTGCAAATAAGCCTGGATCTCTTCTTCCTTGCCGGTAAGATCGACGTTGTACAATTTCTGGAATAGGTGGTAATCGCCAAACACCACCGAGAAATACTCGCCGAGCTGGTAGTTGTTGGTTTCCTGGCCATCGATCTTAATCGTCCCCTCTTGGGGCAGGTATAGACCGGTCAAGAGCTTGACCAGCGTCGTTTTACCGCTACCGTTGCCGCCGATGATAAAGACGATCTCACCTTTGTTGGCTTCGAAATCGAGCGGTCCGACAGAAAAGCGTTCACTCTCATTCTCCGCTTCATAGGTGTAAGAAAGACCGCGGGCTTCTATCCGGTTCACCGTCCCGGGCTTGGTATGATCAAGGGCATCGATCTCTTTGGGATCCATATTGGCCGGTATATCTTTGATAAAGGAGCTCACACGGCCCCAGGCCACTTTGAGCTGGGCGATGGCCGGCACGGAGTTCAAGATACCGTTGATGGGACCGATCAAATAGAGGAGCACCATGACAAAGCCCATCAAGGTCATGGCCGTGACGCTGGGAAACAACCGTGGGATGCCGAAACCCACCGAGCCGAGAACGATGATCAATAAGGATTCCCCAACCAGGAAGGCATTGATGAACTTGATCAGCGCCGTGCTCTGCTTCTGGCGGAATTCATCGACATTATCGGACAATTCCTTCCGGTATTCCATTTTCTTGTTGTACTGGAGGCTCAATTCTTTGAAACCGTCGATCAGACCGTTGAGTTGACCCATGAATGTATTCTGTGTCTCCCGGGCTTCCTCGAAGAATTTTTGCGTCCTGCTGGTCACCAGCGAGTAGACCGTGGCAATAACGGCCACCAACACAATAGTCAGGAGCGTGGCCCAGAAAGCTATCGTGGCCAGGTAGAGAAAAGCGGCGATAGTGGTAATCACACTGGTTACCAATTGCACCAATATCCCGGCCGAACCGGCGATCTGGGCGGTATCGTTGTTCAGGGTGGCAAAGACCCGTCCCCGGTCGATCTTCTCAAACTTCTGGTAGGATGTGTAAAAGACTTTGTCCAATAACTGTGTCCGCATATCGTAGACGATGTCGAAGGTCATCCGGGTTAACCGGGTTTGCAGGACTTTCCGGCCCAGGATATAGACAAAGAATGCCAGCGTGAAATTGTACAGTTGGTAAAAAAGCCCACCGGTGTTAAATATGGACGTGGTGATCAAGAAGATCACAATGGCATTGGCACCGCCGGACATGATGCTCAAGAGCAGGAGCAGGGGCATATCCCGCAGGTATTTGTTTTTCTGCGGGAAGAAGGTCGATAGTACCATGGCCAGGAAGCAGAGGGCCATGGCCGAAACAACGAGCATGAGGGCCACCTGGAAACTCACGGCCGAGAATACCAGGGCCGTGTCCATGGAAACACCGGCCAGGGTGCGGGGGGTCAAGTAGATGCCGACCAGGAAGGGAACATAAACAACCAACACCAGGGCCAGTTTGCCCAATTCCCAAAACCCGGGCCGGGCAAATTTCCGTTTACCCTTGAGCACCCCTAGGATAATGGAGAGTATATAGAAAAATACCACCAATAGGAAGAAGGCCAGCATAAAGGAAATAACCGAGCTCCCTTTGTCGATATTATCGCCCAGGCCGGAAGGTTTTAAAAAACCCTTCCCGTGCAAGTAACTCATGACCGAATTGGCGATAAAAGTGGTATAATTGCTGTTTGAATTGGACAGCACCACCACCCCGATCCGGTCCTTGGGGTTGAAGGCCACAAAGCTGGTAAAATTCGGATTTAAACCGTTATGGTCGATGCGTTTTTGGCGTTCGGCATACAAAAACCAGCCCAGGTTGTAACCGGTGAGGGTGGTCGGGTTGTAAAGCATCTGCTCATCCGTCTGGTGGGAGCGCTCGACCAGGGGTTTTAAGTCCGTCTCGACCAGCCCCATCTGCACCTGCAACCAGCGGGCCATGTCCTGGCCGTTGGAAATAATGTACCCGGCCGGGTTATTGCCCCGGAATACCGGCGCATCGTATTTCCTGGCCTTAAAAAAGCCGATCTTATACCCGGTTGCCTTATCCGGCGGCCGGTTGGCCTTGTCCACACCGACCATGGTCTTACCCAGACCGAGGGGTGTGATGACATTCTTCATCATGTACGCTTCATAGGAGAGGCCGCTCGCTTTCTCGATCACCGCCCCGACCACATCGTAGTTAACGGTGGCGTATTCGAAATTCGTACCCGGCACACTACTCAACTCGACGCCGAAGAGATTTTTCACCGTTGCCTGGAGGGCATCCGGGGCATCGCTTTCGACAATCAAAGAAACGCTCTTAAAGGGGATACCGCTGATCTGTTGGAGAAGCTGCCGCAGGGTTATCTGGTCGTATTTCTTCCCTTTATAAACGCCATAAAACCCGGGGAAGTATTTGCTCACCGGGTCATCCAGGTTAATCAAGCCATCGCTTTCACAGCGCAGGGCAGCCAGGCCGGTAAATGCCTTGCTGCAAGAAGCGAGCTCGAACAGGGTAGCCGGGGTGACCGGTACCTTGCGCTCCACATCGGCGTAGCCGAAACCTTGCAGGAAAGGCTCCCGGTCGGCCTGGACAATAGCCAGGGAGAGGCCGGGGATATCGCCTTCGGCCATCAATTTTTGCACCTGTTTGCCGATCTCTTCATACGAGGGCGGCGATTGTTGGGCTTTGGCCACGGCAAACAATCCCAGGACGATGGTTATCACCAACAACACCCGGCACAGCCCAGAAAATAAAATTCTCTTTTTCATTATTCCTCCTTGCTTCGTACAGGTAATTTTACACATTCTTCGCTATCGACCACACCATAAGGAGGCAAAAAGTAACACCCTTTAAAAAAACATGCTATATTCTACCACAATTTGGTAAAAAAAGTAACAAAAAAATTTTATGGGGGATGCAGGTTGGGGAAAATGACGGCCCTTCGCGCTTTAGGTCCTGGCGATTCCGAGCACGGTCTCGATGAATTGGGAACCGCTCAACAAGCCCAGGCTCCCCGCTTGAACGCTGACCTCATCGTAGTTTTGTACTGTGTCTGCGGCTGCCCGGGGATCGCGGATCGCCACCGGGATCGGGTCGCGGGTGTGCGCCCCATGAACGATGGGGGTGGCATGATCGGGGAGAAGGGCAACCACCGTGTCTGCCTCTTTACCGGCGATGCCCTCTAAAATCGGCCCGATCAGGCGCCGGTCCAATGCCTCGATGCACTGGATTTTGAGGGGCAGGTTCTTCTCATGCCCGGCCTCATCCGGGGCCTCCACATGGACATAGACCAGGTCATGGTCGCGCAGCGCCGCCAGGGCGGCTGCCGCTTTCCCCTCATAATTGGTATCGTATAGACCGGTCGCCCCCTGTACCGGGATGACGGTCATACCGGCAAAAATGGCTATCCCTTTGATCAAATCGACCGCCGAGATCACTGCCCCGCGGATACCGTATTTTTCCTGGAAGGTTTTCATCCGGGGTTTCTTGCCCGGGGACCAGGGCCAGAGGTAATTGGCCGCCAGCTTGCCGCTCTTGCGGCGCGCTTGATTGACCGGGTGATCTGCCAGCAGCTTGCCCGATTCCAGGATCAGCTCATTGAGCAGGTCGGCCACCGGCTGCGCAGCCGGTACTTTGGCTTTGACCAGCAGCGTAGATATAGGTGTATCCAGGTGGTCGTGGGGGGGTGCGCACACCACTTCCGGGCTGCCTTCGGGCAGTACCAATAAATGGCGGTAGCTCAAACCGGGTACGAGGCGCAAGGGATAGGATTTAAAACGTTCCTGGAGGAAAGCTATCAATTCATGGGCTTCTTCGTTGCTGATGTGGCCGGACGAGTGGCTCTTGATCCGGCCGTCTTCTACCCCGATCAGGTTGACCCGCAGGGCCAATTCGTCCGGTTCCAGGGAAACACCCAAAGAAGCGGCTTCTAAAACGCCCCGTCCCTGGAAATCGGTGCGCGGGTCATAGCCCAGGACAGTCAAATTGGCCACTGCCGAGCCGGTGGCCATGTCCGGCTCGATGGTGCGGAAGAGACCGCTGCGGCCCTGGCGGGCAATCAGGTCCATCCAGGGTTTATGGGCCACCATCAACGGCGTCCTACCCTGCAATTCAGCGATCGGGTAATCGGCCATACCGTCTCCCAGGATAATGATGGTTTTCATCGGCTATACCTCTCCAGTATGAATTGGTGAAATCGATCATAATCTTTAGAAAATTCCAGGAAGAATTCCTGCTTCTGATCCAATCCGGCCAGGCTGGCCGGTAATTCGGGGGTAAACGAGAGCAATCTCTCGATCTCGTCCGGGAATTTGGCCGGGTGGGCCGTCTCTATCGAGACCATCAGCCTATCGCTCCCGGGGAACTCCCGGCAGAAACGATCCAGGCCGGCCCAGCCGACCGCACCGTGCGGCTCCAGCAGCAGGCGGTGCGAATCCCAGGCCGAGCGAATGGTGGCCCGCGTCTCCTGGTCGGTAATACCGACAGTCCAGAGATCGCGCTTCATCTTCTCCAGGTCCGGCTCCCGGTGCAGCACCCCGGTCTCATCCATAAAACCGCCGTAGATATCGATGACCCGGGCAAAATTGCTGGGGTGGCCGACATTCATGGCATTGGAGATGCAGACGCGGGAAGGCTCGATCTTGCGGTAAAAATTTTCCTTGAAGTAGACCGGTACTTCGTCGTTTTCGTTGGTGGCGATAACGATTTTCTCGACCGGTAATCCCATCTTCATGGCCAGTAACGCACCCATCATGTTGCCGAAATTCCCCGAAGGGATACAGAAAATGATCGGCTCGAAGTCCCGGGCCAACTGGGTATACGCATAGATGTAATAGACGCTTTGGGGCAGCAGGCGACCGATGTTGATGGAGTTGGCCGAAGTCAGGTCGATCCGGCCCAGGCTGGGATCGGCGAAGGCCCGTTTAACCAGGGCCTGGCAATCATCGAATTTACCGTCGATGCCGATGATGGTCACATTACCGCCCAGGGTGGTCATTTGTTTCCGTTGCCGGTCGCTGACCTCGGCGAGCGGGAACAACACCGCCACCTGGATTTGCGGGATATCATGGAAAGCATTGGCTACCGCGCTCCCGGTATCGCCGCTGGTGGCGGTTAGAATAACCAATTCCCCGCTGGCCCCCTGGCGCAAAGCGCCGAACATCCGGGCCATCATGCGGGCGGCAAAGTCCTTGAAAGAGGCGGTCGGGCCCCGGTCGAGGCGCATGATGTACCGCCTATCGAACACGTGCTCCAGGGGGACAGCGAAAGTATAGGCATCGGTGCATAATGTCTCGATCATCTCCTGGGTAAAGGTTCCCTGGCTATATTTCCCCAGGATATGCGCGGCCACGACCGGGTAGGGTTTGCCCCTTAATCGGTCGATCTCGGCCCGGGATAGGCCCGGGACCGTCTCCGGCAGGTAAAGGCCTTTATCCGGCGCCTGCCCGGCGATCAAAGCCTCGGCCAGTTTGACCGGCGGCGATTGCCTGTTGGTGCTATAAAAATTAATCTGGTTCATGGAAATTCCATTGTCTTATGATGTAATTTAGAAGCCTAATATACATTTTTCCGGCCCAGAAGTCAAGCCGGGAAATTCCGTCCGCAAAATCTTTCATGACTCATCCCGGCTTTCCCCCCACCGGTTTTACAAAAACCGGCGACTGGGGTCTATAATACTATATAAACGGGCCTGGACGTGAGGGGAGTAAAAAAAATTTCCTGGGGGGTAGTTGACAATTTAAAGGTAATAGTATATGATTTCGCCTTCCGTGGCATTTACTTCATTTGCTGAGAAATGACCAGGAGGTTGAATGCCAAAGAATAGCCTGGGACCAGGTTTTAAGCCCTTGCCCCCGGTGACTTTGACAAAAGAGTGAACATGAATTACTTTTATCTAATTCCGCTGTTTCCGCTGTTGGGTGTCTTGCTGAATGGCCTTTTGGGTATCAAGTACTTTTCCAAAAAAACCATCCATTCGATCGCTGTCGGCGCGGCCGGACTTAGTTTCCTGTTCTCGGTGCTCAGCTTTTTCGCCCTGCTCGGTTCCGGGCAAACGGTCTTCCTCAAAAAGCTCTTCACCTGGGTGCCGGCAAACTGGGTCAACCTGGCCGATAAAATCCACGGCGCGCCTTTCCAGATCGATTTCGCTTTCCGCTTCGATTCCCTGACCGCCCTGATGTGCCTGGTGGTGACCGGCGTCGGGCTACTCATCCACATCTACTCGATCGGCTACATGAGCCATGACAAGAGCTATGCCCGCTTCTTTACTTACCTCAACCTGTTTACCTTTGCCATGCTCATCCTGGTCCTGGGCGCCAACCTGGCGGTGATGTTCATCGGTTGGGAGGGTGTCGGCCTGTGCTCTTACCTGCTGATCGGCTTCTGGTTTACCAAAGACTCGGCGGCCAATGCCGGTAAAAAGGCTTTTATCACCAACCGGGTGGGCGACTTCGGTTTTATCCTGGGTATCGGTCTATTGGTCTTCTTCCTGGGCACGGTCGATTTTGCCGATATCGGCAACGCCATTAACCAGGGATTGTTAAGCAAGGAGACGGCCACGCTGATCGCCCTGCTGATGTTTGTCGGTGCGACCGGCAAATCGGCGCAGATCCCGCTTTACACCTGGTTGCCCGATGCCATGGAGGGCCCGACGCCGGTATCGGCCCTCATCCATGCGGCCACCATGGTCACGGCCGGGGTCTATATGGTGGCGCGCTTGAATGTGCTGTTCAGCTTTTCCGGTACGGCCTTGATGGTGGTGGCGTTGGTCGGCGGTTTAACCGCCGTTTATTCGGCCACGATCGCTTTGGTGCAGAACGACATCAAGCGGGTGCTGGCCTATTCGACCATTTCCCAGATCGGCTACATGTTCCTGGGCCTGGGTGTGGGCGCTTATGCGGCTGGGGTGTTCCACCTGATGACGCATGCTTTCTTTAAGAGCTTGCTTTTCTTGTCTGCCGGGAGCGTCATTCATGCGCTGTCGGGCGAGCAAGATATGCGGCGCATGGGCGGGCTTCGGCACCGCATCCCCTGGACGTACCGGGTCTTTTTAATCGGCGCTATCGCTATTGCCGGGGTGCCGGGGTTTTCCGGCTTCTTTTCTAAGGATGAGATCCTGGCCTCTGCTTTTGCCTGGGGCACGCACAGCGGTAATTATATCCCCTGGGTGCTGGGTGTGCTGGGCGCCGGTATGACGGCTTTTTACATGTTCCGCCTGATCTTTATGACCTTTTTTGGCAAAGAGCGCATGAAAGAAGATGTCTCCCACCATATCCACGAATCGCCGGCCGCGATGTTGACGCCGCTCAAAATCCTGGCCGGGCTGTCGATCATCGGCGGTTTTGTCGGCGTGCCGGCGATATTGGGCGGCAATAACTGGATCGGTAAATTCCTCGGTACGACTGTCGGGCACCACGAGCTGGGTCTCTCACATGGCCTAGAATTCGGCCTGATGGCGCTGTCTGTGGGCGTGGGCCTGGCCGGTATTTTCCTTTCCTATTGGATTTACGTGCACAAGAGCGGTGAACCGGCCGCCTGGATAGTCGAGAAATTCCGGTCGATACACCGCATTTTGGTGAATAAATACTTTGTCGATGACTTTTACAATGAGGTCATTGTGGCAGGTGTGATGAAACTGGGAAAATTCCTGGGCCGGTTCGACCTGGGGGTTATCGATGGGGTAGTGAACGGGGCGGCCTTTATGACGCGGCTGGTCTCCCGCCTGTCCATCTGGGTTGATACTTACCTGGTGGATGGGGCGGTGAACGGCACGGCGGCTGTGGGCCGCGGCTTATCCCTGGGTTTACGCCGGGTGCAGACCGGCTATCTATCCAATTACGCTTTGGGCATTGTCATCGGTCTTTTCCTGGCCATTGCCCTGATATTTATCGCTTAGGAGTACGCATGGACATTGCAGGTATCCCGATATTAACGTTTCTGGTATTTTTTCCCCTGGTGGGCATCCTATTTTTGCTGTTTATGCCTTCGGGCAACGGCAAACTGATCAAATGGGCGGCCAACATCATCACGGCCCTGGAGCTGGTCTTCTCCCTGTTTTTGCTATCTGGGTTTAACCGCACGGTGGACGGCATGCAGTTCGTGGAGCGGGCAAGCTGGATTAAATCTTTGGATATCCAGTACCTGGTGGGTATCGACGGGATTTCCCTCCTGTTGATCCTCCTGGCCACGCTCTTGACCTTCCTGGCCACGCTCAGTTCCTGGTCTGCGGTCAAGGACCGGTTAAAAGAGTACTACATCTTCATGCTGTTGCTGGAAGTGGGTATGATCGGCGTGTTTGTCTCGCTGGACTTTATCCTGTTCTACGTGTTCTGGGAATTGATGCTGGTGCCGATGTACTTCTTGATCGGTATCTGGGGCGGAGAGCGCAAGCTCTATGCGGCCATTAAGTTCTTCCTGTACACGCTGTTCGGCTCGGTGATGATGCTGGTGGCCATACTGGTTATCTATTCTCATTATGGCACCTTCGACTTGATGAAGATCATGGCGCAAGGGAATTTGTTACCGATGGCCATCCAATCCTGGGTATTCCTGGCCTTTTTTCTGGGGTTTGCCATCAAGGTGCCGATGTTCCCCTTCCATACCTGGTTGCCGGATGCGCACGTGGAAGCGCCGACTGCCGGGTCGGTGCTGCTGGCCGGTATCCTTCTAAAGATGGGCACCTACGGCTTTGTGCGCTTCTCGCTGCCGCTCTTCCCGGACGCCTGCAAAAAATACATGCCGTACGTCATCATCCTGGCCTTGATCTCGATCGTCTACGGTGCGCTGGTGTCGCTGATGCAGAAAGACATGAAGAAGCTGATCGCTTACTCATCGGTCTCCCACATGGGCTTTGTCATGCTCGGCATTTTCGCTTTTACGCCGACGGCTTTAAAAGGTGCGATTCTCCAGATGATCAACCACGGTATCTCCACCGGCGCCCTCTTCTTGATTGTCGGCATTGTCTATGAGCGGCGGCATACGCGCTTGATTGCCGAGTTTGGCGGCCTATCATCGCGGATGCCGATCTATGCGGCGGTGTTCTTAATTATTACCATGTCCTCCATCGGTCTGCCGGGGTTGAACGGTTTTATCGGGGAATTTATGATCCTGATGGGTACGTTCGCGGTCAACCCGGTCTGGGCCATGATCGCCGCTTTGGGTATTATCCTCGGTGCCGGGTATATGCTTTGGCTCTACCAGCGGGTGATGTTCGGCAAGCTGGAAAACCCGGCCAACGAGAAACTCAGCGATCTGAACCTGCGCGAACTGGCCACATTTATACCGCTCATTATCCTGGCTTTCTGGATCGGTATTATGCCCAAACCTTTCCTGGACGTGCTGGATAAGCCGGTGGAAAAGATCGTGAAGATCATCAACCCCACTTATTACGATAAACCGCCCCTGGAGATCAAGAAAGACGGGACACCGGTGCACGGGGGAAATGCGGGGTCGCATGAGACCCCGGCCGAAGCGCATACCGGGGAGGTCAAATGATCACTGCTATCCTGCCGGAAATCGCCCTGACCGTGGCGGCATTGCTCATCTTAATGGTGGATATCTGGCTGAAGAAGAAGGTCATCATTGGCTACCTGGCCCTGGTGGGCATAGCGGCCACCCTGGTGCTGGTCCTGCAATCGCTGGCTGTCGAGGGGTATTCCTTCTCGCAGATGATCGTTAACGACAACTTCGGCTTCTTCTTCCAGGTGCTGTTCCTGGTGGCCGCCTTCATTACCGTTCTCTTATCCATGCACTATTTCCGGGACAATACCCAGATCCTGGGCGAGTACTATTCGCTGCTCCTGTTCGCGGTGCTGGGCATGATCTTCATGGTTAAGGCCACGGACCTGGTGATGGTCTTTATCGGCATCGAGACGCTCTCCCTGTCGGTCTACATCCTGTCGGGTTGCCTGCGCGAAGACCGGCGCTCCGGGGAAGCGGCCTTAAAATACATCCTGCTGGGCGCTTTTTCGACCGCCTTTTTGCTCTTCGGTATTGCCCTAATCTTCGGCGTCACCGGTACTACTAATCTGAATGCGGTGGCTGCGGCCATTGCCGGTAAGAACATCCTGCTTGACCCGATGTTGCTGCTGGCCATGGTCATGCTCCTGGTCGGTATCGGTTTTAAGATCTCTTTGGTGCCGTTTCACATGTGGACGCCCGATGTCTATGAGGGGGCACCGACACCGGTGACGGCCTTTATGTCCGTGGGCGTAAAAGCGGCGGCGCTGGCCGTTTTCTTGCGCGTCTTCTTAATGGCCTTGCCGCTTCTCAATCCCACCTGGCGTCACCTGTTGGTGGGAATCTCGGTGCTGACCATGACGGTGGGTAACATCATCGCTATTTCCCAGGACAATATCAAACGGATGCTGGCTTACTCTTCCATTGCCCATGCCGGGTACTTGCTCATCGGTATGATCGCCGGGGGCGAGACGGGTATTTCTTCCATGCTCTATTACCTGGTGGTCTATACTTTTATGAACCTGGGCGCTTTTGCCGTGGTCATCGCTTTCGGCAATAAGGGCGAGGACAACCTGGCTATCAGCGATTACGCCGGTCTGGGCAGCCGCTTCCCGGCCCTGGCTTTTGTGATGACGCTATTCATGCTCTCTTTGGCCGGGATTCCGCCTTTATCCGGGTTCATGGGCAAATTTTATATCTTCTCGGCTGCGGTCAAAGAAGGTTACATCGGGCTGGCTGTGATCGGCGTCATCAATAGCCTGATTTCCGTGTATTACTACCTGCGGGTAACGGTGATGATGTACATGAAGAAGCCGGAGCGGGAGATTATCGTGGCCCCGGTGCAGCCGGGCCTGCTCCTGACCCTGGTCATCACCGCCTTTTTAACTTTGCAAATCGGCCTGTTCCCGTCGTTTTACCTGGAACTGGCCCGGGCATCGCTCTTTTAAGTACAACTGGACGGTATAGCAACATGAAAACGATAGAAATAAAGATAGAGACGAGGAGGCAGTCATGCTGACCGGGTACGGCGCTATCCTGTTTTATTTTATCCTGGTGGTGGCTTTTGCCATATTCGCCCTGGGATTGTCGCATTTCGTCGGCAAGAGGACCTCTTCCCGGGAAAAACTCATGCCTTACGAATGTGGCGTGGACCCGGTGGGCACTGCCCGCGTCAAGTTCTCGGTCAAATTCTACTTGATCGCCATGCTGTTTATCGTGTTCGACATCGAATCGGTCTTCCTCTATGCCTTTGCCACTGTATTTAAAGAGCTGGGCATGCTGGGCTTAATCGAGATCGGCATATTCATCGCCGTACTGGTGGTCGGCCTGGCCTATGCCTGGGGTAAAGGAGCCTTAGAATGGGAATAGAAGAAAAATTACCCGATAATGTCATCACCACCACGGTGGAGAAATTTGTCAACTGGGCCAGGAAGAATTCCCTGTGGCCGACCGGATTCGGTCTGGCCTGCTGCGCCATCGAGATGATCTCGACTGCGGCTGCCCGCTTCGATATCGCCCGCTTCGGCATGGAGATTTTCCGGGCCTCCCCGCGTCAGGCAGACCTGATGATCATCGCCGGTACGGTGACCAAAAAAATGGCCCCGGTGGTCAAGAGGCTGTACGACCAGATGCCCAACCCCAAGTGGGTGATCGCCATGGGCGCCTGCGCTATTTCCGGCGGTCTCTTCAATACCTACTCGGTGCTCCAGGGCGTGGACAAGATCATCCCGGTGGATGTCTATGTACCGGGTTGCCCGGCCCGACCGGAGGCCCTTTTAGACGCTATCGTTAAATTACAGGAAAAAATCGACACGGAAAAGTTGAGGACAAAAGATGGAGGAACTGAAAAATAAATTTCCCGAAGGCATCGAGTCTATCGAGACCCGGCTTAACGAGACGACCGTGACCGTAAAGAAGGAAGCCATCTTACCGGTCTGCGAGTTCTTAAAAAAGGAAAAAGGTTTCGACTACTTAAACGACCTAACCGGTCTTGACCTGGGAAAAGAGGCTAATCCCCGTTTTGCGGTTGTCTACCAGATCTTTTCCATGAAAACCCGGCAGCGGCTGCGGTTGAAAGTGAAGACCGCCGATGCCGTTGATTCGGTGACCCCGGTCTGGCAGGGGGCCAATTGGTTTGAGCGGGAGGTCTTCGATCTTTTGGGCGTTGGTTTTAACCATCATCCTTACCTGAAGCGCATTTACATGGCGGATGACTTTGTCGGCCACCCGCTACGTAAGGATTATCCCTTGAAGGGTGAGTAACATGGCAGAATTGGAGAAACAACCGTTTTTTGCAGAACCGGGTGCGGATGACGATACCATGATCTTAAACATGGGCCCCCAGCACCCCAGCACGCACGGGGTTTTACGCATCATCCTCAAGCTGGAGGGCGAAAAGGTGGTTGGGGCGCTGCCGGTGATCGGCTATTTACACCGGGGCATCGAGAAGCTGATGGAAAACCGCACCTATCACCAGGTCATTACCTTGAGCGACCGCTTCGATTACCTGGGGCCGCTGATCAATAACCTGGCTTACTGCCTGGCCGTGGAAAAACTGCTGTCATTGGAGGTCCCCGAGCGCGGCCAGTACCTGCGCGTGATCCTGTCGGAATTGACCCGCATCGAGAGCCACCTGATGTGGCTGGGCAGCCAGGCCAACGACATCGGCGCCATCACGCCTTTGCTCTACACCTTCCGGGAGCGGGAAGACCTGCTCGACCTCTTCGAGATGGCCGGCGGCTCCCGCATGCACACCAGCTATATCCGCATCGGCGGCCTGTTGCGTGATGTACCGCCGGAATTTATCCCCAAAGTCAAGACATTTTGCGCTGGTTTCATCAAACTGATGAAAGATTACGAAGGCTTATTAACCAAAAATAAGATCTGGCAGCTACGCACCAAAGGTGTCGGCTATATTTCTGCGGAAGATGCCGTTAACCTGAGCCTTTCCGGGCCCAGCCTGCGCGGTTCGGGCGTGGCCTATGATTTGCGCAAGGCAGAGCCCTATTCGGGGTACGAGCGTTTCGATTTCGAGGTGCCGGTGCAAACCGAGGGCGATGTTTACGCCCGCTACCTGGTGCGGCTGGAAGAAATGCGGCAGAGCAACCGCATCCTCGAGCAGGCGGTGGCTAAGCTGCCCGGCGGGCCGGTCAATGCGCCGGTGTCCCAGGTGGTTCCGCCGGAAAAAGAGCGTGTCACGAGCGATATCGAGTCCTTGATCAACCAGTTTCACATCATGGTGCAGGGTTTCGCTGTACCGGCCGGTGAGGTCTATTCGGCGGTCGAATCCCCGCGTGGCGAGCTGGGGTATTATGTTTGCAGCGACGGTTCCGGTAAGCCCTACCGGATCAAAGTCAGGACGCCCTCTTTCGTCAATTTGCAATCCCTGGTGCCGATGATCGATGGGCGGTTGATGGCCGATATCGTATCTGTCCTCGGCAGCATCGATATAATCCTGGGCGATGTCGATAAATAGAGAACATATGGAAACAAAGGGAATGATTTTTTATAGCTGGGGCAAAGAGGCGGTCGATAACCGTCAAAAGCCCCGTGACCAATGGCAGAGCGTAAAGGATGCGAATATCCCCGAATCTTTCGCCGGTAAAAGCGTGCTGGCCTTCATGGGCTGGAACGGCCTGTTACTCAAAGAGGAAGGGATAGACATCGTGGATATGACCCGCGAGTACCTGGAGCAGACCCAGGGGTTTTCCTGCGGTCGCTGCGTGCCCTGCCGGGTGGGAACCCGCATCATGGCCGACCTGGTCAAAGGCATAGCCACCGGCCGGGGAAAAGAGGCCGACCTGGAAAAACTGGTCAAGCTGGGCCGGGAGATCATCTCCTCGTCCAAATGCGAGATCGGTAAGACCTCGCCGGTGCCGGTGCTCAAAGCCCTGGAACATTTCCGGGAAGACTTCCTGGCCGTTATCACCGGCAAGCGCAAAGTCAAGCCAGGCTCATACCGGGGCTATATGACGGCGCCCTGCCTGGATGAGTGCCCGGCCCACCTGGATGTGCCCACCTATATCGAGTTGATCAAGGAACGGCGCTTCGGGGATTCCCTGGCCTTGATCCGGGAGCGCAATGCCCTGCCCGGTGTGTGCGGCCGGGTCTGCGTCCGGCCCTGCGAATTCAAGTGCCGGCGCGCTACCCTGGATGACCCGGTGCAGATCCGGTTTTTAAAGCGTTTCGTGGCCGATTACGAGCTGCAACACAACCTGGACGTGCCCGGTTTAGCGACCGGGAAACCGGTAGATAAGACCCAGGTGGCCATTATCGGTGCCGGTCCGGCCGGACTTGCCTGCGCCTATTACCTGGGATTAAAAGGCATACCGGCCACCGTTTTCGAGGCCCTGCCCGAAGGCGGCGGTATGGCCGCTTTCGGTATTCCTGCTTACCGGTTGCCCAGGGATATCCTGCGCCGGGAGATACAAATCATCGAAAAAGCGGGCGGTAAAATCGTTTACAACACCCGCATCGGCCAGGATAAGACCTTTGACGGCCTGTGGAAAGAGGGATACAAAGCCATATTTGTCGCCTCCGGTTCCCATGAGAGCAACGAGATGAAAGTGGAAGGGGAAAACGAAGGCTACCAGGGTTTCATCCACGGCGTCAAATTCCTGCGCGATTTCAACCTCGGCCTCGACGTTTATAAAGGCAAGAAAGCGGTTATCGTCGGTGGCGGTAATGTGGCCATAGACTGCGTGCGCAGTGCGCTGCGTCTCGGTTACACCGATGTTAACCTGCTCTACCGCCGTTCCCGCAAAGAGATGCCGGCCGATGCCGTAGAAATCGAGGACGCCGAAAAGGAAGGGGTCAAATTCCATTTTCTCACCCTGCCCATCCGTATCATTGCCGAGAAAGGGCGGGTAAAAGCGGTCGAATGCGTGCGCATGGAATTGGGCGAGCCCGATGCCAGCGGTCGCAGGCGGCCCATCCCGGTCGAAGGATCGAACTTCATTCTGGAGACCGACCTGGTCATACCGGCTATCGGCCAGGGCCAGGACTTAAGCTTCCTGCGCCAGGAACAGGGTATTGTCATCAGCAAATGGGAAACCGTGCAGGTCGATAAAGACAGCCTGATGACCGACAAGGCCGGTGTTTTTTCCGGTGGCGACTGCGTCAGCGGGCCGTTGACCCTGATCGCTGCCCTGGCCGCCGGTTACGATGCGGCCATCGGTATCGAGCGATATTTAGCCGGAAAATCCCTGGAGTTGCCCGCTTTTCGGCACATGGAGAAGTTCTTCCAGGCATTTTCCTTTTACAATAAAGAAGAGGCGGTCTTTGCGCCGGCCGGCATCGGCAAGAGCGAAATGCCCTGCCTGCCGACCGAAACCCGCATCCACACCTTTGACGAAGTAGAAACCGGGTTTACACCAGAAGAAGCCATCCGCGAGGCCAACCGCTGCCTGCGCTGCTACCGGGTTGCATTGATGGCTGTTTCCGAGGAATAGCACCATGATTACTGTGATCATAGATGGCAAAAATATCCAGGTCGAGTCGGGGAAGACGATCTTAGACGCAGCCAGGGAAGCGGGTATTTACATCCCCACCCTCTGCTACCTGGAGCATATTAATCCCCTGGGTTCCTGCCGGCTGTGCCTGGTGGAAGTCGAGGGACTGGCCGAGCCGGTCACCGCTTGTACCACTTCGGCGACCGACGGCATGAAGGTCAAGACCCAATCGGATAACTTACAGCAATTGCGAAAACGGGCTTTACAGTTGATGCTCGCCGATCACCCCCTCGATTGTCCGGTGTGCGACAAGGCCGGGGAGTGCCGTCTCCAAGATTTGACCTATGAGCTGGGCATCGCCGAGAAAGAGTACACCCTGAAAAACACCGATTTCCGCATCGATTACCATTCGCCCCTGATCGAACGCTACGAATCGCGTTGCGTGCGCTGTGGCCGCTGCGTCAGCGTCTGCACCGAAATCCAGGGGATCGGCGCTTATATCCACCGGGACAACGGCTACCGGATGCATATCGACACCGTTGATGGCGGCCCGTTAAACTGCGATTTCTGCGGCCAGTGCATCCTCGTCTGCCCGGTCGGCGCCTTGATCAATAAACGTTTTAAGTACCAGTGCCGGGCCTGGCAGTTGGAGGAGACGGCCTCTGTTTGTCCCTTCTGTGCTGCCGGTTGCCGGATCGGTCTCGATGTCTTCCGGGACAAAGTGCAGCGCATCAGGCCGGCGGTCGATGAAGTGACCGAGGTCGGCAAAATCTGCGGCCGGCCGGTGTTCGGTTATGAATTCATCCATCAGGCCGATAGGCTCTCGAAGCCGATGATCAGGAAAGGGGGGAAGCTGACCCCCGTATCCTGGGATGAGGCGCTCGATTATGCGGCCCGGCAATTGCAGGCCGTTAAAACCGGCACCGGTGGCCGGGCCATTGCCGGTATCGGTTCGGTCCGCACCAGTAACGAGGACAATTATTTGTTCCAGGAATTCTTCCGCCAGGTGCTCGATAGCCCCAACCTGGATACAGCCAACGGCCTCGGCTATGCCCAGGCCGTGGCCACCTTGATGGAGGCCACCGGCCAGATCAAGCCCACATTCTCCCGGGAAGATATCGAAAAAGCCGACCTGGTCATGGTTATCGGTTGCGACCTGGCCGCCGAGCTACCGGTGCCCTCTTTAGAGGTGATCCGGGCGGCCCGGGACGGTCAGACCCAACTGGTTAATGCCCTGCCCTTCGGCAACAAACTTGACCGCTTCGCCCACCTGCGTCTTCGCCATAAGCCCGGCACCGAGCTGGAGCTCCTGGCCGGCCTGAGCAAGCTATTGGTCGAGAAACAGGCGGTTCGCTATCAGCCCGCCTTAAAAGAAGAAAAATTCATCCGCTCTTTAAAAGATATATCCCTGGAAAAGGTCGTCCAGGTAACCGGCATCGATCTTGAGCAATTGACCCAGGCAGCCGGTATGCTCGCCAAAGCCGGGAAGATCATCTTTATTACCGGTTATTACCTGGTTTCCGGGCCCGCGGTCAAAGAGGCGGTTTCTGCCCTCACCAATCTGGCCCTGATGCTCGGGGCCGGCGTATCGATCGTGCCGGAAAAGAACAACCAGCTCGGCGCCCTGGCCATGGGCGTTGCGCCCGATTGGCTGCCCGGGTTTAAAAAGACCGACAAGCAGCCGGGCACAGACTGGCGCCAGGCCCTGCAAAAAGGCGATATCAAGGCCCTTTACCTGATGGGCGCCGATCCATTGACCGGTTTTCCCGGCGGGAAAAACCTGGAAGAGGCCCTATCGAAGCTCGACCTATTGATCGTCCAGGATACTTTCCCGACACGGGCCATGCAGTTTGCCCATGTCGTGCTCCCGGCTTCCACCTTTGCCGAAAAACAGGGTACTTTCATTAATTCCTGGGGCCAGGTGCAAGCGATTAACCCGGCCATACCGCCCATCGGCGGGGCCCGACCGGATTGGCAGATCATCGCCGCCCTGGCCGCTAAGTTGGGTGCAGTCATGCCCTATACCCGGGCCGCGCAGATCAGCGAAAAAATCGCTACGGTGTTCCCCGGTTTCCCCCAGGATCCCATCTATCCCCAGGAAAGCAGGCATACATTTTTTGCCATCGACCTGCCGGGCCGGGGAAAAGAAAAAGAGTCGCCTTTTTGCCTGCTCATCGGGCCAACCCTCTTTCACTCCGGCACCCTGTCTACCCACAGCCAGGGCCTCTTAACCCTGGCCGCAGGGGAAATCCTGGAGATGAACCCCGAGGATATGGCCGCTTTGCAGGTTTCCGCAACAGACCCGGTAAACATCCTGGCCGCTGGCTTTTCTCTCCAGGTGAAAATCACATCCAGCCCCAGGCTGCCCCGGGGAACCGTGTTTTTACCCGTAAATTTCGGCGGCATTGTCGCCCGTTTCCCGGCTGAAAATTATCCCCTGGCCCGGGTGCGAATCGAGAGGTGCTAATATGGACTGGCTGGCTCTTGCCCTGTTTGTAGCTAAAGCGGTAGCGGTGTTTGTCGTGTTCCTGGTCGGTGTGGCCTATGTGACCTGGATGGAGAGAAAAGTCCTCGGGCACATGCAATTGCGCCACGGCCCCCTCAATGTCGGCTGGTTCGGTTTGCTCCAACCCATCGCCGACGGCGTCAAGGTGCTCTTCAAGGAAGACATCTACGTCGATAGCGCCAATAAATTTCTCTACTTCATCGCCCCGGCCATCGTGGTGATCTGTACGTTCTTCACTTTTGCCGTGATCCCTTTCGGCGAACCGATAAAGCTCTTCGGCCGCACCGTCGAGCTCGTGGTCGCCAACATCAATATCGGTATCCTGTTTATCTTTGCCATCAGCTCCATCAACGTGTACGGCATCGTGCTGGCCGGCTGGTCGTCCAACAATAAGTACTCGCTGCTCGGCGGCCTGCGCTCTTCGGCCCAGATGATCAGTTACGAGCTGACCATGGGCCTATCCGTTATCGGCGTGCTCATGCTCTCCGGTTCCCTCTCCCTGATCGATATCGTCCATGCGCAGCAGAAACTGTGGTTCATCATACTCCAACCTTTAGGTTTTATCCTGTTTCTCATCAGCGCCTTTGCCGAATCCAACCGCTGTCCGTTCGATTTACCCGAAGCCGAGAGCGAGCTGGTGGCCGGTTTTCACACCGAATATTCGAGCCTGAAATTCGCTTTCTTCTACCTCTCCGAGTATGCGCACATCATCGTGCTCAGCGGTTTGATCACCACCCTTTTTCTCGGCGGCTGGTACGGCCCCTTCCTCTCCCATATCCTCGGGCCCCTCTGGTTCTTCATCAAGATGGTCTGTTTGATTTTCCTCTTCACCTGGGTGCGGGCATCTTACCCGCGGTTCCGCTATGACCAGTTGATGAAATTCGGCTGGAAGGTCCTCTTACCCCTCGCCCTGCTCAATATTTTGCTGACCGGGGTATTCATCGTGTTATTCAGGAGTCAGACATGATAGGTATTATCAAGGCACTCATTCAGGGACTGGCCATCACCTTAAAACATTTTTTTCAGAAACCCATCACCCTGCGTTATCCCCAACAGAGACGCGAGCCTTACGCGCGTTTCCGCGGTGCGCAGCAATTGCTCAAAGACGAAAACGGCCGGCTCAAATGTGTGGCCTGTTACCTGTGCGCCACCGCCTGCCCGGCCAACTGTATCTATATCGAAGCAGCCGAAGACGACCAACACAACAAGTATCCCAAAGTCTTCGAGATCGACCTGGGCCGCTGCATCTTTTGCGGTCTGTGCGAGCAAGCCTGTCCCAAAGAGGCCATCCGCATGACCCAGGATTATGAATTGGCCGTTTACGAGAAAAAAGACATGAATTACAATATAGAGCGCCTGACGCGCTAAGGAGCACACATGGACCTGGTATTGCCCATTTTTTATTTCCTGGCAGTGAGCGCAATTGCCTGCGGGTTGATGGTTATTTTGCAAAAAAACCCGGTCATCAGCGCCATGTTCCTCATCCTGGTCATGCTCTGCCTGGCCGGTATTTACCTGCTTTTGGCCGCCGAATTCATCGCCGCCATCCAGGTGATCGTCTATGCCGGCGCCATCATGGTCCTATTCCTCTTTGTGATCATGCTCTTAAACCTGGAAAAAGATGTCAGGGCCCTGGTAAAAAGCCCTTTCCAGAAAGTGGCCGCCGCCATCCTGGTGCTCATGCTGGTGGCTGTCCTGGTGGTTACCCTGGGAAAGAACGTGGCTGTTACCCAGGAGGCGCTCAAGACCGGTGGCATTCCCAATACCGCGGCCATCGGGCACCTACTCTTCGGCCGTTTTCTCCTGCCCTTCGAGATCACCTCGGTTATCCTGCTGGTGGCCATTATCGGCGTCATACTGATCGGCAAGAAGAAGCTCTAAAGGAGGCGTGAAATGATACCCACATCCCATTGTTTGATACTGGCGGCTATCCTCTTTACCCTGGGGGTCCTGGGCGTATTTGTGCGGCGCAATGTCATCGTTGTTTTCATGAGTATCGAGCTCATGCTCAATGCCGTCAACCTGGCCTTTATCGCTTTCGCCCGCCAGCACCAGAACCTGGACGGCCAGGTGATCGTGCTCTTCGTCATGACCGTGGCCGCGGCAGAAGCAGCCATTGGCCTGGCCATTATCCTGTCACTCTACCGCCAAAAAAAGACCCTCAACCTCGACGAGATCAACCTCCTCAGAGGGTAACCGCAGCCGGATCGATAATACCTACCCCCCGTTCTGCCCGCCAGGAAGGTTTTCCCAGGCTGCCCCTTGACAAGATGGTAATTTTGCACTATAAATGTAATTGAAAAAAATTCCAGGAGGTATAGCATGTTGCTTCATGTTATCTTAGAAGCTGCTGAAGATGGGTGGATTATCGCAGAATGTCCGTCACTTCCCGGCTGCGTTTCCCAGGGGAGAGATGAAAAAGAAGCGCTGGAAAACATTAAGGAAGCCATTACCGCCTGGTTATGGGCTGAAGATCAAAAAGCCATTAAAAAGATCCCTGCATATTTAAAGCAAGAACCCATCATGACATAAATTCAACCCCTTGTGAAGATTCACTTTATCGAGCGGTTACGAAAGTTTACCTGCGGCGAAGGATATCCAGCTCTTCTAAAGGTGAAGCAAGGCGTTGGCAGGTATGTCGTGTTATAGGTTCTCGATGTCGGTAGGGGAGAGGCCCGTATAGCGAGCGATTTTTTTTATTGACTCGCCTTCTTTCTTCATCAGCCGGGCCATGTCAATTTTTTCTTTTTTTCGTCCTTCTTCAATTCCTTCATCATAGCCTTCATCGTGAGAGGTGTCGATAACCCCTTTTAAGTCCCGGTAGACCTTTAGGCTATCTTCATACGCCTGCATCTGAGCCGGATCAAAATTCGCCAACTCCGCTATCTCGAAGCCCTTCATAAATACCTCCTCCTTCAATACCTGCGGGATATCTTCGAAATTCTCCAGGTTCTTCAAAAAGTACAGCCACCGGTCCAGGTGCGTCTCCAATTCATCCTCTTGCTTGCTAAACCGCGGCATCTCGATGAAAATGTAGGTCAGCTTGTCGTAAAAGACCTGGCAATACTGGTCTTTTAACTGTACATTGCAGAGATAACCCTTATCTGCCCGCTCCTCATCAAAGGTGAAATCCAGGATGGCCACGCAATAGACCGGTTTTAACTGGAAATTCCAGTCCCCTTTTTCGGCCATTTCCCGGATCGGGAAGGTGGTGTAAAATATCGACCGGTCTTTGAAGAACTTGATCTTGGCCTTCTGCATCTCGACGATGAATTGGCCGCCCTTCTCATCGGTACAGTGGATATCGAATATGGCCTTGCGATCTGCTGTAATGGCGCCGATGTGCTCGGTACTCTTAAAGGTAAGACTGGCGATTTTGTGCTTGACGGGCAGGAGTTGATTTAAGAAATCCTTTAATAAATCTTTATTGGCCTCTTCGCCGAAGAGCTTCTTGAAACCGAAATCGGTGTAGGGATTAATGAACCTTGCTTTCATCGCCGGAACTCCGTTTGTTTGTTCCATGCTTTATTATAATAGCAATCCCTCGATTTTTCAACCGGCATGTAAGAGATTTTTTATTGAACTTCTCACTCTACCGTATCTTTCTTATGATACGACCCTCAACCCTTAGAGAATGACCGAAATTCCCAATTTCATCTGAGGCAAGACACAACCCACTCTTTGGCGCTGATCTTGTAGCTGTTCAGGCCGGCCTGGCTTCTAATTATGGCGAATTCGCCATAATTAAAGTCGGGATTGTAGACGCTCTCCCATATGCCGAGAAACTCGACCGTGTTGCGATTTCTCAGCCAGTCCGAGATGAAAAAATCGCCGTCTTTCGCCTTCAACATATCCGTCAGGGAGATGTAGTCTCCCTGTGGGAGCGACATGACTGCTATCTCTGTTCCTTGAACTGCTATGATTGATTTTTTGGCTTTGCTTATGGATGCCTCCTATGCGGCGGAACTGGTGCAAGGACAAGTTGCCGGATTTGAGCCTTTCGCTCCGTTCGGTGGTCTGTCGGTTATTCATGTTACCTTTCATGATAATAATAGTACATAAAAAACAACCAAACGTCAAGTTTCTTTCGATGGTGTTTTTTAAGACAGCTTCCTCCCCGGCGCTTATCCCGCTGGTCGCCCTGGCTGTCCTGGTTATCGGGCAGGGTTGTGAATGGTGTTTGTTCCAATGCCCGTGGGTTCGGCTTTGACAACCGTGTGAACGGGACAATATACGTGGAAGAGAACTTGATACCCGTGGAAAATAAATTTGTACGGGCGCAGCACTTAGCGATCATCTGGGGAAAAAAAATGAATTAAAATTCCTGGGGGGGTTGATTTTTTTTGCCTGATTCTTTAAAATGTTCTTGATGACAAAAGAAACAGACCGCAGGGAGGGGGTAACCCATGAATAAGAAAAAAATCGATCATCCCAAAAAGATGGATAGAGTTAATCCCCAGGGTGAAGAAAGCATAAATATCCTGGTGGTAGGTGACTGGATTGTCGATGAAGACTGGGTAATGATGCCGGAGCGTTCGGAGACCAGCGCCAAACAATCGGATGAAAAACATTTCCACACGGCTTTTACACGCTTAGATGTGGCTACCAAAAGACTTTGTGGGGCTTCTTTAACAGCCAGCGCCCTAAGAGGCTATTTGAAAACAAAAGATCCCGACGGGCCCAGGTACAATGTCTTCGGTATGGGAGTATGGCATCCAGAAGATAACGGATACATGGAGCTTTTATTTAAGAAGGACGCCTTGCTGGGGGCCAATCCCTTCCGTATCAGTAGTCCCGATATTTCGGGAAACAACCAGGGAGAGGAGAATTTGTTTAACCTGGCCCGGGAAGGAGACATCTGTGCCACCACGCGCGTGGTCAGGAGTTTCACCGGCCATAAAGGGACATTACCCCGTTCTATGTCCAGGTACGATTGGCACCTGAAATGGCAGCCCTGCCTGGAGAATATGCGGATAAAGGAGATTATCAAACAGAGGGTAAAGCAGAATATCGATAAGATTAGAAGTAAAGTAGGGCACCTGGATGCGGTTGTCCTGGCCGATTTTAACAAAGGCTTGATCACCAAAGACCTGCTGCTGTATCTGGCCGAGGAAATTCAGGACCTGAAATCTAGTAATGGATTGATATGGTTCTATCGGTCAAAACAACTGAAGCCCCTGGATTGGCGGGAAGATTTGAAGCTTGGGGAAAACGATAGGATCATCCAATTTATCGATCCCAGGATTGCGAAGAAATTTGCCGAAGGCAAGACATTGATCTTTGAATCGGAAATAACTTCCGATGGGTTGCATTTCCTGGAGATGCACAAACCCGATGTGGCTCACGCTAAAATCGCTGTGCTATTCCAGGATAATAGTTGTATTGCTTACCAGGCCGGAGAGGATAATAGCAAAGGGTCAATCTGGGTATTGTACTCGGGATATAAAATGAATTACATTACCCGGGGGCGTTCCAGTATATTCTTGGCCTCCCTGGTTCTCATGGAGTTATCCGGGAAGAAAGAATACCTGGGATCTCCCACCAAGGAGGATAAATTCGGTCAGAATTGTTCGATTGCTTTATCCAATGGGATTAAATGGTGTCATGACTGCGTATCGATATGGAATACTGGGGTCGATATATCCCAGGTATCTGCCGAGATCCAAAATGCTATAAAATATACAGAACCCGCTTCAAACGTTAAAATCTCCGGGCCATATCAATGGTCGAGAATCAATGATGAATGGGAGGAGGCCCAGAATGTCAGGAACTCAGCCTGTATCTACAAAAAGGACGATGATCATCCCAGGTTAGAGGTGTGGCGGGCTCATACGGTTTTAAATGATTATACCGTTTTAGACGAAAATCGGAAAAAGAATATTTTAAACCTCACCAATGCGATCCAGGTATTTCTGGAACTGGATGAAAAGGATAAACAGCGTCCCCTGATTTCCCTGGTCAAGGCAGGTCCCGGTTCAGGAAAAACCTTCCTGGCCAAATGCCTGGCGAAGAATTTTAATCTCGAACTCTTCGAATGCAATATGGCCCAGCTTACCGGGTTTGATGGATTGATCCACTTCTTTGACCAGGTGGATACCGCCCAAAGGGAAGGTAGAAAAATCCTGATGTTCCTGGATGAGGTTGATTCCCTGGTTAATGGCGAATCTGCCTTCAGTTTTCTACTTGAACTTATGTGGTGTGGCCAATACTATCGGAATGGTTTAAAAAACACGCTTAAACCATTTCCCGGAGTCTTTGCCATGAGCAGGGATCAAAGTAGTAGGGAATTTAAAACTGATCACCCCAAGTTTCCCGATTTAAAATCCAGGATTTACGGAATCAATTGTGAACTGAAAGATTTCACCCCCATTGAATCCATCTATTTGTTCGTTAAGCTGTTGGATAGATACTTTGGGCAAATTGCCTATGTCGAGAAATATGTATTGGAGGTTGTCAGCAAAACCGAGTTAAAATATGGGCCCCGGAGTCTTGAGTTATTGATTTCCCTTTTTAAGGGCATTAAAAGGGATAGCATTACCCGGGAAAATTTACCGGATGAAAGCCGGATCCAGGAACTCGAAGAGCACTTCCCCAAAGGATTGGGAAGACCCGATCGAGATAGGAAAGATAATATGGAAATGGTCAAAATCATCTATACCTCCCCTTTCCACAAATGACCCAGGAGTATATCCGGCAATGAAGCCAGGTAAATTTCTATTGCCCCGTTCTGCCCGCCAGGAAGGTTTTCCCAGGCTGCCCCTTGACAAGACCATCTCCTTTTATTAAAATGAACCCATGAGCATATTAAACGCGAAAAAAATGTTAAAACGAACGAAGGTCTGGAGTGGATAGATAGTGAATAAAAAAAGTATATTCAATGATTTTAATCAGTTCTTTGAATGCCCAACCAAAGACACACTGCGAGATCTGATTACCAACTGTCCGGGTGAGACAGACCGTTGGGATTTCAAGGAAGCTTGGCCTAGTTATAGCAGTTTGGCTCGACATGTGCTTGCTATTGCGAACTCAGGCGGTGGCGTCATCATTATTGGCGTAAAACAAGAAAATGACGGTACTTTCATTTCAGTGGGTCTTGACAAGCTCCGCGATAAAGCTGATGTTTCTAATGGGCTGAGTAAGTTCTTTCCCTCGAGTCTTGATTACGATATCCTTGACTTTTTTTTCAAGAACGACTCTGAGTACAAAGATCTCATTGGTAAGTTCTTTCAGGTTTTTTTGATTAACTCAGATCAGAAAAAGATTCCCTACCAGGCCAAGGTAGATGGAGAAGATGTTCATGCAAATGTGATCTATATACGAAGAGGCACCAAATCTACCCAAGCAAACAGCGACGAATTGGAGCGATTGATAAATACTCGTATTGAATCGGGCTACTCATCAAGGAGCGTACTTGAACTCGAAGAACACCTTGAACAACTCAAGATTCTTTACTCCAAAGTGCCGAAATTTGAATATAGATATATGTTTGAAAATACGGCAACAATGATACAAACCATGAGTATGAAGCCCAATTCATTGTATCCCGAAGAAAGTTATGAACAATTTGTTGCTGATCTTATTCCTCGCAAGAAGCGTCGAATTGAGAAAGTGCTCGAACTTAAGTAGAAAATTCGCTCTACTAGAACCCGATATGATACAGATAAATGAATAAATTTTGGCAGATGTTTTTAACAAGTTGAGAAAGCGGGTGAATGATTCTTCAGAAGTAAGAGATCGGTACGTTTGTTCCAATGCCCGTGGATCCTGGTTTGACAACCGAAATTGTGAAGGGTATAATGAAGTCATGAGACAAATCGTGATATATCCCGGCGAAGATGGCTACTGGATCGCAGAATGTCCGAGCTTGCCCGGATGCTTGTCGCAAGGCTTCACCCGTGAAGATGCGATCCGTAACATCAAGGAAGCGATCGAAGGCTACGTGCTCGCTCTTCAAGAGGAGTTCATAAAACTGATGTGAAAGATGAAGCCACAGTAAATGAAGTAAACTAAATGTCGGTTGCTCAATCTCGTTCACAGATAAGGTTTTTCCAGGTTGCCCCTTGACAATGACATTTTTTTCGGTAAAATGAACCTGTAGGAGGTAAAAAGTGCGTCTAAGCGATATTTCTGAAATCACCAAATTAAGCACGCCCGAGAAGATCCTATTGGTGGAGGATCTATGGGATAGCATCGCTTTAGATGAATCCTTCGTCGTACCTGTACCCCAGGGTCATATGGATGAATTGGACAGAAGGTTCAAAAAATATGAATCTGCTCCAGGGAGCCTTTTATCTCTCCAGGAACTTCAGATACGAATAGAAAAAAGGGTAAGAAAAAATTTAAATAAGGGTTGACAAAAAACAGTTTTTAGATTAAATTAGAGGTACAGGCAGGTAAAAATTATGGCCAAGCAAGATAATGATAATGGCTCTTTTAAAAGAGCAGCCACTAACTCCGCAGGTTCCACACGCGACCGGGGGTTAATGCCGCCGGCTAAGCCAAGTAAAATCGCTAAAAGAGATATAATAAAGGCTATTAGAGAAGTCAGGGCTATGCGTCCTGTCCGTTCTGCCTGATGCCGAAGATCGACTATACCCGGAATGTTTTCATCAATTGTCCGTTTGATGACGATTATCTCCCCATATTTCGGGCTATCGTCTTTACCGTGATCGATTGCGGTTATATACCCAGGTGCGCATTGGAATTAGAGGACAGCACTTTGGTGAGAATTGAGAAAATCACCCGCATCATTTCTGAGTGTAAGTATGGGATTCATGACATATCGCGGACAGAATCCGACAAGAAAACGAATCTGCCCCGTTTTAACATGCCCCTGGAACTGGGAATATTCCTGGGTGCCAGGCGATTCGGGGATAAAGAGCAAACAAAGAAAGCTTGTTTAATATTGGATAGGGATCGTTACCGTTACCAGAGCTTTATTTCCGATATCGCCGGCCAGGATATCCAGTCCCATGACAATAGCGACCTGGAAGCAATAAACGTTATCAGGAATTGGCTGCGTAATGTATCGGCTAGAAGCACTATAAGCGGGGGGAAAGAGATCCAGAGACGTTATGCTCTCTTTAAATCGGAATTACCCATCCTTTGTGAGAAGTTAAAACTTGGGGTGGATGAGATGATTTTCAATGACTATACCCATCTCGTTTACGAATGGCTGAGATAGATTCAACCGTAAGCGATCAATAAAATGCACCTCCTGGGGAAGGGTTTTTTTAAATTCTTCCCCTCGCGACACCCTCAGCCAATACTGGAAAGCATGGTAGCTCAAACCGGATTCTTTGCAATCGCTCGCCCTGTTCTTTTTGCTTTTCTTCCAATTTTCAATATACTTCTGGTAAAATTGACGCCTACTTGATCAACCTACTTTCGCCATTCGCTCCGATCACGATAGTTTCCTCCCCGGCATAATATTCCAGAAACCCATCATGACATACATTCAACCCCTTGTGAAGATGCAGTTAATCGAGCGATTTCACAAAAAAGAACAAGGGGACAATCAAAAAAATGACCCCAAATAAGTCTTGCCCAGGGTTACGCTCAAAGGAAGGGGTGCACCGAGTGTGAACACCCCTTTCCGATTAAATCGAAAATCCAACTGCTAATTTTTCAAAATTCCCAGGGGGAAATTTCAACAGTCCAGAAAGGTATCATCATGACAAATCCAGGCTGGACAAGGATTGTGGATCCCATCGGTATAGCAATCACTCTGGCAACTGCCTAGCCCTACGGTTAGACAAGCCCGTGCTGTCTCAGCCACTGCTCCGACAGCATTCTTCATTTGAATACTTCCCAGGTGGGCAATGGTTGTTTTGTTCAGCATCAAACTCTTTTTAAATTTCATAGGTTTCATTGGAATCTCCTTTTTTTGGACATTATAGCACATTACTCTATGTAAAAAAAGTGTGATGAAAATTGGCCAATCCGTAATCGGTTTGCTCCTTAGCAGCATCCGGCCTGCCTTCCGGGCTTCTGCGAAAAGAGCCGTCGGATCATGGATGATCTATGGAGCCGGATAGGTGACACGAAAAGTGGCACAGTTCAAAACGGATGAGCAAAAGAAACGTCCCGAGAAGCAGATCGATTAACACTTTAAGCCGGGTTCTCAACCCGGCATCATTTGACTTGACAGGCAAGAGCATTTAAGCGCCGGAAGGGTCTTCGGCCAGGGCCTGGAAGCGTTCGAGAAATTGGTCGTAATGGGGAAAGGGGAAGGTAAAAGGCTCGGGGGCACCGGCCAGGCGGATGACCACCTGGTCGAGGAAGACATCGGCCTCCTCCCACTGGTATTTTTTGGCCAGTAAGCGGATGAGACCGGCAAAGAAGATCTTGTCGATGCTCTCCGGCAGCTTGCCGAACCGGTCCTGTAACTCGCGGCGCAATTCTTCGATATCGTCGATCTCCCTGGCCTCGAGGATGCGTTGGTAGAAGCGGATGCGCTCGACGCTGTCCTTGATGTACCCGGGGTCTACCGAGTAAGAGAAGTGGATGGTGACGCGCGACTCTTTCTTTTTGTCGATCTCCCCTTTCAGCTCCCGGACCGTCCGGTTCAGGAGCTCGAGGTAGTAATCGAAGCCCAGGGCTTCGATGTGGCCGTGTTGCCGGTTGCCCAGGAGCGAACCGGCGCCCCGCAGCTTGAGGTCGAATTCGGCCAGGCGAAAACCGGAACCGAGGGAGGTAAACTCGCGGATGGCATCGAGGCGGGCCCGGGCTTTTTCCGATACATCGAGGGATTCGACCAGGAAATAGGCGTAGGCCTGGCGGGAACCCCGGCCGATACGGCCCCGTAGTTGGTAGAGCTGGGTTAGACCGAAGCGGTCGGCATCGACCACGATCAGGGTATTGACACCGGGAATATCGATACCGTTCTCGATGATGGTGGTCGATAAGAGGATGCGTTTTTGGCCGCTGATGAAAGAGAAGAGCCCCTGCTCGATCTCTTCGGGCTTCATCTGGGCATGGATGACGATGATCGGCAACTCGGGCAGCCACTTTTCCAGGTGCTCTTTAAAGGTATAGATGCGGCCGATGTTGTTGTAGACGATGAAGACCTGCCCGCCCCGCTCGATCTCGTTGAGCACGGCAGAGGTGACGATTTCGCGCGAAAAGTAGCCGACATAATTCTTGATGGCCAGGCGGCCGATGGGCGGGGTCTGGATGATGGAGATATCCTGGAGGCCGGCCAGGGATAAGGACAGGGTGCGGGGGATGGGGGTGGCGGACAGGGAGAGCACATCGATATCCTCGCGCGATTGTTTTAACCGCTCTTTCTGGAATACGCCGAAACGTTGCTCCTCGTCGATGATGTAGAGGCCGAGGTTTTTAAAGGCCACCTGGTGGGCGATCAGGGCGTGGGTGCCGATGACCAAATCGATTTTACCATCTTTTAGGTTGCCAATAAGCTTCTTTCTCTCTGTGGGCGCCACCAACCGGGAGAGCATCCCGATCTGGATGGGAAAGGGGGCAAACCTTTCCCTTAAAGTGGCATAGTGTTGATGGGCCAGGATGGTGGTCGGGCAGAGGAAAGCCACCTGCCGGCCGCTGAGGATAACCCGGAAAGCGGCGCGCACGGCTACTTCGGTCTTGCCGAAACTGACATCGCCGCAAATTAAGCGATCCATCGGGAACTCGGCTTCGAGGTCGGCCAATACCTCCTTGATGGCCCGTTTTTGATCGGTGGTTTCCACGTAATGGAAGCCTTCTTCCAGCTTGTCTTCGAGCTCGGCATCTTTGAGATAGGTTTTGCCTTTGATCGATTTTCGTACCGCATAGAGGTCGAGGAGCTCGCGGGCAAAGTGGATGATGCTCTTCTTGGCCCGGGTCTGCTTTAAATTCCAGGAACTGCCGCCCATCTTGTCCAGGGACGGTTCCTGGCCTTCCAGGGAGACGTATTTGCTCAGGTTGTCGAGCTCATAGACCGGCACATAAAGGTATTCCCGGTTCAAATACTCGATCTTCAGAAACTCGCTGACATGGCCCTCGAGCTCGAGCCAGGAAAACCCGGCGAACCTGCCGACACCGTGCCGGGTGTGTACCACCAGGTCGGCGACCTGGATATCCTTGATCAACTGGTCGGATTTGACCTGCGGGGGGCGGTCGAATCGCTCCCGCTTATCGACATAGCGATAGCGCCTCTCTGCCAGGAAAAGGCAGCGGGTCAACCGGTTTTCAAAGGAGACCGGGATCTTCTGGTCGATTGGGTAGAAGAGTTTGAAATGGTCGCGCAGTTTGTCTGCCAGCTTCTCCTGGCTGGAAAAAACGAAGAGCCGGTAGCCGCGGTTTTCCACCTGGTCTTTGATGGCCGCCAGATCGCCGTAATCGAGATCGGTCAGGCCCTTCTGCTGCCTGAGCCATTCGCTCTGCCCGGAGACCTGGTTATAGGTTTCCCCGATATTCAATAGCGGGTACTGCCCCAGGGAAAAAGAAAAAACTTGCTCCACCGGCTCTACCGGGCGGTTGTTTTCCCGGGCAATGGCCTGGATTTTGCGGAAATGGTTGAGGAGCTTGTCGCGTTCTTCTTCTACCTGGCGCTTATCGGATACCAGCAGCCGGAAATCCCCCAAAAGCTCGGTTAGATAGACCATTTCCTGCGCCTGGCCCCGGAAATAATCGTCGATCGTGGGGGAATGAACAAAGAACCGGGCCAGCGGTATAGACACGCGGTCGATCTGTTCGATCGATTTCTGGGTATCCGGGTCGAAGAATCGCAATGAAATGACCCGGCCGGCCTCGATCTCGATCCGTACCGGGTTCTCCTGGTCTAATGGAAAAACATCGACGATGCTTCCCCGCCAGGCCGCATCGCCCCGGTCATCGACCTGGTTGACCGCCTGGTAGCCCATGTCGAGCAAGCGCGCCGTCAGGTCGCCGCGGTTGATCTCCTGGCCGACGGCGAGATCCAGCAGGAAGGCGGCAGATTCGGAGAACGGCTCTATCTTGATATCCAGGGCAGCCAGGGTGGTGATGACAATCGCTTTCCGTTTTTCCCGCAAACGCGATACCAACCGGGCCTTATGGCCGATGGCGGTAAAATCGCTATCGTTATCGATGTAAGGGTCTTTAAAGGGCAGGGAATAAAAGACCACCGCCACCCCCCGGCAGGCGAGCAGGCGCAACCATAATTTCAGTTTAGCGGCCAATTCGGCCCGGTTCTCGCTCTCCTTGACCACCCAGACCAGGTGCTTCCGTTGCTGCGCGTATACCCCGGCGACCACGAGCTCGATCAGGTCCCGGTCGATATTGTCCACATCGACATTCCCGGTCGAGGCCAGGATATGTCTCATGTCCGGGCTGAATAGGCAATCGCCAATGGTTGGTGTTTCCCCCTGTTTGCCCGGTTGCTGTTCAGCCATGGGAGATACCTTTAATGGCTTTTCCCGGCAAACTTCCGGGTGATCTCCTCGAAAAGCCCGGCTTTGACCGCTTTGACCCGGGAAATGACCTCGGCCACCGGGATAATTTCCGTATCCTTGCCCGATCTTAATTTCATCTCCACGCCACCCTTTTGCAGCGACCGGTCGCTGACGGTCAGGCGGATGGGCAGACCGATCAAGTCGGCGTCTTTAAATTTCACCCCCGGGGATTCCTCGCGGTCGTCGTAGAGCACATCGATACCTTCCTTTTGCAATTGGTCGTAGAGCTGATCTGCCGTGGCCCTGGCCTCGCCCAGCACCACCAGGTAAAGGTGATAGGGGGCCACCGCTATCGGCCAGCATAAACCGTTTTCGTCATTGTGCTCTTCGGCGATACAGGCCAGCAGGCGACCGACACCGATGCCGTAAGAACCCATGATAATCGGTTTCCAGGTGCCGTCCTTATCCAAAAACTGGCAGCCGAGGGAGTCGCTATACCGGGTGCCGAGCTTGAAGATGTTGCCCACTTCCACGCCGCGCACGGCCCGCAGGGGCGAGCCGCAGTTTGGGCAGGCGTCGCCTTCCTGGGCCAGGGCAATATCGGCCACCACATCGGCGGTGTAATCGCGTGGGAAATTGACCTGGCGCAGGTGAAAATTCTCCTTGTTTGCCCCAGCCACCAGGTTGGGCGAACCGGGGATCAAATCGTCCACCACCACCAAAATATTTTTTAAGCCGCAGGGCGAGGCATAGCCGGGCACAGCACCACTGGCCTTGATTTCGTCCTCGTGCGCCGCTCTGAGGTCTTTGGCCTGCAAGGCATTGGTTAGCTTGGTCTCGTTGACCTCCATGTCGCCGCGGATAATGGCCATCACCAGGCGGTCTAGATATTCTTCGCCATCTTTGACCGTGGCCACTTTAAAGACCGCTTTGGCGGTTTTGCTTTTCGGTATGCCCAGAAATTGGGCGAGCTCTTCGATGGTGGTCGTACCCGGGGTGGCCACCTCTTCCAGCGGTTTTAATTCTTCTGCGGCGACCTTCGGTTTTTCCACCCGGGCAATCTGGCGGTTGGCCGATTGGCCGCAGTTGTCGCACAGCATCAAGGTATCTTCGCCGATGGCGGTCAAATACATGAATTCATGGGCAATGTTGCCGCCCATCATACCGGCATCGGACTTGACGGCCACCACCGGCAGGCCGCAGCGATGGGCGATATTGAAGTAGGCGCGATAGTGGTTCATGTACTGCTCGTCCAGGCCCTCGGCAGTGGCGTCCAGGCTGTAGCTATCTTTCATGACAAATTCCCGGACCCGGATCAACCCGGCCCTCGGCCTGGGATCATCCCGCCATTTGGTCTGGATGTGGTAGATCAGGGCCGGGAGCTGCTTATACGAACGAATCTCCTTCCTGACCAGGAAGGCCACCACCTCTTCATGGGTCATGGCCAGCACCATATCGTGATCGTTGCGGTCTTTGAACCGGCCCATCTCGTCGCCGATCTGGTAATAGCGCCCGCTTTCCTTCCAGATATCGGCCGGGTGAACGACCGGCATGCTCATCTCCAGGCCGCCGATACGATCGATCTCTTCCCGGATAATGTTCTCGATCTTGACCAGCGTTCTTTTGGCCAGCGGCAGGTTGATAAATATGCCGGCCGCCAATTGGCGGATAAACCCGGCCCGCATTAAGAGTTTGTGACTGATGACATCGGCGTCGCTCGGGTCATCCCGCAATGTCTTGACAAAATTCTTGCTCATGCGCATCGTTCATTCTCCTCTAAGACTGTTGATTTTCTTGCACAGGACAATATCCTGGGAAGATAAAAATTCTTTTCTTTTGGCCCAGGCGCCATAGTATATGGGTTCGCTGACCTGGAGGCCGTTTTTTTCATAGATTTGCCGGATGTAGGTCTCTTCGTAAGCGATACTGGCCTCCGGGATCTGCTTATCGATCACCGCGCAGCCGGCAAATTCCTGGCTAAACTTGCTCTGCCCGCTCGCTAAGAAGACCCGCGCTGCCGGTGTGATTAAAAAATAGGTGGCCAGGCAGCGCCCACCATTCTTTAAGACCCGCGCTATTTCCGACAGGTAACGCTCCAATTCCCCAGGCAGCATGTGGGTAAAGACCGAGGTTAAGAAGACGAAATCGAAATAGCCGTCAGCGAAAGGGAAACGGTACTCGTCGGCCCGGGCTTTGCCCTGCGGGTGATAGAGGCGGTTGTAAACATCGGCCAGTTGGAAATGGAAGTGCGGGAACCTGGGCGTGATGTTCTTTTGGCACCAGGAGACACCCTCTTTGACGATGTCGATCCCCTGGTATTCACCGCCCGCCTCCAGGTAACCGGTCAGCGGGATGGCCATGCGGCCGATACCGGAACCGACTTCCAGGACTTTTTCCCCGGGCTTAAGCCCGGCCAGGTCGATAAAATAGCCCAGGAACTCTTGACCGATCTCCTCGAAATGGCCGTCGCCGATGAATATCTTCGAGGGCGGCGGCAAGAGGGCGCGGCGTTTCCCTTTCAGCATATAGCGCACATCGGCGGGGAAATAGTAGAGCCGCCGGATAAAGGGAAACCGGTAGTATAAGCGCCGCAACAGCGACTGGAGTCGCCGGGGAAAATATTTCCTGACAAATCTTTTCATGGTCCTGGTCTCTTTTAGGAAATCAGATTATATGAAATAAACGCCTTCCCGTCAATCTCACGCCCGGCAAAAAAAAACTACCCGCCAGGCGATTTTTTACCAGGGAGCGGGCCTATAATTTTTATCCGATTTCTGGTAGAATATCCCCTGTGTTAAAGGAAAAAATATGAGAAAAATGGTAGTATTTTGGTTGCTGGTCTTTTCGGTCAACCTGGTTTTAGCAGACGTTATCGGCGATCTTGAGAAAGAAATCGGCAAAACCCGGGGAAAGGAAAGAATCGCTTTGCTGGCCCAGGTTAGCAAGCTCCTGGTCAGCTCGGATCCGCAAAAAGCCATCGATTACTCCAAACAGGCCCTGGCCTTGCTCGAGACCGATAAAGACGATAAGCTGAAAATCGGGTTTCTCGATCATTTGAGCCAGGCGTATTATTTCCTGGGTGACCCCGTCCAGGCCACCGATTATGGCAAAAAAAGCCTGGAATTGGCAAAAAAGATTGCCAGTCCCCGGGCCCAGGCCATTGCCTTAAACATACTCAGTATTATCTTAAACCGCCAGGGCGATTATGTGCAGGCACGCGACTATGCCCAACAGTCCTACCGGATATTTGCAGAGATCGGTGAGAAAAAGCTGTCCGCCGTGGCCTTGAACAACATCGGCATCAGTTTCGATATGCAGGGGCGGTACGAAAAGGCGCTGGAATACTATTTAAAATCGCTGAAACTCAAAGAAGAGCTGGGAGATAAACCCCTGATTGCCAGCTCGCTCAACAATATCGGTGTCATCCAGATGCTGTTGGGTAATAAGCAGGCGGCCCTGGGATACTACCGGCGGGCTTTGAAAATCAGGCAAGAACTCGGCGACCAGCGGGGTATCGCCTCACTCTACAACAATATCGGCAACATTTATCACGATCTAAAAGATAGGGAAAAAACCCTGGAATATTACCGGAAATCCCTGGAATTGGATAGCAAGCTCAACAACCTATCGGGTATTTCCAGCACCCTCTTTAATATCGGCCTTGTATACGAGGAATCGAACGATTTGCCCAAAGCCCTCGATCATTACCGACAATCGCTAACTATCCGGCAAAAATTACAGGAAAAGGCCGGTATCGGTGAGACGCTCATCCAGATCGGTAAAGTTTCCCAGGGGCAGGGCCGGTTTAAAGAAGCAGTGACCACCATTAACCAGGGCCTGGCGCTCTGCCGGGAAGCCGGCGCCAAAGATAAGCTATCGACCGGTTACCTGGTGCTCTCATCTGCTTTTGAGGGCATGAAAGACTTTCGCTCCGCCCTGGAAAATTATAAAAATTACAAGAATATAGCCGACCAGTTGATGGATGCCGATACCCGTAAAAAGATCACTGAAATCCAGGGCCAGTATGAAGCCGATAAGAAAGAGCAGGAGATTGTCATCCTCAAGAAGAACAACGAGATCCAGCGGCTGATGTTAAACCGGCAGAGACTCATCCGCAACTTTATGATCGTGGCTTTACTATCGGTCTTGCTCCTATCGGTGCAGTTGTTGCGTAAATACCGCTACCTGTTTGCTTTCTGGAAGAAGAAAAACTACATCGGCCATTACAAGATTCTCGAACAGATGGGTACAGGCGGTATGGGCACGGTGTTCCGGGCAGCCGATGTCTTGAATGCCAATGCGACCCTGGCTATTAAAATCATGCGGGAGGAGTTCTTTAGCGATGAAATCCAGAAAAAACGCTTCAAACAAGAGGCTTCCTTAATCGACCAACTCGTTCACCCGCATATCGTCAAGATTACCGAGAGGGGCGAGAGCGGCAGCAATCTCTATATCGCCATGGAACTGCTGGAGGGCCCGACCCTGGCAGAGATGATGAAGAATGAGAAAAAGCTGGATATAGCGATCGCTTTGCACATTATGGTGCAGATCGCCGATGCCCTGGATACCATCCATGCGGCCAATATCATCCACCGCGATCTCAAACCGGAGAACATCATCCTGGTTAACCGGGAGGGGGACCCCTATTTTGTCAAGCTCCTCGATTTCGGCCTGGCCACCACCCAGTACTTGAGCCGGTTAACCGAGACCGGCATGGTGGTCGGGACTATCTTCTATTTGTCTCCAGAGCAATTAACCGTTGGCCAGCTCTCCCCGGCCAGCGATATCTTTGCCCTGGGTGTCATTTATTACGAGATGTTGACCGGTGAAAAACCGTTTAGCGGTGAGAGCGCGGTCGAGGTGATGAAGCAAATTGTCGATAAAGAGATTCTCCCGCCGGATGTTTTCCGCCCGGATATCGATCGTACCCTAAGCAACCTGGTTCGCTATATGCTGCGCAAGAACCCGGCCCACCGGCCCGATGCCGGCACCGTGTTCAACATCCTGCGCGAAATCAACCGCTAATATTTCTCCAGCTCGATTGTTCTTCCCATCGCCGGGAGGTTCACATCTATGGGTGCGATCATCGACAATTAAAATTCCCTCCTGGCCTAATCCAGCTATTATTTCTATCTCACCGCTTGACACATGTTGTCTGAACCCCTGATTAAGCTGATTAACCTGATTAAGCAGATTATAGAAGTATTGAGAGATGGGGGGTATTAATAAAATCAACAATTGTTGATATCGGTCGATCGATGGTTCGACAGGCTTACCGCATCGTCCCGCTCGGCCACCAGATTATCGCGCCTGTCCGGGTCTGTGGAGGTGCCAGTGGGTAAATGCTGGCACGACCCGGGCAAAATACTTGGCAGAACCAGACAATTTTCTTGGCTTTTACTATTCCATTTTCCTTAAAAGTTTGATATAAGTATAGTCTGGCAAAAAATGATGATTAATAAAACGTTTGAGCAGTTGGAGCAATGAAGATGAATTTGGTAGGAAACCCGATAGACAATAGGATAGAAGAGCAAATTCATACATACTCCAGTGAGAGACCAGATTACTGGTCATTTCGGGGGAAATCCATTCGTCGACACGCCCATGCTTACCTCCAATATCCAGCCATGATGGTTCCTCAAATGCAAAGAAAACTGATCAAGATTATCTGTGAATCAAGTGCAGGAATAAAGAGTGTGTACGATCCTTTTGTAGGTTCTGGAACGGTAATGACCGAGTCAATGCTATTGGGGCTTAATTTTTATGGTCAGGATATTAATCCCCTGGCAGTGCTTATTTGTAAGACCAAAATGGGCCCTTTCTATCACAAAGCCCTAAAAACCAAAATAGATACTCTTATTAAAGAGATTTCTAAAGATAGGAGCAGTAAAATCGAGATCGATTTCCCCAACATCTTTAAATGGTTCCGCCGAGATGTTGCTATCGAGTTATCAAAGATAAGACGATCAATAGCAAGGGAGACCTCAAAATGGGCTAGAAGATTTTTTTGGGTAGCCCTGGCTGAAACCGTTCGCTTGTCGAGCAATTCAAGAACATCAACCTTTAAACTTCATGCCCGGCCTCCTGAAGAGATACCCATTAGACAAATATTCCCGATCGATGTTTTTAACAAAATTCTCAAAGAGAACTATAAAAAGCTTTTAGAAATAAACGAATTGTTAAGCGATGGCGGCTTCATCAAAAATTCCCATTACAGCGGTGAAATAGACATAAAACTGGCAGATTCCAGGCATACAACAGGAACCGTTAATCCAAGGGGGATATTCGACCTTCTCGTCACCTCACCTCCTTATGGAGATAATGTCACGACTGTACCTTATGGTCAATATTCCTATTTGCCCCTGCAATGGATCGATTTACCCGATATAGCAGATAACATCGATCCTTCATGTCTTTCTTCGACACATGAGATAGATAGAAGGAGTCTGGGGGGTAGTCGAGAAAGTGCTCTTGATGAAATCCAGGAAATAAAGAGACTTTCTGAAACATTTTCCCTGGCGATGAAAAACCTGGAAAAAGACCCCAGGGATAGGATGATAAGACTGGCGGCATTTTGCAGGGATTTAGACAAATGTATCGATCCTATTTTAGGCGCTATAAAACCAAATGCCTACATGATATGGACTATTGGAAACCGAATGATTGGAAAAAAAACCGTGCCTATGGATGAAATTTTATCGGAATTGTTAATAGCCAGAAATGCTAAAAAGATTATGGGAACGAGAAGGACGATTCCCTCTAAACGAATGGCAATAAAAAATAACTTTGCCGATACCATGCGCATGGAAACTATATTGCTTTTTAAGAAAGGGAGTTCCTGATGGAAAATCAAAAGGGCGAAATTATTTACCATCCCGATATACATGCCTCGATCATTTTCCAATTGGGCGAAGACCTGATCAGCGATCCGGTACAAGCGTTGGTAGAATTAATAAAAAATGCTTATGATGCCGATTCCGATTATGCCAAAGTGACCATTGAAATATCCAAAGAAAACGACATCGAAAAATCTCGATACCGGGGCACTACAGGCTATATCAAAATAGAAGATAACGGTGTTGGTATGGATTTAGAAACCATAAAGAGGGGATGGTTGACTATATCCAACTCCCTAAAAAGGGAGATGAAGGGGAAAAACAAAAAAACACGAAAAGGCAGGACTTTCCTGGGAGACAAAGGTCTTGGCAGACTCGGTGCCCAAAGGTTGGGCTACAACCTGGAAATATTTACCAAACCGGAGAATGAGGATAAAGAATATCATGTGGCCTTATCATGGCGGGAATTTGAGAATAAGAATAAGTTAGATGAAATACCCATTTATATAAAAGAAACTTCTCCTACAAGACTAAGGGGGACCAAAATCCTTATCTCAGATATCAAAGAACAACGGTTTTTCACAGGGATTGATTTTAGTGAGAAATTGCAAGACGAACTTTCCAGGATGATCTCCCCCTATCGTGAGATAGAAAAATTTACTATAGTAGTTTCATGTAACGGGAAACTACTCGATCTTGCTGCTTTTTCAGGGGAAATACTCAGGAATTCTCATTTAAAATATAGAATTGATTTCGACACCCAGAGATTAAAAATGATGGGTAAGGCCCGGTTAAGTTATATTCGTCCTTTCCAGGGGAAAGACAGATCGCTATTCAAGCAATTGGTAGAAATCGATAGGGGCGATAAATTCTTCAGTTTTCTCTCCCAAAAAAGCGAAGCCAAAAAATTTAACCTGGCAAAATCCCTGGAAGAAGGCTGGTTTGTTGAATTTAATCAAACCAGGGTTTTTGAAGACCTTGACAAACTCGAATTCATAGAAGGTCAATCGGAGAAAGCCAACCCGGGAAAATTTCACGGTCAAATCGATTACCTTACTCTAAGCCAAGAAGACGCATATCAAAACGTTTGGGACTCTTACTCGGATTACAAAAAATACATAAAAAGCCTCAGCGGTATAAGGGTATATCGAGATGGTTTTGCAATCAGGGTAGACAGAGATTGGCTGGGACTCGGTAAGCAATCGACTTCCGGGCTCTCTTTTTATGGGCTGAGACTGGAAAATACGCTCGGGTATATTGCCTTAACGGCAAACGATAACAGGGTCCTGGAAGAGACTACCGATAGGGAGGGTTTTAAAGTAAATCCCTACTACAATAATTTTTATGAAGTGCTTCAGCAATTTATTGAATTTACGGCAAGAATCCAGGAATTTCTAAGAAGAGGCTGGCATGAATTCAAGAAAACCTATCGAGAACAAGAAGCTGGAATAGATAGCCCCACCACACCTGAAGAAATAATAGAAAGAATGGGGAAAAGCCTGGGTAAAGTCTCCGAATATCATCTGGTATCCAGTAAGTTAAAGACACTATTAACAGGTAAAGTGCCGGAAGCCGGGGATATTATAAGCAGCATCGATGACTATTTAGAAGAAATATCCGGCATCGATTCCCTGAATAGGGTTCTTGAGGAACAGGTCAAGACTTCACACGAGCAGTTGGCACAGTTGTATGAAGTGGCCAGTCTTGGCATTACCGCCGAGGCATTGTCTCACGAAATGCACACTATCACGGACGGGCTTTACAGGCGAATAAAAGAAATATCCGCTTATATTAAGAGTCAACCCAGGAGAGACCCCCGGATCATGTCTTTTATTGAACATGTGAATTCAAGTATGGCAGCATTACGTAAGGAGATGTCTCATTTTGCACCATCATTAAAGTATGTACGGGAAAAGAGAGAAAAAATAGAAATATGCCCCTTTTGTAGAGAAACAGCCTATTATTACCAGGATAAATCAAAAGGAAATGATATCGATGTCCAGATTACTCCCCAAAATGCAGATAATTTCTATCTATCCTCAGTTCTTAAAAGATGAAGATGCCAAATACTCCGATAAATTGAAAAATATTCTTGATAGCTCTGCCGTAGTGGAATTAAAAAATCTTTCATACAGAAATTGGAAGAATTCTTCGCATGATTATCTAAAAAGTAACATCGCCAAGGAAACGCTTTTCCTTTTTGACCAGGATCTCACAAAAGAAGGAGGTAGCGACCGGGAGGGGATAAAAATTATTAAAGATATCTTAAGTAAAAATGATCGATTGTTTTGCGGTTTATTGAGTCATACGTTTGAACCTGATAATGAATACGATGATTGGAAACGTTTTTCTGAAGAGCATCAAATAGATAAAGACCGGTTTTTATTGATTGCGAAAAGGCGACTGGAAGAGGATGAAACAGGATTCGTCCGCATGTTGAGGTTGACTTTAATGAATCGAGCTTGTGGCAACTTCAAAGATGAAATCTCAAATATAATTACTAAGACCATTGATGAATCTAAAAAAGAAATAAATGACCTGAATATATACGATTTTGAATCGATTGTATTTCAAACCTCAATTAAAGAAGGTATATGGGAACCGGATACACTGTTTCGTTTATATCAATTATTTCAGAGAGATAAGGTACGCCTCCAGGCCCTCACTAATAGGAACCTACACGAGTCTTCCGATAAAATCCGGCAGATAAGCAGTATAAAAATCGATTCAAACGTGAATACTCAGAGTAGATTATGGAAAATCCAGCGCCAGGAATATTACGAAGAGGGTAATCATATAAATAGATTACGCATGCCCATTGTATTGGGAGACATATTCCAGATGATAGATAATAATACCAAGAAATTTATCCTGATTGCCCCACCTTGCAGTTTGATGATTAGAAAAAAAGGAGAACGGGCAAATCAGTTTAACCAAGTTATTCTGGCGGAAATAGCAAAAGAAAAGAAGGAGTCCAAAAACATAGATCATTACTATGAACTCCCCTATTTTGATGAAGATTACCATGAGGGGGAATACATAGTCAATTTCAGCAAAACATACACGGTCTTACTCTGCATCCTCGATCTCTGCGTTTTCAATGAAAACGGTCAAGCCAGGATGTCAATAGACGATCCCCGACCAGAATGGTTAATCCCCTCCTGGAAAATGCGCTTTGATAAATTAGAAAAAGAGTTTAAAAAAATCATCAGAAATTTTAAAGACAAAGGGGCCAATCAAGAGGTTCTAAAATATTCGATTCCTAGAGCATCCCTTATCAAAAACGGTCTTTTTAAGGTGGATATAGTTCGAGATGAAGGTAAAGAAGAGGTAAAGTATAACTGTAAACGTTTCGGCCGCCTTTGCCAACCCAGAGCAAGTGCCTTGCTTACAAAATATGCCCAATATATCTCTCGGACTGCTTTTGAACGCGATTTTATCGATAAAGAGTAAAAACTCTTTACTTCTGCCCGGGGGGAGGGGGATCGCTGGAGAAGGGAGTAGTAGGTGAACGTTTCCTTGAGTTGCATTCATCTGCTTTATCAGCACTTAGGCATAAAACCCGGAATTATAATTGTCGTTGATCACTCCCCATCTGCCTCATCGTCTAACCAGTAGATAGATGTCCGGGAGAGTTCTTTTTCAGCAGGAAATGTATACTGCACCCATTCGGCTGTCCCCTTGTGTGCCCACCAGGTGAAGCTGCTTATGTCCTCATCATCCGATCCATCCGGCGCCAGTCCGTCGGCCAAAGCTTCTCTGGAATTGTAACGGTTCATATAGGAGAAGCTGATGTCGAATGGAATCGGTTCCGGCCCCAAAAGGTCTTACCGCGGTATTGGCCGCGACCGATAGTCACTTACAAAAACAAGGCCATCAACACCTCATCTTTCATATCCTGGCATTTCTTACCCACATCGCTTTCTATCAGGATCCCCACATTTACTCCCACAAATACATAGGTTTTCTGGGCCGGGGCATACAGGAGTACACATCCTGCACCGATGCCCCCACCGCCATGGCCTACACCCTCGAGACCGCCAGCACTATAGCGATAAAGCCCAAAACCATAGGTGGGTTCTCCTTTGCTATTTTTCACCCATTGTTGCATCAGTCCTAGCGAATTTCTGGAGATCAGTTTTCCCTCCATCAATCCTTTCATGAATAACACCACATCGGACGGAGTACTCACGATACCGTCATCTCCAATAAGGCTGGCTACATTGTTACGCTGTAAAGTGGTAATATTGGCCGGCCTCCCGGTATTGAGCACATCCCAGTAGGAATCCACCAGTTCCGGGTAAGCCAGGTAACCCTTTTCGTTCCTGTAAAAAGTATGCCGCAACCCAAGCGGTTGAAAAATGTTTTCACTCATAAATTTTGCCTGGTTACCGGTAATGGCATCGGCTACCAGGGCCAACAACAGGTAATTGGTATTACAGTACGAATGCCGGGCACCCGGGGCAAACTGGGCCGGTTCACCCGCGATACACTCCAACGATTCCTCCACGCTTAAAATCCGGGAGGGATTCAACAATACTTTGGATACCAGCCTGGGTTGGGTATTATATTCGGGTACGCCCGACATATGGTTGAGCAGCAAGCGTATGGAAATGGTGTCTGCATTCGGAACAAAGCGACTGTACCTGGTTGGGAGATAGCGGGTTAGGGGATCGTCGAGCTTTAACTTTCCTTTTTCGGCCAACTGCAGAATGACTACAGCCATGTAGGTTTTGCTTACGCTCTGGATGTACTGCAGGTGGCAGGGGGTCATGGGTGTTTTGTTTTCGATACGGGCATACCCCGAAGCACCTATCCACCAGCCAAAGTCTTCATTGTATACCGCAATGCTTATGCCCGGGATCCCAGCGGCTGTGTATTTATCGAGCACCGCCTGTACGGCCGCTGCTTTTGGAAATGCGGTATTCAATGAAATGCCGGATGTACAATTATCCAGGGTTGCCGTTTGGGCCCGCAAGCCAGCGAACATCATTACCAGTGTGAAAACAATGAAAATTTGTTTCAGCTTCATCGGAATTCCTTTGCCTCCTGCCGCCCATTGTAACGAAAACCCCCCGGCCTGTCAATAGAGATTGTGGGGAGGTCCCGATGGGTAGGCGGAACCCCAGATTAACCAGATTATGCAGGATAATGCCTGACCCCCTGTCCCGGTATTAAATTATTTCTCCCGGGATCAAGAACTGTCACCCCTGCTCGAACTGTCCCTGTGGTGCTGCACCTGGGTACCCAGGAGATGGAAAAATCGACAAAGATTGTCAAAATCCCCCAGTACTCATCAAAATCGAGTAATGGCAGCCAAAATCGAATAATTTTTGCTCGATTTCCTCTCTCATTACACAAAATCGGCTCTCATCATCCCAATTTGTCTCTCCAGATGCGAGGTCGAATGAAAATCATCCAAAATTGACAACCATTGTCAAAAATCGGCTCTCATCATTCGAAATTGGATAATGACAGCCCCCCCATGATGAACATCACGCGACTTTTTCCCCCTGCATCCAAAGTTGGCCCCCATCGCTCGAGTTTTGCTCGTGTTATCCCCCCCATCAAGACACCCCTGAGCTTTTGCTCCCACCGTCCAAAATCCGCTCTCCTGCTCCAACTTCCCCTACCCGGCATAATATTCCAGGAACCCATCATGACATACATTCAACCCCTGGTGAAGGTGCAGTTTATCGAGCGTTTACGGTGTAGCCTCCATCTTATCCCAAGGAGGCCAGGGGGCCGGGGTGAGGGCCGATCAAAGGCCCAATCAGCGAAATCACCTTAATCAGTATTGTCGTTGATCAAATAAAATGTTTTTTTCACGTATTTATATATTCCCACCAGCATTTTCCCTGGTATTTAACCCAATAGGCCAATGTTTCCCCTTCTCCGCTCGAATATTCGGGGTTATAGTTGATCGCCTGTACGTGAAGGATTGGCAGCTTAAGTTTAACGGCCGCCATAGCCATACCAAGGCCGATGGGCTTGGGGCCAAAGGACGATAGTATGAAATTTATTTCATTGTTTATGATCTCGCAAAGTAAGTCAAATGTTCGAAATGGATTATCCGCGGGTACATACCGGAAGTCTTGATTAGCTTCCAGGATTTTTTTGTTATCATAAAAGGTACGATACACATACTCGGGTTTGTAGCCAGGGAACGGTATCAATACGTATTGTCTTTCAATTTCTAAACGCTCTTTAATTCTTTCTGCGTTGATTACGGAATCTTGATCAAAACCCAAACTTACAACCCATTTAACTTTATCCCCCCCAATTCCAAATGCGGGGAGAAAATCCGGCTTGGTCTTGTCGAATGGCGATGTTTTCAGGGGTTCGTTAACCGGGGGGTATTTCCCCGGTTTGGTATACAAAATTACCAGGTCATGAATGGTTTCATCCTCAATCATATGCTTTAAGAGTTGAAAGGCGAAATAACTTGGTATACAGGAAAAATCTAAAATAGCCCTTACGCCATTTCCTTTTGGGAAATTTTCTTTTATAAAGTCCCCTAAATGATCCTTTAATTTTAATCTATCTTCAGTTCGTGAAGCCATACTATATCTAATGGGCCGGCCATTAATTTTTATGTTGGCCCCATGCATCATTTCTTCAAATTCCGCCCAATTGTCGTTGGTTTGGGATTCACACCTATTTTTCCATGGGGGATATGTGCATTCATCATCTTCAAATTCAATAAATGTCATTGGAAATGATTGATTTACTACCGGGAGCATTTTTTTCAGTGCCGTTTTGCAGCGGTCTTCAAAAGAAACACACCCCACAAAAAAAGAATTCCCGGTTATCAAATCATGATTTACAATTTCCTCAAGCTTCCATTTTGGGCCGGGCACTATTTTTTTTACTCCCATAATTCGAATATCCTCACCATATGCCTTCAAATAGTTTTTTATTTGTGGGCCCCCCGTCTTCCAATTTGAGTTCGTCTCTCACCCCCAGGGATTTGATCCCCCCCATTATCGTTTCCCTGGTTTTGGAACGAATGGATTTATCCGGTGAGCACAAATTTATCAAGTCATTAACGTCGGTATAAAACGGTTCCTTTAGGTGTCTGACCGACAGGTCATAATAGGGGGCAATCATGGAGCTGATATAATACTTGGTCCTGGTTTTTAAACTACCGGATTTTGATCTGTGTGGCATTTCTGTAAGATAACCCCAATCAAGGGCCTCCCTCAATATCCTTTTTAAATTATTTATATTATCATTATCCGAACCCGACTTGCAATAATCGCGATTATCCCGGGGGGGACCTGAAAGCCAATTTGTTTCTTTTTCAACGGAAAAACCGTTTGGGGTTGGAGAAGGTGCGGTGGGAAGGAGTTGCATGCGTCTAAAAATAAATCCCAGTTCATCCAATAGCGTTTGGAAACCCTGCCAATTACAGAGGTACGCGCTCGCCTCCTTTCTAATTTTACTGGCCACTTTCCTGATGACACGGCTTTGCTTTTTGATATCGATTTTTTTATTTTTCTCAAACTCCGGTAACCTGTACCTGACTTCATCAAATAAGGCCTGGCTCAATTTGATAAAATTAAGGGGGACACCCCCGGCCATTAAAATAATCGTCTCAAATCCGCAGTAGTACTTGGGGCGTTTAAAATCGTGGGCCAATAAAAAAAGGGCGGGTTCCCGGAGGTCCTTCAATTTATAGTAAAGTTTGGAGTCGTCTTTTAATTTTCTACCGGAATTAATGAAATTGGCGATTTTTATTACATGATCAATTAAGTCTTTATATTTCATCTCCAATTTTTCTTCACTTGTATTATCCAACCATTGTAATTTCCTGCAGCACTCAATGACGATATATTTTTGATAAAGGGCCCCCGGGACTAAATCTTTTATACGTGAAACCAAATTTTTATATCGCTCTTCTTTGTCTTTAAAAACCTTAAGGTATTCACCCAATACTCTGAAGTGTTCTCCATTTTCTGTGGACCGATTGGAGTTGTACAACTCCGCCTCCTCGAAGGGTTCAACATTTTCCAACATACTTTTAAAATCATCGATCCCCTTTTTTTCAAACCATTCCACATCTTTTATGCGGCGGTTGGCTATATCAATAACAAGGTCTTTAAATTGTTCCCTGTAGTCCCACCGGCCCAGGATCGTGAGGTCTATTTCCCTGTAATCCCTGCCATCTTCAATTTTACCTTTCCCTCCCAAAACTGTTTTATCATGAAAACCGTGTGGTCTCGTACCAACTTTTACGAAAATATTCGATGTAAAACCCCTTGCCGCCGTTTTGACAAAAGAATTTATTGCCCGTGCAAAGTCCCGGCGCTCCGCCAATTCACACTGATCGTATTCATCCAGGAGAAAAAATATCCGCTGGCCCGGTTCGAGGACACCGGAATTTCTTAAAGAATTGACCAACTTAATGGGCAAATACCCCACTTCACTGTAAAAAAATGATCCGGGTAATTCCGATTTCTCAATGGTTGGTTTTGTTCTTTCCTTTATTATTTTTTGATATGATTTGAGTCGCCCGGTCACAAAGTCCAGTAACCCCATTGGTGAATGACAGCCATCGGGCATGTCCAGCCCCACGGCAAAATCCGCAATAGCCCGCTTTATTTCATCCCGCTTTCTGTCAAACCCCAACCATTTCGGGACATCGCCATCCGGATCATCGATGGATAAACATAAATGCTTCAGCATGTGTTTTAGATAGACATAGTTAATGAAATCCCCAAATATTTTTGCCCATTCCGCATCGGTGCGTCCAAACCCCCTGAAATTCGTTGGGGACAACAATTCTTCGTTCATCATCAGGCCGAGGTATATCCCCCACAAACCATGTACCTGCTGAATTTTCGGCCAAATACTTTCAAATTCTTTCTTGAGTCTATCGCTTTTGTCAATCAATGCCAGGCATTCGACCCTAAAAAAAGCCAGGGCCATTGTTTTCCCGGATCCCGGAACCCCGACGACGAAATGGTTCATGCTTTCCGTGACCAAACTGTCGAATCCCGGTAATTTAAACATTTCCGGGGACAATAGTGTAATTATATTCCCGGTATCCCTCACAAAGTCTTCGGCAAGGTACAACGAAGAAAACGGGTTTTTATAATCTTTTAAATCGTTCATTGTATTAACCTTTTTTGAACCCTTTCGCGGCGTTTAAAAAGTGGGTACCAACCTCCATCATCCGACCAGATTATGGGTAAGGAGTTATTGGGGCAGTTTGTGTAGAGTACAATGGCCAAACCACCGTTTCTAAAGCCAAATGGGGTTGATTCCACTGGGTTTATACTCTTGTGATCCAGGTAAAGGTACGCATTCTCTTTGAAGTGTGATTCGAAGTATTTTTTGCTAATTTCTTGTAATGCCGTTTTTTCTTGTTCCTGCCATACCCCGGAATCGTCATCGGAATCGTCATCGGAAATTGAATAGCTTTTCCCCATGTGTATTCCATATAAAACCTTAAACGTTTTCCCTTTTCCAACTGCAAAGTTCTCTAACTTTTCAAGCCTTGTTTTGGCTTTGTCGGAAATTATACAGGGACAAAAGTAAATATTCTCAAACATGTAATTTTTAATGATTAACTTTACATTTTTTTCAATGCTGGTCCCACTCCCCGAAAAATCTTCTAATATAAATAAATTCTTCTTATCCCCGTACATCTTGTTAATCCTATTCATTAAATCTTTATTCTTAAGTTCTAGAGGTAGACAAAGCCTATCAAAACATGGGATAACTATACTCGCGAATCCCCCGGAAGGTAAGCAATGGTGCCTGAATTCCTGGAAATGACTGCTGTCGCTGAGGGGTACGAAAGCGGAAGCGTTTAGTTGTTCAAAAATCGGTTCCCCTTTAAACATCAAATCAATGGGGGAAACGTTATCTTGTTTTGCCGCAAGCATTAGGAGTTCCCGCTTGATATTATCCCAAACCTCCTTCAGTAAGGAGATAATTTGGTTTCGGCCGAAAAAAATAATTTTGTGTGCAAGGATGAAGGCGTACCGGTTTTCCGAACTTAATATCGAACCATCGTTAACGCCCGCAACCTTACCGTTAAATTGTTCAATCCATCTAAGAAAGATCTCCATGAAACATTGGGGTTGATTGAGATCATATTCCTTAAAAAAATGTTTTTCAAGGAACAGCAGTTTGTCAAACATATCTTTGTGGCGGTTCTCACGGGTTTTCCTGTCATTATGTTCCCCGGGGTCATTGGCCAACTTCCCGTATAAATCTTCCTCATATTCGCGTTCATCCCATTCCTCAACCAATTCAAGCAATTGTTCTTCCGTCACTTTTTTCCTCTTTGCTTTTCAAGACCGATCTTTGGGCAAAATTCGCTTATGGGGCATGAACCACACTTTGGATAAAGCGGGAGGCACGTGTCACGGGCGTGGCATATGGCATTTACATGGAATGCGTACCTATCTTTTGGATTGATAATGGTATGCAATATACTGTATTCTTTTTTTTGATCAATGCCGTGGGGCAGCCACCCCAATCTCCGGCAAAGCCTCCGGACATTTGCATCTATGGGGAGTACCTTCTCGCCAAAACAGTACATAAGGATACAATAGGCCGTTTTAAGCCCAACCCTCGGTAACGTAAGGAGATAATCGAGTTTAGATTGGTTATCCAATTCTATTAATTTTTTCAAACTTACTTCACCGAAATCCCGGTTTACCCTGGCCAACGCATCCAGGATTGTCACCGCCTTCTGATTTCCCAAACCGGATGGACGTAATATCTTTTCCAGGTCCCCGATGTCGGCGTTTTTTAACTTTTCATGGGAAGGGTAGTGATTCTTTAATTCTTTAAATGTGGATTGATAGGATTTTTCAAATGTTCTTTGAGAAATATAGAGATATACCAGTTCATCCAGGGGATCTTTTTTATTCCCCAATTGTTGGGTCCGATACTTTTGCTTTAGTATTTTATTAATCTCAACAATCGTCTTGGGGGAGAAATTTTTAGGTACGGATGCAGTTGCGGCGCCCCCCCCATCCGAAAGAAAATCCATTATGACACGTGCAACTACCTGTGCCAACCGGGGGGGGACGGCGTTACCAACCTGCCTGTATTGGCTTTCCGGTTTACCTAAAAAAATAAAATTGTCGGGGAAGCCTTGAATCCTTGCACATTCACGCACGGTGAACGCCCGGTCACTTATGGGGTGTATATAATTCCGAATATTTCCAAAATTGGTGAGAACCGCTTCCGACGTGCGATTATAATCAAGCCGTCTGAACTTTCCATTGAACGTGTGTTTCAGGTCATATAGGCCGGGGGCTTTTTCAACAACAAACCCTTTCTCAATTAAATCTTTCAATATTGTTTCTGAAAATCCATTACCCACAATGGCATGGATTTCATTGATATCCAGAGGGTTCGCGTCGTTCCACGATTCTTCTTTTTTAAATCGTTTGAGCCTTCTATTTTGGGCCATTGCAAAAAGAACCTTTTTTTCAAAATCACTTGTTTTACCAAAATAGTCGTCGATTTGCCATGTATGGACGCTTCTAATACCCAGTCGGGTATTGCATAGTTTTTGTCCCTGTCCGATTTTAGAGATAATCTTTTTGTAATCTGGGTTTACGCCGTTTGTATCCCAATGGTTCGGAAGCGTCGAGGTTATTTCTAGATCTTTAATGACATCTTTCAGAAAAACGTCTCTTTTTGATTTATATTTTTCAATTCCAGCCATAAATCCAGTCATATGTCGATTGTTTGCTATAATGAAGAGGCGTTCCCTCGTTTGGGCAATTCCAAAATCTCTGGCATTAAGAACCCCCCATTCAACCATATAGCCTATCTCTTCCAATCCCTTTACAATTTTATCTAAGATCAAACCATTCTTAAAGGATTTCAAACCTTTTACATTTTCAATCACCACAAAACTGGGTCTTTTGGCCGCAACCATTTTAAGTACTTCCAAATATAATGTATTCCTGGCGTCCGCCGGATCCCTTTTCCCAATGTTTGAAAAACCTTGACAGGGGGGACCACAGATAATGATATCTGATTCGGGAATTTCATTTACACCCAAATTTTGGACATCATTGCATTGAATATACTTCCCAAGATTGAATGAATATGTATCACAAGCATCGGAATTAATGTCGTTCGCCCATATAATTTTAAACCCTGCCAACGAAAAACCCAAGTCCATACCACCACAACCCGAAAACAGACTTAATACAGTCAGAGGGTTTTCCGCATCTTTTGCTCTAAACATGGCCATATTTTAATAGAAAAACGAAAGGATTTCAAGGGGGTTGGAAATTTTTTATTCAGGATTCTCAGAGATCATTTTAAAATAATTCAGTTTTGAATAGAGAACCTCAAGATCATTTCCTATAAAGAACCAAAACGCAAAGGGTTTATGTCATTATTGGTGATTCAGGACAGGAAGTGTCTCAGACTGTTGTATCTCTCTCTGCCACAAATTGTACTAAAAATGGTTGTTGAACGTGGAGGTTTCCGGATGCTGGGGGAGAAAAATGGAACATGGGGGACGAAGGATAGATTTTAGGCGGCTGCTGTGCAGGCCCAAGCAGCTAAATCAGGGTAATCGGTGGCAGGAAATTTTGGGGTTCATTTAGGTTTTGGGTATGGGGAGGGGCACTGTTTCCCGGCACACGGTTAACAGTTTGCCGGCGGATTCTTCCCAGGAGAAGCGCCCGGCCCGTTCCAGGCCGCGGTTTCTCTGCTTCTCGTACAGGGCCCTGTCTGCCAACAGGAGATCGATGGCCCGGGCGATATCCGTTGGATCGAAGGGATCCACATAGTTGCCGGCGTCTCCACAGGTTTCGGGTAAAGAGCCTGAATTAGCCACCACCACCGGCACGCCCGAAGCCATGGCTTCCAGGGGGGGAAGACCGAACCCCTCATCGAAAGAGACGTAACAGAATATCTCGGCCAGGGAATAGAGGGCCGGGAGATGCCTGTCTTCAACAAACCCGGTGAAGATGACCCGGTGCCCGATTCCCAGTTCCCCGATGAGCGGGCTCAAATCGAACATCTTCCAGTCATAGGCCCCGGCCAGGACCAATGGGATGGAACCGTCCTTCAGCAGGGCCAGGGCTTTGAGCAGGTTAGGCAGGTTCTTGCGCGCGTTCAGTCGCCCCACGTAAAGCAAAAACTTCTCCGGCAAGCGGTTGGTAGAGATGACTCCGGCCAGGGCGATGGGATCATACGCCGGGCGGGCCTTAAAACACCTATCCACACCCAGGTGAATAACATCGATCAACTCTTCTTTCGAGAACTTATAACGGACGAGGCGTCTCTTTTCAGCATCGGAGATGGTGCACACCCGGTGGGCATGACGGGCCAAAAACCTGATGGGCAAGAAGTAGAGCCGTTCCGTTAAGGTAAAGTATTCGGGATGCGACCGGTAGATGGCGTCGTTGATAAACACGATCCTTTTAAAATGGCTGAACAATGGGGAAAAGTACTGGAAGATGACGGCATCGAGCTTTAAGGACCTGGCTTTGAAGGGAACGGCCAGCAGATTGGACAGGAGATTGATCCGCCCCCAGACGTAAACCGGGTGGATATGCGGGCCCTTATACGGAAAATCCATGAACCTGTCCTCTTTTTTTAAGAAAATATAAAACTCATGGGGGCTCGGTTTGGTTAACCACTGGTCAAGGATATTTCGCACGATCACCCGGCCGCTGGGGTTACCGGAAAAAAACCATTTGGCGTCGAAACCGATGCGTAATGGTCGCCGGTCAGCGGGGGAAAAGGTATGTTCGTGCATGGTGCGCCCGGGTTATTCCCTGCTAGCGGTCATGGCCGGCCAATTTCTCGTACCGGGGTTTTAGCACCCAGGCCACGGGCTTGCCCCGGTAGAGCAAGGTCTTTACCAGAGAGAAGAAGCTGTCTTCCTCTTTGATCTGCCGGCGGTGGAGTTTCTCCTTCTCTTCATAGAGCATATTCTGGATAGCCACTTTAAAATGACCTTCCTCCGGGTTTAAGAATTCATCGAACACGATATGCCGTATCCGCTGCTTTTTTGCTTTTTCCAGTAGCGCCCGGATCAGTCTCTCCCGGTCCCGGAAGATGGTTTCGTCCTTAAAAAGGAATTCTTTGGTTTTGACCGGTCTCTCCAGGTAATACCGCACCATCGGCATATAAGAGTAAACGAGCACCTCATCGGCAAAGGTCTGCTGGTTTAACCAGGCGGCAATGACAAAACCGGCTTTGTTGGTGTTGTTTTTCACGTAACTATGGGCCCTTTTTCCGGCATCGAAGTAGAATTGCCCCAGGAATAGGACCAATACCAGGAAAAGGGCCACGGTTTCAGGTTTGGTTAGCCCGGACCGCCGGACGCCGTAGATGATGCCGGGTAACAGGAACAAGAACAGCACCAGTGCTTTTCCCTTGATAACCGGCATAAAGAGGGCCATGGCCACCAGGAAGCCGTAGAGTACCAGGCGGCCCGGCAGGGAGAGTTTTTTTACCCGGCCGATTTTTTTAACAGCCACATAGGCCCCGATAAAAGCCACCACCAAGAAGATCCAGATCACCGAAAGCATGCGCCGAAATTCGACATTCGGGTCCAGCGTGGCCGCATAGCCCTTGAATATGATAAAGATCGCCTGGTAAAACACCAGGGCCAGGGCGAATCGCCTACTGGTTGAAAAGAGGTGATGCAGGCCGATAAAGAATAGGAGCAGCAAAATAGCCAGCAGGGTCCATTTTAATAGCCCCGGGAACCCAGGCGGGACAAACTGGAAAAAATTCCCGTAGAGCAGGCGGCCCAGTTCCTGGGGATGTTGAAAGTAGAAGAGGTAGTGCCGGCCGGAAACGACATACCCGATCCTGGCAATGAGCCGCGGGGCAAATTCCAGAAACAAGAAATAAAGGGCAGCAGCCAGGGGGATTACCGAGAGACCGAAGTAGAGCAAGCGTCTCTTCCGGAGATTAAAGTAATTGAGACAAGCCGAGCCCAGGAGTAAAATCCCCTCGAAGCGGGTTAGCAGGCCACCGGCCAGGGACCAGGCCACATTCGGCACCGCCCCCCCCGGCAAAAAAAAGTAGCAGACGGCGGCAACGAAGAACAGGTAGAGCATATCGGTCTGGGGTATGGCCAGGAGCTTGAGGAAAAAAGGGGAGCATACCAGGATAAGGGTGCCGGTAATGGCAGCCGGGCCGGCAAACCGCTGCAACAATTTATGGGTAAACCAGACCACGCCCAGGCCGGCGACCAGGGAAATGATCCTACCGGCCAGGATGAAGCTATCCGTACTGCCGCCCAGCAGGCCCAGGCATTTGCCGGCCAGGCCCAGCAAGAAAGGAAAGAGCGGCGGGATAATGCCGAGCTTAAAATCACCGGAAAAGAGCTTTTCAGAAGCGGCCTGGTAAACGTAAAAATCCGGGTGGGCCAGTTTCTCGATACCCACAGACAATAACCAGTTCAAAAAGACAAAAATAAAGATGGCGGCCAGGGCCACGCCCCTGCCTAACAGTAATGCCTGGACAGCGGGGCATTTCGCCGCCAGGACCTGCTTAAACCGGGAACCATAACCTGCTCGTCTTAGGCCGGCCGGGTCATTCACCGTCTACCTCCTGGAATACCCGCTAAGTGGGGGCGTATGCCCATACGCCCCTACATCTCAGCGGATACGCTATCATACACAAAATCTCTTCCCAGGTCAAGCACCGCATTTCAATTGGGTTTTTTGGCTGGGAAGCGCAGGCCGATCAGTTTTTTTAATATTTCGTACCAGAAAGGTGCGCCCAGGGTTACGGCCAGGACGGTCAACAGGATACCGATAATCTTCCATACCCAGGAACAAAGCGGATTTGGGAAATCCTTCCAGGTGTAGCCTGGGTGGACATAAGCATCCCAGCCGAGAGGCAGGGCCACACTCTCCATATCTTCCTGAATATCTTTTATGATATCGGCCACTTCCCGGGAATTGCCGCCGGCGACTGGCTGTGATGCTGTTTCTGCCGTACCTGCTGCCGCTTGACCGGCCCCGCTCTCCAGGGGTTGGGCTGCCCTTTCGCTAGCCACCTGGACGATGGCTTCCCGCATGGTGTTGTCCAGGTAGAAGGTCTTACCGATGGAGATGGTATCGACATTAAGGAAACCGCAAAGAAAAATCGACACCACCAGGATGATCTGCCGGCTTTTCTTTTTGTACCAGGCGCTCATCTTCTCCATCTCGGCGTCGAACCAGGTTTCGATCCTGGCCCTTTCCGATTCAATATAGTTTTCCACATCCCCTTTGGCCTTACCGACCTGATCGACGGCCCTCCCCAGGATTTCTTTAACCGGGGCGAACTCGATTTCCTGGATGAGTCGTTTGCTCTCGGTATTTTTCAGGATATCGACCAGGGCCGGGACAAAATGGTGCCTGGGGATATTGATGACGCTATTCTTCCCGGGGATGGCGGCGGCTGCCCCTGGGGATTTCTCTGCGTTGGATGCGGTTTCCAGGGCGCGCTTCCCGCAAACTTTTTTCAAGAGCCCCGATTGGCCGGAATCATTGATCAAGGGATGCTGCAACAATTTTTTGACCAGGTCCGGATCCTTGAGCATTTTCAACAACCCTTCCTCCAGGGTTTTGGCCCTCAGCCCGAATATCTTGGCAAAAAGCTCGTTTATGCCGGAACAGATCAGGCTGATAGATAGATAGATGAATACAAGGCCGATGGCCACTTCCAAAAGTTCACTGCCAAACATGGTAACCTCCTTAATTTTGAACCTCCATTCTAAACCCCTGGCAAAAAAATGTCAATTTCCGGTCATTGATTTTGCCGGGGAGATTATATATAATTCCCGGTTAAACTGTTTTAAACGGGTAGCGTTTCCCCAGGAGGCGGCAGATTGTCTAAACAAGCGGCCATTGTGGTGTTGTACTTTAACAAGGAGCGGCTGACCGTCCGCTGTGTGCGCTCTATCCTCGCTTCCGGGTATGAGCCGCACCGGGTCTATTGCTTCGATAATGGCTCTAAGCCTGAAGTTTTCGCAGGAATAAGGGATACCTTTCCCCTGGTTAACCATGGACGCAGCGAGGAAAACAGCGGTTATGCCGGTGGTTTTAACCGGGCATTGGCGTGGGTGTTTTGCGTCCCTTTTTCCTCTGCCCTATTCTGCACCAACGATACGCTGGTGCTACCCGGAGCCCTGGAAGAATGCCAAAAAACGGCGGCCCGCACCGGGGCCGGCCTGGTGGCGCCCCGCATCACCTACCTGTTAAAGCAGGAAGAGATCGATTCCATCGGCGCTTATTTCGATGAGGAAGCGTGTACTATCCGGCACTACCGGGTCCATGACCTGCCCGATTTACTCATCCCGGGCCAAGACTACATCCCCGGTACGGCCTGGTGGATCGACCGGGCCGCTTTCCAGGCCCTGGGCGGGGCGGATGAATCTTATTTTACTTACTGGGAAGATGTGGATCTGAGTTTTCGTGCCCACCGGCAGAACATTAAACTGGCCCGCTGCTACCCGGCCTTAATCAGGCACGGGGTGGGCCAGACCTGCCATAAAAAACCGCTCTATACGACCTTTTATTTCCAGCGCAACCGCATCCGTTTCTGTAAGAGGTTTCTTGCTGGGGAGAGGCTTAAGCGGTCGCTGGGGATAATCGGCCGGGAACTGGAAGAACTGGGGCAACGCTGGCAAAAGCAGGCCGACCGGCAGCGGCTGGCGTACTTAAAGGAAATCCAGGCCGAGCTAGCTCGCTAAGGGGTGATGTGGGAGCTGACCTGGGCCTGGAATGGCCGGATGGCCGGCCAGGTGCCGAAATCCCGGTAAGCGGCCAGGGGAATAGCACCGGGGGGAGAGAATGGCTGCTCTTCCAGGGGCAGCGGGGTCTGGCGGACGGAATGGATTAAAAATTCGTAGAGCGCCCTTGATACCTCTTCTCTGAAAGCATAGCAGCCCCAAAACCCGTTGTATAGCTGGAAATCCTTTTTAGGTTTATCCTGGAAAGCGGTTACCTCACCCTGTTCCACCCGTAATGCGCCGAGGTCTTTCAGTATCGTCGCATCGCTACACGGCACCCAGCCGAAGAGCGATTTTTTCTTTTCCAGGTTAGTGAAAACCAGCTCAAGAAGGGAAAGACCCTTTTCATCGAAACACCTGGGCATTATGCCGCTTTTTCTCCCGGCCAAATCGAGCAGGGAATCGGGCAAAAGCACCAGGTTGGCGGGGGAAAAGGTTTCCCTGGCCGAATAAACCGAGCCCGGCCAATCGTCGAATCGGTCATCGAAGAGTACGGCCTGGACGGGCCGGCCGGGGAGTTTCTCCTGCACATAATCGGCCACTGCCTGTTTCCAGGTCCGGATGACCACCGCTATTTTGATGGCCAGATCTGGCGGGGCGACCTGGATGTGGCTTAAGGAAAAATCGATGAGCCGGATGCCGGGCAGTATCTCAAAGAGTTCTTTGGGTGTGTCCAGGCCGAGTCTCGACCCGGAACCGGCGCAGGGCAGGATGACGGTTAGCTCAAAGGTCGATTTTTTCATGGCTATGATAGGTTATAAAGCAGGGCCGCCTTCCCTTTTTATTGCCCGCTTCGCACCCGGATTAATCCTGATCTGTCGCTTCATCATGGTTCATATTACTTTTTTTTGCCATGGGAGTCAATAGAAACCGGGAATTTTCCGGCTTTGCGATTTTTGCAATGTGTGATAAAATCTCTCCTCGACATTTTGGCTCCCAGGAGGAAATCATGTTCAACGACAGGGATTTATCTTATATAGCCCGGCAGTGCGATGCCCGGCTGGATCAGGCGATCAGCGTCGTGGCCATGCTCGAAGAGGGCATGACCGTACCCTTCATCTCCCGTTACCGCAAGGAGAAGACCGGGGACCTCGATGAAGAAAAGGTTAACCGGGTTAACGAGCAATATGAGTACGTGAAAGAACTGAACGAGCGCAAGGAGACCGTGCTCAAGACCATTGCCCAGCAGGGGAAACTGACCGATGAGCTCAAGAAGAAGATCGAGGAAACCTATTCGAAGACCGAGCTCGAAGATCTCTACCTGCCCTATAAACCGAAACGGCGCACCAAAGCCACCATCGCCAAAGAAAAGGGCCTGGAGCCGCTGGCCCTGGCCATCCTGGACGAGCTATTTGCCGGCTCCATCGACGAGTATGCGGCCGGCTTTATTTCCGAGGAGAAAGGCGTCCAGTCGGTAGAGGAAGCCATCGAGGGCGCCGGTCATATTATCGCCGAGATTTATTCGGAAAACGCCGATCTCCGCAAGCAGGCCCGGGAAGAGATGTTTGAGAAGGGTATCCTGCGCGTCTCGGTGACCAAAGAGTTTGAAGGTGTGCGCTCCAAGTTCGAGCAATATTACGATTACCATGAGCCGGTCAAGGGCATGCCCTCGCACCGTGTCCTGGCCATCCGCCGCGGCGAGGCCGAGAAAGTATTGAAGAGTAATATCGACATCGACGAGCAGGCCGTACAAGACAAAATCAAGCACCTGGCTTTCCCGGTCAACCACATCCGCGCCTTATTACTGGAAACATTCCTGGCCGATGCCATGAAGCGGCTCGTGCTGCCCTCCATCGAGCAGGATATCCAGATGGAGTTAAAGAAAACCTCCGACCTGGAAGCCATTTCCGTGTTTGCCGCTAACCTCGAGAACCTGTTATTGGCATCCCCGCTCGGGAACCGCCGGGTGCTGGGCGTAGACCCCGGTTTTCGCACCGGCTGTAAGCTCGTTGTCCTGGACGAGACCGGTAAACTCCTCGATTATACGGCCATTTACCCGACCAAACCGCAGGAGCGGACAGAAGAGGCCAAAAAGATCGTCCTGGCACTGATCGACAAGCACCATATAGAGGCCGTGGCCATCGGCAACGGCACGGCCTCCCGTGAAACGTTTACTTTTTTCAAAGAGGTGGTGCCCAAAGAGGTTATCGTCTCTGTCACCAGCGAGGCCGGCGCTTCTGTCTATTCGGCCTCGGAGGCCGGGCGGGAAGAATTTCCCGATCACGATGTGACCGTGCGTGGGGCCATATCGATCGGTCGCCGTTTCCAGGACCCGCTGGCCGAATTGGTGAAGATCGACCCCAAGTCGATCGGCGTCGGCCAGTACCAGCACGATGTCAACCAGGCCCTGCTCAAGCAAAAGCTCGATACCGTGGTCGCCCTGGTGGTCAACCGCGTCGGTGTGGAGCTGAACACCGCCTCTTACCACCTGTTACGCTACGTGTCGGGCATCGGCGATACCCTGGCCCGGAATATCGTTTCCTACCGCAATGAAAACGGTTTATTCAGGAAACGGGACGACATCCTCCATGTGCGTATGTTCGGGCCCAAAGCCTTCCAGCAGAGCGCCGGGTTCTTGCGCATCCGCGAAGGGGAAAACCCGCTCGATGCAACCGGTATCCACCCGGAATCGTATTTTATCGTCCAGAACATGTCCCAGGCCAGGGTGATCGAGATCAAAGACCTGATCCGCAACCGGGACACGATTTCCCACATCAAACCGGAAGAGTTTGTCAGCGGCGAATTCGGCCTGCCCACCATCAAAGACATTTTAAAAGAGCTTGAAACCCCGGGCCGCGACCCGCGCCAGGATTTTGAGCTATTCGAGTTTGCGGACGGCGTGGAGGCCATCGAAGACCTTTATGAGGGCATGGTGCTCAAGGGTGTGGTGACCAATGTCACCAATTTCGGCGCCTTTGTCGATATCGGCGTGCACCAGGACGGCCTGGTCCATATTTCGGAACTCTCGCAGCGTTATATCAAGAGCCCGGAAGAGGTGGTGGCCGTGGGCGACAAGGTCAAGGTCAAGGTGATCAAAGTCGATCCCGAATTGAAGCGCATCCAGTTAAGTATCAAGGCGCTCCAGGATCCGCCCCCGCCGCGGCCCAGGCCCCAGCAAGATAAAGGTAAGATGATTAAAGAGCGGCCCAAACCGCCCAGAGAAGACCCGATCGAGAGCCTCAAGCGCAAGTGGGGCGCCCGCTAAACCGGGTTATGGCGATAAGCGTTTAGCCCAAAGAGGAGAGGTCGCCGGTAAATTCTTTGGGTACCGGGATACCGATTTGACTATAGATGGATTGCGATTGCAAGAGGTACTTCCGGGCCTCTTCCGCTTGACCGAGAGACTTATAGACCAGGCCGATGTTGCCCAAGCTATTGGCCTCACCCTGGAGGTTGCCGATTTTCCGATCGATCTCCAATGCCTGGTTATAATATTTCAGGGCCTCTTCCGTTTGACCAATGGATAGATAAACCCCCCCGATGTTGCCCAAACCAGCGGCCTCACCTTTGAGATGGCCAATTTTAATGTAAATCCGCAAAGCCTGTATCAGGTATTTCAGGGCTTCGTCCGATTGATAGAGGTCTTGATAAACCAGACCAATATTGTTTAGATTATAAGCTTCGCCCTGAAACTGGCCGATTTTCCGATTGATCTCTAATGCTTGGAATAAGTATTTCAGGGCCTCTTTCGGTTTATCGAGGGTCCGATAAATCAGGCCAATGTTCCCCAGAGATGATGTTTCGCCTTTTATATAACCGACTTTTCGATCGATCTCCAGTGCCTGGTTATAGTATTTTAATGCTTCGTCCAGTTGATCCCTATCTTGATAAACCCCACCTATGTTGCCCAGGGCATTTGCTTCGCAATGGATATACCCGATTTTCCGGCTGATCTCCAATGCCTCAATAAAATATTTAAATGCCTCGTCCAATTTACTGAGTGATCGATATATTAGCCCGATGTTGTTGAGCGTGCTCGCTTTGCCATTAAGGGAACCGATTTCTCGATTGATATCCAATGCTTGAATCAGGTATTTGAGCGCCTCTTCTGGTTGGCCGATGTCTAGATAGACCATGCCGATGTTACCCAAAACAATAGCTTCGTGCTGGATATAACCATCTTTTCGATGGATATCCAAAGCCTGGGAATAATACTGTAATGCTTCTTCCAATTGACCGAGGTCTTGATAAAGCCCTCCGATGTTGTCCAAATTAATGGCCTCACCCTTGAGATAACCGAGTTTCTTGTTGATATCTAAAGCCTTTGTTAGATATTTCAAAGACTCATCCGGCTGACCTAGACCCCGATAGACCAGGCCAATGTTACCTAAATTGATAGCTTCACCCTGAAGATGGCCGATTTTCCTGTTAATCTTCAATGCCTGTTTTAGGTATTTTATGGCATCCTCCGGTTGACCGTGTTCTTGATAAATACTGCCGATGCTACTCAAGGTATTTGCCTCTCCCTGTAGATTACCTATTTTCCTGTGTAAGTCTAAGGCCCGGGTCATGTATTCCTCGGCCTTGTCCGGTTGATCGAGGGATTGATAAGCCAGGCCGATGTTGCCCAGGGCCGAGGCGACCATCTTCGTGTTTTTTAACCGGCGGTAGAGTTCCAGGGCCTTTTCCCACCAGGAGAGGGCTTCCCGGGGTGAAGATAACTCATAATAGATGGCACCGATCTCATTGAAAATATCTGCTTTATCCGCGTTCTTGCGGGATTTTTTTAGAAGTTTTTCCAGGAAGGCCAACCTCTGGCGCTTATCTTCACCTCCCCGGGGCATGGCCTCGATCTGCCGGTGAAATTGGGCATCATCGGTAAAGGCAGCCGTATAATGGGTAAAGTGGTAGAAATCGGCCGCTTTGAGAGCAATGCGGTCCTCCACCTCCGGCGGCAGGATGAAGACCGTCTTGATATCCCGGGCCGAGTACAGCTCGCGACCCAAATTCAAGGAATCGGTCAACCGGATTAACTGCTCATCCAGCGATAGGGGATTTGAATAAAAAACAGCAAAGGGAAAATCGCCGATAATGTAGAGGGTGCTGGGGGAAAACCCAGGCGTATCGGCAATGGCCTGCAACGGGGTATAACCGCAGGCCGGCAGGGATATCTCGCGGATGGGAATTTTCCCGGAAAACTCGGCTTTGATCTTATCGGCCAGGTATTTTTCGACTTCTGTTGTCCGGCAGGAAAGAAAGATCAGCAGACCCTGTTCCCGGCGCAGCCCGATGTGGGCAAAGAGCCGGGGAAATTGCAGCTCATCCTTTTTCCGCAACATGCTGGTCGTCCTTCTCCCCGGAAATGATCTTTTCCCATTCGGCAAGCCGGCTCTCCAGCAGCGGGTTAACCCGGTACCATTCGCCGCTGTTGATGTATTCCAGGACAAAAAGGCCGAGCAGCAGTTCCAGGCGCTTATCGTTCATGGTGCCGATAAATTTCTTGTGCTTGTCCACCTCCAGAAGTATTTTCCAGTGCTCCCGGTCCAATGTCCTGGCCCGCTTGATGCGGTGTTCGTTGACCGCCTCCTCCATGTCTTTTTTGTCGATGCCTTTACCGCCGTAGACGCTGGAAAGCACGGCGGCAGAGGCGATCAGATCGATCAACAGCCGGAAAACGCCGCCCGAAAAACGGATGGCCATATCGAGCGCCTCATCGTGGATTAAGTCCGGGTCTTCGAGGCGGTGGCGGATGGCCTCCTTCATCAACTCCCGGTTCTTGCCGGTCTCCTTATCATCTCCACCGGTGGATGTACAGAGGCGGATGTTTTTCAACACGTACATCTTACCGATAACCGCTTCCACGATGGGGGATTCGACCGAGTGGATGAGGGAGATCGGCACGGTCAGGAGCATGGTCACATCGTCCAGCAGGGCGATGCTGGGCCCGTCTTCGACGAACAGCTTCCGGGACGCCTGTACAGATGTCCGGTCCAGCCCGTCGATAACCAATAGCGGTTCTTTTTCCCCTAAACCCGGTTTGATACTCTTCAGCAGGTCTTTGACCAGGGTGATCAATTCGGTCAACCGCGGCCTGTATTCCTGCCGTATCAACAGGCGGGACTCGGTGTTTGTCTGCATCCGGGCAGAGAAACCGAATTTAAGCTTGAGGAAAGAAAATGGGCTTTTGGCCCCGGCCCCGGCTTCCAGTCCCATCCCCCTGGCTTTGGCCTCTTCAATGCCGGTTTCGATTTTTAGGCTGTCATGGAAGAATTTTTCCATTTTAGCGAACTGGTCGCCGATATAAGACGGGACCTCGATCTTTTTCTTATCGGCAAAAGCGAGGATCTCGAAGCACAGGGTCAGGAGCAGCTCGACGATCTCGATATCCTGGGGGTTGAGGACTTCCTGAATATCTAATTTAATGATTTCGTACCTGGCTTGCACCTGGGGATCGAAGATGAATTTGTTTAATTCGGTGGATTTACCGTTTCCGGAATGGCCGCCGAACAATACTTTGTGCCCCGGGTGGGCTTGCAGGAATTCCCCTTTGACCTGCTCGATGCCCCGCCGCTCCGTATCGATGTACAGGCTGGCCCATTCCTCTTTATTGGCCGGTGTCAGGGGTTTTTGCTGGTTAAAATAGCGGATCACTTCGCCCAGAGTTTTCGCTCTCATTGTGTTTGACCTCGAATATGAATATAGACGATATTTCGGCAAATGTCAACCACCTCCGGGTATTTTGCGGCACCGGGCTTGACAGGGGGGATGGGTGCGATATAATGGGGGCATGAGACGCCAAAAATTCCCCGGGCTGATAGTGCTAATGGCCATGCTGATCCTGCCCTTGTGCGGGCAGGTCGATGACGGATTAAAACCCGGCCAGATCGTGGTTGAGGTAAAGTGCCGGGCCGATATAAATGAAGCCTATTCCCTCTACCTGCCGTCTACTTACACGGTGGAGAAGAAATGGCCGGTCCTATTTGCCTTTGATCCGGGCGCCCAGACCAGTATACCGCTGGAACTCTTCTTACCGGCTGCCGAAGCCTACGGTTACATCGTGGTCTGCCCGAAAAATGCGCAGAACGGGCCCTGGGAACCGGTGATCAAGGCCATGAAGGCCGTGTGGCAGGACGTCAAGGCCCGTCTATCGATCGATGAGAGACGCCTCTATGCCAGCGGTTTTTCCGGTGGGGCGCGGGCCGCTTCCCTGTTTTCCCTGGCGATCGGCACCCCGCTGGCCGGGATCATTGCTTGCGGCGCCGGCCTGGCGCCGAATATCAAGCCGGAACAGGTCAAGCCGGCTTACTATTACGGCATCGTCGGCCTTCAAGACTTCAATTACAAGGAGTTTGTCCGCCTGGCCCAGGGATTATCGCAGGCCGAGGTGGAATATGCCGTCGAAGTGACGCCTGGGCCGCACCAGTGGGCGTCGGTGGAGTCCTGCACCCGGGCCAGCGAATGGCTGGAGCTCGATGCCATGAAGAAAGGGCTGCGGCCCACGGAGCAAGGATTGATCGATGCAGTCTACGATAAATTGATACAAAGGGGCGATGAGCTGGAAAAAGAGGGCTGGTCCTATTATGCGGCTGCCCTTTACCGGTATGCGCTGCCCCTGCTCTCCGGCCTGAAAGATACCGCAGACCTGGGGGGCCGGCTCACCCGTATCCAGGCAAGCAAAGAGTATGAAGAGTTTTTAACGGCAGAGACCAGGCGCAACCGGCAGGAGATCGATCTGATCGGTCGATTCGCCTTTACTTTTTCCCTGGTTCGCAACACCGCACCCGGGCAAATACGTTTTAGCCAGGTGGCCAAAGATCTGCAGATCGCTGACCTGGTCAAAATGGAGGCCGGCAAAGACAACATCTTCGATCAGGCCCTGGCCAGGCGCCTGCTCCTGGAATTGCTGCTCAAAGGCCGGCAGGAGGGGGAAGCCCACCTGCGCAAAGGCGATCCTGAGCGGGCGGCCCTATTCTTCGAGATCACCATTGCAGCCGGTACGGAAAACGTCAACAATTTCTATAACCTGGCCTGCGCTTATGCGCTGTCCCAGGACAAAAAAAAGGCCCTGAAGAGTTTACAGAGGGCCATCGACCTGGGTTTTACCGATATCGCCCTGCTGGAGTCCGATAAAATGCTCGCTTCGTTGCGCCGGGATAAAGCCTTTATAGCCCTTGTCCAGGCCATGAGAGAAAAAAATTAAAAAAAAGTTGATTTTTGGGAAAAATGATACCATATTATAAACATCAAAGAAGTAAAGGAGAGACGGAAATGAGGGTTTTTCTTATCTCACTAAAAAATTCAGCCATGATACTGAAGAAACGTATAAAAGAATCCGCTAGCCAGAGGAGGTAATCGACCATGAGAAAATTATTTTTTTTATCCATCGTTTTACTGGTGGGCCTGGGGACGCCGAGCGATGCGCCCTCATCCCAGCTTCAATCGCAGTCTTATTCCAGGACTGTGGCCGCTTCCTGGACGGTAATGGTTTACCTGGACGGGGATAACAACCTGGAAGGGGCCGGTATTGACGATTTCCTGGAAATGGCCGCCGTCGGTTCCAACACCAGCGTAAACATCGTCGTCCAATTCGACCGCATCGACGGTTACGATGATACTTACGGCGATTGGACCGGCACCAAGCGGTTCCTCGTCACCCCGGGCATGACACCGACCGCAGCCAATGCGCTCTCCGACCTCGGCGAGCTCAACATGGGTAGCCCGGTCACCCTGGTCAACTTCGTCGATTGGGCCAAGAGTACTTACCCGGCCACCAATTATGCCCTGGTCTTGTGGAACCACGGCGGTGGCTGGCGACAGGGCAAAGAAGACCTATGGCGGGATAAAGATAAAAAGAAGCCGGCGGTCTTTAAGGCCGTTTGCTGGGACGACACCAATGGCGGCGACTGCCTGTACACAGCGGAAGTGGAGAGCGCCTTGAACAGCACCGGCGGCGCGCAGTTGATCGGTTTCGATGCCTGCCTGATGAGTATGATGGAGGTGGCTTTCCAGGTCAAGGATTACGGCCAGGTGATGGTCGGTTCCGAGGAGACGGAACCGGGCGATGGCTGGCCCTATAACACCATCCTTGGCGACCTGAAGGCCAACCCGTCCATGACCCCCCTGGCGCTGGGCTCCATCATCGTCGATCGCTATTACCAATCGTATGGCTCGAGCGAGACCCAGGCGGCCATCGACCTGGGCCGCCTGAACACCCTGGCTGGTACTATCAGTACCTTTGCCCAGGCCATGATCGATAGTTGGGACAGCGATGAAGCGGCCGTGCGCACGGCCGCCCAGGCGGTCATGACCGAGATCGATACTGCGGTGATCAATGAAAAGCACGGCACCGACTGGCCCGGGGCCCACGGCCTGGCCATCTATTTCCCCGATAATTCGGGTGATTTCGATACCGATTACAACGGCACCATCATCGACTTTCCGGCCCAAACGGTCTGGGAAGAGTTTTTGCAAGAGTATTATGCGTCGATGGGCAGTTCCTGGATCGCCCAGCGCCGGGCGGCCAGCCAGCAATTCACTTACCCGGAAAATATCGATCTCTATCACTTCTGCGAGCTGATCAACCTGGTGCAGGATAACTATTATACCGAGAGCCCGGTCACAAATAGCTTTACCGGCGGCGGTACGGGCCTGGGTTTCCACGGCGACGATAATTTTATCACCTACTATCTGCCTTTTGCATTTACCTTTTTCGATGAGACGTTCCCGGCCGGCTCGCCCATCTATATCGCCAGTAACGGCTATGTCGATTTCTCCTCCGGCAGCCCGCACAACGACTATTCCAACACTCTCTCGGAGCTGGCCAACAACAAACGGATTGCCCCCTGCTGGGCCGATTTGAAAACCGATGGTAGCGCCCAGACCGGTGAAGATGTGTATATAACGGAGAATACGGGCAACGTGATCATCCGCTGGGTGGCGGAAACCTTTGGGGAGGAGGTGCCGCTCAATTTCGAGCTCCAACTCTTTAGCGATGGCCGTATCCAGTTCAATTACGGCTCCGGCAACAACGATATCTCACCCTGGGATACCCCGCCCACCATCGGCATTTCCAGAGGCGATGGGCTGAACTATTACCTGTCGGCCTTCAATGGCCAGACCAACCTGACCAACGTCGATTCCGCTCTATTTACCCCATACAACCAACCGGCGATCACCGTTACCCGGCCGGTCGGCAGTGAGACCTATGCGGTCTCAAACCAGATTCCCATCGAATGGACCACTGCCAACATTACCGGCACGGTGCGGATTTCCCTCTGGAAATCCGATAATTCCAGCGGTTACCTGGTCGATGCGGCTGCCGCTTACGATGCCTCGCCTTATAACTACACCATCCCCAGCTCGATCCCGGTCGGCACCTATTATATCCGGGTCAAGCAGGATACGGTGTCCGGGAAATCGGGTATATTTACCATTAATGCCCCCCAGAAGATTACCGTCACCGCACCCACGGCCGGCACTTTTTTCACCGGTAAACCGTTGACTATCGGCTGGACGACCACCGGCATCACCTCCGGCACGGTGCGCATCGTGCTCAAGAAAAGCGATAACAGCGCCGTTTACGAACTCGACCCGGCCGCCCCCTACAACGGCTCTCCCCGCACCTACATCATTCCCTGCCATGTCCCTGCCAGCACCTATTATATCCGGGTGGTGCAAGGAACTGTGGCCGGAAAATCGACCAATTTCACGGTGAGTTCCACCTCCCCCTGCTTTTCCGTGACCGTTCCCCGCGGCGGCGAGACATTCGTCGCCGGCAGCCCGATGACCATTAAATGGGTATCTGCCGGCATTACCGGCGATTTGCGCATCAATCTGCGAAAAACCGATGGCTCGGTCGTTTACCTGGTGGTTGGTTCGGTTCCTTATACCGGCACGCCCTACTATTACACCATCCCGGCCACGATAACGGACGGCACCTACCACATCCGCATCAAACAGGGGACAACCATCCTGGGCGACTCCCAACCCTTCACCATCACCCACTGAGGAGTGCCGGTTTAGGATAGCGGGATTGTCCCGGGCCGATAACGAGTCTAAAGGCCCAGGTAACGGATGAATATGAGCTTATAACCACATCCGGTGAGAAAGAAAGATTTAGATTATGTTCAGGTAATAGGCCCCGGCCCCGAGGAAGATCACCTGGCCGGACGGTTCTGTACCGGAAAATTCGACGCGCACGCACAGCACCAGCGGCACCTGGTCCACCAGGTAAAGGTATCTACCGAGGGCATCCGAGGTTCGCACATCGAACCACTCGTCTACATCCTGCGGGCCGGCAAGACTCACCGCTTTTGTGCGGACGAGTTGTTCGCCGGCCCGGAGGTGCAGCTCGACGACACTGGCGTATTGATTTAACCGCGCCTTGAGGCGAACCGCCCCCAATAGGGCCGTGCGCGAAACGTACTCGGGCCTTATCGAAGATGAAGCATAGGCGACCACCTGGGTGGGCGAATGGAGAGGCAGGTGAAACCAACCTTCGCTCTCGCTGTAGTGCTGTTCAACCAATGTACCCCAGCCGGCGTGCTGGACCCGGCGTGCCCGCTCCGGGTTTTCGACTATGGTCTGGACCCCATGGGTCCAAAAGTTTGCATAATCATCAAAGTCCGACATTTTTCCTCCAAAAAACTGGGTTTATTCACACCGGTATTATACCAAATTACACAGTCAAACTCGATCCGCTATTGATTATTGGTTTGAATTGGTCTAAAATGATGACTGATAACGGCGTATGACCGAACATCTTTAGTTAACTGATGGCCAGCAGAGGTAGTCGATTAGCGGGGTTGCCGGCAGCCAGATGAACATCAAATGGGTATCTACCGGCATTACCGGCGATTTGCGTATCAATCTGCGAAAAACCGATGGCTCGGTCGTTTACCTGGTGGTTGGCTCGGTTCCTTATACCGGCACGCCCTACCTATACACCATCCCAGCCACGGTGATGAACGGTACCTACCACATCCGCATCAAACAGGGGACAACCATCCTGGGCGACTCCCAACCCTTCACCATCACCCACTGAGGAGTGCCGGTTTAGGATAGTGGGATTGTCCCGGGCCGATAACGAGTCTAAAGGCCCAGGTAACGGATGAATATGAGCTTATAACCACATCCGGTGAGAAAGAAAGATTTAGATTGTGTTCAGGTAATAGGCCCCGGCCCCGAAGAAGATCACCTGGCCGGACGGTTCTGTACCGGAAAATTCGACGCGCACGCACAGCACCAGCGGCACCTGGCGCACCAGGTAAAGGATGCGGCCATGTGCATCCGCGGTTCGCACATCGAACCACTCGTCTACCTCCTGCGGGCCGGCAAGACTCACTGCTTTTGTGCGGACGAGTTGTTCGCCGGCCCGGAGATGCAGCTCGACGATGCTGGCGTATGGATTTAACCGCGCCTTGAGGCGAACCGCCCCCAATAGGGCCGAACGCGATCTTAACTCCCGATTTACCGGGGATGAGGTATAAGCAACAACCTGGGTGGGCGAATGGAGCGGCAGGTGAAACCACCCTTCGCTCTCGCTGTAGTGCTGTTCAACCAATGTACCCCAGCCGGCATGCTGGACCCGGCGTGCCCGCTCCGGGGTTTCAACCACGGTCTGGACCCCATGGGTCCAAAAATTTGCATAATCATCAAAGTCCGACATTTTTCCTCCAAAAAACTGGGTTTATTCACACCGGTATTATACCAGATTACACAGTCAAACTCGATCCGCTATTGATTATTGGTTTGAATTGGTCTAAAATGATGACACCATGAAAAGGATTCTACTTATCGAAGACGAGATTGCCTTAAGAAAATCGTTAAAAAAACTGCTGGAATTAAAAAAATACACCGTGGATGAGGCAGAGGATGTGGCTGCTGCTGCCAAGAAAATCCGCTATGGCGGCTATGATGTCTTTCTCCTGGATATCCGGCTGCCGGATGGGAGCGGCACCGATCTATTGCAAAAATTCAGGTCCAAAATGGAGGAGAAGACCATCGTGATCACGGCCCATGCCACCATCCAGAGCGCGGTGGATGCCATCCGTAGCGGTGCTTATTATTACCTGGAAAAGCCGCTGGATGAGGATCTGCTCTTTATCCAGATGGAAAAGATCATGGAGTTTAGCCACTTGAAAGAGAAGAACCTCTCCTTTAAGAACGAGCTCCTCTCCGAGCACTCTTCGGACGATATCGTGTTTAAGAGCCGGAAGATGGCCGAAGTGATGGCCCTGGCCAAAGGTATTGCCCGGACCGACAACACGGTGCTCCTCCAGGGTAATACCGGCGTGGGCAAGGAGATCGTGGCCAAATTCATTCATAAGAATTCCAAAAGACGGGATAAAGCGTTCTTACCCCTTAACTGTTCCTCTATCCCGGAACAGCTCTTCGAATCCGAGTTATTCGGTTTTAAGAAGGGGGCTTTTACCGGCGCTTCGGAACATTATACCGGCCGGTTCATCCAGGCAGACAAGGGCACACTCTTCCTCGATGAGATCGGTGAGATGCCCCCGCAATTCCAGGCCAAACTTTTGCGGGTCCTGGAAGACGGGGAGATTTACCAATTGGGCAACGATGCACCCCGTAAGGTGGATATCAGGTTGATTGCCGCCTCCAACAAAGACCTATGGGAAGAGGCCCAGGCCGGTCGGTTCCGCAAAGACCTCTACTTCCGGCTCAAGGAGACTGTTCTTTATATCCCCCCCTTAATGGAGCGCAAAGAGGATATCATTCCCCTGGTCTGGCACTTTGTCGGCATATTCAACAACCTTTTCGATAAGAAGATCATCCGCATTACCCGGGAGGCGGAAAACTACCTGATCGACTATCCCTGGGAGGGCAATGTCCGGGAGTTAAAGAATGCCATTAAAAGCATCTATGCCATGAAAAACAACGATTCCATCACCATCAATGACCTGATGATCTCCCTGCACGAGGACAACCGGGGCACCAGGAAGAGTTATTTACCCCTGGAAGAATTCGAGAGGAAGTACATTCAGGAGGTGCTTTCCGCTTATGATTTCAATATCAAACGGGCGGCCGAGATTCTCGGCATCTCTCGGGCCCGGCTTTACCGCAAGATAAAGCCGCTGGGTATCGCTATCGATGAAGACCTGGAACAACTATAGGAAGATGTTTAAAAAAAACTTTTCCGGGCTTCTGGATAGCACCTTAAAGCAGATCGAATCTTTAAACTATACCGAGCAATTCCTGGAACTATTCGCCGATTTTTTTTCTAAAACCCTGCCGCTTTCGGGCCTGAACCTCTTCTTCTTAAACGATAAACAAACCGAATTCCGTCCCTATTTTAACCAGGAGACCGCCAACCCGGGACTTGCCCCTGTTACCTGGGAGGCCAACCTGGTCATCTACCTGAAGAATTCACCGGCAACACTTGTTCTTAAGAATGAAACCGAAGCCCGGGTAAAATTCCTTCATAAGACGAATCCCGATCTATTCGAGAAGTTGAAAATCGATGCGGTGATCCCCCTCTTTTCCCTCAAAAAACTCTTCGGATTCGTGGTCATCGAAGCAAACCCAAACACTTTCAAAGAACTCGATAACATCAGGGAATTCTTCCGCGTGCTGGGCAACATCCTGATTCCCCTGGTCGTTTCCGAGAGGAACCAGATCGAGAGCGACCGCAACTACTATCGGATATACCGCATGGATCGGTTGGCCCTGGTCGGCGAACTGGCTGCCTCGGCCGCCCATGAGATTAAGAACCCCCTGGCCGGTATCTCCACCTTTATCAAATATTTCATGGAACTGGAGGATTTCAAAAAACAGGATATTGCCGAAGAACTCGTGGTGATGCGCCAGTCGGTCCAACGCATCGATGAGATCGTTAAATCCCTGCTCAGTTTTTCCCGCTACAAAAAGAAAGAGATCAAGAAAACCAGCCTGGCTTCGGTTATCGATGCCTCCCTCCAGTCTATCGTTTTAAAGATACCCACCCACATTTCCCTGGTCAAGAAGATAGATGAAGACCTGGTGGTAGAGACCGACCGCGAGCAGTTCCAGCAGGTACTGGTCAACATCGTGTTTAACGCCATCGAGGCTATCGGTAAGAAACCCGGGGAGATTGTCATTCATGCCTATGTATCGGGCCGGGACCGGCTCCCCTCGAAAGAGCTATTCAACATATCGATCAAAGACAACGGACCCGGTATCGATGAATCCTTTAAAGAGAAACTCTTCCAGCCCTTCCAGACCACCAAAGAGGAGGGCACCGGGCTGGGACTCTTTACCTGTTACGGGTTGATGAAATCGCTCGGCGGCGATATCAAAATAAACAGCGGCTCCTGGGGTACGGAAGTCACCCTCTCTTTGCCGTATTCTTTCGAGGAAGAAGAGGGAGAAGAGAGGTAAGACCGAATCCTATTTCTCGGCCAGGAATTGGAAGTAAAGCTCCCGGAGACTCATCTTCTTCATCCGGGCCGCTTTCAATTCGAGCAAGAGCTTGCCCTTTCTCAAAAAACCGACCCGGTCGCCGATCTCAGGCGCAAAAAACACATCATCGCTCAGGTAGAGGATGGAAAATCCACTTTGTTTCATCTGCTGGATGTGTTTTTTGAATTCCAGGTTGAAGTCTAACGGCATCCCCCGGGCAAAATCCCGGATGATGTAGTTTTTACACCCTTTCAGTAAAACCAGGGCGAATAAAATATTGCGCCAGTCCACCTCTTCCAGTTCATGGAGCCTTTTATCGGCGTGATTCTCCAGGTTAAACTTGATCAAAATTTCTTCCAATTCCTCGGCCGAAATCTCCGCTCTTTCCCGGGAAAAGGCGATTAGATTTCTTACTCTCATATCCGGCGGCCATTCCCGGTCGCAGGAGAGGCAGACCGCCTTTTCCCGGCCCAGTTTCCAATTCCCGCGGATATCCCGGCCGTCGATCTTGACCGCGCCCTTAAAATCCCTTTCCAGTCCCGAAAAAATGTTGATCAGATGGTTGACCGCCGTTTCCCCCGAAGAGAGCAAAACGTAACATTCCCCGGCTTCGATCTGGATATTCAGGCTGCTGATCTCCGGGATCCGCTTCTTCAGGTGTAAGTCCAGTATCTGGATCATGTTTCCAGGGCCCTCTTAAAACGGCGGTAAGCCAGGCAAAAGAGCCCGGTAATATAAACCAGGTTGAGCACCACCCCGTTGCCAAACCCCTGGGGCAGATCACTCCTGGCCTGGAACAGGTTTTCCTGGCTTTTAATATAAGATACCACCTGCGAAAAGTTCTCATAATACCGCTTGTTGATATAGAAACGGATAAATCCCGTTTTCAGTGCCTGGATGTAGTCGAAGAAGCGGATGAAGTTTTCATATCCCTTGCTGCTGATCTCATTGCCCACGGACAGGTAAAAAGTCGATGGGAAAAACAGGGACAGGCCCTGGTAATGCCGGATGTTCTTTTCAAGTTCCCTTTCCAGGGCTTTTTCCGAGGCCTGGATCTGCTTGACCTCGCGTTGCCAATAATTCTCAATCAGCTCCCTTTTTAAATCCGATTCCGATTTTTCCCGGCTTTCCGGCACAGAGCGCCGCTGATCCAGGGCCCGTTGCTCAAAGCCCATCAAAATCTTCAGCTTCTCCAGCTCCATCTGGTAGGTCGAGGTGATGTTATCCGCTTTCCGGGCCGTTACCCCGTTAACCACGCCCGGTATCAAAAAGATGAACAAAAACCAGGAGAGTATCACCATAATAAACCCGGTAAAACTCGATTTAAACGACCCGGCAATGATCCCCAGCACAAAGAAGAACACCAGCATCAGGCCAAGCACCAGCATAAAAATCGATAAGTGCCGGATGTCATGCCCCGCCAGGCCGATTCCGTTCAGCTTCAATAAAACCAGGGATAAACCGGCATTAAAAATAAAAAAGAAGAGGAGCACACCGAGCCGCGCCAGGATGATAGCGGCAAAAAGGCGGCCTTCCGGCAAAAACCCGGTCATAAACCGCAGGTAATCCTTGTAGATAAAAGCCTCGTACCCCAGGTAAAGGACCAGCAGGCTGCCCAGAAGCAACATGATGCCGGCAAAATCCTTAAACCCGCCGGCTTTCTCCTCGAATAAAGTCTTGCCCTTAAAAGAGTTGTAAATATTCAATCGCTCCCCGGAATCCACGTTGGAAGTCAATTCCGAGATTGTACTCGAGTTGATGAAATAGGCGCTCAAGGGTGAGGGAATGAATAATATCCTGAACCCATAGGTGCCGTATTGGGCGTAATTGATGTACTGCTTGACCTTCAGCTTTTCGATATCCAGGAATTTAACCTTACTCTCGATAATGCCCTTATAGCTGTTGACGCCAGTCTGAACAAAATAGAGGGATAAAAGGGTAATGAAAACCAGGATCACCAAAATTTTCTTATTCAGTACCCGGCTAATCTCCATGACCAGCATATCTTTAATCGTTTTCACCACCCCATTGTATCCCATTTTTAGTTTATTTTCCAGCTACTGCATAGAAAATTTGCGCCGTATATTGGCCAAAGAGCAATGTCATGGAAAAGGCCTGGTTGGCTTCCCAGATGTCTTCCGCCTTCGGAAAAGTATGGGCGGAAATCATCCCTTTGATCTCATTTAACACCGACAGGATATAACCCGTATCATCCCGGAGCCGACGGTAGACCCCCCGGATATCGCCAACCTGTAAAAAGGTCTTGACTTCAGCAAAGATAATACTGTTGACCGGGTGAGCCTGCTGGAAAGCGGTATAATCGAAACCGACCAGGGTATCCTGAATACCCGGATCATAAGGGACGTTATCGGACATATTTGCCAGGGCCGCATAGGTGGCCCAAGCATTTTCCAGGTTTAATATTGCCTCATCGACCAGTTCGTTCCAGCCACTGTAATCGTGGCCTTGAATCTCGGCCAATTCCAGCCCATTCGATAGCAGCAACATACCGGCCTGGGCCTTTAAGAAGTAGCCCGCCCCTTCGATGACATTCCCCCGGATGGCGACTTTTTCCGGACCGGAAAAGCCGATATCCGACTCATTCACGATTACCAGGCTAAAGACCCCCTGGCTGAACAACACCAGTACACATATCCCGATCAACACCCGACACAAACTTGACCCGATTCTATTAACCATTTTTGCCTCCTATTAAGTGGTTTTCACTCCTGAGAAGCAAACTTCATGCCAATCCCTCCCGGTCCTTCCACAATCTCTCCTGATAAACTTCTTCATCCCCGGGCCAAAATTCTTCTCCCCCCAAACTGTACCATCCCGTAACACCCATTTCCCCCCAAAAAACGTTAAACCCGTCCCTTTCACCCTTCCCATCCCTCTTTTCCTCCCCTATCTCCCCCCCACTACTCCCTATCCATTTCGATACACCAGGTCTTAGAAAATTTGGGTAAGATCCCTATCAACCTTTTATATCAATAATATCGAGATTCAAGAAGAATGCATCATTTTAATACATCTAAACCCCACATATGATATTTGGATTAATTATAGTCCTAATTTGCACTAATTTTAATTCAGTTTTGCTATAGCATCTAAATCATTAAGCATCAAAAAAGTAATTTTATTTCATTAATAATCTGATCGACTTCATTTGGGTTTCCATGCAATTTTTTAATGTATTTTATTTTCCGGCCTTCAGAAAAAATAATAGTAGGAGTTTCACATCCAAATATTTTTTTACAGCCTTCCGTACTGACGTCAAACAATATTTTCGAGTCATATTCAAAATTTATATTTCCTAAAAAATCCTCTAATTCTGTCAAATTGGTGCCAAAGAAAATCCAGGCTATGTTTAAGTTTTCAATAATTCTGATTCTAGTATTTATCTCACGGGCTTCTTGAAAGCAGGGTGGGCAATCAATAGGAGAAACGAGAAAGAGTACATGTTTTTGATTTTCTTTTATATTTAGATTTTCAGAATATCCGTTTAAATTGTTAAAACTTACCGAAGGTAACTGATGCGATCCTAGCTCAATTTTCGACTCTAAAAATTTAGAGTAATTAAACAATCTTTTGTATTCTTTCTTTAATTTCATGTTCTGATAAAAAAGAAATACAGATAAGACGAAGAAAAAAATGTTAATTATGAAAACAATTTTGCTGAATTTAGTTTCTTTCATTTTGGTTTACTCCTTTAAGTTCATAGATTTCTACAATTGTCCCATTTTCAGTCTCTTCGCCCTTAAAATAAAAATTCCCCTCATCATCTGAAAAGAGCAACACTAAATTTGTGAAGATATTGTCATCAAGAATTTTGCCTTTATTATTATACACATCGACACGATAACCCTCTGAACCGTGGACACATAAAGATACAAATACATAATTTTTAGAGCATATGATATTAAATACCTGATACCACTTTGACAGCCAGGATTCATATTCCTTTATACTTTTGACATTTTTTGGAATTTTTGTACTATACGGAGATATATAGTTCTTTGGTGTTGGAAAGGTCCTTAATAATTTACCGTCTGGAGAGAATTGATGGATTTTATAGTTGAAAACATATGAACTATATATGTTTCCATCTCGATCTATATCAAATGGAGAATATAGCGAGACGGTAAGTAAGGCATCCACATATCTTTTTTCAAAATCACAATAAAAAAAAGTCTTCTCTAATTTACCACTCATATCATGGATATGGAGGAGGTCACCTGATGCGTTTCTAGTTTGAATAAGGCTTGATACATAAAATTTGTTCTGGGAATATTTTATTTTCCCACTACTTCTCATTTTTTCAAAGATATGAGATTTTATAAATGAACCTTCCAGGGAAAAAAAGTTCACTCTTGGATTGTTGAGATTGCCTATAATTATTCCTATTGATGGATTTATGGTTAGACCATGTGGATAAGAAAATTCACCAGGTCCTTGTCCTTTTCTTCCAATTTTTTGCAATAGTTTTCCCTCTAATGAATACCTTTTAATATCCGTATCCGCCAAATCGACGGCATAAATATCTGTTTGTGTAACAACAATCTCGCTCAGCCTAAGAGTGTCTTTTAGTTCGATCTTCTTTTTATGATGGAAAAAGTTCTTAAAAGCATTATTTTCTCCAAGCGAAAATAAATTTAATGATATCAAAATGATTGTGATTAATGTTTTTTTCATTCCTATTCTCCATTTTTGAATACATTTGATAATGATAAAAGTTTTATTCAGGGCAAATACAGTTGAACGGTGGTCTACCAGGGCATAAGCAAAACCATACTCCACTGGATTCACTCGTTTTTTCAGATAAGTTTACAGGTGACCCGATTTCATCTCTTGCTTCTTGCTGTTGTGGGTCCCAAAATAATGATCCAGTAATAACATATTCAGTTGCTTTTACTGTATTTGGGGTTGTAAAAACTATTACAATAAAGCAAATAGCAAAAATCAGAGAAAAGATTGCAAAAAATCTTTTTAGCATAATCAACCTCCTTTGGATTAAATTATTCTAGAGAATTTTAAGATGAGAGGAAGAGAGTTTCTCTCTTCCCCTCATCTTTTTGTCTTTTTTAGAGACAGGGCCTGCAGTTCTCGGGCGTATAAGCGCATGCGCAGAACCAGATACCGCTAGATTCTGCCGCTTGCACCTGTACTTGGGGATCCCAAAACAGATGGCCATGGTCTGAAGTCTCCGCTGCTTTTACGGTTGTCGGTGTGGTCGCCATAACTAAAAGCATCGCAATCGCGCATACCAAAGTAAACACTGTGAAAATTTTCTTTAACATGTTTTTCCTCCTCGTAGGTTTTATTTATTTTTTAGGGCAAAAACTATACCCATTGTTTGCTCTACCTCAATCCCGATTTCTTGTAACTTCATATTTTTTGTCCTCATCATTTTTAAACCTCATCTTGATTTTGACATAAGACCTTAAGCAAGTTTGATGCCAAGTGTGGTATTTATCCTGAAAAGCCTTTTATCTAAACGGGTTATAGCGCATCCTGGTTAATCGCCAGGTATACTTCTCACCATAAAGTGTATCAAATCGAATCACAACAAAATGTTATAAACAATACTTAAACTCAAAAACAATATGTAGCGGCATTCTTTATATGTTCCAATATGATACATGTATTAATGTCAATTGGTTCGCGATAAATCAAAACTGTTTTATATTAACCTTTTTAGCATAAACTTAGATTGTTTCATTTTGATACATACGGTCAAATAAGTTGCCCGTGTGAGTTTGGGGAGGCGCCAAATTGTGACTCATCATCGAGACCCAGTGGGTAGCCAATCCCACCCGGTAAAGGTTGACCTCCAGCCGATTCAAACTGTCGGGGCATTTTAGTATAAGGGCATGTCATACTGGCTTTCTCGTCTGTGGCCGCGGGCCATTTTTCCCCGGTATGTGGATTCCATCAAGATGTGGGAGAGAAATTTCCCCCGGCAGAAGGATTCTATCAAGTTCCGGGAGATGATTTTTCTCCGGTCTGGTTGTTCTGCCAGCTCATAAGAGACAAATTTTCTCCGGCAAACCCGAACCGTTCGGACATTTCAGAGAAATTTTCTCCGGCATTCCTTAACCGTTGAGAAAAATGAGCCGGCGGTTCTCCAAAATGTGCCGGCCGAGCAGGAAGATGAGATAACGGTTGAGAAAAATGTGGTAAAATTTCTCTTCCATGTGATGACCGTTCGGGTTGATGAGATGACGGTTCTCCTAAATGAGGTGATTTTTCTCTTCCATGAGATGGCGGTTCTCCTCGATGAGATGATGGAGCTGCAAAATTTTTTCCCAAACATTAGCGGCCAGGTGAATAAGCCGCCGGGCAGGACGAATGTGCTAACCCTTAACCAAAATGTACTAATCCTTGGCCTGGTGGAGGCTAATGGTTAATGAGAATGTCATAACGGCCGGCCAACATGAGGTAAGCGGACCCCAAAATGTCCGGACTGCTCATCACCAAAAAATAAACCGAATATTAAAATGTGCTGCCGTCAAGCCCGGTGATTTAAAATCGAAGAAAATCAAGGCCGGACTTACCAGCCAAACCATTACCCAGTTGCTGGATTAATGGGGAGATGGGGTCTTGAGGGTGGGGGAGGTGAGCAGGGTGGTCAGGGTGGAGACGCGGGGGAGCTTTTCTAAGTTGAGCAGGGTATCGATGATCCGGTTTAAGCGGGATTCGGAAAAGAGGGCGCGGGTGTTGGCGCGGAATTTGTCCTGGAGCTCTTTTTCGCTCATAGGATTATCGGGTGCGCCCTTAATGGCCCGGATGACCGCCTCTTTGACGGTGCCGTCCGTAAATACCACTTTTACGCTGCACCGCCCCTTGCCCTCGGTGATCTCCATTTCTTCGGCCTGGGGGTCATCTTCGAGCTTGACTTTAGCGGCCAGTCCTTTGACGTCCGGGTCGTTAAACCGCTGGGTGATGTACCATTGGGGCCCGGGTTCTACGCCCAGGGCGGCCATGGCCACGATGCACTGGAGGCTGAACTGGGCCTGGAGCATGCGGTCCCAGGTGGGCCGGTCGAGGCGTTTGACCTGCTTGACGATGATCTCCTTGACCTCATCTGCTTTGACCGGTTTTTGGTCGAGCGCCTGCCAGAGGGCGGTCACCGCCGGATGGGAGAGCCGGCAGGAGGGGGTGGGTTTGAAACTCACTTCCAGGAGCAGGTATTCTTTGCCCAGGCCCTGGGTCAGCAATTGATAACGGGCGGGATCTCCGCCGGAGAGAAACCAGGTCTTCAGGTCACCCGAAAGGATGTTACCCCAACCGGCCAATCCCTGGTCTGCCCGGTGGGCGGCCATGATCCCGGCCATGGCGTAATACCCGGCATTGTTCTTGAGGTCGGTGACGTTTACCGTGGGCAAGAGGTCGAATTTCTCCCGTTTGGCAAAAGGGAAGGGCGTTAAATCGGCATGCAGGAGGGCGGTGCGTATTCCCGGCAAATCGAGGCGCAGGAGATGGGCGGCCGGGGTAATGGTGCCCAAAGACATCACATCGTAGAGGAAAGGTTGCTGCCAATCGATGTTACCTGCGGCTTTACCGGCGCGCAGGCAGACCTCGTAGCCGAGGATGACGGCGGCCAGCATGTCCTGGCCGGAAGCACCCTGGGCGTCGCTCAAGGCCAGGGCGGTATGAACGATGGCATTGCCGGGATGACCGGGGAGATAGAGATCATAGGTGTCGTCGAAATCGAGTACGTTGGCGAGCTGGGCATTGACGTAAGCGGCGGCCAGGCAGGAGACCTGCTCGCCGCTGCCGATGACCCGGGCTTCTTGGCCGCCGCCGAGGGTATGGGCGAGTTTTAGGTAATTCTTCCCGATATCGGTCTGGGTGGCGCCAAGTGCGCAACCGATGTTATCGAGGATCAGGTACTTGGCCCTGGTCACAGCTTGAGGGGGAAAATCGCCGAATTTGGTCTCATAGACGTATTTGGCCAGGATATCCAGGGGTGCGGTACCGGCAACCTTTTCCTCTGCCGCTAACCTGGTCTGGGCCAGGAATAGCGAAACAGCCAGCAACGTTACAAATAATGCTATACTTCTCTTCATGTTTGATCCTCCGTCTCTGTTTTTTTCATGGGCACATTATACCCCTTGCAAAAAAAAATTTCCATGATCCGGTTGTCCCGAAATCAACCGCCTGGTTTTTGCCGGGGGTGGTAGGCGCTTGACGATCGGGCGGACCCGTGATTTAGTCCTTCCCCGTGGGTTGACTTATTGGGGGTAAATGTGAGAGAATAACACATAAAATAGTTGTGGAGAATTCACAATGACAGATGTTAAGAAGATCGACTGGAAGAACACGCTGAATTTGCCGAAGACCTCTTTCCCGATGAAAGCCCAATTGAACCAGAAAGAGCCGGAAATCCTGAAATACTGGGAAGAGATCGATATCTATGAAAAGATACTGGCACACCGGCGTCAATGCCCCATTTATACGTTCCATGACGGCCCGCCTTATGCCAACGGCAGTATCCACCTGGGACATGCCCTGAATAAGATTTTAAAGGATTTTGTTATCAAGACCAAGTCCATGGAGGGTTACATTGTTCCTTACGTGCCCGGCTGGGACTGCCACGGCCTGCCCATCGAGATCAAGGTCGATCAGCAGCTTGGGTCCAAGAAGAAAGATATGTCGATCATCGAAGTCAGGGAAGAGTGCCGCAAATATGCGCAGAAATACGTGCATATCCAGCGGCAAGAGTTTGTGCGCCTCGGGGTCTTCGGTAACTGGAAAAACCCTTACACAACGCTGGATCATCCCTATGAAGCAACGGTGATCGATTACTTTAAATCCTTTGTCAAGAAGGGTAATATTGTCCGCAAAAAGAAGCCGGTCTACTGGTGTATCTCCTGTAAGACCGCCCTGGCAGAGGCGGAGGTCGAATACAGCAACCATGCTTCTCCCTCAATTTATGTCAAATTCCTGCTGACCGAAGTCCCCGGTTTTCTAACCCCCTTTAGCGATAAAGAGATCTTTGTCTTGATCTGGACCACCACCCCCTGGACCATACCGGCCAACCTGGCCATTGCCGTGCACGCCCAGTTCGATTATGCCCTGTTCGAGATGAATAATGAGTATTACATTGCCGCTGCCAAGCTTGTACCCAGCCTGGCCGCACTCTTAAAGACCGATTATAAGATTCTCAAAGAGTTCAAAGGGGAAGCACTCAAGGGGCTGAACACCCGGCACCCCCTGTACGGCCGGCCATCCATCCTGATCAACACCGATTATGTCCTGTTAGACCAGGGCACCGGTTGCGTACATACCGCACCCGGGCATGGCGAAGAAGACTACCATGCCGGTATCGAGCACCATCTCGATATCTATTCGCCCGTGGATGCGGCCGGGCTTTTCGACGCCACCACCGGCAAATATGAAGGCAAGAATATATTTAAGACCAACCAGGAGATCGCGGACGACTTGCGGGATGCGGGTCGGCTCATCCATTCGGAGTCTTATGAACATTCTTATCCCCACTGCTGGCGCTGCAAGAAGCCGGTCATTTTCCGGGCCACCGAGCAATGGTTTATCGCCATGGATAAAGCCGATCTGCGGCAGAAAGCCCTGGCCGAGATCAAGAAAGCCAAATGGCTGCCGGCCTGGGGCGAAGAGCGGATCTCCAGCATGATCGAAAACCGCCCCGATTGGTGTATCTCCCGCCAGCGTGACTGGGGGGTGCCCATCCCGGTATTCTACTGTTCCGCCTGCCGGGAGCCCTACCTGAGCACATCGGCCATCGAGCAAACCGCCAACCTGTTTAAGGTCCATGGCTCCAATTGCTGGTACACCCTTGATGTCAAAGAGTTCCTGCCGGCCGGGGCCCGGTGCGGCCGGTGTGAGGGCACCACCTTTGAGAAGGGCATGGATATCGTCGATGTCTGGTTCGAATCCGGTTCCTCTTTTGGTGTTTTAGATTATGCCCCCGGTCACGAATTCCCGGCCGATATGTACCTGGAGGGTGGCGACCAATACCGCGGCTGGTTCCATTCTTCCCTGTTGGTCGGGGTCAGCGCCCGGGAGAGCGCCCCATATAAGACCGTTATCACCCACGGTTTCGTGCTGGATAGCCAGGGGCGGGCCATGTCCAAATCCATGGGCAATGTCATCGAGCCGCAAAGCATTATCAAAGATATGGGGGCGGAGATCCTCCGGCTCTGGGTGGCCATGGTCAATTACCGGGAAGATATCCGCATCGGCGGTGAGCTCTTAGAGCGGATCAGCGAGAGTTACCGCAAGATCCGCAACACCTGGCGCTTCATGTTCGGCGTGCTGGCCGATTTTGTCCCGGGTAAAGACGAGGCCCCGGATGAGGCTTTCAGTGAAATAGACCGGCTCATGCTCTACAAGCTCCAGGAGATCAAGAAAAAAATTCTCCACTCTTACCTCGAATACGAATACCACGTCATCTACCATACGATCTCCAACTTTTTTACCGTGGACTTGAGTGCCTTTTATCTCAATATCCAGAAGGACAACTTATACTGTAACACCGGTCATTCTCCGCGCCGCCGGGCCGCCCAGACGGTTATTTTCAAGATTTTGACCGATACCCTGTTGATCATGGCCCCCATTCTTTCTTTTACCACCGAAGAGGCCTGGCAACACTTGCCCGGCTTCGAGGGTAAAGAGTCGTCGGTTCACTTGCACCTCTTCCCCCGGCTCGAGGGAAAATACCTCAACCACATCGATATCGATAAATGGGAGCGGATTCTGGCCGTGAGAGACAGGATATTAAAAGATCTAGAAGATGCCCGTAACCGCAAGATCATCGGCGATTCCCTGGAAGCTGCCTTAGACCTGGCCCTCGATGGGGGGTCCTACGCCCTGGTTTCCGATAACATCGAGCTTTTCAAGGAGATCACCGTCGTCTCGCAGATCACCGTCAAAAAATCCCAAACAGAGAAGATCGACGTGTTAAAATCGACCGGGAATAAATGTCCCCGATGTTGGAACTGGTTTTCCGGCGACACCGCCGGCCAAAAATTCCCCGAATTGTGCCCCCGCTGCTCGGCAGTTATAGAGGAGATGAAGCTTGAACCTGAAAGCTAAGAGCAAATACCTGTTCATATTTTGTGCGATAATCCTGGTCGACCAGGTTTCCAAGCTGGTCGTCAAATCGACCCTGGAGCTATACGGCAGCCGCGGGGTGATCAAGGGTTTTTTCCAGGTCATCCATGTGCAGAATTCCGGTGCTGTCTGGGGGATACTATCCCATCACCCCAATGTCCTGGTTTCCCGCATCATCACTGCCCTATCCATGTTTGCTATCGCCCTGGTGGTTTACTATTTTATCAAGATGAAACCCGAGTGCACCCTGGAATTAACCGCCCTTTCCTTCATCATCGGCGGTGCCATCGGCAACCTCATCGACCGCCTTTCCCAGGGCTATGTGGTCGATTTTTTAGATGTCTACATCAAGAATGCCCACTGGCCCACCTTTAACGTGGCAGATAGCTTCATTACCAGCGGCGTTATCCTGCTCATCGTTTCTCTCTGGAGGGGAAAATGCTTCCAATCTTAATCAAAATCGGCCCCATCACCATCCGCACCTATGGATTTTTGCTGGCTGTCGGTGTTTTATCGGCGGTCTTTATCCTGCACCGCATGTCCAAAAAAGAGGGGTTCCCCCCGGAAATCATATCTAATCTTGCTTTTTTTAGCATCCTTTCCGGTTTACTTGGGGCCAAGCTGTTTCTCCTGGTGACCGAGTTCGGTTACTACATGAAGTACCCGGCAGATCTCAAATACCTGCTCACCTCGGCCGGCACTTTTTATGGCGGCCTTATATTCGGCGTTCTATTTGCTGCCTGGTACATCCGGAAGTACCGTCTCGATTTCCGCCGTCTCGTCGATATTGCCGGTCCAGCCATTGCCCTGGCGCATTTCTTCGGCCGGCTCGGCTGCTTTTCTGCCGGCTGTTGCTGGGGCCGGGAAGCCGAGAATTGCTCGCTTGCCGTGCAATTCTCTCACGCCGATATCGAAACCGGCGTCCCGCTACATACGCCCCTTTACCCGACCCAGCTCATGGAAGCGGTGCTCAATCTCCTTAATTTTATTTTCCTGATCCTCTTTTACCGCAAGAAAAAATTTGCCGGCCAGGTCTTTGCCCTCTATGTCTTCAATTATTCCCTGATCCGCTTTGCGGTCGAGTTTTTTCGCGGCGATTCAGACCGCGGCTACGTGTTCGGCAATATGAATGAACCCTTTACCAGCCTATCCGTACCCCAATTGATCAGTATCCTCGGCATCGGCACCGCTATTATCCTGTACCGCGTTTTTAAGAAACAAGCCGCGAATGGGTGAGAAAAAACTGTTCAAAGCGGTCCGGCATTACCCCCGGCTCGATCACTTTTTAAAGGAATGCCTGCCCGATATCTCCCGCACCCAGATCGAAAAATTCATCGGGCAGAACCAGGTTCAACTCAACGAACAGGTCATTACCCGCAAGAGTAGAGAGATCGTGCCCGGTGACCGGGTTTTAATCGAGTTCCCCACTCCCGTCATTGTTGTGTATCATCCGAGCCGCGAATTGATCAAGCTCTACGAGGACGAATACCTCCTCATCATCGATAAGCCGGCCGGCCTATCCGTGCACCCCGGGGCCGGAGAGAAGGGGGAAACCATCTTCGATATTTTCACCTATTATTACCCCCAGGTCAAAGACATCAAGAACACTGACCGCCCCGGCATTGTCCACCGCCTCGATAAGGATACAACTGGCGTTCTCCTGCTGGCCAAAGATGCCCATACCCAAAAACGGCTGCAAAAACAATTCAAACGGCGGGAAATCGAAAAAGCCTATCTTACATTGGTATCGGGCCATCTCAGCCACCGCACCGGCACCATCGATGCCCCCATCATGCGCAGCCACCGTAACCGCACCAAGTTCGTCGTGCCCCGCGACACCGAGAACACAGAGGCCCGGGACGCGATAACCGCCTTTACGGTGATCCGGGAATTTTCCCAGACCACACTGGTTAAGCTCTTTCCCCAGACCGGCCGCACCCACCAGCTCCGCGTCCACCTGGCCCATTACGGCCACCCGGTACTCGGGGATAGGGTTTACGGCAAGGCGGCCTCCTTTGTTTCCCTGGCCCTGCACGCTTTTTCCATCGCTTTTACCCACCCGGTCACCGCTGAGCCGGTCTATTGCCGCTCCCCGCTTCCGGTTCATTTCCTCGATCACATTGCTTCCCAGGTAAACGCCGCTAAATCTTGAGATACTCCATTCTAGACCAGGGTTTCGATTAAACCTTTTTTCTGGAAGCTGAAATGGTCTTTTTTACCGACAATGATGTGATCGAGTACGGAGATGCCCATCAAACGACCGGCCGCTACCAATCTTTTCGTTAGCGCGATATCTTCCTGGCTGGGATCGCTGGGCCCGGAAGGGTGATTGTGTACCAGGATGATGTTGGCGGCGCAGTCGTTCAGGGCCCCGGTAAAGACCTCCCGTGGATGGACGATGGATTGATTCAGGGTACCGATAAAGAGGATGCGTTTCTGGATCAGGTGGCTGGCCCCATCCAGGGTGAGCACAAGAAACATTTCCTGCTTCTTGGTTTGAAGCTCCGGTACCTGCGTTAAGACATCTTTATCGTTAATGATCTTGATCCCTTCCTGTACCAGGAAGCGCCGGGAAAACTCGACGGCGGCCAGGATATGGCAAGCCCGGCCCGGGCCGACCCCATTGATAGTCTGCAATTTATCCAGGGTGAGGTTTTTCAGGCCTTTTTCAAGCAATGCGGCAATATCACGGGCTATACTGTAGACATCCCGCCCTTCCAGGCCGCTCCCCAGCATGGCAGCGATCAATTCCAGGTTGGATAAGACTCTTGGACCTTTTTTGATCATTTTTTCGCGCGGACGGTCGTATTCCGGCATATCTTTTAACTTGCGTGTCGATTTTTTACCCCCGGAGGGTCTATAATCTGTCATTTCACTCGTTTTAGATAATGCTCTATACGGGGGCTGCCCGGGGAAAGTTTACCTGGATTTCAAGATTGCCCGGGTGTATAATATAAGACCGTTTTACCGGCAGAGGATTTTTTACATGTCTATCGATGAGAAAGCCAGGCAAGTTGAAAATGTTTTTTACCTGTTGGATGAAGATGTCGAGCGATTTAAGCAAGGGACCGGTCTTCAATGCCGGGAGAAATGCTCGAAATGCTGTACCTATCCCGATATCGAAGGCACGATCCTGGAATTTATCCCCCTGGCCCGCGCTTTGTATAAAGCTGGTCAAGCCCAGGAGTGGTTGCAGGAATTGGGGCAACTGGGAGAAGAACGGGGCTGCATGCTTCTCTCCCTCCAGGGGGCCAATGGGGGTTGGGGTCTATGCCGGAAGTACGAATACCGCGGTCTGGTCTGCCGTTTGTTCGGCTTTTCGGCGGTACTGGACAAACATGGCCAACCGTCGCTGGCCACCTGCGCGGTGGTCAAACAAACAAAACCCGGTTACCGGGAGGTTGTGGAAATGTACCGCTCGGCTGGGGGAGATATCCCGGTGATGAGCCATTATTATTACCGCCTCTACGCGATCGATATCTACCTCTCCAACCAGCGCTACCGGGTTAATGAGGCCATTAAACGGGCGCTGGAAACAGTTACCGCCTACTATGCCTATCGCCGGCCCCAATCATCCGGCTATCCGTCCAATGCCGGACCGGACGTGCACTAACAAGATCGTCATCTTTGCGCAAACGAAATTTCTCCAGGATACCAACGGCCAAAACCAGGTGGATGATCCAGGAAAAATGGGCCCGGTTTTGTAATTCGCCAAAATTGTGATATGATATCGCCTAATCATTTTTGGAGTCGCTTATGCACCAGATCGGAGAAATTGCCGCTGTCCTGACTGCCCTGTGTTGGTCTTTTAGCTCGATCTTGTTTACCCAATCGAGTCGCCGCCTCGGTTCCGGGACCGTTAACCGCGTGCGCCTATGGTTGGCCCTCTTTTTTTTGCTGGTTATCCATATTATTTTCTACGGCCGCATCTTTCCCATCGATGCCGGATATGACCGGATTTTTTGGCTGGGACTCTCCGGCCTGATCGGCTATATAGCCGGCGACAGCATGCTGTTCGAGGCTTTTGTCATGATCGGGCCCCGGATTTCGATGCTGATCATGACCCTGGTGCCGATCATCAGCGCCGGCCTGGCCTGGATTTTCCTGGGAGAGAGCCTCAAGCCCCTGGAGATCATGGCCATCTTCCTGACCATGTCCGGCATCGGCCTGGTGGTGGGCGAGAAGAAGAACCACGACCACCAACAGAAAAAGCACTTTGCTTTAGGCATCCTGCTCGGCATCGGCGGTGCGGTCGGCCAGGCCGTGGGACTGATATTAGCCAGGAAAGGTCTCTATGGGCAATTCCCCCCGATATCGGCCAATCTTATCCGTGTCTCTACCGCCAGCCTCGGTTTTTTACTCATATCTCTCGGCCAGGGGAAAATCGCCGCCCATCTAAGAAAATTGAAGGACAAACCGGCATTGCGACAAATTTTCGGGGCCGCCTTACTCGGACCGGTGACCGGGGTGGTGCTCTCTCTCTACGCCATCTCGCACACCCAGATCGGTGTGGCCTCGACACTGATGTCCTTATCCACCCTATTTTTGCTGCCCATCTCCCGGGTGGTATTCAAAGAGCGTATCAGCCTGCGGGCCTGGATCGGCACCCTGATCGCCTTTGCCTCTTCCTCCTTGTTTTTCTTCCTCTAACCCGGCACCCAGGATATTGAATCGGGTGAGGTGATTTTTTATTTGACTTTAATCTCTATTTCTGTTATCTTTTGTTTTACCAAAAAAAGGAGGATTTAACATGGACTTTAATGCGATCATTAAAAGAGTAATAGCTTTGGTCACCAGTCCCAAAACAGAGTGGGAAAAAATCAAAAACGAGCCGATGACCACGGCCGATATGTTCCTCAAATATGCCGTCATCCTGGCGGCCATCCCGGCTATTGCCGGGTTTATCGGTTATTCGGTGATCGGTATTTCTTTCGGTTTCGGTACGGTCCGGGTTCCAGTCGGCACCAGCCTGGTCTGGGCCATCTTAACCTATGTCCTTTCCCTGGCCGGTGTTTTCGTCATGGCCCTCATCATCGATGCCCTGGCCCCCTCATTCGGCTCCCAAAAAGACATGAACCGCTCGCTCAAAGCGGTGCTCTTCTCCTACACCGCCACCTGGGTGGCCGGGATACTTTTTATCATCCCGTCCCTGGGCATACTGGTCGGTTTGGTCAGCCTATACACCCTTTACCTGCTCTATGTCGGTATGGAAATCTTGAAAGAACCCCCGAAAGACAAATTGATGGGTTATTTCGTGGTCTCCCTGGTGGTGGCGATTGTCGTCTATTTCGTTATCGGTCTGATCGTTTCCAGGGTCGCTTTTGGGAGTCTCTATACTGCCGGTCTTTTTCGTTAAGCCGTAGTTCTTGAGAGTTTTTGTCTGGGTGGCAGCCGCATGCCCGAGCGGAGGAAATTTGTGCAATTTCCCCTACTGGCAGAGCGGCTGCAACTTTTTTTAGACCAATTGCGTCTTACATAAATCGCTAAAGATTATCAAGAATAATCCCAAAAATCGACTGACATGTAGGAGGTCAATATGAAAAAAATCGGTTTAATCGTCGGGTTGAGTTTCTTGGCCGGGGCCGTCTTCTTTGCCCTGACCTTCGGGTTCCTGCAAAAATCTGCGGACGAAAGTCCCCGCTTATCTCCGGTGGTGGCCCAGGCCCAATCGGCTCCCCAACAGGGTGGGCCAAACCTCGTTATCCTGGTTAAAAAGGTGAAACCGGCGGTGGTTAAAGTGTTGTCCGAGTCGGTTGCCCAGAGGCGCTCCCCTTTTGGCGATGAATTCTTTAACGCGCCCTCCAGGCCCGAAAAAGTGACCGGTGTGGGTTCGGGGTTTTTTATCTCTGCCGATGGTTACATCATTACCAACAACCATGTGGTGGAAGATGCGGTGAAAGTAAAAGTGATCACCAGCACCGACCAGGAATACAGTGCCCGGATCATCGGCAAAGACCCAAAGACCGACCTGGCCCTACTCAAAGTTAAGGGAGATAACTTTCCCTTTGTGACGTTGGGAGATTCCAACAGCGTCGAGGTCGGCGAATGGGTGCTGGCTATCGGTAACCCCTTTTACCAGGACCTGAGCGTTACCGCCGGCATTATTTCGGCCAAAGGCCGGCAACTGGGTGCGGCCCAGTACGAAGACTTCTTGCAGACCGATGCGGCCATTAACCGGGGAAATTCGGGCGGCCCGCTGATTAACATGGAAGGCAAGGTGATCGGCATCAATTCGGCCATCATCGCCCCAGCCGGCGGCAACGTCGGTATCGGTTTTGCTATTCCCGCCAATATGGCCAACAAGGTGGTGCGCGACCTGCAGGCCAAAGGCCGGGTAGTACGCGGTTGGTTTGGCATCAGTATTCGTACCCTGACCGAAGAGGAAGCCAAAGATTTCGACATCCCCATGTCCGGTGCCTTGATCACGGATATCACCGGCGATTCCCCGGCTTCCCGGGCCGGTTTGCGGCGAAACGACATGATCGTCGAGATAAACGGCCAAAGGATTAAGACCGACACCGATCTCAAGCGGATCATGGCCGATTCGAGCCCGGGCGATATCATGGATTTAACCGTTTACCGGGGCAGTGAAAAACTGAAAATGAAGATCAAAGTGGCCGAATCCCCGGATTCTACTTACCGGGTATCCGGCACCGGTGAAGAAAACACCAGCCTGGACCTGGGTATGGTCCTGGTAAATAACAACCGCAACCTGGCCAGGGAGTATGATTTGAGAACGGCCAAAGGCATACTGGTCAGGGAGGTTAAACGGGGCAGCGCCGCAGCCCAGAGCGATATCAAAACCGGTGATGTTATCTTCGGTATAAACCGGTATGAGATCAACACGGTAAACGAATTCCGTGATATTTTGGCCAAGAAGGCCCCCGGTTCATCGGTTTTTCTCTATATTAACCGGTATGGGGATGAGTTTATCATCAAGTTTCAACTCCCAGAGGAATGATCTTATACAAGAGCATCTCGTGTGGAAACGACTTTCTCCTGGTCGATATAAATGAGTGGCGTCGATGGGCTGAAAAACGGCCCATCGACGCCGACCAGGGAGAAACGGCCAGGAACCTGTGCGACCGGACAACCGGCATCGGTGCCGATGGCCTGGTATTTTACACGGTCCAGGGAGAAAGTGCCGGTTTCGATATCTTCAACCGCGACGGGAGCGCAGCCGAGCTCTCCGGCAACGGCATGGCCGGGTTATCCGCACTACTGTTTTTCCTGGGCCGGAGTGGGGAGAGCATTACATTGCGTACCCGTTCGGGAGATAAAACGCATCGACTCTTGAGCCGGGAAGGCAACCTATTTAAATTAAAGATCGAGATCGGTGAGCCGGATTTCCAGGATCACCGCTTCTTCCCTTTTCTCACTGCCGGTCAGCCCTGTTACCGATACCGGGAAATCTCTTTTTACCCGGTCTCTGTCGGTAACCCGCAGGCGGTGGTGCTCTTAGAAAAAGAACTCACCGAGGCTGAGATGATGGCCATCGGCCAGACCCTGGAGGGGGCCGCTATTTTCCCCCAACGCACCAACGTCGGGTTGGTTTTGCCGGTAGATGGCGGTTTTGTACCCGGGAAGCGGCATATCGACCAGTGCCGGGTCTTTTTCTATGAGCGCGGCGTGGGCGTGACCGTTTCTTCCTCCACCGGTAGCGCCGGGGTCTATGCGGTGCTGCGCTCCCTTTGCCTGGTAAAAGAGCGCCTGGCGATCCATACCCCCCTGGAAAGTATCGAAATTTCCGGGAAAGAAAAAATTTATATTGAAAATTTTACCCGAATCGTCTATCAAGGAAACTATTTGGGTTGATCGCCATGGAATCGCCATTCCCGGCTGGCGAGCTGAGCATTTTAAGGCCGCTTAATCCATTATAATCCCGGTATCGGTTTTCCGTTTGTATCGCGATTATCCCGACAGCTGGCCCGCGCCTGTACCCGGGCAGCCATCCCCGGTTCGCAGGTGTTGCCTGTGATCACCACATTCACTACTCCAGCGGGAATCCCAATAGCCAAAGGATTTCCAGATACTTTTCCCAGGAAATTATCCGTCACCCGCACATTGCTCAGGCCCTTTTGCTGGAGTTGGAGCGCACTGAAGGTTGCCCCAGCGCGTATTTGCACGCGGTTGTTTGAAACGACCAATCCATCCAGTTTGTTAACGGCCACGGGTATTTGCTGGCCGTTTATGGGGATGGTTTCATTATCGAAACCGGGCATTTTTTTACCGTTGAGGTTAACCAGGATACCGGCTTCGCGGCAATTCAAAAACTCATTGCCGTGGAACGTCACATTATGCGAGGTGAGGGAATCGATGTTTGTGGCTGATCGACAATTGGTGGCAAAATTATCCTCGAATAGGGTGTCCCAGCAAGCCCAACCGCCGTACCCCATGGTGATCAGGCCGTCGTTGCCCTCCACCCGGCATCTACGCACAACGTTACCCTGGCCGAAAAACGCCACTATCAACGTGGCGTAATCGCCGTGGAATTTTCTTACCCGGCAGTCATCGATAACACAATTATTCCCGCCCACACCGATGGGAAATGCTTCCCGGTCAAAGAATAGGGAACCATGACCGTTGATCGCTTTCACACGACATACCTGGTGCCCGCCAGCCGGGGGCCTGGAGCAAATGAAAATCGCCGGCGTGAGTATGAGCGGATCCGGCGCTTTGGTCGAAATGGAATGCCAGCTTACCCTGTCGATTGCCGGGTCCGATGAAGCCCGGGTAACTGTACAAATATAACCGGCCCCATCGCGGGCCACCGCATCACCCAGTACGTATCGTTTGCCCAAACCCCAATCGGGTAAATTTTCCAACCGGTTTGGTCGCAGGATGCTCCAATAGGCATTCTGACCTGGTTTTTTGTTCTGGTTATCTATGATAGCGATGTATTCGTTGCCTTGATAATGCACGGCCCTATTGCCTTTGCGACTGTATACCGACGCCGGACTCCACTCGGGCAGGTCATGGGCATAGAAATAGTAAACCAGCGGCGTCCGGCCAAATTGATAGACAAACGTGCGGTTGGCTTTGCGTAAAGCGGGAACATTCAAATCAAAGGTGACATCGGAGATGCGAAAGTCGGTTGGCCCGCCGGCATAACTCCCGGCACGAAAACCGACCGCATTCGTGGCATCGGGATTCGCATGTGTTTTAAAGATTGTCTTATCCATGCCGGCCCCGATAATTTCCCAGTTGTTTTTCGGTTGCCATTGGCGATCCCCGTAAAATATGCCGGGACCGAAGTGAATGGTGAGATTATCGCCGTAATTGCGAAAAGTCTCAAACAGGGCGTTTAGTTTTTGCACGCTACCGGCGTCGAAGGGATCGGTCTCGCTCCCGGTCCCCGGATGGCCGTCGTTGCGCAAAGCTACCCATAGGTGTTGGCTTGGTTGTGGACTCATATTTCCTCCTCTTTCACCCAGACATCATCACGGTTGCTGAGCAGATTTTTATTTATCATTATCCTTAAGATAAAATAAATTTTTTAAAATGTCAATAAAAAATAAATCCCCTCCCAATTCATCGTTTACCTCCGGAGCGTATCGTACTCTTTTCCCGTCCACTCGTCAACCCATTGGCCGGGTATGCTTTATGCGTCCCGTTTGCCGGGTTCCTGGAAGCGGCTAAAACTTTTCCGGGTGCTTGACAGGAGGGGGGTAAAATGCTAAGATGGTAACTTCTATTTCGATTACGATGCCTGAGAGGTAAAACATGAAGAGAAAAGAGCGCGAGCACTTGAAAGCAGACCCATTCCAGATTTTTATCGAGAAGATCCTCGGCATTTTTAAACAATATAAGAAAGAGATCAATATCGGGCTGGGGATTATTGTCGCGATCGTGGCCGTGGTGGCGCTGGTCATCTTGATCAAGGGCGGTATGGCCTCACGGGAGAACCGGGTATATACGAAAGCCCTCGATATCCGGTCATCCGAAAGCCTAACCGTAGATGAGAAGCTCGAAAAACTGTCCCAGGTAAAACCCGGGCGGGGCATCTCCGCTACCATCTACCTGATGAGGGCCTCTCTCTTCTTTGAGAAAGGCGATATCAAAAAGGCCGAAGAGATCCTCAGTAATTTTAAAAAAAGTAGTTTCCAGATCATCAATGACGAGAAACAGCTCCTTGAGGCCGATATCCTCAATGCCAACGGCAAAAGCAAAGAAGCGATAGACCTCCTGTTCAAACTCTATTCCGATCCCAACACTGAGGCAGCCAGGGATTTTCTCCTGCTTAAGATGGCCAGGCTGCAAGCCCACACCGGCCAGACCGGGAGTGCGATCACCCATTTAAAGAAGATTGAAGAAGAGTTTCCGCAGTCTCTTTACTTGAGAGAAGCCAAGCAGTTGTTGATGCAGCTCCAGGACGAATAAACCATGATATAGATATCTTCCCGGTTATTTAACCAAACCTGGAAGAATCGGTGCAGGCAAAAATTAAAGGGAGAATCCTAATTTTTTAACAATTATTGGAATTTTGGGTTGATTTATCTGACAAAATTTGTTATATTTATGGCATGAGGTTGAACAAATTGCAGATCGAACACCTGGCCTTTAGCATTGTCAAAAGTCTTTTGGCAGATGACCTGGTCATCGCCGAAGACCGGGAGAGGCTGGTTCTGCAAATTCAAGAGATCGTCGTGCGAGAGCTCGAAAAAGAAGATCAGTTGGACGAACAGGTTAAAGAAATCTTGAAAGGAAAACTGGAAGAAATCAGGAGTACGAATGTCGATTACTACGAGATGTTCAAGATGGTGAAAACCAAGCTGGCGGAAAAGGAGAATATCGTACTATGAGCTTTAAGCTATCCCGGAACAAAGTTAGCCGTTTGTCCACCCTTCTCACCGACTACATCCAGAAAAACGAAGATTTGGATTATTCGGTTGATATTGGTCACATCAGGTACAAGATATTTCACCTCATTATGGATGAGCTTCGTTTGTTCGAGCAGATCGAAACCCGGGTTAAAGAGAAAATGCGGGTGCAGAAACGCTCGGTGCCGGAAGGCTCCCGTGAATGGGAAATCTTGTTTAAGAAGTATTCGACCGAGGAATTGAGCAACCTGGGAAAACTCTGGAATTAAGCAAAATCAGTCGATCATGGACACGTGCTTGAGGATGTGAACGGACGGCCCATGCCGGGTCGGTCGAGAGTATACCCCCCTTTTTTTATCCGCTCATTAATTTTTAACCATTATGGCTCCAGGAGAGAAGAAATGTACTCCCGGCAGAAACAAATCAATTCCCAGCGTATCGAAGGGGCCAAACGCCTCCTCCCCAGTCCCAAAGGTAAAGACATAAAAATCACCACCCTGGCCCATGACATCGGTTTTGGCAGCCTAACCGCTTTTCACAAGACCTTCAAGAAGTACACCGGGCTCACCCCCAACCAGTATAGAAACAGTCCGGCCCTGGAGATTGAATGAAAAGGAAGTATTGTATTTCAAGAGAAAATAATTTATAATAAGAAACCGTTGACCCAGGATTGCAAAAAAAATGGCGCAAAAAAAGCAGTTGGATACTAATCCCAATGAAGCAGAGCCGGCCGCCGGGCAGGATAGTCCGGCCGTCACATTATCCCCCTGCGAAGAAGAATTAACCTATTGCCGGGAGAAGCTCTCGGCCTTACAGAGGCACGAGATCGCTATCCAGGCGCTGCCGCTCATCCTGCACAAGTTGAAAAATAAGCTGACGCCGATCCTGGGCTATTCCCAGATGTTACTTGCAAAAGTCGAAGAGGAGGGCCAAAAAGAGAAGCTCCGGAAGATCGAGAGAAATGCGTCCGAATTGACCGACCAGTTGAACATCCTGAAAGACTACTTCTCGGAAAGCATTGGGGTTACCACCCAGGAGAACCTTAACCGGGTCATCCTCGGGCTCGGGCCCTTTTTTTCCTCGATAAAGAAACAGGGGCAAATCGAGATCGAGTTCGATCTCGATAAAACTATCCCGGACGACCGGCTCAACCTCGGTCAAATCGAGGTCTTGATTATGCACCTGGTCGATAATGCGGTACTGGCCATAAAAGCCCGGAAGCCCACTTTGGGGGTGATCCAGCTCCAGACCGGCCGGGAAGGGGAAGACTACTACTTATCCGTCAAAGATAACGGTATCGGCATCAAGAAAGAAGACCTGCCCATGATCTGGACCCCTTTCTTTGCCGTCTTTAGCGGCACATCCGGTCTCGGCCTGACAATTTGCGAAAAAATTATCGCCAACCACCGGGCCACCCCCTTTGTCTCTTCCACCGAGGGGCAGTTTACCGAGTTTAAAGTGATTTTCCAGCCACTAAAAAATATGCATCAAGATACCCATAAACCATCCTGAGGAGGTACAATCCAATGTCCCAAAAATACGTTTACTTTTTTTCAAAAGATTTCACCGAGGGTAATAAGGAAATGAAGCAGCTGCTGGGCGGCAAGGGGGCCAACCTGGCCGAGATGTGTAGCCTGGGCCTGCCCATTCCCCCCGGGTTTACTATCAGCACCGAAGTGTGCGACATATTCTATAAAAACAATAACACCTATCCGGACCAGGTCAAGAAAGATGTGGGCTCCCAGCTCGACAGGCTGGAAAAGCTTATCGGTAAAAAGCTCGGCGATCCAGATAACCCGCTGCTCGTATCTGTCCGCTCAGGGGCAGCCGCTTCCATGCCCGGCATGATGGATACCATCCTCAACCTCGGGCTCAACGACCGGTCGGTAGAAGGACTGGCCCGGCAGACCAACCCGCGCTCGGCTTTCGATTCTTACCGGCGCTTTATCCAGATGTTCGGCGATGTGGTTTTAGGCATCGATCACAGCCGGTTTGAACAAATTTTGAGAGACCAGAAAAAAAAGAAAGGGGTCATCAACGATGTCGATCTTACCGGCGATGATCTAAGAGAAGTGGTCGCCCGGTACAAAGCACTCGTCAAAGAAGGAACCGGCCAGGAGTTCCCCCAGGAACCGGTCACCCAGTTGTGGAAGGCCATCGATGCCGTATTTCTCTCCTGGAATAACGACCGGGCCATCACTTACCGGAAATTGAATAATATCGCCGGTTTACTCGGTACAGCCGTCAATGTCCAGGCCATGGTCTTCGGCAACCTGGGGGAGAGTTCCGGCACCGGCGTGGCTTTTACCCGCAACGCCGCCACCGGTGAGAAGATTTTCTACGGCGAATACCTGATGAATGCCCAGGGTGAAGACGTGGTGGCCGGTATCAGGACCCCATACCCCCTATCTGACCTGGAGAAGCAGGATGCGAAAATTTATGAGGAGCTGGTCTCCTACAAAAACCGGCTGGAAAAACACTACCGGGATATGCAGGACATGGAGTTTACCATCGAGAATGGGAAGTTGTATATCCTGCAAACCCGTGTCGGCAAAAGAACCGCTTTTGCCGCTATCAAGATGGCCCTCGACATGGCCGAAGAAGGCTTGATTAGCGAAGAAGAGGCGGTCATGCGGGTGGAACCCTGGCAGCTCGATCAACTGCTCCATCCCAATATAGATCCAAAGGAAGCGGTCCAGGTCATCGGTAAAGGCTTGCCCGCTTCCCCGGGCGCGGCTGTCGGCCAGATCGTTTTTACGGCCGAGTGCGCCGAGGCGTGGGCAGCCGAGGGCAAGAAGGTGGTGCTGGTCAGGATGGAGACCTCGCCGGAAGATATCGGCGGCATGAATGCCGCCCAGGGCATCTTAACGGCCACGGGCGGGCTGACCTCCCATGCGGCCGTGGTGGCCAGGGGAATGGGTAAATGTTGTGTGGCCGGCTGCGGCGACCTGCTGATCCACCCCGACCGTACCTGTGAAATAGGTGGTAAACACTTCCGTGAAGGGGACTATATCTCCTTAGACGGCACCAAAGGCCAGGTTATTGCCGGTCAGGTCAAGCTCATAACCCCGGAAATATCGGGCGACTTCGAGAAATTCATGACCTGGGTCGATGGTATCCGCACCCTGGGCGTGCGCACCAATGCCGATACCCCCAAAGACAGCCAGGTGGCCCGAAAATTCGGCGCCGAAGGCATCGGCCTGTGCCGCACCGAACACATGTTCTTTGAAGGCGACCGCATCGATGCCGTACGGGAAATGATCATGGCCGAAAACCTGGACGGTCGGAAGAAGGCCCTGGAAAAAATCCTGCCCATGCAAACCCAGGATTTTATCGGCATTTTTGAGGCCATGGATGGTTACCCGGTGACCATCCGCCTGCTCGATCCCCCCCTGCACGAGTTCATCCCCCATACCGAGGCCGAGTTAAAAGACCTGGCCCAGACGATCGGCGTGCCCTTTGCCGGGTTGAAGGCCAAGGCCGAGAGCTTAAGGGAATTTAACCCCATGCTCGGGCACCGCGGTTGCCGGTTGGCCATCACCTTCCCGGAAATCGCCGAGATGCAGACCGAGGCTATCATCACGGCCGCCCTGACAGCCAGGAAAAAAGGGATTAAGGTACTTCCCGAGATCATGATCCCCCTGATCGGCACCGAGAAGGAGCTCGAATTCTTAAAGGTCATCATTATCAAGAAAGCGGAAGATATCTTTACCCGGGAAAAGGAACGGATCGATTACTTGCTCGGCACCATGATCGAGATCCCCAGGGCCTGCCTGGTGGCCGATAAGGTCGCCGGCATAGCGGAATTCTTCTCGTTTGGCACCAATGACCTGACCCAGATGACTTTCGGTTTCTCCCGCGACGATGCCGGGGTATTTTTACCCGATTACGTGGACAAGCACATCCTGCCCAAAGATCCTTTCCAGGTACTCGACCAGGAAGGCGTCGGCCAACTGATGCGCCTGGCCATCGAGCGGGGCCGGCAAGTCCGGCCCGGTTTGAAAGTGGGCATCTGCGGCGAGCATGGCGGTGAACCGAGCTCTGTGGAATTTTGCTACCTCATCGGCATGAATTACGTTTCTTGCTCCCCCTATCGCGTGCCCATTGCCCGCCTGGCAGCCGCCCACGCCCGTATTAAAAAAGAAAAGCTGACCCAGAAATAAACCGGGAAAACTCCGCCTCTATGGCCCGGCTGAGTTGGACCGGGCTGAAGCGATACCCCTGGTCCGCCAGGGAGGTGACAAAATGAATATGTCGCCTGCCCTGGCGGTAAGGGGGTTCTATGGAGGGTAGTTTAAGGTAGTTCTCTATCAAATCCGGGAACTCGGCCGCATTCAGGATGGCCTGGTAAAAAACCCGGTCTTTGTCCTGGTAGATGGCTGAGCCGAGGATTTTTTGCTCACCCAGGGCGATGTCCGAGACGCCCTTTTCGGCCAGGTTCTTGACACCGAGCCGGGTCAGGGCGGCCATTATCTTCCGGTTAAAATAGCGGAAGTACCGGCGCGCATCGCTGATGCCGTTACGCAAGACCAATGCCGAGATGGCCAGCGTCCGGGGACTGAGGAGCACCGCTTCCCCACCGCTGGGCCGTTTGTAGACCGGGATCCGGTCTTTGATGACATTTTCCAGGCGCAGCGATTTTTCGGGCTGGTTGGCGTGGCCCAGCACAATGACGATATCTGTGGGCCGCCAGATCAAGTGGCGGGGAAAATACTGGGATTCCGCCAGGAGCACGGCATCGGGCAGGGTATACGCTTGCGGTATCATGGCCGTCTACCGGTGCAGGGGCTGGCCGAAAGCGTCATAAGCGGCTTCCATAAAGACTTCGGACACAGTCGGATGGGCATGTATGGCCGAGGCGATGTCGTAGACCGTGCTTTCAACCTGCATCAGGACAGCGGCTTCACCGATGAGATCGGTGGCATGTTCGGCCACGATCTGCACACCGATGACCTGGCCGTATTTCTTTTCGGACAGGATGCGGATAAAACCTTCGGTTTGACCTTCGATCATGGCTTTACCATTGGCCACCAGGGGGAATTCGCCGATTTGTAAATCGATGCCCTGGTCCCTGGCCTGGGGTTCGGTCAGGCCGATCTGGGCGATCTCGGGATAGGTGTAGATGTTGATGGGAATGCGGGAGAGATCGATCTCCCTGCTTATGCCCTTGATGGCATTGACAACCGCCAATCCCTGGGCAGAAGCGGCCTGGGCAAAGGGGCTTAAACCGTTGACATCGCCCACGGCATAGATGCCGGGTATATTGGTTTGCAGGTGGTTATCGACTTTGAGAAAGCCGTTTTCCTGGGCCAGGTCAAGCTCTGACTGGGGGAAAACGCCTTTGCGGGTCGAGGCATTGATGATTGCATCGCAAGGAAGGGATTGTCCGTCGAGCTGCACCCGGCCTTTAGCGAACCCTTTAACCTGGGATTGGGTAAAAATACTGATCCCGGATTTTTTAAACAGGGTTTTCAGGTAGGCCTCCAGGTGGGGATCTAACCCCGGGAGGAGGCGCTCATCAAGTGAGACAAGACTAACTTCTCCACCGGCCAGGCGGAAAAATTGCGCCAGCTCGAAAGCATGGACTCCCTGGCCGACGATCAGGGGTTGACGGGGAAGGACGGGGAGTTTGAAGAGTCGCTCGATCTCGATGACCCGCTCGGCCGGCAGGGACAGGCTCAGGGGGGCGGGCCGGGAACCGGTGGCGATAATAATGTGCGCCGTTTTGACCCGGCGGTTTTCCACGCTGAGCGAGCGGTCGGCATCGATGGCGGCTTGCCCTTTGATGACCTCTACCTGGTTTTTCTTGAGCAGGTAATCGATGCCGCGACCGAGGCGGGCGACGATCCGGTCTGAGCGGTTGACGGCCTTTGACCAATTGAAAGAGAGCTTTTCCGGGTCGATACCGTCGATGCCGAAGTCGGCTGCTTTCTTGACCGTGTCGAGTTTCTTGGCGCTTTCTAAGAGCGCCCGCGCCGGGATGCAGCCCCAGTTGAGGCACATGCCGCCGATCTGCTCCTTTTCGATCAGCAGGGTGTGAAGACCGACCTGGCCGGCCCGCAGTGCGGCCACATAGCCGGCCGGGCCCGAACCGATGATGATTAAATCGTAGTCCATATTTCCTCCAATTCCAGGCACCTAACCGAGGAGCAGGGAAACGGGATCTGCCAGGAATTCTTTGATACTAAGGATAAAGCGGGCGGCCTGGCCGCCGTCTACAATGCGGTGATCGACCGACATGGACAGGGGGAGAACCTGGCCGATAACGATCTCCCCATCTTTAACCACGGGTATTTTCATGATGCGGCCAATGCCGAGTATGGCGGCCTGGGGATAATTGATGACCGGCACACCGTAGGTACCGGCAATAGCACCGTAATTGGTGACCGAGAAGGTGCCGTCCTTGAAATCTTCCAGGGTCAGCTTTCTCTGCCTGGCCCGGTCCGAAATGTCCATGAGTTTAACGGCGATCTCCCGGATGGAGAGGCGATCGACATGGCGGATCACCGGGGTAACCAGGCCATCATCGGTATCCACCGCGACATCGATATGGTAATATTTCTTATAGATGAGACGGTTATTGTCCAGGTCCATCTGGGTGTTCAGTACCGGGTGCCCGATGAGTGCCCTGGCTACGGCTTTGAGGATAAAGGGCAAATAGGTCAACTTCACCCCTTGTTCCTGGAACTGCATCTTGTGGGCTTCCCGCAAGCGGACGAGCTCCCCTACCTCGGCCTCTTCGAATACGGTCATGTGGGCGGCCGAGTGTTTGGAGGTGATCATATTGCGGGCAATGGCTTTCCTGGTCTGGCTTAGCGGCTGGTACTCGACGGGTAACACCCCCGGCCCGACTGCACCTTGCCGCCCGGTCCCGGCAAATTCCTGGATATCCGCTTTCATCACCCGGCTGCCTGGACCTGTACCCAATACCTGGGCGATATCGATACCCAGGTCCCGGGCCATGGCCCGGGCCACCGGTGTGGCCAGGACTTTTTTAAGCGGCTGCCCCGCTCCCAGGGCCGGCAAAACAGCCGGCGCCCCCTCATCGCTGGCCGGGAGATGGGCGGCATCGCCAGCCACTTCCAGGCTACCGACCACACCGAAACCTTTTTCGTCGATGGCTTCCCGGGTAGTTGGCCGCGGCGCTTGTGCGGCTATTTTTTGGGCCTGGTCCCCGGCGATACCGGGGATATCGATCTCCACCAGGGGCGCCCCGACATTGATCACTTCGCCTGGTTTAGAAAATATGGCGCTGATGATGCCCTCCCTTGGGGCCGGGATATCGGTGACCACCTTGTCTGTCTCCATCTTGACCAGCGGTTGGCCACCCTTTATGTGTTGGCCTTTTTGCACGTACCAGGCCAGGATTTTCCCTTCGCTGATGCCTTCGCCGATATCGGGAAACTTAAATATATACTTCATGTCGAACTCCTTTGCCGCACCCGGCTCGCCTCATTAGAATTCCCTGAGTTTTTTGATCTCATAGAAAATCCGTTCCGGGCTGTGAAAGTAGAAATGCTCCCCCTTGGGTAGGGGGGGGACGGTATCGAAACCGGTCAGCCGCGTGGGTGGGGCTTCCAGGCTCAAGAAAGCCTCTTCATTGGCCACGGCCATGAGTTCTGCACCGACACCGGCACTACGGGGACCTTCAGTGACCGCCAGGAAACGGCCGGTTTTTTTGATCGACTGGGCGATGGTCTCACGGTCGATGGGGTAAATGGTGCGCAGATCGATCAATTCTACCGCTATACCGGCTTTCTTGGCCATGATCATGGCCCGCTGCACTTCGCGGATCATGGCGCCATAAGCGACCACGGTCAGGTCCGTGCCCTCGGCCAATACCCGGGCCTTGCCGATGGGGAGAATAAACTTCTCTTCCGGCACTTCCTGCTTGATGGCCCGGTAAATCTGCTTGGGTTCCATGAATATGACCGGGTCTTCCGACTCTATGGCCGCTATTAATAAACCTTTGGCATCGTAGGGAGTAGAGGGAATAACCACCTTGAGACCGGGAACATGGACGAACAGGGCTTCCATACTCTCGGAGTGGTGTTCCAGGGCTTTGATGTTGCCGCCATACGGCATACGGATAACAAGCTGGGCCCGGTATTTTCCCCGGGAGCGGTTTCTCATCCGGGCCACATGGGCGGCGATCTGGTTAAAAGCCGGGAAGAAAAAACCGGAAAACTGGATCTCGACCACCGGTTTTAACCCGGCCAAGCTCATCCCCAGGGCGGTGCCGACAATGGCCGACTCGGCCAGGGGCGAATCGAAGACGCGGTTTTGACCGTATTTTTTCTGCAAGCCCTGGGTGACCCGGAACACCCCGCCTTCCACACCGACATCTTCTCCATAGACGACCACCTCCGGGTCTTCCTGGAGTTTTATATCCAGGGCGTCGTTGACTGCCTGGACCAGGTTCATGACTTTCATGGTTGCGCCTCCAGCCAGGTCAGATATTTTTCGTATTCCACCTGTTGCTGTCTCAAATCTTCGGGCATATCTTTAAAATGGTATTTGAATACATCTTCGAGCTGGTAAGCCGGATAGTTTTCATAAATGGCAAATTCCTTTTCCACCTCCTGGCGGTACTGTTCGATGAGTGGGCCATCATCTTCTTCCCGCCATAATTTTTGCTCGACCAAATAGGCGCGCAGTCTCTTGATGGGGTCTTTCTCCTCCCATTGCTTTTCCTCTTCCGCGGTGCGGTACAGAGTGGGATCATCGGAGGTGGTATGGGCGCCGCGGCGGAAGGTAACGGCTTCGATGAGTACCGGCCCCTGACCGCTGGCCGCATGTTTTTTGGCCTCGTCCAGGGCGGCATATACGGCAAAAAAATCGTTGCCATCGACCTGGAGGCCGGGGATGCCGTAAGCCACCGATTTGACGGCCAGGCTTTTGGAGGCCGTCTGCTTGCCGACCGGTACGGAAATGGCGTACTGGTTATTCTGGATAATGAATACCACCGGCACCTGCCAGACACCGGCAAAATTGAGCGCCTCATGGAAATCGCCCTGGGAGGTGCCGCCGTCCCCGACAAAAGCGAACACCACACCGGGTGCTTTCTTGTATTTAAGGGCATAACCGATGCCGACAGCATGGGGGAGCTGGGAGGCGATGGGCACGGCCGAGGGTAAGAGGTGCGGGGCATCTGAAAACCTGGAGCCATCCTCGTAACCGCCCCAATAGAGAAATAGATCGTGGAGTTTGGCCCCTTTGAGCAGCCAGGCGCCCATCTCCCGGAAAGCCGGCACCAGCCAGTCTTCTTCCTGCATGACTTTACCGGCAGCCACGGCTATGGCTTCCTGTCCGAGGTTGGGGGGGTAGGTGTAGATTCTCCCCTGCCGCTGGAAGGAGACAGTCATTAAATCGGCGGTCCTGGCAAATTGCATGAACTGGTAGGCCGCCAGCACTTCCGGGCCGGATAGGGCGGGTTTCCATTTGGGATGGATGATTTTCCCGTGGTCATCCATGACCTGGAATATCTTAAATTTCAATGGATCGTACTCTTTAAACATCGGGCCTCCGTTCAAAAAAAAGAACTCCCATTTCTATTCCTCATCGATTCGATGATAATGGTATGCAATCCCGGTGCCAAGTCTTCCCGGCGGTGAACAGATTTTTTGCGGGCCGGTACTCACCTTGACGACAATGTTTCGTCGCACCGCAGCCGATTGTTCCAGGCAAACAAAGGGGTGGAAGATTTGTTCCAGCGTGCCCGGGTGTGCCTTTGGTGCCAAGCCCCTATCGATCTTTGTTTTTGCTTTGAATGCGGTTTTACCGGCCCTGATGTTCCGGGTCCCTACCGGGTGTAAAGACGGGAAGATGCAATACCACCGGTTTTTTACCGGGAATTAGCGGACTGGCATCTGTCTTGCATAGCTCTTAGATATGAAAACGAGCTTTTTTTCCATGAAAACGACAAATATGGCCGGGCGACACATCCTTTTGGTGGAGGATGAGCATTATATGGCCAACAGCATTAAGTTCATCCTGAGCCTGGAAAATTACCGCGTGGCCACGGCCGGAGATGGCCGGGAAGCCATCCAGAAAATAGTGGCGGAAATGCAGCAATCTCACCCCTTCGACCTGATCGTGGCCGATATCTGGATGCCCGGATTCTCCGGTGTCGAGATGTTTAGAGAATTGGATAAACTCAAGAGCAATACGCCGGTTTTGGTCATTACAGCCATGGATCGAAACCGGGTAGCCGAGATCACGGCCGGCAGCCCGGTGGAATATATATTTAAGCCATTTGATGATGCGGCCCTGCTCGAGAGAGTGGGTCATATTTTAAAAAAGGATTAATAATGGGAAAATTACGGATCGGTACATGTAGCTGGAAGTACGATTCCTGGGTGGGGTTGGTTTACCAGGATAAGAGGGTCGATTATTTAAAGGAGTATGCAATCCAATACGACACCGTGGAGATCGACCAGTGGTTCTGGTCGTTATTCGATAACGGGAAACCGAAACTCCCGGAACCGGGAATGGCGGAGTGTTATCAATATGCTGTACCAGCGCAATTCATCTTTTCTGTAAAAATACCCAATAGTATCACCCTCACCCACTACTACGCCAGGGGCAGTAAAATGCCCCTGGCGGCCAACCCCCATTTCTTGTCCCCCGAGCTGTTCTGGGAATTCCTGGAAAGAATCGAGCCGCTCGGGACAAACCTGGGCCCGTTAATGTTCCAGTTTGAGTACCTGAACAAAAAAAAGATGCCTTCACAGGAAGAATTCCAGGAGAAACTGGCTGCTTTTTTCAGCCGTTGTCCCAAAAACTACGACTACGCCGTGGAAGTTCGCAATCCCTATTACCTCAATGAGAGTTACTTTAAGTTCCTGGCCCGTTTCCGCCTCTATCATGTCTTTGTCCAGGGGTATTACATGCCGTCGATAGTGGAAATTTACCAGAAGTATGGCCATCTCCTCAAAGGGCTGGTAGTGATCCGCCTGCTGGGCCCGGACCGCCAGGGGATCGAGGAGAGAAGCGGCGGGCAGTGGAACCGCATCGTCGATAACCGCGATAATGAGCTGATCGACATCGTAAAGATCTCCCAGGATTTGGTGGAGCGGGGCATCGAGGTATATGTGAATGTAAATAATCACTACGAAGGTTCTTCACCGCTGACCATCCAGAAAATCCGCCGCCTGCTGGCCAACTCCACCAGCAACCGCCAGCTAAATGAAGGTTTTCGGGAGAGAGTCAGAGAAATCGTCAAACAGAGCCCGACCCCGGGTTAACCCAGGCGAGCCGGCATTGGCATAGCAGTAGAGACAACCATGCCGGCAAGTATTATAAGCGCCGATATCCACACCCTGGACGCAACCGCACGCCTCCCGTTGCCGCTTGTCTTTGGGCAGGCTTAGATTTTTCCCGCTGAGGCGATTAACCAAATCCAGGTCGATACAATGGGCCGGAGCAATGCCCAGGGGGGTAAAATCCACTTCTTCGGCGCAGGTTTCCAGGATAAGATGATACCGGCGAGCAATAGCCGCCAATTTTTCGGCCAGGGCCAGCATCTCGCCGGCACCGGGCAGATGGATAGCGAATCCGGCCAAACGGTGCTTGCATTTCGGGTACATATCGAGGAAACTGATGATACATTTTTCCGTGTACGGGCTGAGCCGCCGGGCCAGGCCGGAAAAATGCTCTTCATGGTAGCGGCTATCGAGGCGGCCGGTCAGGATAATCGGGTCATAACGCCAGATGACCTGGTGCCGGCCGATTCGCCCGGCCAGGGCGATGAAGATATCGATTAACTGCTCTTTGGGCGGGAGATTCGGCTCCAGGTCCCGGTCATAAGGGGTCAGGGTAAAGAGAAAATAGTAACGATAAGCGGCCAGGCGATCGAGTTTGGCCATCAGGTTTCCCGGGTTTTTGCTCCAGAAGACCAAGCAATCCACCGCTTCCGGGCAGAGCCCGACCCGGGTCACCCGCTGCGGATTGAACGGGTTTTTTACCTGGACAAACCCCTCGGTAATGCGATCGATGAACCAATCGCTAAAAAAGGCCGGTATGTCGGTCCGCCTACTCGCCGAAATAATCATGTCCAGCGGCAGCTTACCTGATGAATTTACGCTCTTTATACCGCATGCTGGTCCTGGTAGATAATCTCACCGGTGTTCCGGATTTCTTCGAAAAAACCGGACAGGTCTTTTTGGTTTCTCTCGATTAAAACCGGCTCGATTCGACAGTCGATATCGGTCCCCAGTTTGAATAATTGCTGCCTGGTTTGCAGGTAGTCTTCATCATTACGGTCTACAACCACAGCCACATCGATATCGCTGTTTTCCCCGGCGCAATTTCGGGCATAGGAACCAAAAAGGATAATCATGCGAACCGGGAATCTCTTTTTTACCAGCTCAGCATACTTTCTTACTTTATTGATAACTTCTGCTTTATCCATTGTTGAAATTCCTTTGTCTGGGATAGAATATCGCGACATTTTTCTTCGTTTAGAGTCTGTTTGAGTTGCTCTTTATAGGATGGATACCTGGCCTCGACATTTAATGGCCGGATAAGGTTGATGAAGTTCTTCTGGTCTTCGGAAAGAACCTGGTAAATGCCGATATCCATGGCCAATGAGGTCAAATTATGCGTATAGGGAGGAGTAGCTTCTTGAGTTGAGACATACATGGCCTTGAGGATTTTTTCGATAGCTTGATGGCACATAAAACCGACATAGAGAAAGCGTTTTGTCTTTTGCATGGCCTGGGCGGTTTCAAGGTCATAATCGGACAACTCTATCCAATAGCCGATTTTCTCATCTATTTCCATAAATGGTATTATAGAATGAATTCATTGTTTTTTCAATCAAACTGCAAAGGAAGAGAAAAATCGTCCACTACTATTCTTTATAAATACGATTCCGATGACCTACCCTGAGTATCACGATTGAGTCATCAACTAAGTCGAATATAACTCTAAAATCACCAATCCTGAAGCGGTATGAGCCTATTTTTGGATTTATTAACTTTTTTGCATATTGTAAGGGATTTGATGAAAACAATTTTAATTTTTCTCCGATTCTTTTCTTGATAGTAATATCTAACTTTTCGATATCTCTTACAGCCCTTTCGGTGATGAGGATTTTATACATTAAAGACCTGGTCGAAGGTTTGGGTGCGGCCTTTTTTGAAATCCTGCCTGGCTTCTTCGATGGATGCCAGGTAACCTGGATTAGAGAGCGCCAGGATGTCTTCCGAGATATCCTCGAATGCCCGGCGCATGGTATGGTTTATCAATAATTGTAATTCCTTAACCGTTAGATCGGCAACCTTTTTATCCATTATTTGCCTCGCTCTACCGATAGTAGCCTATTTTTTCTTATTTGTCAACACTGGGATCACCCCTAAATCATCCACCTGGTTTTGGTCGGGGATAGACCTGCAATGACATCTGAACCTTGTCTCTGCAAATTATAGGCGGAGACTACAAGGACAAACGCGACCTAATTTCCGCAAAATTAAGGCGGAAATTTGATAACGAATGCGACAAAAAGGAGCGTTCATCTGCTGCGAAGGAGCGTTTCCCGCTTCTCCCTCCGCAAATTATAGGCAGAGACTACAAGGACAAACGCGACCTAATTTCCGCAAAATTAAGGCGGAAATTTGATAACGAATGCGACCAAAAGGAGCATTCATCTGCTTCAAAAGGAGCATTAACCAGATTACACAGAATATAAGAGTGATACTGCCCGTGGGATAGGCGCTTCATGATCGAGCGAAACATAGGGAGGCAATTCTGTTCCGGCCAGGCGAATCGAACGCTCCCCTGCTTTAAGGGGAAAAATTTCGATGTTTGAGCGCAGCGAGTCCGAAATTTTAGTGAGATGAGCCGTTTGCCGGTCAATTGCCGAACGGTTGAGCGAGACATGAAGCGCCGTCCGGCCCCCTCTCCAAGTGTGGCGAGGGGGAGTACTAACCTCACCCCCCTTGTCTCCGCAAAATACAGGCGGAGACAACAAGGGTAGAACGCGACCTAAAGGAGCGTTCACCTGCTTCCAGGGGATTCTCTGCTGCGCCCCGCTCGTCCCTGTGGCGATTTCGGAACTGGCGCTTCATTAATGACACTACTTTCCTTGCCCCCCTGATTCCCCCCGCGAGCAGGGGGAACCCCTCTCCCATTTCAGGGCGAGGGGGAGGATATTAAACCAAGCGGGTGATTCAAGATGTCTTCATCCCGGCACGATTCTCATGCCCGCCAGGCCTTCATCTCCGGTATACGTCTTTCCGATGTCGAATCCTGATCACTTCAATGATCACGTGCGAGGTGATTACTTCATATATTACACGGTAGTCACCGATTCGCAACCGGTAGGTATGATCGCTACCGTAGAGTTTTTTTATGCCGGGAGGGAATGGGTTTGTCGATAATGATTCAACATCTTTAATAATACGCCCGATCATATGATGATCGATTCGTTTGAGTTCACGAAGGGCTGATGGTTTCCATTCAATCCGGTAAGTAACCATCTTCTTTTAATGCTTTCAATACTTTTTCGTGGGGAATGCCCGGCTCGCCGATCCTCTCGGCGGCAACCGCCAGGTCTTCGATATCTTCGAGGAGCTCGTTGTACTCTTCGATCGATAGTATGACGTCGATCTGATGCCCTTCCTGGTCGACAACATAGCGAGGATGTAACTTTGTAGCAGCAATCATGTTCTTTTACCCTTTATAACGTCTGACCCCATCATTTTATCAATGATATTCTCAATTGTCAAGAGATTTTAGCTTTCCGGATCACGCGGCCAGGGGGGCATGATTAAGTGATTCGGCAAAAAAATTAAAAAGTTGAAATATCTGCAAACTTGTATTATAATAAAAATGTAATTATTACAAAATAAGAAGATTTACATCTTAGGTTAAACTTTGGAGGTTATACGTGGACCAGGATAAATGGTCATCCCTGGATGATCTGATGAAGCTGCTGGCGTTAAAAGAGTTTCTGATTGAGTGGGAAAAGCTAAAGCCGGAGCAGTCGGAGGCGAAAGTCCTGCCTGTCACGTCGTCGAGCAAGCACCAGGCGAATGTGGCCAGGCTCAAGTTGGTGGACAACCCGGCCAGCACGGTGGAGTGGATCGTTTCGGTCTCGATGTTGTCGGAATGCTGGGACGTGAAGAACGTCTTCCAGATTGTCCCGCACGAGGAACGGGCCTTCAATAGCAAGCTGCTGATCGCGCAAGTGCTGGGCCGCGGCCTGCGGCGGCCGGACGACTGGAAGGGCGAAGACCCGATGGTGACGGTTTTCAACCACGATGCATGGTCGGGCCGGATCAAACACTTAGTCAACGAGCTTCTGGAAATCGAAAGGCGGTTGACCTCGCGGGTTGACCCAGCATCGAAATGGAATTTCGATCTGCACAACCTGGATTACACGCGCGACGAGGACACGAGCGAATACGCAAAGAAGGGCGATTATCGCCTGCTGGAGGACGGATTCGTGGACTTGCCCGCCCAAGTTGAGGCCGAGGATGTGACGATTGAGTTTGAGCGCGCCGTGTCCGGCGAGCACAACAAGTGGAAAACCGAAATCCGGCACAAGACGTGGAGCGCCGAGGATGTGGCGGAGCAGATGTTCCAGCGGCTTAAGTCCATTGATGAGGAGTCAAAGGATGCTGACGACCCAAAGGACCAGACTGCCTACACAGAAAAATTTCCATTGGAGAAATGCGAGGCCATCGTCCGCGAGTCGTTAAAGCGGGCGAGCGGCAGGCGGAAAGTTGCAGCGCGGCGGAACTCCGTCGTGGCACGAAGCGGGTGTTTTACCCACCCAATTGCGAAGCAACGCTTGAAGACGAGCAGAAGGAGTTCTTCCACGAGCTTCAAGACCGGGACAGCGACTTCGCCAATGGACGCGAGCCGGTGTCCAACACCGCCGACTTCAAGACGCCAGCCAACCTCGTCATCGCCGATGCGACCCCAGAACGCAAGTTCGTGCGGGAACTGTGCAACCGGGAATACGCCGCAACCGTGGGTGCCTGGCTCAAGAACACGCCGGTGAACTTCTATGTCATCGAATACGCATGGAAAAAGGGCGAGCATCCCAAACGCGGCGAGTTCAGCCCAGATTTCTTCATCAAACAGGGCGACTGGATTTTCGTGGTGGAGATCAAGGACGACGGCGAAATTGCCGAACCCTAGGTGGAAAACGTGAAGAAACACGAATACGTCAGCCCACACTTCGCCCGGCTCAACCAGTGGCTGGAGAAGGAAAATATTCCGACGCGCTACCAGTTCAACATGGTTACGCCGAAAGACTACGGCAAGTTCTTCACGAAGCTTCGTAAGGTAGAATTAGCCGGATTTCGCTCTGAATTGGATGTCGCTATACGCGGTGCTGAGCAAAAGGACACCGGCGTATAATATGCCCCGTCGAAGATATGACTGCCGCCCCGCTTTATCCGGAACGAGGGATTAGTGCGTCTCTTGACAAAAAGTGACAAAGATTGTCAAAATCCCCCAGTACTCATCAAAGTCGAGTAATGTCAGCCAAAATCGAATGATTTTTGCTCAATTTCCTCTCTCATTACACAATATCGGCTCTCATCATCCAAATTTGTCTCTCCAGATGCGAGGTCGAATGAAAATCATCCAAAATTGACAACCATTGTCAAAAATCGGCTCTCATCATTCGAGATTGGATAATGACAGCCCCACATGACGAACATCACTCGACTTTTGCCCCCATCATCCAAAGTTGGCCCCCATCCCTCGACATTTGATCATGTTATCCCCACCATCAAGAACCCCCCTCAACCATGGCCCCCTGCATCCAAAATTCGCTCTCCTGCTCCAACTTCCCCTACCCGGCATAATATTCCAGGAACCCATCATGACATACATTCAACCCCTGGTGAAGTTGCAGTTTATCGAGCGTTTACAAAATATTGAGTAATAAACCATTGCATTTTCCCTGGTTTTGGGTATCATATAGGGGCTATGACCCGAAAACCTGTAAAAACCACCCGCCTGGCCCCTCGACTCCGCTCTGGGACCGGCGAGGAGGGAGCGATGAGCGTCGGTGCTTCATGATCGAACGAAACTTAGGGAAGCAATTATGTTCCGGCCCGGTGAGTCGAACGCTCCCCTGGTTTAGGGGGAAAAATGTCGGTGTTTGAGCGTAGCGAGTTCGACATTTTAGTGAGACGAGCCGATGGTCGGTCCTATCAGACAAAGAAGAACGCTGCACCCGTTCGCGTTCTATCATCAAATCCCCCACCTTAATTTTGTGGGGGATTGGTTGAGTGAGACATGAAGCGCCGGTTTCAGAGCCAAAGTACTCTGGAAGCGGGAAACGCTCCCATTAGGTCGTGTTTGTCATTATTGTCTCCGCCTAATATTTTGCGGAGACAAGGGAGGTGAGGGCCAATCTCCTGGCTGCTGGACACGCCGGATCACCGCGAGTAAGAAACTCAGGGAAAAGCTGAAAAATCTAAATGAATGGTGCAGAAGGAATCGAGAATTGCCGCTGAATCTCCAACATGAGAAGCTATGCCAGAAGTTGAAAGGACATTATGCTTACCAGGTTATGGATTCTCGATTATGGCCTTATGTTACATGGACGGTAATATAAACAGGTTTTGATCCCACGTTTTCAAACCAGGTTACCCCGTCGGAAACCATGTCAAAAACCAAACGATATGATCCTCTTCCCGGGAGTTCTAAAAATATTTTGTGGGAAATCGTTTCACCGGGCATAACTGATTTCGGGAGATCATCCCTGGAAAAATCCACTGAAATTAGATTTTTATCGCTATCATAAAGATGGGAGGCCAACCGGACAATACCGATGTTTGCCAGACCGGTGTTGAGCCACTTCGCCTCCCCGGTATTGGAAATCTTAAAAGAGAGTTTGAGTTTACGACCTCTTTTGACTGAATAATTTTCCTTTTTTATCTCTATAGAGTGGGCCAGGCCGATGTGGCTCCTACTGTCTGGAATAAACTTTCCTTTATAAAGAAAGAAAATGTTTCGATTAAACATGGTATCGTGGATATTATTCCAGATATCGTCTTTTAAAACTTTTTTATCCTCTTCTTTAAATAACAAATCGTATTGGTTTAACGATAACTCCATATTACACAGGACTTTGCATGAAAAATCTGTAAAACCTGCTTTTTGAGCAATAGAAAAAATTTCATCCACATTTATGTCGTTTTCCAGGGCTTTATGGTTCTTCATTTCGTATTGGGATTGCGGAGTTTGGGAATGATTTCGCCCCGGTTCGCTGAATCCCGCAATACCCCCGTTCTTTAACACTCGGGCCAACTCCCTAAACACCTCAGCTAAATTTGGAATATGGTGAAGAGCATCGAAACATACAATTCGATCAATCGATTTATCCGGTAATTCAAGCTGGTGACCGGTAAAATGCAAAAAAACGGGTTCGGCTACCAAATTGCCTATTATTGGATACTTTTTAAACAAATCTTTTCCAATTTCTAATGCGGTTTCTGAGACATCGCAACTGATAGTCCGGCATTGTAGTTGATTCAAGTAACGGGATAGCCAGCAAGTACCTGCTCCAAAATCCAGTACGGTCATCGTCTTACCTAAATGCAATCCTGAAAGTAAGAGTCCCATATTCTGAAGCATTTCCGGGGCTTCGTGCATAAAGGCAAAAGGTTTGCTCATCAGTGGGGTGGGGTCTGAAACGACGTGGTAATATTTTTCTGCTGTTTCAATAAACTCTTCCACTGTTACTTTATCTATTAACTCTTTCGGATTAATCATCGGGCTATTGGATATATTTTTTATCCTTAAAATGTTACTTTTTGGGGAGAGGCACTGCCTTGACGGTTGCCCGATCCTCCTAAACCAAAGTTTTCTGTCATCCTGTCGTTACACCCTGGATGGTCTTTACCAAACGTCTTACTACTACCGGGGGCTGGGGGCCATGAAACTGCCCTTTGCGCATTCACTGGCGGCAATAAGAGAAATGTATAGCACAGTAAAAATCCTTTGTCAAGCTGAAAAAAGTAAACAGATTTTGGGAAGGGGGAAAATGGGGGCTGGAAGATTTGTCACTTTGGGCTGTTTGAAATTGAGAGGCAAATGGCGTATAATGAAGCCTATAAAATCCATAAATTTTAGGAGACTAGCCAATGGAATTAAAACAATCCGTCTTAGAGCTCATTCGCCGGGCAGCCGTGGACCTCTCCCCCGATGTGGAAAAAGCGTTGGTCGATGCTTTTAACCGCGAAGACGAGGGCGCACCGGCAAAGAATGTGATGAAGACTATCCTTGAAAATGTCGTTATGGCCAGGAAAGAGAATTCACCGATGTGCCAGGACACGGGTACGCTCATTTTTTACATCGATTACCCCCAGGGCGAGTCGGAAAAGAACTTCCGGGAGGCCATCGAAAAGGCGGCCATAGAGGCCACAGATTTGCAGTACCTGCGGCCCAATGCCGTGCATTCGATTACCGGCAAGAATTCCGGCAACAATATCGGCATCAACCACCCGTTTATCCATTTTCACCAATGGGAAAAGCCCGAGACGCGCATCCGCGTGATGCTGAAAGGCGGCGGCAGCGAAAACGTCGGCACGCAGTACAAATTGCCTTACCCGCCCCTCAAGGCCGGCCGGGATTTGAAAGGTGTGCGGAAACTGGTCATCGATGCTGTAGTCCAGGCCCAGGGCCAGGGCTGTGCGCCCGGTATTATCGGCGTCGGTATCGGCGGCGACCGGGTGGCTTCTTATATGTTATCCAAAGAGCAGTTCTTCCGGAAGATCGGCCAGAGACACCCGGATAAGGTATTGGCCGACCTGGAAATCGACCTCTATGAGTCCTTGAACAAACTCGGTATCGGGCCCATGGGTTTCGGCGGCAAGACCACTGTCCTCGACGTGTTCCTGGAAGCCCAACACCGCCATCCGGCCAGTTTCTTTGTGGCCGTTTCTTATACCTGTTGGGCATTTAGAAGGAAAAGTATGACCATCAAAAATGGCGAGGTGACCTATGATTAAGCTAAAAACCCCAATTTCAGAACAAGATATCCGCAATTTAAAGGTCGGGGATGAAGTGCTCCTCTCCGGCACCGTTGTCACCGGCCGGGATATGGTGCATAAATACCTGATCGATGAGAAACCCGATTTTATCCGCGAAGACCTGAAAGGCTCGATGATCTATCACTGCGGGCCGGTGGTCAAGCAGCATAAAGATGGTTCCTGGAGCTTTGTCTCCGCCGGTCCCACCACTTCCAGCCGCGAAGAGCCTTACCAGGCCGATGTGGTGTGCGAATACCAGATCAGGGGCGTTATTGGCAAAGGCGGTATGGGACAGAAAACCGCCGATGGGCTGAAAAAATGCGGGGCCGCTTACTTCCATGCAGTGGGCGGCGCCGGTACGCTGATTGCCGCGGCCGTAAAAAAAGTCAAAGCCGTCTATAAAATGGAAGAATTCGGCACACCGGAAGCTTTCTGGGTCATCGAAGTGGAAGATTTTCCGCTGGTGGTTACCATGGATGCCCACGGCAACAGCCTGCATAAAGAAGTCCTGGAAAAATCGCAGAAGGTAGCCGAAGGACTCTACTAGCGTGTAATAGCGATTATAAAATCGATACTTTGTTTGAGTATCCTCCAAGCCGGCGGGCAAGCAAATATGCTTGCCTGCCAGCCGGGAGGCTGGGGGAAGATAAAAAATCAGGCCAGGAGGATTATCATGGCGTTCAGAGGTAAACCTATTTTGATCGGGTTTTTGGGCTTATTTTTGTTATCCGTCTCCATCTTTTGGGCCAAAGAGAATATCGATCCGGTTCTCTGGGAAAAGGCGTTAAAGATGCACCGGGAGGCGATCGTCATCGATACCCACGCCGATACCCCCATGGCCGTCATGGAAATGGGGCTCGACCTGGGTAAACTGCAAAAAGATACGGATGTCGATTTCATCCGCATGAAAAAAGGGGGCCTCGATGCCATTTTCCTGGCCGTTTATGTCTCCCATTCCCAGGACAAGAACCGCCCGTCGGTCAAAGCCCTGGAATTGATCGATGAGATCCATAACCAGGTGGAAAAAAACCCCAACCTGGCCGAGCTCGCTTTCCGGGCCGAGGATATCCGGCGAATCGAGGGCCAGGGCAAGCGGGCGGTACTGATCGGCATGGAGAACGGCAGCCCGGTTGAAGGGAGCCTCCGCCTGTTGCGGGATTATTACCGGCTGGGTGTCCGCTACATCACCCTGACGCATAACCAGAATAACGATATCTCCGACTCATCCACCGGTGAAAAACCTCGCTGGCATGGGTTAAGCCCCTTCGGCGAGCAGCTGGTCAAAGAGATGAACCGCCTCGGTATGCTCATCGATGTCTCCCACATCTCCGATGAAGCCTTCTTCGATGTGCTCCACTTATCGCGGGCTCCGGTGCTGGCAACCCATTCCTGCGCCCGGGCCTTGTGCGGCGCGTCCCGTAACATGAGCGACGACATGATCAAGGCCCTGGCCGCGAAAGGCGGGGTCATCCATATCAATTTCTTTTCCGAGTTTCTTGATGAAGATTACCGGAAAAAGAGCGAGGCACTGCTAAAAAAATTCGAGCCCCAGCGCCAGGCATTAAAGGAAAAATATAAAGATAAGCCGAACGAATTCTGGCCGGCCTTTATGGCCCTGTGGCGGGCAGAGGCCCCGCCAGCCCCGGGAATCGAAGTCTTGCTTGAGCACATCGATCATGTGAAGCGGCTGGTCGGTGCCGGTCATATCGGGCTCGGCTCCGATTTCGACGGTGCCAGCAGCTACCCCCAGGGCCTGGAGGATGTGTCCGGGTTTCCCCTGATCACCTACCACCTGCTCAAGAGGGGCTACACAGAGGAAGAAATCAAAAAAATCCTGGGCGGTAATTTCATCCGCCTGTTCGAGGAAGTAGAGGCAGCGTCACAGAAACTCAGAGAAAAGAGGTAAATGATCATGACAGGCAAATCTAAAAATTGGCTTTTTCTTTTCATCGGGTTAATCGTTTTCCAGGGGCCCGTTTACCCGGAAGTCGTGCCGGAGCAAGAGCTCCTCTCGGCCATGCAACGCATTTCCAGCCATGAGCTCTTCTATTACGTAAGCGAGCTCTGCACAGAAAAGTTTGGCGGCCGGCTCACCGGCACACCGGGGTATAACGACTCGGCCCAATGGGTAATCGGGCTTCTGCAAGCCTGGGGCATAAAACCGGCCGGCAACCAGGGCACCTACATCCAGGAATTTCCCAACCCCTATACCCTGGTGCTCCCCGGTTCGGAGGTGATCCTCCATATCCCCTATGAAAAAGGCGTTTTCATCTACAAGCCCTACCGGTACGAGACGGACTTTCTCCCCGGCTCTACCTCGGATACCGGGCAAGCGACCGCGGAAGTGATTTATGTCGGCTATGGCATCAGCGCGCCCGAATTAAATTTCGATGAATACGCCGGTCTCGATGTGCGGGGAAAGATCGTGCTGGTGGAGCGGGAAGTGCCCATTTCACCGGAAAACGAGGCGGAAGAATTCAAAAAATGGCGCCCCTACTCCTTTCACCAATACAAAGTGAAAAATGCCCGGGAACACGGGGCAGCCGGCATGGTGTACAATTACCCCATTGCCAACCCCAATTGCGAGTTTCAACCGGGATTGATCGTTACCTATGTGGGGGATACCATTGTCAATGATCTTTTCCTGGGCACCGGTCGCGATCATGGCCAGGTGGTGGAGAAAATCGCCAAAGAGCGGATTCCCCAGTCGTTTTTCACCGGTAAGACCATGACCATTAAGAATTTTACCCAACACCACCCGGAAGGGACCGGCTGGAATGTGTTGGGGATGATCGAGGGCAGCGATCCATCGCTTAAACAGGAGGCAGTGGTACTCAGCGCCCATCTCGATCACCTGGGTTACAACCATGAGCTGATGCCCGGGGCCAATGATAATGCCTCCGGCGTGGCCGTGATACTCGGTGTGGCCAAGGCCCTGTCAAAGTCCCCAATAAAACCCAGGCGCACGGTGATTTTTGCCTTTTTCGGGGCCGAAGAGCAAGGCGTAAAAGGCGCCGAGTATTTCCTGGCCCAGCCTACTTTCCCCCAAGAGAAAATCTTTGCTTGCCTCAACCTCGATGGTGTGGGCCGGGGCAGCAAATTAACCGGCCTGGCCGGGAAGAATTATCCGCAGCTCTGGAAACCATTTGATCAGGCCAATCAAAAATACATCCACCGGGTGCTTACGCCCACCTATTTTCACAACCGGGCCAGGCCCAGGCTCGATGCCGCCCATTTCATGTGGGCCGGTATCCCCACCATCTCCTTTAATGCCTACGATGCAGAGCCGCTCCCTTATCCCACCTATCACGTCACCGCCGATAAGCCGGAGATCATTACCCCGGAAATCATGGAAGACCTCGCCCAGCTCATATTCCTGGTCCTGATGTCCTTCTAATTACCGGGTTGGTCGTTTTTAGAAGCGGTAGCTGATGCCCGACTGGGCGGTTAGGTAAGTAAAGCGTGCATCGTCAAAGGCTTTCCTATAATATCCCCAAAATTGAAAGCCCAGGTGCTTGAGCTGTAAAAATCGGGCCCCGAAACCGGACTGAAACCCCCAGAACTTTTTTTCCAGCAGCATGGTTTCGGCATCGGGTTTGAAAATATTATAGTTGAGTCCCAGCAGCAGAGAAATTCGCCAACCGTTATCGAGCGCCAGTAAATCGTACATTACACCCATCTCGGCCGAATAGAGGTAAAAGTAATCGCTGCGATCGACATCATTATCGCTGGTTTGATCGGCGCGGTAATATTGGTAGTGGTGGTTGCCAAAGATCATACCTGCCCCCGGCACCAGGTAGAACCGTTTTAAAATGGGGATGGCCAGGCTTATGCCAAACCCCATACCCATTTTATTACGCTCTTTCTCGATAAAATTCAGGCCGCTGTAGGAAAGATGCCGTTCCTGGGTTTCAAAGAAATCGCCGAGACCGTGGTTGTACTGGATATTCAGGTTGACGACAAAGTCCGAAGCGTGAATCCCCAGGGCCAAAACGACGATAAAAACAGTGACAAGTACCTGCCTTCTCATTGCATTCTCCTTAAAAAAAAATTATACGGATTCCGCCGGCAATTGGTTCTAAAGAAATGTAAACTCTATTGGCTAAAATCCGTAATTATGGTATTATCTTTTTTCAGGAGGGTCCAATGAGAAAGATTGCTATTGCTTTGTTAGTTTTGGTTTCAATCCCGTTAATCTTCTTTTCCGGGGGGTGTAAAACCTCGGAGGAGATCATCGACCTATTCGCCATTTCCGCGGCTACCGGTTATGCCAAACACGTCACCACCATTGACCCGGACGATACCGGGGTGACCACCTTAAACCTCTTCTTTGCCGTGCACAACCAGGGCGATGTGGCCGGTACCATTATCAGTTGGTCTTTTAAGATCAGGCACAATATCGTCAACCTGGCAGAGATCAACAATACTAATTTTCAAAATTATCGCCTGGTCGCTTCCGGGAATGCGGTTATCCCGGCCAAGGAGATCGGGGAGTTTTACATCAATACGCCCCAACCGTTCTTAGAAAATGCCTTGACCAAAGATGAGCTTTCATTCGATCCCTATGTACCGACGGCAGTGATCGTGGACCTGGAGATACGGAGCGACAACGGTGAGATTTTCCAGGTCACGGCCCAGGGCACTTTTACGTATGAACAGAGCCGGATAAACGAATCCAAATATAACATCCTGGGCGACTGGGAGTTTAACCGGGTGGTTAGCGGTCAGGCCGAGGCCAAACAAAAAATCGTCTTTGTCGGCACCAAGCAGAGCGGCCGCTATGCGATCTATAAATGGGGCACGGTCACAGTGGAAGAAACCGGTTCTTACGGGGTCACCAATTACAAATACTTTGGTTTAACAGCCGATACCGGTGGACAGTACTGGGGTGAGTTTACCGATGAGACCCATGCCGGCGGGACGTTGATGATCCCGGCCGGCAAGAACCAGGGCATCCGCACCGGCACCTTTACCGCCAATAAAATCTAAAGCAGATATAAATGCCGGTGCCTGGGATTTGACCCAGATGAGGATGTAATTTTTCCCTGGGCCCGGTAGCCGTCTAATCTACGGCTGCTGCTGCCGGGGGGGTAAAGACCCGAAGCTTTAATTCCCGGTCCAATAAGAACAGGACCGATCCTTCGTCGCCGATGCGCTTGCTCTCTTCCAATAACCGCGAGGCATTGGCTTCTTCTTCCACCTGTTCAGTGACGAACCACTGCAAGAAACCGGTGGTGGCATGGTCTTTCTCCTCCTGGGCGAGGTTGACCAGGTCGTTGATCAGGCCAGTGACCTTCTGTTCATGGGCGTAGGTTTCCTCGAAAACCTCGATGATACTCTGCCAATCGTTTTTGGGGCCATTTATGGCGGTCAAGATCGCCCGGCCGCCCCTCTCGTTGATGAAATCATAGATTTTCATGGCGTGGGTCATCTCTTCCATGGCCTGGATGCGCATCCAATTCCCGAAACCGGATAGGTTGCGGAATTCGAAATAGGCGTTCATGGCCAGGTACAGGTAAGCCGAAAATATCTCGGCATTAACCTGTTTGTTTAACGCATCTTCAATTTTTTTCTTTAACATGGTTTTGTTTGTCTCCTTATGGCTAAAAACATCTAGCCTGGATTAAAATGCTCCTCTATAAAGGACTTGATTTCGTCCCGCACCTGCCGGAAGATTTTGATTCTTTCATCTGCGTCCGCTATGGCAGCGGGATCGAAAAAATTCTTGTGGATGTAAGCCCGGGCGCCCGGGAAAATAGGACAGGCTTCTTTGGCGCTGTCGCAGACGGTGATTACGTAATCGAACCCGGTGCCGATAAATTCGCTGGACGGTTTGGAACGGTGCCGGGAAATGTCGATGCCGATTTCGGCCAGCGCCTGTATCGCCTCCGGTCTGACCGAAGTGGCGGTTGTCCCGGCACTGAAGGCCAGGTAATGACCGGGATAGAGGTGGTTGAGCAGGCCCTCGGCCATCTGGGAGCGGGCGGAATTGTGGGTACAGATGAACAATACCTTCTTTTTAACTTCGTCTGCGTTCATATTGCCGCTGTCTCCTTGGACCACAGTATGTTAAACTTCCAAAAAAAATACCGATAAAACCGGGAACGCTAAGCTCCTATCGCCATTAAGGCGCCGGTTTGCCTAGTTATCCTTGAGTATCTCTTTATCGTAGATCTTCTCGAATAGGTTCTTGTGCATGGCCTCTTCGGAAGCGATGCGCAAAAAGACTTTCTTCACGTCGCTGTCGGTAGACTGATCGGCCAGCTTTGTGTACAATTTGTTGGCCTTCTCTTCCCGCTTCATGGCGATGATCAGGATATCCTGGTAGGTCATTTCCGCGGACGGCTTCGACTCGACCAGGTAATCGGAAATCAACAGGTTTTCTACCCGGGGAAAAGCGCCGCCGATTTTTACCACCATCTCCTGGCGCATCTTCTCCAGAATGACGATGTGGCCCTTCTCCATTTCTTCGTACTGTTTCAGTACGTCCCGGTGGCTCTGGAAATTGACCATTTGCTGGAGCTCCTGGTAGAACTGGACCGCTTCTTTTTCCCTGGCAACGGCAAAATCGATGATCTCATTAAATTTTTCTTTGCTCAACTGGCTACCTCCTATATTTTATCTCATTTACAGGCTATCCGGTTCAAAATACTCCCTGGCGTGCTGGCAGCACGGGCATTTGGCCGGGGGTTCCAGGCCCTCATGCACGAAACCGCATTTGAGGCAGGTCCATTTGATCGGTTTCTCTCTTTTATAGAGAGTGCCCTTCTCAAGCATATCTAAGAGCTTTTGGTACCGCTCCCCATGCTGCTTTTCTACCCGGGCGATCTGCTGGAAGAGCCGGGCTGCTTCAGGGTTACCCTCTTCTTCTGCCTGCTTTGCAAAAACAGGGTACATCTGGGAGGTCTCGTACAACTCTCCCCCAAGGGCGGCCTGCAAATTTTCCCGGGTATTGCCGATACCGGCCAGCAGCTTAAACTCATCTTTGGCGTGTTGTTGCTCATTTAAGGCCGTCTCTTCGAAGATTTTGGCCACGTAGTGATAGCCTTCCTGACGGGCTGTTTTGGCAAAGTAATCGTACTTGTTCCGGGCCATGGACTCGCCGGCAAAGGCTGCTTTTAAATTTTCTTCTGTCTTTGACATAGCCTAACTTCTCCACAATCCATGCAGGTTACAGTACTCGCGGGCATAGACTTCCTTTGCTTCTACCTGGAAGAAGGCTTCCGGTTTATCGCCTGGATTCAAGAATTGACGACAGGCTTTCCCATCGGCGATCAGCTCGATCCATTCGATGTAATGCTTATCTTCCATGGGATGGGCCACGCTGCCGACCTTGACCAGGTAGCCGTTAGCGGTCTTTTCCACTATCGGCACATGCTTCTCTTTGGCCGCATCGACGGTGTTCTCGACCATCAGTTTCATCGGCTGGTTGCAGCAGACCAACTCACCTGCCCCTTCATGAAGAAGCTCCACGATGTTCCCGCAAATTTCGCATTTAAATATCTTTAAATTTTGTTTCATTTGACCTCCTTTTATAACTTACTTAATTTTATTGTTTATTTAAAGACTGGTGTTTCACGGCGATATCCCCAGCCAGTCTTTCCAGGGCCTTAAAATCGGCTTCCCGGGGATGGCCTTTGGCCAGCACCGGTTCGAGGAATTCCACTTTCAGGTTGCCCAGCATCTTTTGCAGCGTTTCTACGGCCTGGCCCCCCCAACCGTAAGAGCCGATGACCGTGGCATAGCGCGTCCGGGGACGCAGGGCATTGACCAGGGTGGCGGCATAGATAGCGGCCGGGTGCGGCCCGGTCAGGACGGTGGGCGTGCCGATGATGATGGTGGCCGCATCGACCAGGGCCATGGCCAGTTCGCCGATATCGGACTGGATTAGGTTAAAGGGTTTAACGGTGATCCCTTTTTCGATCAGTTGATCGGCCAGGAAAGCGGCCATCTTTTCCGTGCTCCCGTGCATGGAAACATAGGCCAGGATGACCTCATTCTCCACCTGGTCCGAAATCCAGTTTTTGTACGCTTCTACGATCACCGCCGGCTGGTCGTAGACCGGACCGTGGCTGGGGGCGATCATCTCGTACCCCAGATCGGCGATCTTTTCGAGGTTCTTCTTGATCGTCGGCCTAAACGGCATCATGATCTCGGCAAAGTACCGTTTGGCATCGGCCAGGACCCGGTGGGTATCTTTGACAAACAGGTCGCTGGTGGCCAGGTGGGAGCCGAAGAAATCGCAGGTAAACAGGATGTGATCTTCCCGCAGAAGGGTGATCATGGTTTCCGGCCAGTGCACCCAGGGGGTGAAAATGAATTCCAGGGTCTTATTTCCCAGGGACAATGTTTCCCGGTCGGAGACGACCTGGAATTTATCTTCGGGAACGAGCAAATGATCCATGAGAAAACCCCGGCATTTCTCATTGGTCACCACCTTTGCCCCCGGGTACCTGGCCAATACCTGGGGGATAGAGCCGGAATGGTCCTGCTCGGCGTGATGGGAGACGATGTAATCGATGTGCTTGACCTTTAAAAGGTCCAGGTTAGCGAATAACTCCGCGGCTTTGACCGGGTCGACCGTATCGATCAGGGCGGTCTTCTGGCTACCGCTGACCAGGTAAGCATTGTAACTGGTGCCGTCGGGCAGGGGAATCAGGGCATCGAAGAGCCGCCTGTCCCAGTCCCTGGCACCAACCGCATAAACATTAGGTTTCAACTCTTGAACAGCCATGCAATCACCTCTTCATTCCAGGGGATGTCTGGGTGCTAAGCTGGATTAAACCAACTCCTCGAACATGTCCTTGCCGACGCCGCAAACCGGGCAGACCCAATCATCGGGTAGGTTTTCAAAAGCTGTTCCCGGCTCGATCCCGGCATCCGGGTCGCCTTCTTCTGGGTTGTACTCATAACCGCATACTTTACAAATGTACTTTTTCAATTTGTCCTCCTTACTCTCATCGGTCATCGCACAGTGGATGACCATCTATTTTAACATGTCTAACAAAACTTTTAAAGACAATCGGGTAAGAATTTTTGGGGATGCAGTATTTCTCTTTCATATCCGGGCCTTTGTCCTTTTCACCGGGCCGGGTGTTGGGGGTTGTTTTCCCAGGCATCCCCGGCAGATACCCTTCAGATGGATGTGCGTCTCCTCTACCCGGTGTCCTTCGATAATGTGCCCGTTTGACAAGGCTATCCCTGTTTCTACATCGTACAGGCGGCCGCAGGCACGGCACAAAAAATGGGCATGGGGCCTGGCCAGCGGTTCATAGCGGATACTGGAATCGGAAAATCCCAATGGGGAAATGATCTTCTTCAGGGTAAACAGGTTTAACGTGTTATAGATCGTTGTCCGCGAGAGTGTCGGGATCTGGCCGGCCAAATCCTGGTAAATAGCGTCGGCAGAGGGATGACCCCCCTCTTTAAGAATGTACTCCAGTATTTTCATGCGCTGGAAAGAGGGCTTTATGCCTTTTAACGCCAACAGCTTTTTCAGATCATCCATGGATGACCATTTATCCGGTTCCACGTATAACCTCCAAAGTTTAACCTAAGATGTAAATCTTCTTGTTTTGTAATAATTACATTTTTATTATAATACAAGCTTACAAAAATTTCAACTTTTTTAATTTTTTTGCCGAATCATGATGAAGGCCAAGCGGGTATGAGAATCGTGCCGGGATGAAAACATCTTTGGTGGTGGTTTGAATAGGGCAAATCTGGTATAATGGGGCCTTGAGGATGGGAAAATGATGAAAAGCTTATGGGTATTCTTAGAGAAGTTGTTGAAAGAGCCACTCCTGCTGGCCAACCTGGCCAGTCTCCTCGGTATCGTTGCCGCCCTTGGGACAGCTTGCGTTGAAGGCGAGTTGAATGATCAAAATGAAGTCCACCTATTTTGCGTCTATTTTTGCTCTTGCAATCCGTTCACAGGGGAAAATGGGGCTTGGCCCCGGAAGCGCATCATACCAGATTGTTTTGTCGGGATGCGGGTTTCCGCATCAAAATGGAAAAACGGATGATCCAAAATATTGGGATAATTTGTACTGAAATGCACCACAAGGTGGCACAGGAAATGGCACACTTTTTGTTATGCCTTTCTGATGGTACCACGTGGGGAAAAGGAGGTTCTGTGAACAGAGTATTGACTGGATAAACAGGATACTGTGACACTGGATAACCGGCTTAAGGGAGTTGATCTCCTGTTGAATTCTCTTTTTTACTCTCCTGGGGCAAGAATTGTTTTCTTATGGTCTCCAGGTCATAGTCTTTCAGCAATCGGCCCAGGGGTCTGAGGTTCCTGGTGGCCAACATGGCCAGGAGAGCGATCAAATAAGGATTTCAAAATTTTTAAAGATTTTTTTGACAAATCGTCATTTTTATACTATCTTTAAGGAGTATTGTCAAAAGTTTTTGGGGAAAACTTCTGGAAACCCTCTATTTTAAACATTTTTGATCTAAACTCTTGCCCTCCCCCCCTTTTTAGTGTAAATTATAGGGCAGGAGTTTAAATTGCCGTTGATCAAGGAAGCAATAAAACGGGCCTGGTCCCATACCCACCGACAAGGGATAAATAACTTCCTGTCAGGCATCCTGTTAATTTTGCTAAAACTTGACATTATTATTCCAGGGGAATAAAATAAACCCATAAAGGTTAAGCAAAATTTAGCTTTTGGAGGACAAATGAAAAAAAGAAGAAGCGAAGTAACGTTTTATTTTCTCGCCATTCCCCTGGTTTTCATCCTGTTCTGGGGTATCTCTGCCCAGAAAGCGATTAAAGCCGGCGAAGCGGCGCTGGGTACCCGTAAATACGATGATTTCCAGAAACCTGGATTCTGCGGCACTTCCTGCCACACCACCTTTTTCCGCCAATGGGAGCAGTCCATGATGTCCCAGGCCTACACGCACCACTGGGATGAAATCGAATACTTCAAGCTGGCCATACCTCACAATGAGAAAGACGCCGGGGTGGGAAACATAAAGGCCGGTTGCAATGGCTGTCACTCACCGATGGCCTTTTTGGCCGGGGATGTACCGCCGCCGCTGCCGGCAAAAAATAGCCGGGCCAACGAGGCGGTTTCCTGCGATGTGTGTCACACCATCACCGGGTTCTCCGGCGATGTGCCCCACAATTTCAATTACATCAGCGAGCCGGGAAAGATTAAACACGGGCCCCGGGTTGGGCAAAATTCCCCGGAACACGACCTAAAAAAATCGGAGTTCCTGGCCAGCGGCGATTTCTGCGGCACCTGCCACAATGAAAAGAGTACTTTTGGGGTGTGGGTGAAATCGACCCACCTGGAATGGAAGGAGGGCCCTTATGCCAGGGAAGGGGTCAAATGCCATGACTGCCACATGACCTACGCGCCCGGTAAAACGGCGGCTATGGGCAACACCTACCCGGATACCCGCCAACACCTGTTTCATGGCGCCCATGACCCGGGCAAGATTGCCGGCACCATCGAGTTACGCATCCATCCCGATATCCGCGAGGCTGAGCCGGGGGAAACGGTCAAATTGACGGTGGTGCTGTTTAACCAGAAAACGGGCCACAAGTTCCCGACCGGTTCGGTGGAAGACCGCATCGTCTGGCTGCACGTGGAAGCTGTGGACGCCAAAGGTAATCGATACCATCTACCGGTGGATAAAAAGGGATTTACCGGGGAAGAGTACACCATTTCGAGCGACGTGCTGGCTTACCAGGATATGGGGATCCCCTTGAATATCGCGGATTTCAAAGGTGTGCAACGGGACGGCGTGCCGTTGGGCGACCGTATTTTCCGTATGCCTTATTTTGATCCATTGGGGCGGATGACCATCCAGCAGTGGAATACGGCCTCATTGGGGGTCGATTACCGGCTCGGGCCAAAGGAAACCAAGACCGAACAATTCACTTTCCGCCTGCCCGATAATCTACCGCCCGGCCTGTTGACTGTAAATGCCGATCTCTATTACCAGAGATTGGTCAAACCGGTGGCCGATCTGCTGGAAGTACCGGCAGATGAAACGGAAATCATCCGGGTCAATCACCACGCCACCTTCATCACCATTTTAGATTAAGGAGTATAACCATGAGAAAAAAAATATGGGTTATTATCACGGTTTTATTCATCGCCGGGCTTTTTATCGACGATTTATCGGCAATGCCGGCTTTTGCCCGGAAGTACCGCATGTCCTGCAAGACCTGCCACCATCCTTTCCCGAAGCTCAAACCCTACGGGGAAGAATTTGCCGCTAACGGGTTTGTCATTAAAGACCAGGATGCGCCGCGCTATTTCGATGATACGGGGGATGACCGCCTCTCCCTTATCCGCGACCTACCGCTGGCCCTGCGCATCGAAGGCCATCTCTTTTACAACAATGCCAATGCCGAAAAAATCGATTTTGCCTCGCCTTACCTGATCAAACTCCTGTCCGGCGGGGTGCTGACCAAAAACATCTCCTACTACTTCTATTTCTTCCTGGGAGAGCGGGGGGAAGTGGCTGGCCTGGAAGATGCGTTTCTCCAGTTTTCCAACCTGTTTAAAACCGGGGTATCGCTGGTGGTGGGCCAATTCCAGGTCTCCGATCCGCTTTTTAAAAGAGAGCTGCGGCTAACCTTTGAAGATTACCAGGTTTACCGGGAAAGACCCGGGTTTTCGGCCATCAACCTGACCTATGACCGGGGAATCATGCTTTCATTCGGCTTTAAGAGTGGAACCGATGTGACGCTGGAAGTATTGAACGGCAGCGGCATCGATAAGGCAGATGCGCGGAGAAATTTCGATACCGATAAATACAAGAATGTCTTCGGCCGCCTCTCCCAGGACATAACCGGTTTCCTGCGGCTGGGCGCTTTCGGCTATTATGGTAAAGAAAAGCAAATGGGGATTATCAATGAAGTAAAAATGCTGGGCATCGATGCCAGCCTGGCGCTCTCTCCCCTGGAATTTAATGTCCAGTATGTGAAGCGGGAAGACCAAAATGCCTTTTTCCTGGCTAGCGATCCCGATGTTTATGGTATCCAGGGTGGGTTTGCCGAATTGGTCTTCACGCCGGGGGGGGACAGTGGCACCTGGTACGGTGCGGCCTTATACAACTGGGTCGATCAGGACATGGAGGTAAATAATTACCGTTCCGCTTCCCTGCACCTGGGATATTTGCCTTTCCGGAATTTCCGCCTGGTCAGCGAATTGACCTACATTTTCACGAGTATGTATGGAGAATACGTCCGCATCGGCGTGGGACTGATTACTGCCTTTTAAAGCCCGGCTTTGTACCCTTTGGCGCTCTTGATGAACGAGACAAAGAGGGGATGGGGTTGTAGCGGTCTCGATTTTAGCTCCGGGTGAAACTGGCAGCCGACAAACCAGGGGTGGTCCTTGAGCTCGATCATCTCCACCAGGTCTCGTTCCGGGTTTTTCCCGCTGATTAATAGGCCGTTTTCTTCGAGTAAGCCCTCGAATGCGGGATTAAACTCGTAACGGTGCCGGTGGCGTTCTGAAATCTTCTCAACCTGGTAAGCCGCGAAAGAGTGTGTGCCTTTTTTCAAAATGCAGGTGAACTTGCCCAGGCGCATGTTGTGGCCCATATCCTCCACGTTAACCAATTCCTTTAATTTGAGGAATATTTTATTGGGGGTCGCTTCATTAAACTCGGTTGAATGGGCGGTCTTGATACCGACGACATTTCTCATAAACTCGATCGAGGCGATCTGCATGCCCAGGCAGATGCCGAAATAGGGGATACCTTTGAGCCGGGCATATTCTACCGCTTTGATCATGCCTTCAACACCGCGCACCCCAAAACCGCCGGGGATCAAGATGCCGTGGGAGCCCTGGAAGGTCTCATCCAGGTTCCAGTTGAGCAAATTATCCGATTCTACCAGGTTAAAATTCACCTGTACATCATTGGCTACGCCCCCGTGCATGAGGGCCTCAAAGAGGCTTTTGTATGAATCGATCAACTTCACGTATTTCCCGACGACACTGATGGTCACCTGCTCTTTTACGTTATTGGAGCGATTCACCCATTCTTCCCACAACCGCGAATCATCGGTCTTCTTCTCGAGCTCCAGCTTACGCAAAATCAAGCTGCCCAGCCCCTCTTTTTTGAATATCAGGGGAATTTCATAGATATTTTGGACATCGTAAGCACTGACGATATCTTCGTACCTCAGGTTGGTAAACAGGGCGATCTTTTCCTTGATCTCTCTGGGAAGCGCCCGTTCGGCGCGACACAAAAGGATATCGGGCTGGATACCGATTTCCCGCAATTCTTTGACACTGTGCTGGGTGGGTTTGGTTTTGAGCTCGCCGGCTGTTTTTATATTGGGGACCAACGTTAGATGAACAAAAAGGGTCTGGCCCCTCTCCAATTCAAGCCCGATCTGACGGATGGCTTCCAGAAAGGGCAAACCCTCGATATCGCCTACCGTACCGCCGATCTCCACGATAATAATATCGTACTGACCGTCCATCTCCATGATCACGCCTTTGATCTCATCGGTCACATGGGGAATCACCTGCACGGTTTTACCGAGGTATTCGCCTTTTCTCTCTCTCTGGATGATATTCTCATAAACCTTACCGGCCGTGCAATTATTCTTTTGCCCGGTCAGGGTGGAAGTGAACCGCTCGTAATGCCCCAAATCAAGGTCAGTCTCTGCACCATCATCGGTAACATAAACTTCCCCATGCTGGAAAGGGCTCATGGTACCGGGATCCACATTCAGGTAAGGATCAAGCTTGATCATAGTAATGCTAAACCCATAAGATTCCAGGATATTGCCGATGGAGGCCACCGCTACCCCTTTACCCAGGGACGAGAGCACACCACCTGTAACGAATATGTATTTTGTTTTACCCATTTTGTTCATCCAATATCTTCTCTATCCGGGAAATATCTCCCGGCACATCGACCCCATGAGACTTCTCTTGACTGAGAATGACCTTGATGGGGATACCATTTTCCAAAAATCGCAGTTGTTCGAGCTTCTCCCGTTTTTCCGACTCCGCACCGGGCGATTTGACAAAGGTTTTTAATGCCTCCCTGGAATAGCCATAAATACCCAGGTGTTGATAAAAATTCTTAAAATCCGCTGCCTTTATAAAGGGCACCGGGGAGCGGGAGAAATACAATGCCTGGAGATTTCGATCCAGGACCACTTTGACTACATTTTCCGCCTGGAAATCTTCCAGGGAATCGTTTAAATAGGCGGCCGTTACCACCGGATACTGTCCACGCTCCAGTTCATCGTAAAGAGCGGCGATAAGCTGCGGGGGAATGGCCGGTTCATCGCCCTGGATATTGACTGCACCGGCAAAATCGCTCTTTTCTATAACTTCCCACAACCTCTCGGTACCGGAAGTATGCCGGTTATCGGTCATCACCGCCCTACCAGCGAAACGCTGAACTTCCGCCAGTATCCGTTCATCATCCGTAGCCACAAGGATATCGGAAAATCGCCCGCATTTTTCTACCTGGCGATAGACCCGCTCCAACATACTCATTCCCCTGATTACCGCCAGGGGTTTACCGGGGAATCTACTGGATTGGTAACGGGAGGGAATAACTGCCGCTATCTTCATCACTTAATTCGCCGGCTGATTGTTCTCATATTCGGCGCTCTTATCCCCCAGGGCCTTTAGACGCATCTGGCAAGAACCCTGGAAAAATGCCCCTTCCTCTATAATTAATTTTGGAGTGACAAGTTTTCCGGTGACCCGGCCCAGGGAAAAAATCTCGATCCTCTCGCTGGCCACCAGGGAACCCTTAACCCGGCCATTGACGGAAATACTCCCCACTTCGATATCGGCCTCCAGCTCACCCGTCTCTCCCACGATCAACACATTACCGGAAAGAATTTTTCCTTTAAATTTCCCATCGATGCGGAACGACTCTTGAAATCTTAAATCGCCGATTATTTCAGTATCTTTATCGATAAACCCGCTTACCCTGGGGACAGTGGTTTCATTCTTGGCCATAATTTACTCCTTATTCCTTAACTAATGTTTTATAGAGGCGTTCAAATTCATCGACCTGGCTGAAATAAATCTCGATTTTGCCTTTGCCGCCCTTCGAATATATGAGTTTAACCTTGGTAGAAAATAGGCGCGTCAGTTTCTCTTCGGTTTTTACTATATCGGGGTCGCTCATCACCTCGGCCGCTTTTTTTTTCTTCCCGTACCTCTTTACATACATCTCTGCCTGTCTGACCGACATCTTTTTTTGCAGGATATTGGACAGGGCAGTCAACATATCGTTGTCGTTTTCCAGTGCCAGGATGGCCCTGGCGTGCCCCTGGGAAATATCACCCGCAATAATACTCTGTTTTGCCGCTTCGGGCAATTTAAGCAAGCGCAGGTAATTGGTCAGCGTGCTCCGGTTCATCCCCAATTTTTCGCTGCACTGCTCCTGGTTTAAGCCCGTTTGCTTGATCATCAATTCGGCGCCTTCGGAAATTTCAATGGCATTGAGGTCTTCGCGCTGGATATTTTCCACCAGGGCATTAACAATGGCATCGCTTCGAGAAGAATCTTTGATGATGGCCGGTATCTTCTCCCATTTCAGGTACTGGGCTGCCCGCCACCGTCTCTCCCCTACCAGGAGATAGTATTTATCCCCTTCTTTATAAACCACCACCGGCTGGATCAAGCCGCTCTCCTGGATAGAAGTGGCCAATTCCTTGATACGCTCTACACTGAATTTCTTGCGCGGCTGAAAAGGATTGGGATAGATGCTATCGATATCGATCTCCACAAACCCACCAGTTTCCGGGGCCGGGGCCGGTTTATTGGCAATAATCGCTTCTATACCCTTACCCAACACTTTTCTTTTCATTGGTTCATGATCTCCTTAGCCAGAGACATATAAGCCTCCGATCCAGCCGATTTAATGGCATACAATTGAATGGGTTTGCCGAAACTCGGCGCTTCCGATAAACGGATATTCCGCGGGATAATCGCCTGGTAAACTTTGGCTTTAAAATAGTTTCGTATTTCTTCTTCCACTTGCCTGGACAGGTTGGTCCGCTCATCGAACATGGTCAAAAGAATGCCCTTGATCTCGAGAGAGGTGTTGAAATTCTCTTTGGTGCGATTAATGGTGTTGACCAGATCGGATAACCCTTCCAGGGCAAAATATTCGGTCTGGATGGGAACCAACACACTGTCGGCTGCGGTCAGGGCATTAATGGTTAAAAGACCCAGGGACGGGGGGGAATCGATGAGAATATAATCGAAACCATCTTTGACGCTCTCCAGGACTTTCTTCAAATACAAGTGGCTATCTTCTTCCATGGCAATCTCCAGCTCAAAACGGGCCAGGTTGCGGGAGGATGGAATAAGTTTGAGAAATTTCAACTCATAATCGAGGAGGGCCTCGGCCACAGGAATCTTTCCTTCCAATATGGCGTAAATATCCTTCTGCACCGAGTTCTTATCGAATCCCAGCCCGGTGGTTGAATTGGCTTGCGGATCGATATCTACCAGCAGGACCCTCTTTTCCGCTATCGCCAGGGACGCCCCCAGGTTGATAGCGGTAGTTGTTTTACCGACGCCGCCCTTTTGGTTGGCAATTGCGATCACTTCACATTTTTTGTTTGTATGTTTCACGTGAAACATTCTCCATTTTTATAATTTTTAAATTGTTTCTCAGGGGTAAATTATATGTCTTTTGCACCATTTTTACCATATCATTTGTAATTTTTTCCAGTTTATTTTCCTGGGTGATCAAAAGAAGTTCTTTTATCATCCTTTTTTGCAGAAAACTTAATAAAATTCTGGGGTGAGGAAAGCCCCGGGAGATCAGGGAAATATCCTTCTCTTTATTTTTCCCCAGGTAATCTTCGATGGTTGACCGGTAAACCCGAACATTATCGAGCTTTAAGCTCTTCTTTGCTTCCTCCAGGAACATGGCCTTTTTCCCTTTGGTCTCCACCAGGGCCACCGGTCGTTCTTTGTCGACCAAAGCCACCGGGATACCCATGATGCCATTTCCGCTGCCGGCATCTATCACCTTCGCCCGTGAAATGTATCGCTCCAAGATTAAACTCTCCTCAACCAATTGAAGCAAAGACGACCGGGTAATCTGCCTGGAAATGAGGTTGAATCTTTGGTTATACGTTAGTAGGAGGTCGATATAGCCATCGATGGCAGCCCTATTTTCTATTGGCAACTCCGACGATTGGCGTGTCTCATACTCTGTCCGCATTTTCTCCATTATACCACATCTTCTTCTTTTTGTGGTTTTTCTTGCTCATCCGGGGATAAATTTATTTCTTGCCGGGGTGGCTTCGTTCGGCGGGAAAATATATAATAAGCAATAGATAAAACCCAGACCAATAAAACGACCGGTGTATACCGCTGAAAATCAATGATTAAAAGAAAGGGGCAAAAAACAACAACCAGGATGATGATGACGGCAAAAACCCTGAAGATGACTTTAAGTATCCTTTTTTCTATCAAAATGGTGAAATCTCCTTAAAATTACTGTTTTGATAGTACCAGGATAAATGAAAAAAATTATTTTGTCAAGTCTTGACATCATGATCCGATTCTAATAAGATAGAAGGGTCTTAATAATAAAACAGTGCAAATGTTAAGTCTTGGTTTAGACAGGCAAAAAAGTAATGGTTCTTTTTTTTCCACAATTGTGGATAATTTTGTGGAAAAGTTGGTAAGATGATCAGTTTTGATGAGATAAAAAATCGCATAAAGGAGATCGTCGATCTTCCCACCTATGAGCAATGGGTAGCCCCCCTGGACTTTATTTCTATTAAAAATAAAATCATCCTCCTCGGCTCCTCAGACAATAAAAGACTAAGCTGGCTTAAAGAAAACTTACTCGAAAAACTTAACTCCCATCTTAAAAAAGATCTCGATCTAACCGTAAGATTGGTATCTCTCAGCGACGATGAAGATTGCCCCGGACCCCAGACCATTTATACCCCTACCGCCAACCTACCCGATTCTAACCTGCAAAAGAAGTTTACTTTCGATTCTTTTGTGCAATTGGATCAAAATCGCATGGCCTATTCTTTTGCTTATAGTGTGGCTGAATTCCCGGGGAAATCCTACAATCCCCTCTATATCTATAGCGATGTCGGCCTGGGAAAAACCCACCTCATGTACGCCATCGGTAACAAGATCCGGGAAAATTTCAAAAACCTGCGCGTGCTTTATCTCACCACCAATGACCTGATGAAGGAATATGTCGAACACGCCCGGTTTAATAAAGGGGCTGAATTCACCCGCAAATACACATCTGTGGATGTTTTGCTTATCGACGATATCCAGTATATCACCCGCTGGGGTGGAACCCGGGAACAGTTCTATTACATCTTTAATAAACTCATTCAAACGGAAAAACAGATTGTCATCTGCTCCGACAAGCACCCGGACAACATCCCGGACCTGGAAGACCGGATAAAATCCCGTTTCGAGTGGGGGGGGTTGGTCGATATCCTTCATTATGACCTGGAAGGGAGAATGGCTATTTTAAAGCGCAAGGTGGATGAAAGAAAGATATTTGTCAATAATGATTTCGAGATCCCCGACGAGGTTATAGAGTTCCTCGCCTCTTCTATTAAAGATAATATTCGTAAATTGGAGGGGGCTTTAAACCGGTTGATCGGTTTTGCCAACCTTAAATTTTCCGATACCAGCCAGAATGTGGTTAACCTGGGTTTTGCCAAAGAGGCACTCAAACCTTACATCTCCTTACGGAAAAAAATAGTGACTATCGAGGAGATCCAAGAATTTGTGGCCAAGAGATTCGAGATCCGGGTGGCCGACCTTATCTCCAAAAACAACAAACAAAATATCGCTTTCCCGCGCCAGATCGCCATGTTCCTGTGTAAAAAGATCACCGATACACCTTTACATGAAATTGGCACCAGGTTTGGGGGTAAACACCACTCGACCGTTCTTCACTCGATCAACAAAATCGAGAAGGAGATTGAAGACAACAATGAATTATCCAGAAAAGTGGAAGATTTTATTGAATTCTTCAAATAATAAAGTTTTCCACAAAACTTTTAAGTTTTCCACAAAATTTTCCACAGGCAAAAATTTCAATAGATCATCTTTTTGCATGGTTTTCCACTTTTTCACTGGACATACTTTTATTTATAGGTTATATATGATATTATTAACTAGAAATAATAATAAAGAGGTTGAAAATGAACATTTTTGTGGAAAAGTCCAGATTCGCTGATGAGTTAAAGCTTTTCCAGGGTATCTTTGAGAAGAAATCCCTGATGGAGATTTTGCAAAACATCAAAATCGCTGCCCTGGATAATGGAAATTTAGAGCTCGTGGCCACCGACCTTGAAATTGGTCTGGCCTCCGTTATCCCGGTGGATGTCCGTGAACCGGGTACTTTCACGGTAAATGGTAAAGACCTCTACGAGCTGATCTCGAAAATGCCGGAAGGTATTCTGGAGATCTCCGAGAATAACGATTTGCAAATCGTGGTCACCAATGAAAGTAAATCGAGTAAATACAAATTACTCGGCATGCAATCATCAGATTACCCCCAACTCCCGGAAGTGGACTTTTCATCGCCAATACCCATCCAGGTCAAAAATTTTACCTCCATGATCAATAAGAGCTACTATATCATCTCACCCGATATGAAGTTTAACCTGGGTGGGGCCCTGTTGACTATCCTTAAGGATAAAGTGGAGATGGCGGCAACAGACGGACACCGCCTGGCTTACATTTTTTATCAAAACGAGATCGATCTTCCTACTCCCATCGAGGTCATTGTTTCCCGCAAGACATTACTTGAATTATTGCAAATCTGCGAGGATGGGGAGCTGGAATTCAGTCATGATAAAAACAATCTCTTCTTCCGGTATAAAAATAGGATCCTCTCTTCCCGCATCATCGATCAAAAATTTCCGAATTACAAGGCCGTGATCCCCAAAGAGACCACCTATAAGGTCGCAGTCAAGACCGATGAATTGCTCCAGGTATTAAGGAGGGTGCTCATCTTTAAGACCAGGAACCAGGGTGTCTATTTTAAATTTTCAGATAAGAAGTTGATTGTCGAAAGGACCACACCGGAGAAAGGGGAAGCCCACGATGAGATCGATATCGATCCGATAGCCAAAGAAATCATTGTGGCTTTTAACGGAAATTTTATCCTTGATTTTCTCTGCCATGTTGAGTCGGATAAGATTGAGATTTGCATAAAAGACCAGGAAAGTTCTTTTGTGTTTAAACCCCTAAAGGATACAGAGACAGATTTCACTTATGTGGTCATGCCTCTCAATATTTGACGGACCATTTCCCAGTTTGATTATAGAGAATCTAAAAGTTAAAGGGTTGCGGATTTTACAAGATGCCGAATTTGTCTTTTGTGAAAACAGGAACCTCCTTCATGGCTTGAATGGGAGTGGAAAAACCACGGTATTAGAAGCGATATTCCTCCTCGGATACGGAAAATCCTTTCTCAATGCCCGCAAAGCGGATTTGATCCATGAGCGGATGAAGGAATTCACTATCGACCTGGTTGTCCGCGGAAACCTGGGCGAACACCGCATCAGTGCTTATTTCGATCATCATTTTTCCCTACTATTGGATGGTAAGAAGGCCACTATCTTTGAGATCAACAGTTACCTCTACCCGGTTTTTTTCTCCTCAGCGAATTACAGTCTATTCATTGAGAGCAAACCCCATATCAGAAAAATGGTTAATCAGTTCATATTTGGTGTTAATCCTCTTTACATACACTACATTTTGAGTTACAATAAGGTTCTAAAACAAAAGAATCACTTACTGAAAAAGAGAGGGAATACCGCCGAAATCAGTAGTTGGAATAAAACGATGAGTGAGTTTGCCGAAAAGATTGTTGGTATGAGGATGAATTTTATACATGGTTTAAATGAAGAAATCAAGAACCGGTTTGGGAAACAATTGCATGTTACCTATCAACCCTCATTGGGACGGCGGGGTAAGGTTTCTGTAGAGGATTTTTTCATGGAACTGGAAAAAGCCAGGGATATGGAGGTTCAGCGCAGTTGTTCATTGAAAGGTCCACATCTGGATGGTTTTGCGATCGATCTCTTCTCGAAAAACCTGAAATTCTATTCCTCCGGCGAGAAGAAAATCAACCTTCTCCTGGTTTATATCTCATTCATTGAATTCTTCAGGAAGCAAAAACAGGATTATCCTGTGTTCCTGGTGGATGATTTTGATACGGCTATCGATGAGCGGAATATCGATTTTTTAATCGAGAATTACCCCGATTTGCAGGTTATCGCGACGTCTGTCAATCAAAACCCGAGGTTTAACCGGCTGATCGAATTAAAAAAGGAGAATTAAATAGTGGGTGACAACGAAGTTAGGTTGGAAGATTTAGAGTATACGGCCGATAGCATTAAGGTCCTCGAGGGCCTGGAAGCGGTGCGCATGAGGCCGGCTATGTACATTGGTAGTACCGGTCTATCAGGCTTACATCACCTGGTCTACGAAGTGGTGGATAACTCCATCGATGAAGCCATGGCTGGATTTTGCAATCAAATCGATGTGGTCATTCATTTCGATAACTCTATTTCGGTTAACGATAATGGCCGCGGTATCCCGGTCGATCTCCATAAAGAAGAGGGAAAATCGGCGGCCGAGGTGGTGATGACCACCCTGCACGCTGGAGGGAAATTCGATAACAATACCTATAAGGTATCCGGCGGCTTGCATGGGGTCGGTGTGTCTGTGGTCAATGCCCTATCTGCTAAACTCGAGCTAGAAATCAAAAGAGATGGCAATGTCTATTTCCAGAAGTATCACGCCGGTAAGCCGGCGACGGAATTCAAACAGATCGGCAAAACCAATAAGCGGGGTACCCGGGTCACTTTTTGGCCCGATGAAGAGATTTTTGAGACCAATGACTTCGATTACAATGTGCTGACCAAGAGGTTTAAAGAACTCGCCTTCTTAAACCAGGGTATCACCATTACCCTGGTCGATGAAAGGTCCGACAAAAAAGAAAGTTTTTGTTATGAAGGGGGTATCGTCGAATACGTGAATTATCTCAGCGGTATCAAAGAAAAAATCACGAAAAGCCCGATCTTTTTAAAGGCCAGGAGGGAAGAGGTCGATATCGAGATCGCTTTCCAGTACATCGATAGCTATAACGATGCCATGCTCTCTTTTGTCAACAACATCAACACGGTCGAGGGCGGTACCCATTTAACCGGTTTTAAAGGCGCCCTCACGCGGACGATTAACAATTTTGCCCAGAACAATAACCTGAAAAAAGATTTCAAGGACGGCTTTTCCGGCGATGATGTCCGGGAAGGGCTGGTGTCCGTGGTCTCCATCCGCATGCGTAACCCGCAGTTTGAAGGACAGACCAAGTCGAAACTCGGAAATTCCGATATCAAAGGGATCGTCGAATCTTTTGTCAATGAAAGTTTAAATGATTATTTTGAAAAAAACCTCCCGGTGGCCAGGGCCATTATCAATAAAGCGATGATCGCCGCCCAGGCCCGGGAAGCCTCCCGCAAAGCCAAAGACCTGGTGAGAAAATCAAACTTGCTCGAAAGCACCACTTTACCGGGGAAACTGGCCGATTGCCAATCGGATGATCCTTTTAATAGTGAACTTTACCTGGTCGAGGGTGATTCTGCCGGCGGTTCGGCCAAACAGGGCCGGGACAGGAAATTCCAGGCCATTTTACCTTTAAAAGGCAAGATTTTAAATGTAGAAAAAGCCACCACCGCGAAGATGCTTGAAAATGACGAAATCAAGACCATTATCGCCGCCCTGGGGGCCGGTATTGGCAGCGACAATTTCGATATTGAAAAACTCCGCTACCGGAAGATTATTATTATGACCGATGCCGATGTGGATGGGTCTCATATCCGCACCCTGATCATGACTTTCTTTTTCAGGCACATGCGGGCTTTGATCGAGCAGGGCTGTCTCTTCCTGGCCCAACCGCCCTTATTCCAGGTAAAAAAAGGGAAAACCGGTCTCTACCTGAAGAATGAGAAAGAGATGGAAACCTATCTCCTGAGAAGAATCAGTGAAGATGCATTCCTCCACCTGGATAAGGAAGGACAGGAAATTTTGCAAGGTCCGCGGTTGATCCAGTTCATTAAACTGGTGAATAAAAAGAACTCCTTGATCGAGAGTATCGAAAAGCGGGGTATGCCCGGGGTGTTGACCAACCGCCTGATCGAATTGATCCATGATGAGGATACCCTGAAAGACGAAAAAAAGAGTATAGAAATCGCTTCACATTTACAAACCCTTGACTGCTGCCGCTCTGCCGTGTCCGTCTTCGATGAAGAGCATTCCACTTACAGTCTCGATATCGAATACGAGCTAAATGGGGTGATGATGCAGCGGTCGATCAATTGGGACTACCTGATCGGGCCCTTGTTCGCCCAGGTCAATGAAGTGTATGAGACTTTAAAAACCTATCCCCGGCCGCCCTACATATTCCAGGTCGGCAGCGAGGAATTTGAAATCAAGGATGAGAAGGAGTTGGTTACCGTACTGTTCGATAAAGTGAAGAAAGGCTTATATGTCCAGCGTTACAAGGGTCTCGGTGAAATGAATCCCCAACAATTGTGGGAAACCACCATGGACCCGACCCACCGGACGCTCTTGAAGGTTTATATCAATGATTACCTGGAGAGCGAGTCTATATTCGATACCCTGATGGGTAACGATGCCAATAAAAGAAAGGACTTCATTATGGAGAATGCCCTTAACGTGAGGAACCTGGATATCTAACACAACCAGTATAAAAGGATGCCAAAAATGGATGGAGAAGAAAAATTAACCACTAATATAGAAGATGTAACCATCGAACATGAGATGAAAACCTCTTACCTCGATTATTCGATGAGCGTCATTATTGGTCGGGCTATCCCCGATATCCGGGATGGCCTAAAACCGGTGCACCGCCGCACACTCTTTTCGCTGCACGCCACCGGTACGCACCATACCAACCCTTATAAAAAGTCGGCCCGTATTGTCGGCGATGTCATCGGTAAGTATCATCCCCATGGCGATGCGGCTGTATACGATACACTGGTGCGCATGGCCCAGGATTTTTCCCTGCGCTATCCCCTGGTAGACGGCCAGGGTAATTTCGGCTCTATCGATGGCGATCCACCGGCAGCCATGAGGTACACGGAAGTGCGTCTCCAAAAAATCGCCAATGAAATGATCCGGGATTTAGATAAAAATACCGTCAATTTTGTCCCCAATTATGACGGCTCGTTGGCTGAGCCGGAAATATTCCCCTCCCTTTTACCCATGCTCCTGTTGAACGGCAGCTCCGGTATTGCTGTCGGTATGGCCACTTCTGTCCCGCCCCACAATCTCCGGGAGCTCATCGATGCTTTTATTTTTTTCCTGGAGAACCGCGATGCTTCCATTGGCCAACTCCTGGAAATATTGAAGGGACCGGATTTTCCCACCGGCGGATTCATCTATGGGAAAAGATCGCTCCGGGAAGCCTACGAGACCGGTAAAGGTACGGTGGTGGTCAGGGCCAGGGCAACCACCGAAACCGATGCCCGGGGCAGGGAGTTTATCATCGTTAATGAAATTCCCTATCAAACCAACAAAGCCAGGATCCTCGAATCCATCGATTGGTTGGTGAAAAGCAAGAAAATTATCGGTATAACCGCTCTTCGGGACGAATCGGACCGCGACGGCATGAGGATCGTCATCGAGATCAAGAAAGACGAGATCCCGGAAGTTATCCTGAATAACCTCTACAAGTATACCCAACTCCAGACCACCTATTCCATCAACCTGCTGGCTATTGCCAACCATCAACCCCTGCAATTCAATTTAAAGGACTATTTTAATTATTTCCTCGGACACCGCCGCGAAATCATCAAGCGCCGTACCGTGTTTGAGCTGGATAAAGCCGAGAAGCGGGCCCACATCATCGAAGGGTTCAAGATTGCCCTTTCCCAACTCGACCTGGTCATCCGCATCATCAGGGGATCGAAGAACCGCGAGGAAGCGAAAGCCAATCTCTTAGAAAAACTCCCCTTAAGCCCGGTGCAAACCGATGCTATCCTCGATATGCAGCTCTACCGGTTAACCGGTCTTGAGATCGACAAGCTGGAGGCAGAGTACGCCGAGCTGCTCAAATTGATCAATTACCTCAAAGAGCTCCTATCCAGCGAGCGGATGCTCTTAAATCTCATCAAAGAAGAGTTGATCCGGGTTAAAGAGCAGTACCAGGATGAGCGCCGCACCGTTATCATCGAGCCGGAGCTCGAAAATTTCAACATTGAAGACATGATCAAGGATGAAGATTTTGTCATCATTTTTACCCAGAATGGTTACATTAAGAGAACCACCCTGAATTCCTATAAGATCCAGCGCCGGGGCACAGTGGGCAAGAGGGGCATCGGTTTGAAAGAGGAAGATGCCATCTCCCGGGTGTTCGTCGCCTCCGCCCACGATTATATCCTGGTTTTTACCGAGAAAGGGCGTATGTTCTGGCTGAAGGTCTACGATATCCCGGAAGGCGATATTGTCGGCAAGGGTAAGCCGATCAACCGCTTGATCGGTATCGGCGAGGAAGAGCGGGTCTGTTCGGTTATCAATGTCAAAGGATTCGCTCCCGATAAGTACATCATGCTCTTCTCCAGGCAGGGCCATGTCAAGAAGACCGCTTTAATCGAATTTTCCCGGCCCCGGGCCACCGGTATTATTGCCGCCGATGTACGGGATGGCGATGCTTTATTTGAAGCCCAGCTTACAGATGGGAATAGTGAAATTATCCTCGGAACTTCCCGGGGCCTCTCTATCCGCTTTAAAGAGGAAGATGTCCGGGAGATCGGCCGCACCGGCCGGGGCGTGATCGGTATCCGGTTGGCAAAGGACGATTTCCTGGTCGGTGCCGGTGTCATCGATGAAAATGCCCGCTATATCCTGACCGTGACCGAGAACGGCATCGGTAAAAAATCCGCTCTCTCCCTCTACCGCGTCCAGGGCCGTGCCGGTAAAGGCTTGATCAATATCAAGGTTAACGAGAGGCTGGGCCGGGTTATCGGCCTGGTCACCCTGGAAGAGAACGACGATATCATCCTGTGTTCAGAGCAGGGGAAAGTCATCAAACAGAATTCCGTCGATCTCCGCGCCCAGGGACGCGCCACCCAGGGGTACCGGATCGTTAATCTCAGGGGGGGCGATAAACTGGTTTCCCTGGAGAAATTCAAATCGCAGGCAGAAAATGATTAGAGTCAGGTTCGCCCCATCGCCTACCGGCCATTTACACATCGGCGGGGTACGCACGGCGCTGTTTAATTACCTCTACGCCAGGAGCCAGGCCGGGGAATTCATTTTGCGCATCGAGGACACCGATATGGATAGGTCCTCCCCGGAAATGGCCGAAGAGATCATCCAGGGTTTACACTGGCTCGGTATCGCCTGGGACCGGGAACCCTATTACCAATCCCATCATTTCGACCGCTACCGGCAGATCGCTTTCCGGTTGGTCGAGGAGAAAAAAGCCTACCGCTGCTTCTGCACCTCGCAAGACATGGATGAGCGGAAGAAAAAAGTCAGCGCCGATATCATCAAATACGACCGGCAATGTTATCATCTCCCTGAAGCCGACAGCGAGCAAAAATTGAGTCAAAAAATTCCCTATATGATTCGCTTCTTCATCCCCCCCGGTGTCACCGCCTTCAAAGACCGCATCCACAAAGAGATGACCATCGATAATTCCCAGCTCGACGATTACGTGCTCCTCAAATCCGACGGTTCCCCCACCTACCACCTGTCCGTGGTGGCCGACGATGCCGACATGGGCATTACCGATGTTATGCGCGGCGACGATCACATCTCCAATACCTATAAGCAAATTCTCCTCTACCTGGCCCTGGGTTTAAAACCCCCGCGTTATGCCCATCTGCCACTCATTCTCGGCCAGGATAGAAAGAAGCTCAGTAAAAGGCACGGCGAGACATCGATCATGGAGTTTAAGCGGTCCGGTTATCTCTCCGAGGCCATGGTCACTTATCTATCGCAGCTCTCCTGGCTTCCCGGCGACGACAAGCAGATTTTTACCCTTGATCGATTGATCGAGAAATTTTCCTTGCAAAACCTCTCCAAGAGCAGCCCGGTCTTCGATTACGACAAACTCCGCTTTCTCAATTCCCGGGCCATCCAGCAAAAACCCGCCCAGGATCTCTACGACATCCTGGCCGAAGATGAAGCATTTTCTGCCCGGTTTGCAGCCTTTCCCCACCAGCAAAAACTCGCCCTCATCGAATTGATCAAACCCCGGATGAAGACCATTCAGGAGATTAAAGAAAAATTCCACCTTTACCTGGCCGGCGGCAACGGATACCGGCCGGAAGAGTATGAGAAAATGCTGGGCAATATCGGCAGCGGCTCACGGTTGCCCGAAGCCCTGGCCACGTTGGCCCAGTGCCTCGAATCCCTGGAACCCTTTCATAGCGCAGATGTGGAGCGCACATTGCGGTCATGCGCCGACAAGCTCGGTATCCCGGCCGCCGATCTCATCCATTCCTCCCGTTTTGCCCTGACCGGGGAGAATGTCAGTCCTTCGATCTTCGATATCTTTGCCTTTTTCGGCCGGGATGAATCGATCCAAAGGCTGAAAAAATTACTCACTTTCATCGAAAACCATGTTCTTTCCCATTAAAGATTACAACCCCACCCGGCGGATCGCTTATATCACCATTTTGCTCATTGCCGCCAATATTGCCCTATTCCTTTACCAGGCCGTTTTTTCCCACCTGGATTTTCATATCGCCCGTAATGCCATGATCCCCTGGGAAGTGACCCATCTTGAGACCATCGATAAACCCATCGGCTACACGGTTGAGAATGATGAATATGGAATCCCATCCAGGAAAGTCGTTTACCGGGAGCTCCCCCCTTACCTCTCCCTGCTCATGTCGCTCTTCATGCACGGCTCCCTGTGGCACCTGCTCGGCAACATGCTTTTTCTCTGGGTCTTCGGCAACAACATCGAAGATCATCTCGGTGCCTTCAGGTACATTGTCTTCTATCTCCTTTGCGGTGTCGGTGCCAGCCTGGTGCACATCCTCTTCAACCTCAATTCTCTCGTGCCCGTTATCGGGGCCAGCGGGGCCGTATCCGGCGTGATGGGGGCCTACCTGGTTCTCTATCCCCGGGCTCGGATCCGCACCCTGGTGTTTATTTTCATTTTCATCACCTTTGTCGATATCCCGGCCTCCTTTTTCCTCATCCTCTGGCTCATATTCCAGTTCTTCTATGCCGGCGGCACGTCCGGCATCGCCTGGCTCGCCCATGTCGGCGGTTTCTTTATCGGCCTATCTTTGATCAAAGTTCTCAGGAGAAACAAACCCGTCATCGAATTCGTCCCCTGATCGAGTGGAGATCGGTTCTTTTCAAAATTTCCTCTTGACAACGACAATTTTTTCGCTAAAATAAGTCTATGCCTGGGATAAGCACAAAAGAAAACGTTAGGACGCAGCGAAGAGGATCGAATTGCGGTTGTGGAGTCGGGTAGACTATGGGCATGAATATTCCTCATCCAATCCCGTATCAGGGGAGTAAGCGGAACCTGGCCGGCGATATCTTGAAGTATTTCCCTGCCAGGGTAGAAACGCTGCATGAGCCTTTTGCCGGATCGGCTGCCATTTCGTTGGCAGCCGCAGCGCACAGGCGCGCCAGGCGATTTAACATCAACGACCTGAATAAGCCGTTGGTAGACCTCTGGAAGGCCATCGTTAATACACCGGATAAATTGGCCAGGGAGTACGAATCGCTCTGGAAGGAGCAACTTGAAGATCCTAAGACCTATTACATCAAAATCCGGGATGAATTCAACCTGACCGGGAGGCCGGATTACTTCCTCTACCTTTTAGCCAGGTGTGTAAAAGCATCGGTACGTTATAATGCTAATGGCGAGTTCAACCAAAGCCCGGATAACCGGCGGCATGGAGCGATACCATCAACCATGCGTGAACAGGTTTGGGGTGCGTCCTATTTACTCAAAGGGAAAACATCATTTTCTTCTATTAATTACCGTGACGCAGTTTTGAAAGCCGGGGATGGCGACCTGGTTTACCTGGATCCACCTTATCAGGGAGTCTGTGGAAATAGGGACACTCGCTATCTTGCCAGTGTGCAACTCTGTGAGTTTATCGAGGTTCTTGAGGAGCTTAACACCGGGCATATCCGCTACATTGTCAGTTACGATGGGCGCACCGGTAATAAAGTTCATGGTGTACGCCTGCCCGAACATCTACGGCTGACACACATCGAACTGCACGCTGGACGATCTTCGCAAGCCACCCTCCTGGGCCGGGACGATGCGACCGTCGAATCGCTCTACCTATCACCGGCACTTGCCAAAGAGCTTGTCGAATCGAATACTGTTTACCGCTTGCCGCAAACCGGGGGAAGTCCTGGTCTTGCGAACATTGTGAAAATTGGCTTGAGCAGAAAGACCCTACGATCTGTCGTTCATGTTACTGGGCTTATCCGGAGAACTATGCCCACATAGCTATGCGTCCGGCCCGTCGGCTGGACATTATATGGACTGGTGCTGAAGTTGGCGAGTACGATAGATTGAAAATGAAGACGGAAAAACTTCAGCAAGAAATGCCCACCTATGTGAAGAAGATCATCAAGGACAATCTATAAAAGAAATCACCGCCAGGATGCCCATTGCACGGAGTTCTATCCCGGTGTGGAGGATTGGTATCAGCCTTTTGAATGGAAATTGATCCCCGGTGAATGGTGATCGACGACAATTAAAACTCCTGGCTGGCGACAATTAGAATTTCCGGATTGAGAAAATCGGTAGATCATCTAAACTTCATCAAGCGGCTGGGATTTTTACCATGCGCCAGGAAGTAACTGCTGGCACTAGTCGGAACTTTTGCTGGTGAATGGAAGATTAAAAAGTAACGAATTTTGGTATCGCCAGGAAGAGGGAAATCAGGCGACCCTTAAACCATTTTCTACGGCTTCCATCAAGAGGGTGGAATGGTTCTTCAACCGTTCATATTCCGCAGGAGTATAGCAGATATAATCGACATGCTTCTCAAACCTGCCCTTTTTAAGGACCAGGGGCATGCGCTTGATGAAAGGGATATTTTTAAAATAATCTGAAATGATTACCACATCGATGTCCGATTCGTCATTTGCCGGGCCTTTTATGCGGGAGCCAAAGATGATGACCATCTCCGGCTTGAACTCGGAGACCAGGGCCGGTAAAATCTCTTTCTCGAATCGATCAACCCATAGATCCTTGTTCATTCTATCTCCGCAAGCTCCTTATATTTTCTCTTGATCTCAAAAAAAACCATTCTTGCCTTGTCGACTTTATCCTTTGCAATTTCCTCATCATATTCTTCATAAGGAGTATGCTCGGACACATCCGGGTATCTGGCAAACGTATAGTCTCCGGTTAAATCCAGGATTCCATCAACGATATCTGGCTCAAGATTTAGTTCTCTGGCAAGCTCATCTATATAGTGTGTCCTGGGGATCCTTTTCCCCAACAGAGCAAATACCGATTTCAACAACTTTTCAACCGCTTGATGCGCCAGGAAAGCAGTCACATCATATCCCTCAATGGCGATATTTCTCTCCGCCATTTCGAGATCGTGCTGGGCTTGTTTGAACCACTTTCTCGCTATTTCCTTGCTCATCGGTTCTATTATACCAGAATCCAGGACAGGGTCAAGTTTTGCCTAGCTGAACATTGAATCACGGTTCGTAAGGAGCTGGAATGGATCCCAGTGAGTCGAATCGATGGAGGTGATCAGATCGGTTCTTTTCAAAATTTCCTCTTGACAACGACAATTTTTTCGCTAAAATAAGTCTATGCCTGGGATAAGAATGAAAAAAAATGTTAGGTTCACTTGCAAACCTCAAGAAATGGATATATCACAAAAGACAAATTGGGAAATTGCAGCCACAGAGTATGATATAGCACTGAAACAATTTCGCCATTTCTCTACACTGCGGCGTCAGGACATGTTGTTCGTCACCACTGTTCAGGGTGTTACACTTACCATTATAGGTAAAAATTTACTCTGCATGAAGGCGACTCACATAGTTCTCTCTTGTATAGCATTTGCTGTCATTCTCCTCGGCATTAACAGTGAAAGGAGACTCTCTGCATACATGGATGCCAATGCCCAACGGGCAAGAATAATTGAGGGTCAGCATGGTATGTCATTACTGTCAGGCGCTCACGCTAATATTCAGAGTCGAAAATGTATGTTTTCCAATACGACGGTATTCAAAGCTTTCTATAGCATGCTCCTTATTGCATGGTTTGTCATATGGATATTGAATGTTGTTTGACTATTGATTGATCAACTATAATGAAGTCGCCGTTTTTAGGGGTTAGTTTTTTCGCTTTTCCAGCGGGCTAAAAATCCCAATTTCAACTGAAACAAGGCATTAAATCAGGGGTTCATACGTAATCTCAATTGATATGCGGTCTAACTCAGCCTTCAAACCTTCTATATCCAATACCCTTTCGGCTATCGTTTCCAACCATAGACTATCGGGCAGGCAGTTTGAAAATTTTGAAAAAATAAGACGAGGAAGCTTCTGAGATAGTTTTCTTTCAAGTTCTTTGATCTGTGCCGGCGACATCTTTTTAATCTTGTCTAAGATATATAGTACCAATTTTGCTATCTCACTTCGATCCTTTATCTCTGTTATGATCTCGACACGTCTATAATCTGCTGCTATTTTCTCGATTCTCTCCGATTTGATAATCGCAGCAAGCGTTCGATTGATCCTATCCCCTGAGAATGTCCAGATTTGCATTTTCCCGGAACTGGCAATGTGTATTACCCATTTTTCTTGATCCCATCTAATATCGATATGCCCTGCACGTTCGGACTCAATCCCTACCCTGGCTTCTGCATCGATAAATTCCGGTAAATCCTTCCCGAACAATATTTTCCCAGCTTCTTTTGAAGTTTCATGGGGAACATCCCCCCAGCCAAAAATGCCCCATTTGGGTGCCTCTCCGGCTACTGTTTTCCTGGCGATGACCTGCCTGGCCTTGAGATCTATTTTCTCTGCTTCCCATTCGATTCCGCCCAGTACAAATAGAAAGGGCACCGACAATGATTCGACAAAGGAAGCATCCAGGGTGCCTACCTGATTTTTACCTTCCATTACATCGAAAATGGGGGCACTGTCGAATGTGGCAAAGAGTTTCTGCCAACTTGATCCAAGAAAATCTTTCTCGCCTGTTTCACCGATAACCAGCACCCCATCAACATCACGAAGGTACTGTCGTTGGAGCATGGTCTGAACAAGTTCATCGTATTTGTTCTTTGAAATATCCGTAAAGCAATAAGCACCGGATAGTACATCCCAGGCTTTTTCAGCAGGGATTCCATTGTTTTGCAGACTTAAACAAATCAATTGGTGAGCCAGAAGGTGATAAGCTCTTTTGGATAGCTTTAAAGATTCCGAAATTCCTTGTAAGCCGAGGTTAACCACAGCAGTGAGTAGAATCAAATCTGTACGGGAATTACATAGTCCTCTGAAAAATTGCTTTTTACCTTCTCTTCTGCCGGTTCTCCCCACTCTCTGGAGGAAGGCGCTGGAGCTTGTCAATGGGCCGATCTGTATGACCTGATCTAATTCTCCGATATCGATTCCCAATTCAAGGGTCGAGGTGCTGATAATTGCCTGCAAAGAAGAATCAGAGGCAAGCCGGATCATCTTCTCGGCTTCTTCTCGATAATATTTACTAACCGAAGAATGGTGTGTGCGTACCCTGACCGGGTTCTTTACACCCGAGATTTCATTCATCTTTCGTATTGCGGCAGCGAGTTCTTCTGTTTTTTTTCGGGAACTACAGAAGACAATGGTTTTCTTGTTGGGAAGCAAATGGTAAAGATGGTGGAATTGTTTGAAATTGGACCTATACTCAGGTTCAACACCGTCATCCCTTAATTTATCGAAAAAATGCAATAGAAAATCTCTTTCCTTTGTGGGGACTGAACTGGCATGAACCCTTTTACCCATCTCCCGATTGGAACCTGCCAGCCATCTTTGGAGTTCTTGTGGATTCCCTACCGTTGCTGTCAATGCGATTCTTTGAAAATGAATCCCGATAGCTTTTTCGAGTCGTTCGAGTAGAGTTACTAAATGCCCGCCTCTATCGCCGAATGCAAAATTGTGTGCCTCATCGATAATGACGATCCTGAGTTCAGAAAAAAAACTTTTCCAGCCAGCCTTTCTTAATAAAATGGCTTCCAGGGACTCCGGGGTGGTAAGTAATAGCTGTGAAGGATAGTGGATTTCATTGATTTTTTCTCTTTGATCGACATCTCCATGCCATTTAAAGCATTGGAGTCCGCAGGCAATAGAATACTCTAAGGCTCTCTTTTCGATATTGTTAAGAAGAGCACGAAGTGGGGCAAGGTAAAGGATTTGGACGCTATTTCTTTTATCTGAGGCAATTTGTGTTAAAGCAGGGAACAGTGCGGCTTCTGTTTTCCCCCCGGCTGTGGGGGCCTCAATGATACAGTCATGGCCAGCCAATATTACTGGGATCGCCTTTAATTGTATCTCCGAAAGTCCCTTTTTCCAGCCCTTCTCCTGAATAATTTTTTGAAGACCTGGATGCAGGACTTTTAATGTATCGATTCCCGTCATGGTTATTTTGGATTACTCGAGAAAAATATCCCCGATCTCTTTTGCTAAGATGCGATTATCGGCTGGTATGCTGGAAAATTCATTTAAGTCCACGCCCGGATTTTCCTCGCAAATGTCCAGGATGTTGATCAAGTCCTTTAGTACCAGTCGAGGTGATCGAGGTATACTATCGGAACCAAAGTGTGTCCAATCTTGAACTATCTTTTGGAGAAAGTCATCGGTTACATAATCCCTGGAATTCCACCCATACGCAGTACCGTGAATATCTCGCACCTTAGAAACTACAGAGAGCAGTTTTTCCTGGTTTAGGCCTTCCAGGCATATGACCGGTTGTTTTATGCTTACCATCCTGGCTGGTCCGCCGGGTGCAGCTACCCGATTGGCAAGAGCCTCATAACTCTTCAAACCTGCTCGGTCATCTTCAAAAAAAGTATCTGTACCAGTAAAAATAAGAAGGCACCTGGGGAACCCGTTTTTACCCGTTTCGTCGATCAGTAAACGCAGAGTTTCCAGTGCTTGCTCCCGTTGGCGGGCATGTGGGAATCTTCTTATGGCCTCCACCTCATCAACCATTACGAGAATCCCTTTAAACCTGCTTCTTCCAATAATCTCCAATAAAGCCCGAAGCCTCGGGAAAACCTGGTGAGATTCAAGATATCCCCGCATTCCCATCTCATTCAATTTTTTAACAGGTACCGATCTACTACCGCTGAGCCAGGCAACCGCATTTGATGCCGTGATTTTATCACCAGTTACCCGGGAGTGGTAGAATGCCCGGAGTGCAGGGGGGAAGCATGGGTCGATATCAGATATTGCGGACAATTCGGATTCGATTCTATCTTCTACTAAAGGCAGCAATGATTCTCTCGACGATTGATCAAAAGCTTTTAAACCTTCGATCTGGGCTGTCTTTCGATGTATGGACAGAAGCCATGATTCAATAACGTCTGACAGGGCGGAAGCATCCCGTTTTTCCGGTGTTCTCAATCCTTTGATGATACCGGAGAAAAAAATCGGGAGATCGGATAGGGGTTGATCAGGGCCGATATTGACCAGAGATACGACATACTCATTATCGAGGGCATACTGTTGAAGCCATGAACAGAGAAATGTTTTCCCTGCCCCATATTGTCCCCTTATGAATTTGAAAGCCGACTTGCTATCATGAATCTCTTTCAATAACTTGATCAAATGTTCACGGGCATTTTCCTGTCCTACAGCCAGGAGATCAAGATGATTTCCTGGTACAACCCCCTGTCTTAAAGCATTTATCACATCCCGTGCGCTGGTTTGCTCGATTTGCTCATGCCGATGCGGGGAATCCCCCCTCCATTCATAGATATTTTCACTGCCAACACTCTTTATTCGAATAGGGAGATTCCCTGTCCTCTTGAGTTTGGCAAACATCTCTGCCATGTGTGCTTTAGTTAGAAACCACTCAAAACCATGGTTACGAGAGGCTCGCCCAATTTCCTGGTCCGTTAATGATTTGGTTTCCTTTATTAGTGCCAGGATCGCCTGCTCATCCGGTTCCAGGAAAGCATACAAATTTTTTATATCATTTATCCCGGGGATAGAGATTTCTTGTGTTTCTGTGTCCTTGAGATCTATAATTTCGGGAGTATCCGCTTGTTTTGATATTTTATCTAAACTTTCCGCTGTAGAACTCCATTGTATCAATCGGTCGATCAGTTCACTTTTTACACCAGTTATCGGTATGCCTACCTTTCGACATATATTGGCGAGTTCAACCTGGCGAAGCTTTTTTAACATAGATCTCTCCGACCAGGGGCTCTCAAGTATTCGTTTAATTTTGGTTTCTTTATTACCGCTGGTTTTCAGATAATTTGCCGATAGGACATCATAAAGATTGTCTTTTGAGAGTTGTTGAAGCAACCGGGTAAATCCCGGATCGTCTAATTCTCTTTTTTCTGGCTCTGCCGGTAATTTTTTTGATTCACTCTTCGCATCAGGATTTACTAAATCCCTCTCCTGGTCGAAGTGTTCTATCAGGTTCGCGATCACATCTGCTTTTGCCCCGCTGATAGGCGCCTTTGTTTGCCGGCAGAGATCTTTAAGCTCTTCAATATTCAGCCATTCAAGTATTTCTCCAGGGGGCATCAAAGAGTTAACAACCCGCTTGATCTGTTCCTCTTTAGCCCCGCTTACCTGGAGCCCTGTCTTTTCAAGAGTATTATGTAACTGCATTTTTGTCATAATGTTTAAGAGGCGTTCATAGGCATCATTTTTGAGGTCTATCCCGAATGTCCTCCTAATCTGTAAAGCCACTTCCTCTGCCAGGATATAGTGTTGATCTAAAGTTAAAACCAGGCCTGTTCGGAGTAAAAGATTTCGAACAGAAATAAAAGCACTAGAAAAATCATCGATTTTTTGGACATCGGGATGGTGTTCCAACAAAAGGTGCTCGCTGGTCCAGATACCTAGCTCTTCACGGAGAACGCCTAATAATAGCACTTCATTTCGATCTAATTTTTCGTCTTCCCAGGCCGTTTTTAGTACTTTTAAGTATAATCGATAATTTTTTTCAGCAGAAAGTCCCTTACCCGATCCCGCTTTCAAAGTCATCTCCGTTGTTTCTATATTGACTTTTTCCTGGAAATCCTCAATTGGAAGGCGATAACCTGGCGCATCAAGAAGAAGCTTTAAAAAAGCATACGTGGGAGGGCGAGTTGGTGCCAGAATTTTCGACACATAGGCCAGGGAGCTTAATGCCTCAGCTATTTCTTGAATGATCACCGATCGAGGTAACCTTAAATTTACAGCCTCATCCAATTTATCGGCTGATATCTTGTCTAAGGAATTATCTGAATAATGTTCCAAAATCTCCTGTACTCTCATAGAATTTCTCCTCTTTCTCCAGCTAATTTAGCATAAATCAAGAAGAAAAGCAACATCCGATTGGGAAATTAAACGGTTTAGAGGGGTAGAAATCGAAAATCCCGATTTGCTGGAGAAGAACCATAGATATAAAACACAATAATTTCCCGCCAAGCCTGGCCCACTCACTGTGCCTGCCAACAATCTACCAGCGCTACTCGCTGATCTGAAAATGGGGCCGGGTTGGATTTGTTCCTGGCTGGAACATTTTCGGTCTCACCGGGAACATAATTGTGCTTACCGGGAATATGTCCCCAGGGAAAAATAATTTTATTGTTCCCACCGGGAACATTTTTGGTCTTACCGGGAACATAATTGTGCTTACCAGGAACATTTCCGGTCTCACCAGGAACATCTTCGTTCTTAGCAGGAACATTTCCGGTCTTAGTAAGAACAAAATCGTTCTTAGTGGGAACATTTTCGGTCTCACCGGGAACATAATTGTGCTTACCAGGAACATCTTCGGTCTTACCGGGAACATTTCCGGTCTCACCAGGAACATCTTCGTTCTTAGTGGGAACATTTTCGGTCTCACCGGGAACATAATTGTGCTTACCAGGAACATCTTCGGTCTTAGTGGGAACATTTCCGGTCTTAGTAAGAACAAAATCGGTCTTACCGGGAACATAATTGTGCTCACCAGGAGGTAGTGTCAAGTATTTTGTGTAAATTGTTTTTTCCACATATTCTAGAGGAAAAACTAGGGGCGAAAATTTTGTGGAAAAACCCCGTAAAGCCTCTATACAAAAGGATATCCGTTGTGGAAAAACC
>Ga0315287_10000009_pt1 | contig 196817 bp, 206 predicted proteins | sample YL17G11_0_MG_FD_205037 | JGI IMG/M metagenome (GOLD analysis project Ga0315287, IMG submission 205037) | Sediment microbial communities from Yellowstone Lake, YNP, Wyoming, USA - YL17G11_0 | ecosystem: Environmental > Aquatic > Freshwater > Lake > Sediment | place: USA: Wyoming | collected... | reverse complement strand
TAATATTATCTATAATAATGGTGAAAATGGCATAAAGATCGAAGATAGTACTTGGGGTGCTGAAATTGATAATAACCTAATAGCCGAACATAGTTCTGCAGGAATATATATAAGTTACATTGCCAAATGGTCATATTTTCAAAATAATACTTTTTATCATAATGGAAATTATGGAATTTATGTGTATGCACCAATTTGGCCAGGTCCAATTCCATCTCCTGTTTACGGTGGATTGGATGGATCTGTTTTTAGAAATAACATTTTTGTTAATCATAAAATAAACTCTTTATATGGATATCCAAGACTGGCACCAAATAATCCCATAATTGAATACAATGATTTTTATAATGATCCTCTTGTCTTTGTAAGCGCTGCAAAGTGCAATGCGGATATATGCGATGGCAACAATAACAAAACTGATAATCCGCAATTTGCTCTGGGAGGCACAGATGAAAATCCCGCATTAAAGGTAATAGATAATTCGCAAACTTCAATCTGCAGTCAGCCAATACCTTTTGAAAAAAAATCTTCAGATTTTCAGCTTTATTTAGCCTCAACAACAAACCCGTTGATAGACGGAGGCACAAATAATATAAATAATCCAACTGAAATTGATTTATCTAATAAAAGCACGCAATATTTAAACGCATCTTATGCCTATTGTCCGAAAGACACAAGTACTACTGATATGGGTTTTCACTATCCAAAAATAGATTCTTCTGTTGATACAAGCTGTCTTTTTACTTCAGAGGCGCTAAATACTAATTTGGCTACTACTACTATGAGATTCTGGATAAAAACTGCAGATACAAAGAAAGGATTAGCGTGGGTAGAATGGATGGGGCCGGATGGCGCTGATAACGATGGCTGGGGAATATATGGTGATTATGGCGATTATTTTTCCGCGCCATACCAGCCTTTAACTAATCTAACCATAAAACGCTATATCAAATACAGAGTCCAGCTGAAGGGCAACGGATGGTATACGCCGAAAATATCAGAGGTAAGAATAAATTATCAAAAATGAAACTTAAAATAAATATTTTATTAAAATCAGAAAAGGGAATAACCTTGGTAGAAATAATGATTTATCTGGTGATTTTTGCGATAGTGTCTATTACTGTCACTATGTTTGCCTGGGATGTTATTAACAATAAAGTAAAAGTAACCGCGTATCAGGAAGTCCAGCAGAATACCCGCTTTGCCATGGATTATTTAATCCAAAATATCAAATCAGCGGAAAAACTGGTGGAAGAAGATGAAAATGGCGATGATTACGTAATGCCCCGTGAAAATATCGCCTTTCCTTGGATAGAAGACGCATGCAACACTGATAAGAATTATTGTCCAAATGGCGGCAATAGCAGATTATCGTATAAAAAAGGCCTGTTAATCAAAGGTATGTCAGGCGCTGGCAAAAATTACGCAGTGCCGTTTATTTTTAAACTAAAAGCAGCGCAAAACGGGTGTCTAGACAATATCGCCTGTGTTGACGCAAGTTCAGAATACTTTCCTTATGATCTTGTTATTACAGATAGCGATGGCACAACTATTTTAGACTATTGGGTGGAAAAAATTTGGAAATCTGCTTCTGCTTGGGATAACGCTAAAATCTGGGTTAAAATCCCCTATGATTTAAGCTATGACCGGATAATTTATATTTATTATTATGATCGGCCATTTACCGGACCAGTGCCAGATATAAGTGGACAATATGAAGAAAGCGAAAGATTATTAATCAACAGCTATGGCGAAAAAGTCTTTACTTTCTTTGACGATTTTCCAAAAAACAGCACTGCCCAAGATTTCTTTACAAATTATGGAACTAAATGGGGAAAATATTATACTTCTTCATCAGGACTTAAAGTATCAGATGGTTCTTTATCTAATGATGAAGGAAACTTAAGTTCAACCCTATATCCTAAAATAGACAAAGAAAAAACAGGTCAAGAACAATCAACCCTTAACCGACCTATAGCTCTAAGAATGAAAAGCAGAATTAATAAGCCTGATTCACATTTTGAAAAACTATTTTTTTTACTTTTTGAAAACACTAGCAATGCTTACTATAATTATTTGTTCGCATACCCTGATAGCGGCACTAATAAAATTTCCCGCATTAAAAAATATTATAATGGTTGGGAGCAAGACAAACAAAGCCCTGTATGGTGGTGGTCTGTAAACACTGATTATATCTTTGATATCATGGCATCAACCACCTCTTATGCTTTAAAAAGCGAACAAACAACAGACCCCTTTACTAATTTGATGACCCTTTCATTTCAAGATAGTAATCCTAATCAACAATATAACACAGGAATAAATGTCTTAGGATTAAACTCAGGAAACGCTATTCAAATTGACTGGTTTTTGGCGAGAAAATACATTTGGCCAGAGCCAAGAGTAATAAGTTCTTTTCCTGATACGACACAAGGGTATGTCTATGGAGAAGACTATCCGCCCAAAGAAGAAGACTTGCAGAAATTGGCTTTGCAGATGTTTAAAATCGGCAACAATATTGTCCGATTCAGGGTTTATAGCGGCACTCTGCAGATGGATAAAAACGATAATATCTGGCAGGATATTACTTCTAAAAATATGGAAATTACCAATTTGACTTTTTTTGACTTAAGCTATCCTGATAGAATAGAAACCAATCCCCGGTCAAAAAGCTTGCGCATTGAACTGACCATGAAGCATAGAAATCCCAATAAGATAGCCGCATTTCAAGCGCAAGTGCATTTAGAGGAATCGGTGACTTTAGGCGGTTTTTAATTATGCTAAATATGAATTTCAAACAAAAAGGATTTTCAGCATTAATAGTAATCGTGATTGTGGCTGCCACTGCATTTATAGTGGCGATAAGCGTCAGCTTTTTAGGCCGCGAGGAATTATGGATGAACCTGACTAAAGAAGAAGCCTTAAAATCAACCGGTTCTGCTGAAGCCTGCTTGCAGGAAGCGCTTTTGAGAATGAAGCAGAACCAAACCGCTGGCATCGTCCTAAGGCCGAATGATTATTCAAGTGAAGCAATAACTTTTAATAATGGCGACTGCAAAACAATAAACTTTCATTATCAATGCTTTTCTGATAATAAAATAGATGACGCTAGTTATATATCTGATTATGGCAAATCCACAAAAATTGATTTTTATAAAATTCAAAATATAAATACTACTGATAATCTTACAATTAATTATGTCAGAGTACGGGCTAAAGCAAGTTCAAAAAATAAATCTTTTAGTTACTATAATGGAAATGTTGCTTTAATGATTAAGAATGGCAGCGAACTTAAAGAAAAAATTGTTGGTCTATCCGCTTATTGTCCATTCTTTTGCACGGGTAATGTTCCTATTCTTGATTTATATGCTGAATGGAAAACTAATCCTTTTTTGTCTCAACCTTGGACCAGAAATGATATAAACGAACTTCAAATCGGAGTTAGGATAGAGCCTTATAGCGACGTTAATACCATTTATATTTACGATATTTTTTTAGAAGTGAATATAGATTATCCTGTTTCTGAAAATGCTTCTTGTTCTATTGATATTAGCGATTCTATACCAGGAAAACTTGAGCAGAGAAAAGTTGACGCTGTTTCCAAAACTTATTCTTCTGCTTTACAAAAATATTTATATAAAAAAATCAGGGCGATTGTTGATATTACAAATTTGATGGAAAGCGGCGAGATAACTTTAAAATGCATGGGCGAAGGAGACGACGCCTGTCAATAGTCAAATAATATGTATGGCAGACCAAAGACTTTTAATTTATATCAAACAATCGCAAGACCGGGGTTTGGCTGACGAACAAATCAGACAAACCCTGCTTAAGGCATATTGGGCGCCCGCGGAAATAGATGATGCTTTTAATGCTATAAAAGAATCCAAAAAAAAAGCCGCAGCGCCCCAGCCCAAAGAAGAAAAAAAAGGTTTTTTAAAAAAAATAGGATTGTTTCCTTCGAAAGCTAAGGGTTTTGTCTTTCGCAAAAAAAAATCAACTGCCAACTTGGATATTTATTTCGGCAAAAAACCGGTCTTTGGACTTGATATCTCCGACTATTCAATGGAGGCTATACAACTAGGGGGCAAAAAGAGTATAATTAAGCTAGAGGGCCTGGGCCGGATAATTTTAAAGCCTAATATTATAAGGGACGGACAGATTTTACAGCAAGACGAATTGTCCAGAAGCATTATCAGCTTGCTGACAAACATAAAATTTGGTAAAATAAAGACAAACGAGGTTGTTTGTTCTTTGCCAGAATCGCAGATCTTTTCCCATGTATTTAAATTTCCGGCTAATTTAAAAAAAGAGCAGATAAAAGAAGCTTTAAAATACGAAGCAGAGGGCATTATTCCTATGCCGATTGACCGGGTTTATTATGATTTTTTATCAATATCAGCTGAAGAGAATTCAGAGATTGCCAAAGAACAGGAAATCTTTTTTGTCGCCAGCCCAAAAAATATCGTGGACAGTTATACACAGGTGCTGTTAAACGCGGGGCTAAATCCAGTGGCTTTGGAAAACGAATCATTCAGTCTGTCCAGAAGCTTGTTCAGAGAAACAAAAATTGAAATTCCCAAAACAGCGGCTGGCGTGCCCATTCCTTTAAGAGGCACTATGATTCTGGATCTGGGAGCCAGGACTACTAACTTAGCCATAGTTGACCGCAAGGGAATCAGAATGGCGGTTAATGTCCGGATTGCCGGAGATAAATTTACCGAAGCAGTGGCTCAAGCCTTAGGCATATCTTTGATAGAAGCTGATAAGATGAAAAGGGAATATGGCTTGAGCAAGGATGTCAGGCAGGGAAAGCAATTTATCGCCCTGTCAGCGCTGGTAAATGATATATTTGAGGAAATTAAAAAAGCCATTTCGTATTACGAAGGCGAAAAAAGAGGCAAGATTACCAAGATACTTTTAGCCGGCGGCTCAGCCCAGCTGCCCGGGCTGATAGATTATTTTTATACTAATTTGTCCGGGCCGATAAATACTGACCGGGGCATAGCTGAAAGAATAGAAATAAAAGTGGGCAATCCCTGGAAAGGCATTGAATTTCAAGCGGACTTGGCGCCTAAATATTTAAAAGAAAATATTGATTCAGTGCTGGATAATATCCGCACTGCTCTGGCCAGAAGGTCAATTTTATACGCTACTGCTATTGGCATTGCTCTGCGGGCCATTACTCAAGATCCAGCCAAAGCAGGCATCAATCTTCTGCCTAATATTAAATAATTGGAAATTTGAAAAAGGAGCATAAAAATTTTGCCATTGCTCGCATAAAAGGTCGGTCGCAATGGCGTAATTTAAAAAGCTCTATAAATAAAATTTAAAAACGAAAGGAGGTGAAAATCCTATGAAAAAAGGTTTTACCCTAATTGAACTTTTAATCGTTATCGCCATCATCGCCATTATTGCCGGCGCGGTGCTGGTCGCCATGAACCCAGCCAAAAGAATCTGCGATGCGAACAATGGACAAAGATGGGAAGAGACAAACTCAATCCTTAGTGCCATACAACAATATGTTGTAGATAATACTGGTACTCTACCACAGTGCGCAAATACAGTTTCTTTTAATATTGATGCGACGGATCGCGAAATAACTAATGTTGATGATGCAGTTAAATGTAATTTATTGATTTTAGTAACAAATGGATATCTTGCTTCAATGGCTACAGATCCTAGTTTAACAGCAGGTCAGGTTACGGGATATACTGTCAGTAAATTAGCAACAGGCGGTATCTGCGTTAAAGCGCCCAATAAATGCGACGTTGGCGGAACAAATCCTGATATAAGAGTTTGCCGATAAAGGATTTTGTTAAAGAATCTGAAACAGCCCCGTTATAGCGGGACTGTTTCAAGGAGAGCCCTAAAATTAATGACTAATGACTAATTTCTAATGACTAATAGCTTTAGGGCTGTCCTTGGAAAAAAATATCATGTTTAAAAAAAAAATTCTATAAAAAGAACGGATGATGATGTAATAATGCCTAAACGGAAATTGGATGAAGTGGCAGTGGCTTCGCATCAGCTGTCAAATCCGCTGGCCGTGATAAAAGCTTATATCGAGGCCTTGCTGGATAAGAATTTAGGCCCTTTAACAGCCCAGCAGGAAGAATATCTGACTGACGCCTATGAAAATGTCAAGACAATGATTCAGACCACGAATAATATCTTGAATGTTTCGCGCATTGAGGAAGATCGGCTGGAAGTCAGGCACCGGCCTTTCCAGCTGGAAGAAGTGGTTTCAAAATCTATTAAAGAAATTTACCCTCTTTTAGAAGCGACTAACACAGAACTTTTTTTTGATCCGCCCAAAGAGCCTTTGCCGCCAGTTATTTCTGATTCGGTAAAAATAAAGCAGGTAATAGATATTTTGATTTCCAATGCCATTAAATACCACAGAGGCAAAGGCGAAGTTAAAATATTATTAGAAAAAAAACCGGATCATCTTTTATTTAGCATAGAAGACAATGGAATCGGCATTACTGAAGAAGAGCAAAAAAAGATTTTTACCAAATTTTTCAGAGGCAGCTCTGTGCTGGAGATGGAGCCGCAAGGCACAGGACTGGGGCTGTTTGTGGCCAAAGCGATTGTGACAGAATCCGGAGGGACAATAGGTTTTAAAACTAAACTGGGCCAAGGAACCACTTTTTGGTTCACCTTGCCTATTAAAATGTAAAAATAAAGGAGAAAAAAATATGGCGCATAAAATACTTATTATAGAGGATGATAGATTTTTAAGAAAAATCTATAAAAACAAATTGGAGGCAGAAGGCTTTGAAGTGACAGAAGCCACTGAAGGGGAGGAAGGAGTCCATAAAGCCCAAAGCGAATTGCCGAATTTGATTCTTTTGGATTTGATGCTGCCCCGCAAAGACGGCTTTGATGTCTTAACTGATATCAAAAAAGACTTAAAGACAAAAGATATTCCTGTGATAATTTTGACTGTGCTGGGCCAGGAATCAGACATAAAAAGGGGACTGGATTTGGGCGCTGTCAATTATCTGGTAAAAGGCCAGACAGATTTGAACCAAGTGGTTAAAGTAATAAAAGACACTCTCGGCATTAAGTCTTAATAAGCAATTAAAAAATGCCTGTTATTGATCCCAATAAACTTAAAAACGCGCTTTTAGGGCAGGAGCTGGTAACTCAAGTACAATATCAAAAAGCATTAGAAATCGCCAAAGAAATAAAAAAGTCAGTTGAAGAAGTATTGGTTGAAAAAGAATTTGTCAGCGATGAACAGTTAGGCCAGCTGATTGCCCAATTAGCTGGTTTTTCTTTTGTCAACCTGCGCAAGGCGGCAATTGACCTTGTTGTTTTGCGCCTTATACCGGAAGCAATGGCCAGAAAACAATTGATTATCGCTTTTAAAGTAGAAGGCGACAAGCTGTATCTGGCAATGAACAATCCCAATGATTTTGAGACCATTAAATTAGTTGAAAAAAGCACCAATAAAAAGGTTATTCCGTTTTTTACCACTATTATTGACATAAAAAGCTCTTTAAATAAATATAAAGTCGGAGTGGTAAAAGAATTTAAAGATGTTATTCAGGAGATTCTGCCGCAGGTAAAAGGACTGCCCACCGCTGATATAGAAAAGCAGGCGCGAAAAATTCCAGTGATCAAAATGTTTGATTCGCTGATAGAATACGCTTATAACTCGCGCGCATCGGATATTCATATCCAGCCAGAAGAAAAAGTGGTCAGAATAAGATTTCGGATTGACGGCATTTTGCACGATATCATTGAATTGCCTAAAGTGCTTGAAAATTTTATTGTGGCCAGAGTGAAAATTTTATCTAATTTAAGGACTGATGAGCATTTAAAACCCCAAGACGGCCGGTTTAAAACCAAAGTGGGAGAAGACGAAGAGCTGTCATTGCGCGTTTCTATCGTGCCAACCTACAATGGAGAAAAAGTCGTTTGCCGGCTTTTAGCGGAAAAAGTCAGGCGCTATAGCTTGGAAGAATTGGGATTCAATGACCGGGACTTGGCCATTGTTAAAAGAAACATCGGCCAGCCCTATGGCATGATTTTGGTCACCGGCCCCACTGGCTGCGGAAAAACCACCACTTTATACGCTTTTATAAAAATTTTAAATACTCCTAACGTAAATATCTCCACTATTGAAGATCCGGTAGAATATGATATTGGCGGCGTCAATCAAATTCAGGTTAATCCTAAAGCTAAATTAACCTTTGCCCGGGGATTGCGCTCGCTGGTCAGACAAGACCCTGATATCATTATGGTCGGAGAAATCAGAGATGAAGAAACAGCTGATATTGCAGTTAATTCAGCAATGACAGGACACCTTGTGCTGTCAACCATTCACACAGACACCGCTGCCACTACTCTGCCTCGTCTTATGGATATGGAAATTGAACCGTATTTAATCGCTTCCACTGTTAATGTAATTATTACCCAGCGCCTGGTCAGAAAAATTTGCAGCCAATGCATTGAAAGCTATGTTTTGCCTTCTGAACAAGTCAGGGCTTTATTTGATAAATTAAATGTCAGCAAAGAATTTGTCAGCAATATACCTGAACTGGCTAAAAAAACTGTCCGTCTTTACCGGGGAAAGGGCTGTAATTTATGCCGAAATACCGGCTATTACGGCCGAAACGGCGTGTTTGAAATTATGGATATGTCGGAAAATATCCAGGAACTGGTAGTCCAAAAAACTACCTCTGACAAGCTGGAACAAGCCGCTATCGCAAATGGCATGACCACCATGCTGGAAGACGGAATTCACAAGGCCTTTCAGGGCATGACTACCATTGAAGAAGCCTTAAGAGTAGTCAAAGAAAAATAATGATCGATTTGTTTTTTATAAAAATTTATATTTGGGGATTATTTTTAGGCCTGTCTTTTATCTCAGGCCTTTTTTTATTTTTATTTTTAGCCAAAAAAAATAAATTAAATATAGCTAAATTTTATAATATCGCGCTTATTGTTTTTATAGGCAGCTTAATCGGCGCTAAAATCGGCTATGTTGTCCAGTTTAAAGAACTTGTTATCCAGTGGGAGGGAATGACTTTTTATGGCGGGCTTTTAGGCGGAATTGCTACTGGCTATTTAACCGCAAAAATATTTAAAGAAAATTTCTGGCAAATAGCTGATTTGGCAGTATTGCCTTTGTGCTTGGGTATTTTTCTGACCAGAATCGGCTGTTTTTTAATCAATGACCATCAAGGCGCAATTATTTGGCCAGATGGAACTCTGCGGCATCCAGTCGCGCTTTACTTGTCTTTAAACGGGCTTGTTATGTTTATTATTTTCTGGTTTTATAGAAAAAGAAATCTGCGAACTGGCCAGTTATTTTTATGTTTTTTGCTTTGGTACAGCACAGCCAGATTTCTGCTGGATTTTTTCAGGGCTTCTGGCACTTATCTGTCAGACCCGCATTTTCTATACTTGACGATCAGCCAGTGGATAAGTCTATTAATTTTAAGTATAATACTAATATGCAAAAGAATTGGCATAATTTAAGCATAGAAAAAATTTATCAAGAGCTGGACTGCGGCCCTGATGGCTTGAGTTCAAAAGAAGCTGAGGCTAGATTAAAAAAATTCGGTCCTAATGCTCTGCCTGCGGCCAAAGACTACAGCCATTTAAATATATTTATAAACCAGTTTAAAACTCCTTTAATTTATATTTTGCTGGTTGCCGGCCTGGTCACAGTTATCCTAAAAGACTATATCGACACAATAGTTATTTTCGGCACTGTGGCGATAAATACCATTATAGGTTTTTTTCAGGAAAATAAAGCTTCAAAGGCGCTTCAAAAATTAAAAGAATTAGTCAAGCCAAAAGCAGTTGTTTTAAGAGATAATAATAAAAAATTAATTGACGCTTTTCAGCTTGTGCCGGGCGATATTATTTATTTGAAACCTGGCGATAAAATTCCCGCTGACGGGCGCATAATTTACGCTGATAATTTTAAAGTTAATGAATCAGCCTTAACCGGCGAATCAAAACCAGCTTCCAAAAATATAAAAACCTTGGCTAAAAATACTTCTTTAGCTGATTGCGACAATATGGTCTTTATGGGCACTATTGCTGAAGAGGGGCTTGGTAATGCAATCGTAGTCAGTACAGGCCTGCGCAGCCAATTAGGCAAAATCGCTGCCTTAGTAATAGAAACCAAAGAAGAACAAACGCCTTTTCAAAAAAGACTGGCAAATTTTACTAAAACCTTGGGAATTGTATTCGGCCTGATCTGCCTTTTGATATTTGTCTTTGGAATTTCCATTGGCAGAGACGCTTTAACAATGTTCCAAACTTCTATTGCGATTGCTGTGGCAGCCATACCCGAAGGACTGCCGGCGGTTATGACAGTAATATTGGCAATTGGCATGCAAAGGATTTTAAAACATAAAGGTTTAGCCCGGTCTTTGCTGGCATCAGAAACTTTGGGCAGCACCACTATTATCTGCACTGATAAAACAGGCACCTTGACGCTGGCAAAAATGATGGTCACTAATATTTTAACCGGCGATAGGGAATTATTAAACAGTTCGAGAAAAAAATTCTCTCATACTTTTAAAACAGACAGCAAAGAAAGCCATATTTTGGCTTTAAAAATCGCGGCTTTATGCAATGAAGCTTTTATTGAAAATCCCCATCAGGCAATGGAAAATTGGATCTTAAGAGGCAGAGCTACTGACAAGGCCTTGCTTTTAGCCGCTATTCAGGCTGGTTTAAATAAAAAAGATCTGGAAAAAGAAGCTCCCCAGCTTAAACTCTGGCCTTTGACCATGGAACGAAAATATATTGCCAGCCTGCACAAGCAAGATGATGAATTTTTTCTTTATGTTTCAGGCGCGCCGGAAAAAATCCTTTCCGCCTCAAGCTCTATTTATAATGATTTTTCTGAAGAACAATTAACATTAGTTAAATTCAACGAATTAAAAGAAAAGTACGAAAATCTGACAAAAAGCGGCCTAAGAGTAGTTGCTGTGGCATATAAAAAATTAGATAAAGCGCTTTTGCCTAAAATTATCAGCAAAGAAAGCTTAGAAAATTTAGAATTAAAAGATCAGTTTCTTAAAGATTTTATTTTAACCGGCTTTATCGCTTTAAAAGATCCCTTGCGCAAAGAAGTAAAAGAATCAATAAAATTATGCAAAGAAGCCGGCTTGCAGACAATAATTGTTACCGGCGACCATCGTTTGACAGCCCAAGCCATTGCCAAAGAATTAAATTTAGCGGCAAAAAAAGAAAATATTATTGAAGGCTGGCAGCTGGATTTGCTTAATAGCCAGGATTTTCAAAAAAGACTGGATAAAATTACTATTTATGCCAGAGTTGAGCCAAGACACAAGCTTCGGATTGTTGAAGCTTGGCAAAAAAAAGGAGAAGTGGTGGCTATGACAGGAGACGGCATTAACGACGCGCCAGCTTTAAAAAAAGCGGATATCGGAGTGGCCTTAGGCTCAGGCACAGACGTGGCAAAAGAAACAGCTGACTTGGTCTTGCTTAATGATAATTTCAGCATTATTGTCAAAGCAATAGAGCAGGGCAGAGTCATTTTGGATAATTTAAAAAAAGTGATAGTCTATCTTTTGTCTGATTGCTTTGGAGAAATAATACTGATTTCAGGCAGTTTGCTTTTAGGCCTGCCTCTGCCCATAACTCCGGCCCAGATTTTATATCATAACTTAGTCAATGACAGCTTTCCCGGACTAGCTTTGGCTTTTGAGCCCAAAGAAAAAGATATTATGGCAAAAAAACCTTTGCCTAAAAACGCTCCTTTGCTTAACAAAGACATGAAAACAATTATTATTATAGTCGGCATAGTAAACAGCCTGATTGTCTTTTGCCTTTTTTTATGGCTTTTAAAAATCTCTCTTAACGAATATTTTGTCCGAACAATGATTTTTGCCAGCTTAAGCGTTAATTCTTTGTTTTTTATCCTATCAACCAAAAGCTTAAGACAGCCGATTTGGAAAATAAATTTATTCTCAAACAAGCATATTATCACAGCTATTTTAGCAGGGCTAGCTTTAATCGCAATGGCAATTTATGTTCCTCCTTTTCCAAAAATATTAAGAACCGTGCCTTTAACAAACTGGCGCGATATAATAATAATTCTTATAATCGGCTTTTTGAATTTATTTGTTATTGAATTTTTCAAATGGCTGGTTATTTACAGAAAAAATCTAAAAAATAAATTATGATTTATATATATTTGCTGATTTTAGCTATTTGCTTATTTGCGGTTATCCAAAGCAGTTCTATAATAGCCAGGCATTTGATTAATATTTCCCGTTTTCTTCATCTTTCCGAATATATCGTGTCTTTTATATTAATGGCTTGGGCAACCTCAATGCCGGAACTATTTGTCGGTTTAAGCTCGGCTTTATCTGATAAATCCGCTCTGTCTTTTGGAAATATTATCGGAGCCAATATTGTCAATCTTTCCTTGGCGATCGGCCTGATTATTATTTTTTGCAAAGGCATTGCCATAAAAGACCAAATTGCCAAAAAAGACAGCTGGATTATTTTCTGCCTGGCTATATTGCCTGTTTTAATGGCTATTAATGGAAAAATTTCCCGGGGGGAGGGCTTTATTCTTATCGCTCTTTTTATCTGGTATATTATAAGGCTTTTTGAGCGAAAAGAATCATATAGCCAAAAATTAAATTCTGTTGTCTATAATATCAAAAGTTTTAAAAATTTTATATTTAGTTTGGTCATATTTCTAATTAGCATTATTATTCTTTTAATAAGCGCCTGGGGCGCTGTCTGGTCTGCTATTGAAATTGCCCAGGCCTTAGATATTTCTTTGCTTGTGATCGGCTTAATCATAATGGCTTTAGGGACTACCTTGCCTGAAATTGCTTTTGGCATCAGGTCATCTCTTTTAAAGCACCAGGATCTTAGCATAGGCAACGCCATTGGCAGCGTAGTTTTTAATTCTCTTTTAATTGTCGGAGTTGTAGCTGTCATCAATCCGATAATAATAGCTGATTTTATCAGCTTAAAATTAAGCGGATTTTTCTTAGCGCTGATACTGCTTGTTTTTAATTTATTTGTCAGAACCAAAAACCGCCTGTCATACAAAGAAGGCTTTATCCTGTTGGCTCTTTATTTTGTCTTTTTATTTTTTGAAATTATCATCAGCCAGTCTTAAAAATATGTCCAGTCAAATTACCTTTTTTTTCCTGATTATAATTACCATTGCTTTGGCAATTGTGATTTATCTGCTTTTGACAAAAAAGCAGGAAAAACCGGATGACAAATCTCTGATTATCTTACAGGAGCTGAACCAGTTTCGCCAGACCTTAGACTCTAAATTGTCTGAATCCACCCAGCATATGCAGAACCAGTTTGACCGAAGCGCAAAAATCATCCATGATGTAACAGCAGGACTTATCAAGCTTGATTCTACTAATAAGCAGGTCTTGGATTTTTCCAAGCAGCTGCAGTCTTTGGAAAATATTTTAACTAATCCCAAACAGCGGGGAATTTTAGGAGAGTATTATCTGGAAGAGCTTTTAAAAAATGTTTTTCAGCCTAATCAGTATAAAATGCAGTATCAATTTAAAGACGGACAAATTGTTGATGCCGCGCTTTTTTTAAAAGATAAAATAATTCCCATAGATTCCAAGTTCTCTTTGGAAAATTACCGGCGCTTGATAGAAGAAACTGATGCTGACAAAAAAATCCAGCTGGAAAAACAAATCAAGCAAGACTTAAAAAACCGGATAGACGAGACTTCAAAATACATAAGACCCGATGAAGGGACTTACGATTTTGCCTTTATGTTTATACCAGCAGAAGCGATTTATTATGATTTGCTGGTTAATAAAATAGGAGCGATAAAAGTAAATACCCGTGATTTGATAGATTACGCGATACGCGACAAACATGTCCATATTGTTTCTCCGACTTCTTTTTACGCTTATTTACAGACTATTTTAGAGGGTTTTCGGGCTTTACAGATTGAGGAATCAGCAAAAATAATCCAGCAAAAAATAGTCCAGCTGGGCAAGCATTTAAGAAGCTATGAAGAATATATGAAAAAACTGGGCAATAATCTGGCAACTACCGTCAATATGTATAATTCCGCATATAAAGAACTGGGTAAAATAGATAAAGACGTGGCTAAAATCACAGATGGGCAAACAAGCATTGAGCCAAAGCAAATTGACAAGCCGAAATTAGATGAATAATCTTGACTAAACTTGAAAAATAAATTATATTAAATCAATATGCTAGCAATAATTAGAACTGGCGGAAAGCAGTATAAAGTTGCGCCTAGCCAGAAAATAAAAATAGATAAAATAGAAGGCGAAGAAGGCAAAGAAATAACTTTGTCTGATGTTTTGCTTGTCTCTGATGATAAAAAAACAGAAATCGGAGCTCCTAAAGTCAAAGGCGCTAAAGTTTTAGCAACAATTTTAAAACAGGGAAAAGGGGATAAGATTATTATTTTCAAGTATAAATCTAAAAAGCGTTATAAAATAAAAAAAGGCTTTCGGCCTTTATATACGCAAATTGAAATTTTAAAGATACAAATATAAAATCGGCCGTCTAAAACGGCCGTTTTTTTATCTTCGGTTTCTTAATGCTGAAGAAAGAGTATTTTCATCCACATACTCTAAATCAGAGCCGGCAGACAAGCCCCGGCCCAAATGGGTGACAGAAATATTTAAAGGTTTTAAAGTTTTTTCTAAATATAAAGCCGTGGTATCGCCTTCGGTCGTAGGATTTAAAGCCAAAATAACTTCTTTTATGCCGTCTTTTTTTATTCTTATTACTAATTCTTTTATCTTTAGCTGCTGAGGCCCGATATTGTCCGCGGGGGATATCAGACCGCCTAAAATATGATAAGCGCCATTATACAGCTTAGTCCTTTCAATGGGCAGAATATCCAAAATATTTTCTACCACGCAGATAATACTCTGGTCTCTTTTTTTATCAAAGCAAATCGGGCAAAGCTGGCTGTCAGAGGCGGCAATATTAAAACACTGCGGACAGAGCCGAGTGTTTTTCTTTAAATCTTTAATTAATTCAGAGAATTTTTCCAGCTGGTTTTGATCCTGATTAATCAGATAAAAAACTAAACGAGTCGCTTGACGCGGCCCGATCTCCGGAAGCTCTGATAACTTATCTATTAAATCTTTAATTGGCTTAGGAAACATACTTATTCTTCAAATCTTTTTTCCAAATTTTTAAAGCTGACCTGCGACTCGTTAAAATATAATTCTACTTTGCCGATTGGTCCATTGCGATGCTTGGCAATAATAATATCAGCGATATTTTTTCTATCAGTCTGAGGCCTGTCTTTATCCTCGCGGTAAATAAAAAGCACCACATCGCTATCCTGTTCTATGCTGTTATGAACTAAAATATCATTAGCAACGAAATTATGAGCTCCGTCTACAGTCGCATCATAGACATCCTGAATGCCTATTTTTTTAATAGAAATAATCTTATCCCAAAAAATATCAGAATTGGCTAAGTCATATATTTTTTTATCTGGCAAAACATTATAAACTCTCATCATTCTTTGCCTGCTTAAACCGCTATTAAAAAGAGAAGAGCCGCAATAAGCCATATTAAGCTTAAGGGAAAAAAGACGCCAGGACATTTCAAACCTTTCTTTAATCGGCTGAATAATCGTATGCCAAACCTCCTTGGGAATAATATCAGTATTAGGATTAGGAATAATATCTTCCAATGCTTTAATAAAAGATTTGATAATTTTTTCTTTTTGACCAATAACGCCTATAATTTTTAAAAATTTAAGCTGATTTTCCGAGCCTTCAATGTGTATATGATGCATATCGCGATATTTCTTACTGGACTTAGCAACCCGATTCGAAGACTGAATCCCTAATCTTAATAAAAGATGCTGAACTTGTTCTGCTAAATCTGAACTTGAAGAAGCGTAGTATATGCTGGCAGCTGGTTTTCTGTCTTTTATCCGTTTCCAGCTTAAATTGCCGTCAGTTGACCAAAGATGCTTTAAAAAAAGAGCGGTTTTATTATTATCGCATTTAAAAACGTTATCAGGTATTTTCTTTTTATAAGAGCGAACCAAATCAATGCCTAATTTTCTAAACCAATTAGTAATCGGGTGATGCTTATCATGAGTCAAATGATAAGGACTCGGCAAATAAAGATGATACCAGTTCTTTTGCCTGACTAATCTTGCCTTAATCCCAAATAACTTATGAGCCGCTTTTTTAACAATTTTTATATTCTCTTTATCAGCGCTGGTGTAATGAAACGGCTGATGAGGCAGAATACAGCCGTCTCCTATAAGATGCGCCAATAACTTAAGCTCGTCTTTTGATAAAGGATTTGTTGGCTTTTTAATGCTAAGCCTTCTTGGCAAAGCAACGGTATCGCCAATCTTTAATTCATCCAAACTAGTCCAGCCGTTTAATTTAAAAAAAGGATGATTAGCGCTGGCTTTAATTTTACGTCCGCTTCTTGTTTTTAACTGGTAAATCATTTTTTTGCCCGAATAAAAAGCCTTTGTCATAAAATGAGGCTTTGCCTGATAATTGCCGTCAAGCGCATATATTTTTATCGCTTTCTGAATTTTTCTTTGAGCTAATGATTTAATGGTTAAGCGCTGGCCAGATTCAAAGTCAGTAATCAAAGTATCAGCGGCTAAACAGCCAGACTCACGCAAATCAGAAAGACGGGGTATGGATGGCGAACGAGACTCAACGGCTCTAGAAAGCTGAGAAAGAGCCAGCACTGGAATATCCAATTCTCTGGCCAAGGTTTTCAGGCCCCGGGAGATTTCTGTGACCTGCTGGACAGAACTGTCGTAATTATTTGACGGCTGAATCATCTGCAGATAATCAACGACAATAAGGCCAAGGCCATGTTCTGCTTGTAATCTTCTGGCCATAGTCCTCATCTGCATCAGAGTAGGCGAAGCCGCGTCGTCAATAAAAATCGGCGCTTCTGATAAAACATCCATTGCCTGTTGAATGCGCTCAAAATCATTGCCAGGACCTTCGCCTGACAGACGGCCTGTGCGCAAACGCCACAAGTCAACATCAGCTTCTGCGCAAAGAATCCGGTCAATCAGCTGTTCTTTAGCCATTTCAATGCTAAAAATGCCGACTGGAATCTTGTTTTTAATACCGATGTTTCGAGCAATATCCAAGGCCAAAGTAGTTTTTCCCAAAGAGGGCCGGGAAGCAATTATTATCAAATCTGATTTTTGCAGCCCTGCCAGATAATTGTCTAAAGCATGATAGCCGGTTGGCACGCCGCGCAAAGCGCCGTCGCCCCGATGCAGCCTGTCAATTCTTTCAAAAGCCTCTTCTAAAGTAGCTTTAATTGGCACAAATTCCTGGCTGCGCAAAGATTGCTTAGCTATGGAAAATACTTTTTGTTCTGCCTGATCAACAATGCTTTCCACGTCCTCTTTTTCCTGATAACCCAATTGGTTTATATAATAAGACGCGTCTATTAAATCGCGCAAAGTCTTTTTGCGCTGGACAATCTTAGCGTAATGAACCACATTAGCGGCAGTAGGCACTGTATTGACCAAAGCGGTCAAATAGCTGACGCCGCCGATTTCCGTGATTTGCTTGTTTTCCTCCAAACGATTAGCCAAGCTTAACAAATCAATCGGCTCTCCTTTTTCATAAAGTTCAACCATCGCCTGATAAATGCTGTTATGCGCGCTGCGGTAAAAATCACCGACATTTATAATATCAGCTATCCTAACAATCGCTTTTTTATCCAGCATCAAAGAACCCAGCACTGACTGTTCAGCTTCTATATTCTGGGGCGGCAGTTTGTCCTTGACACTTTCTGATATAGATGTAAAATTATTGAAAGCGGTTTTTTTAGCCATAGCAAGAAAATTATACAAATAAAACTTGCATCAAGCAAGTAAAATTTTGTGAATTAGCTGGGGATAAAGAAAATAATAGTTTTTTAAGACGACCGCTTTTTTATTTCTTTCTAATTTTCGGACCATGCTCTGTATCTTCTACAAGCCACCCTTTAACATCTATTTGCTGGCGCAGCTGATCAGCTTGGGTAAAGTCTTTTTGCTGACGGGCTTTTTCACGCTCTTGGGCTAATTTGGCAATTTCTGCTGGGATTTTTTCTTTTCTAACCTTATCTAAACTAAGACCAAATACCTGATCCCATTTTAATAAAGCAGCTTTTTTATCAGCATCAGAAATATTTTTATCTTTTATCATCTGCCAAACCAAAGCTAATGCTTTAGGCATATCCAGATCGTCGTTTATTAAATTTAAAAAATTATTATCATAATTTTTTATAACTAAACCGCTGCCGGGATATTCTGATATTATCTGGTATAAATTATCTAAAGCGTTTTGGGCTGACTGCAAACTAGTCCAGGAAAAATTTAAAATAGCGCGATAATGAGCTGTTAAGCATAAATAACGATAAGCCAGGGGATTAAATCCTTTTTCAATGATATCTTTTAGAGCTATGATATTGCCTTCGGACTTAGCCATTTTTTCCCTGTCTAAAGATAAAAACGCGGCGTGGATCCAATAATTGACAAATTTTTTGCCTGTGGCTGCTTCTGTTTGCGCTATTTCGTTGCTATGATGGGGGAAAATCAAATCTTCAGCGCCGGCATGGATATCAAAACTCTCGCCAAGATGCTTTATTGACATTGCCGAGCATTCAATATGCCAGCCAGGCCGGCCTTTGCCTAGCTCGCTGTCCCAATAAACATCGCTGTCTTTTTGAGTCCAGGCTTTCCATAAAACAAAATCATTGGCCTGATCTTTTTGATATTCATCTGAATTTAATCTGCCTGAAGCATCCTGTTTTAAATTCTGTTTTTCTAATCGGGCTAATTTGCCATAATCCTTGAATTTTGAAATATCAAAATAGACTGAACCGTCATCTACTTTATAAGCGAATTTTTTGGCTAAAAGTTTTTTTATTAAAATTATTATTTCTTCTATGTGTTCAGTGGCTTTGGGCATAACATCAGGCAATAAAATATTTAAGGCCTTAATATCAGATAAAAATACTTCTGAATAATACTTGGTAAATTCTTTTAAGGTTTTGCCTGCTAATTGACTGTCGCGGATAGTTTTGTCATCAACATCTGTGATATTCATCACATGCTTTACCTGATAATTATTATATATTAAAACTCTTTTTAAGATATCCTCAAAGATATAGGTTCTTAAATTGCCAATATGGGCAAAGTTATAGACAGTCGGGCCGCAAGTATAAAACCCCGCATAATCTTTACGCAGGGGTTTGAATTCTTCTTTTTTTCTGGTGAGAGTATTATATAAATATATCATATTTTCTGTTTCTACGAGATCCTTCGCTACGCTCAGGATGACAAATAAAAATTTAGAATGACACTAATTTTTAACTGGCCAAATATAATGCTTTAGTTTAGCCAAACCGCTTAAGGGATAAAGCCAGAAAGGATAATGGCTGCGCAAATGTATTTTAGCTTGCCTGGCCTTGATTAAAAAATCTTGGCTGTCTTTGAAATCTTCTATTTCTGTAAATGCCTGGCCTAATTCAAATCTGCTATGACAGTCAGAGCCGGCAATCTGGGGCTTGTTATGCTCTTGGGCAAATTTAATCGACCTTAAAGTGGCTCCGGGCCATAAAGTCCGCGAATTTCTTACTTCAATCAAATCCACCTGGTCAATTATCTGATGCAGTTTTTCTATTTTCATGCGGCAGCCGCGCAACAAATCAAAAGGATGGGGAATGGCAACCAGCCCGCCTTGATCTTTTATTCTTTTTATGGTTTCTTCCGCACACAAGCCCCTGGGAATCTCTTTTTGTAAAAAATAGCCGATGATATCGCCTGACTTGCTTTTTACTTCTTCAGCCAAAATCAATTTAAAAGGCGGATTTAAATTCTTAAGCTTAAAAGCGCCTCTCATGGTATTATGATCCGTAACAGCAACGCCTGATAATCCTTTGCTTTTAATATTATTAATTAAAGCTTTTAAAGAAAGCCAGGAATCAGAAGAATAATGAGTATGTATATGCAAATCAAGTTTCAAAGCCATTTTTTTCTCTTAAAATAAGCAAACATACTGACAGCCAGAATTAGCATAAGTAATAAAATTAATATCGGGGTGGATGGGTGTTTTTCAATAAAATTGTGCCCGCCGAATACATTCATTCCGAAAAAACCGGTAATCACAGTCAAAGGAAAAGTAATAAAAGAAACAATAGTCAGAACTTTCATAATATCGCTTAATTTGTAAGAAAGCAAAGAATTATTAGTCTGTTCAATGGCTTCTATAGAATCTTTTAAGTTCTCCAGCACATTCCAAACCCGGATATTAGAACCGATCACTTCTTGCGACACTGGCTTGAGCTGATTGCCAAAAAGCCTGATTAATTTTTTTTCCATGATTTCCAAAACTGATCTTTGCGGCTTGACTGCCCGGCGAAAATCAATCAAATCCCTTTTAATTCTAGCGATTTCTGTAAGCATTTCTTTTTCCTTGCCAGAAAAGACATTTTTTTCTATTTTTTCCATATCTTCAGCCATTTTATCAAGCATGGGCAGACAGCTGTCAATCATAAAATCAAGCAAGCTCAATGCCAGATAGCCGTTTGATTTGAAGAATTGCTTTTTGTGATAATCCTGAACATCGCAATCTTCAAAAAATTCCTGCAAAGATGATATTTCCTCCTTATGGCTGGTAATCAAGGTATGGTCAGACAAAATTATATCTAATTCTGCCAGACAGACTTCTCCGTTGTTTTTTTTGTCGTAAACCGGAAAATGCAGAACTAAAAAAAGCTGCTCGGGAAACTCGTCAATTTTCGGCCGGTGCAAAAAAGGCAAAAAATCAGTGGTAATAAAAGGATGCAGCCGATACTGGTCAATCAAAAAATCAAGGTCGGTCTGCTGAGGATCTTGGATATCAATCCAAGCAATATTATTGTGGATAATCTTTTTCATATTTTCTATTTTACCATAAATAAAAATATTTTGACAATCTTTTATTTGACAATAATTTAAAAAAACACTAAACTTATAGTAAATAACAAGCTATGTTAAAAAAGGCTCAACTTGAATACAGCGAAGAAGAATCTTTTGAGGATTTATCTGACGCTTCAAAACTTGCCTCAAAAATAAAAAAGCTGAAAGACAGCTTAAAAGACTGCCAAAAACAAAAAGAACAGTATTTGACAGGTTGGCAAAGGTCCCAGGCTGATTTTATAAATTACAGGCGCAGACAAGAAGAAAACTTAAAAAATTATTGTGGCCAGGCGCAAGCCGAAATCATCAGATCCTTTTTGCCGTTTTTGGACAGTATGGAACACGCGCTTAAACATAATGAAATCCAGCCTCTTTTTCAGCAATTAATCATTATTTTGCAGTCATACGGCCTAAAAGAAATTAAAGCCTTGGGAGAAAAATTCAATCCTTTAATGCATGAAGCTATAGAGCAGGTAAAAGTAAATAATTCTTCAGGGATTATTGTTGAAGTAGCGCAGAAAGGATATATGATTGAAGACAAAGTCTTAAGGCCCGCTAAAGTTAAAGTGTCTAAGTAATTTTTTTTACAGTAACGCGTAACTGACAACTCAATGCTTTTTGTGTTACAAGTTACACGTTACAAGTTATACGACTATGCCAATAATAAAATGGCAGCCGTTTAGGACGCCGCGTCTTCCTTCAAATGATTTAGACCGGTTTTTAGAGGAAGAAGAAGAATGGGTGCCTTTTGTGCCGACTTATAAAATAGAAGAGCCGGCTATGGATATTTATCAAGACAAAGAAAATCTTTTTGTGGAAATGCCTTTGGCCGGCATAAAGCCGGAAAATGTGGAAATTTCTATTAAAGACAATGTTTTAACAGTTGAGGGCAAAACAGAAGAAAAAAAAGAAGAAAAAGAAAAAGATTATTTGCGAAAAGAAATCAGAAGGGGCGCTTTCCGCAGAATGGTAAAATTGCCTGTGGCAGTCAAAGAAGATAAAGCCAAAGCAGAAAGTGAAATGGGCGTGCTGAAAATTTCTATTCCTAAAGCGGCAAAATCTTCACCGCTGTTAAAAAAGATTCCTATTAAAATAAAGTAAGGAGAATAAAATATGAGTAAAATAATCGGTATTGATTTAGGCACTTCAAATTCAGCGGCCGCTGTGGTAGAAGGCGGCAAGCCTTCAATAATTCCTTCAGCTGAAGGAACAGTAGTAGGCGGCGGCAAAGCTTTTCCATCTTACGTGGCCTTTGACAAAGACGGCAATCTTTTGGTTGGCGAACCAGCCCGCAGACAAGCAGTGATAAATCCCCAAAACACAGTTTGCGCTTTTAAGCGCAAAATGGGCGCCAAAGATAAAATAACTTTAGCTGGCAAAGAATATACGCCCCAGCAAATTTCTGCTTTTTTACTTCAAAAAATTAAAAAAGACGCTGAAGCTTATCTGGGCCAGCCGATTCAAAAAGCAGTTATTACTGTGCCTGCTTATTTCAATGATGCTCAGCGGCAAGCCACTAAAGACGCCGGCTCTATTGCCGGATTGGAAGTAGTGCGCATTGTCAATGAGCCGACAGCCGCTTCTTTGGCTTATGGCGTGGATAAAGCCGGCCATGAGGAAAAAATATTGGTCTTTGATTTTGGCGGCGGCACTTTAGACGTAACAATTATGGATTTTGGCGAGGGGGTTTTTGAAGTTAAGTCAACATCTGGCGATACTAACTTGGGCGGCACAGATATGGACGAAGTTTTGGTTGATTATCTGGCATCAGACTTTAAATTAAAAGAAGAGATTGATTTAAAAAAGGACGCTACGGCTTTTCAGCGCTTAAAAGAAGCGGCGGAAAAAGCAAAAATTGAACTTTCCTCAACTTTTGAAACTGATATTAATTTGCCTTTTATTTCAGCTGATAGCTCCGGCCCCAAGCATTTGGTAACAAAAATAACCAGAGCCAAGCTGGAAGAATTAGTCAGGCCGATTGTTGATAAATGCAGAGGACCTCTGGAACAAGCTTTGCGAGATTCAAAGTTATCTCCTAATGATATTTCAAAAATTATATTAGTGGGCGGACCTACCAGAATGCCGATATTGCAAAAATTTGTAGAAGATTATGTCAACAAAAAAATTGAAAGGGGAGTCGACCCGATGGAATGCGTGGCATTAGGCGCCGCTATTCAAGCGGCAGTGCTGACTGGCGATTTAAAAGACGTGCTTTTGCTGGATGTCACTCCTTTAACATTGGGCATTGAAACCTTAGGCCAGGTAATGACTCCGCTGATTGAAAGAAATACCACTATCCCGACTTCTAAAAGCAATATTTTTTCCACTGCTTCGGATAATCAGCCGTCTGTGGAAATACATGTTTTACAAGGCGAACGGCCCATGGCCCCTGACAACCGCACCTTAGGCAGATTTATTTTGGACAGCATATTGCCAGCCCCCAGAGGCGTGCCGCAAATAGAAGTGGCTTTTGACATTGACGCCAACGGCATCTTGACTGTCAAGGCCAAAGACAAAGCTACCAGCAAAGAACAGCATATTACGATTACAGATTCTTCGGCTTTATCCAAAGAAGATATTGAGAAAATGAAACAGCAGGCAGAAGCCCATGCTCAAGAAGACCGCAAGCGAAAAGAACTGATTGAAATACGCAATCAGGCTGACACCTTGATATATTCCACGGAAAAAGCCTTAAAAGAAGCTGGAGATAAAATTAAAGTTGAAGATAAAAAAGAAACTGAAGACAAGCTTCAAACGCTTAAAAGCGCCAAAGATTCAAATAATATTGACGAGCTTAAAAAAGCCTATGATGATTTATCGCAAGTAATCCAGAAAATCGGCGCTCAATTATACCAGAAAGTAGAGCAGGAAAAAGCTGAACAATCCGAGCCGGAAATTAAAAAACCGGACCAGACCGTGAAAGGACAATATGAAGAAGTAAAAAAATAAGATATAATAGCAGGATATGGACATTAATCAAGTCACAGAGAACATCAAGCAAAAAATTTCCTTAAAAGAAAAAAACCGGATCACTCAAGCCTTGATTATGACCGCGGCTTCTTTAATTGTTGATGTTAACTGGACTTGGGTAGAAAACTTTTTTAAAGGAGAAAAAAACTGGATCTGGCCGATAGTTGGTTTTACTATATTTTTGATCTGCTTATGCTTAACATGGCTTTTGACTGAAAGGTCAAAAATTGTGCTGATTATCAGCTTCTTGGTCATTCTGCTTTCTTATTTATTTATTTTTAATTTTACTGTTAAATATCTTATTGTTTCAATAATTGCTTTCGCGCTTTTTTTGATTGCTACTTTTCAAGCAATAAAAGAAAAAGACGACAATATTCATATTAGCTGTTTTAAAATATTTAAGGCTGGATTGCCGCTTGTCATCACCGGTTTTGCCTTAACTTTGGCAGTTGCTTTCTATGCTTCTGATTATGCTCGACCTGAAACCGACATTGAAATTCCACGTCCAATATATAATGCTATTATCAAACCACTAATTACGCAAATCAGCTCTCAACAAACTGATATAAATAACGCCACTCTTAAAGTTGATCCAAAGATTCTTGAACAATTTGATATCAAACTAAAAGGCGGTGAAAGCACAGAAGATATTATCTACTTGCTGGTAAATAAACAAATTTCTAAATTTCTCTTGCAATTTCAGCAATATCTGCCCTTGATTTTAACGATTGGATTTTTTAGCTTAGTTAAATCAATTGGCTTTATCTTAATGTATATTGTAATTTTCTTCAGCTGGCTGATTTTTAGAATCTTGGTCAGTTTTGGAGCAATAAAAATAAATGTCCAGCCCGTTGTTCAGGAAATAATTGAAATCTGATAATTCTAAAAAACACCTGACAATCTATTGACAAGTTTGTAAAGTGATGATACAACATAAGATGCCTATATTATAGGCATTTTTTTATGACTATTAACGAAATTATTAAAATTATTTTTCGCAGAAAATGGCTGATCTTCTGGCTGCTTCTTTTTGGGGCTGTTTTTGCGTTTGATTTATCAGTTATCCAGACTCCTCAATTTAAAGCCAGCTCCAAAATTTTAATCATTCAAAAACAAACTCAAGGTCAGGATATTTATACAATATCCAAATCCGCCCAATACATCTGCCGGGTTTTAAAAGAAGCTGTTTATTCAGATAGTTTTTTTGATCAAATTTTAAAAACAAGTGATAAAATATCTAAAGAAGATTTTCCCTTAAAAGACAAAACTGATATCAAGATTCTTCAAGATTTAGGCGTTATGAAAATTGATATTTATAGTCCGACAGCGGAAAAAGCAGAGGAGATAAACAAGGCTGTTACCAATGCCTTGGTAATAAATCATGCTGATTATCACGGCGCTGACAATAATGTGGAGCTGAAAATTTTAGACAGGCCTGCTGTCAGCCAAAAGCCGAATAAGCCGATTTTATGGTTAAATACTTTAATTGGCGCTTTGATCGGCCTTGTTTTCGGATTGATGCTTGCTTTTTATAAGCCAAAGCCAAATCAACAGAAAGTAGAAGCTTCCTCTTATAACAGAAGCGAATATTCTGTGCCTAGAGGAGGTTTTTAATCTAGCAGTTTTTTGACAACTAAATATGGAAGGGAGGTGAAATTTGCAGTTGAATTTTAAAGGTGATTTGAAGCTGATGATATGAAGCTGAAATGACCCAAAAACCCAAACAGGAGGATTTGCCATGAAAAGAATGATTTTAGGAGTAGTGATGACGGTTATGCTTAATGCTTTTGCTTTTGCCCAGCAGAGGACTTTTCCTTTGCCCAGTCTGGTTGAGATTGAATATAAGGGAACAACTTATAATGCTGTTTCTCATATCGTTAGAAAGGACGAAACCTGGGCCTCGATTAGTTTGATGTATCATGTGCCTTTTAAACTGCTGATGGATTTCAACGCCAGAAGCAAAGAGGCTGGTCGCCAGCTTAAAGCCGGCGATGAAGTATTAGTGCCCATGGCGCTTTCCAAAGAAAGCGAGTCTGAATTATCTAAAATACTATTAGAAAAACAGAATCTAACTCAAAACCAATTAGCTGAAATTTTAGCCGCAGTAAAAAACCAACCCAGAACATCAGTTGAACAAAAATCCTTAACCAAGAACAAAAAGATAGAGAAAGCTAAAAATTTTGGAAGGGCAGAAGTTATATTGGTGGCAACGATTTTCTTGTTTTTTTTATTGCTGGTAATTATTTTACCTAAAATTTCAGCTAAAAGAAACAAGGTAAAAATAATAGATAAAAATAGCCTGATAAAATGCCCATTTGGCTGTAAAAATGCCCAAGGCCAAACAGAACAGATTATGCAGAAAAATCTGGCCCGGCATTTAAAAAGATGTCCCAAAAGAATGGAGCATTCAGAAGAAATCAAACTAACGCCAGATCAGCTGGAGCTTTTAAAGAAAAGCAGAGAACATAACAGAAAATAGGTCAACACAGTATAACCGACAGATATTTTTAAGCTTATTAACATGGAAGCTGCGAGGAAGTATCCTAAGAAGCTGCAAGGAAGCTGAGCTTATAGCAAAGCTGAATTCATGCTGACAGGATAACTGAATCCATGCTGAAATTTAATTAGCAAAAAAATATCAACTGTAAAAAATCCCAAACCGAAAGGAGGTGAGAAGAATGAAAAGATTGAAAGGCTGGATAATGATTTTTATTTGTTTGTTTTTCACGGGTTGCGCTAGTTCAGGCGGACTTAGAGCGACTTTAAACGAGAGAATCGCAAAACCTTACAAAGAAAATTGGCACGAGAAAAAGTATGATCTGGCAAGAGTGAATTTTGGACCGGCGATTATGACAGGACAGCCTGAAACTATTTTGATAGATAAAGCTGTAACTATTGCCAGCATTGTTGGAGCTCCAGTAGCTCGGCCTCTGGAAAAAAAGGTTATAAATCCGGTTAGAGAAAAAATACTTCAACCTTATGTTGAAAGACCGATTAAAATAGCGCTTAATAAAGTTGTTATCCAGCCTCTGATAGTAAAGCCAGCTAAGTTCATAGGCCGCAGATTTAGACTCATAAAAAACAAGCCTGAACCTATTTGGATCAGCAATAAAATGGCTTTCAGTCTATTAGCAGATAAACAACTATTAGCTGATGAGATTCCAACTTTGAAACCAAGCAATTCAGATAGCAACAGCAGCACTAAAGACTATTTTAAAGATAAAGACATATCAAAATATCGGCCTTACACCAAAGCAGATATGGGTTCAGATCCTTATACAGGAACAGCCCAATGGGCGATTAATAACTTTAATCTGCCCAAAGAGCTTAAAGCCCAGATCTTAAAAAATATTAGAAATAATATTTTTTCCTGGCATGAGTTGGAAAACGGCCAGCTAATAGAAGAAATGACTCATGGCAAAAATCAGATTACCAGAAAACGAATGTGTCAGTGGCCAAACGACCAGCTCTATGCTGCTAAAGACTATGGAGCAGATGATTATCATGTAGTCCGTATTCTTGAATGCCGTAACTGGGCTTGGTGGCAAGAATCAAAAAAAATTATATTGCCAGAAGAAATCGTTGCACCTTTAAAACCAACAGCTATTTCTGAGGCTTACAAACCAATCAGCTTTCAGCCAGCCAAAAGAAAAAGCAAATTCTTTTTAGAATTAAGCCATTGGGAATTTTCCTCTGGCGCGTTCAAAGAAAGATTTACAGATCATACTAACGTCTATGGACGCTGGCATGTGTTGACCTGGTATCCATTAGTTTATCAGGACAGCCGCGGCTGGAAGCATCAGTTTGGACTGGCAGCAGAGAACCTCTGGTGGAAAGGCCAAACTGGCACTAAATTTTCGTTTGAAGGCGGCAAGGATCTAATGTTAGGTCCTAGCTATAAATTAAACACCCAGAATACGGAAACTTATGCTCGTTTGACTTTCGGCGAAAGAGAAGATGAAGGATTTATCCACAACTCAAGAATCGTGGAAGAATCCTTTAGGCTCAATGATAAAGAATTCAAAATCAAAAGAAAGATAAGGGAGAAATATTGGATGAAGCAAAATACTGATATTTTATCTCTTTACCTTTCGCATGAGCGATCGAGTAAAAGAAAATGGTTTAGAAAGATAAGAATCTATACGTTGTTAGACTTCGATGTCGACGGCGCTAAAAAAGCCCATTATAGAGGCTATGACGAGGGCAAGCATAAATTCATCACTAAGAAAGTTGAAAGCTTTGCCGATGACAAGACTATGTATTCAGCAGGCTTTTGGCTTGAAATTTATAACTTCAGAGATGGATTGATAAGACCACAACTTGGCTTTGAAGTAAAATACTATAGCGAAGGGTTTAAAACAGGGAAACGTCCCGCTTTTGGCATTAGCTTCTTGGATGATTCATTTCTCATCGGAGTTAATTATACCTTCTGGAACAAGCACTTTGCCAAAAGTCGTGGTTTAGAAGTCTGGGTAGACTTCTATAAGCTCTATGAATACGCCAAAGAAAGGAGGTGGAGAAGACCTGCTAAAAACTTTGAAGAGATTAGAGTAAGAAGTTATTAACCTTAAAGGAGGTGATTGGAATGAAAAGAAAAATTGCAGTTATGATTGTCTTGGCTATCGCATTGACCAGCCCTATAATGGCTAGCCCGCAAATCTTTACTGGCGAGCAGACTGACGTTTATCAAGCGCGAAGTAAAGGCTTTTCAGAAGATATAGTTCCAACAGTTACCGCTGAAAACATCAGTTTAAAAATCAAAATCTGGTGCGCTGATAACGGACAAGGCAAAAAGCTTAATACTGAAGAGGTAAAAGGCAAACCGATTGCGCTGCATACAAAATATCTGAATAACAAGCATGGCGACCGTGATGATATTATCGCAAAAGCGATTGTGGACGCAGACGGACAAGCAACATTTAATTTTGCCAATCCTTCAGTAAAGATTGCTGACAATAAGCCTTTCAGAGAAAGATTTTGGCTAAGCATTGTCATGCCTGATGGAACATCTTATTGGGGATGCATTCCAGAAAATTCCGCTTTTATTTTTAGAGACAGCAAAGGAAATCCCGGCATTGAGATGATCTTTGCTCCTGCAGAAGTCTATGCAGTTGCTCCTGACTGGGCTAAAGACAATCCTGAAAAATATGGAATTGCGCCTGATGCTCTGTATGGCAAAGGATACGAAAAGAAACCCACTCAAACTTATAAAAAATAAAAAAAGGAGATAAAAAAAACAAAAGTCCCTTGAAAAAATTCAAGGGACTTTTTATTTTCTGTTAATTCTTAACCATCCGCCTAAAAGTATCCACAAATTCCACTGCAGGGCTGTGGCGCGCAGAATGTTGTCAAAAAAACTGACGCTGTATAAAGACAAAACTATTATTAAAATTCCCAGAGCCAAGCTTTTATCTCGGGCTTGAGCTTTGATAAAAATTTTCCATAAATATATTAAAAGGCCTAAAATTATTAGAGCATAAGACAAAAGTCCGGCTATGCCGTTTTCTACCAGAATTTTTAAATAATCATTATGCGCTTCCAAACTGCCGAAATCATAGCCGCGATAAAACTCTACGATGCTTTGAAAAGAATCCAAGCCTTGGCCGAACAGAGGATGCCACAAAGCCACAGGCAGCATATCTTTCCACAGCCGAAAGCGCCAGACAACTGAGCCATAAGGGTCTAAGGAAATAAGCTCATAAAATCTTTGCTGAAAAGCAGGCAAAAATAAATAAGCAGCGATAAAAACAATAACGCCGATAAGCAGTAATTTTCGGTATTTAAAAATGCCCAAGAAAAATAAAAATAAAAATAAGGCGAATAAAGCGCTGCGGCAATAGCTAAAAAGCAAAAGTATAATTACTGCCAAGGCAGCCAGCCATAGATATTGCTTAAATTCTGGATTCACCAAATCTTTGGTTAAGATTAAAATTAAAAGCAGAGATAAAATATAAAAAGTATAAAAAGCAAAAGGATTAGGATGAGCAAATGTGCCGAATATTCTTAAAAAACCGTTAAAATCATCAGGCAAGCCAAGGCCTAAAAATAATTGAGCTAAAGCGAATAAAGCAGGCAGAATATAGCTGGCTAAAATTACTTTTATTAATAAATAAAAATCCTCTTTACTGTCTATTAATTTAAAAGATAAAAAATAAAGCAGAAAGATAGTGGCTAATCTAATAAACTCTTGAAAACCCACTGCTTTATCAAAAGTATAAAAAATGCTAATAAAAGTTAATCCTAAAAAAAATATTATTATTTTAAAAAGGGGAGTTTTAAATGCTGATTTTATGTTTTTTGCCAGCCAAATAAAACCAATTATAAAAACCAGGCTGCCGATAATAATATTAATATTCAGATAAGGCAGATTATTATGAAGCTGAAACTGAAATTGAGATAAAATATCCAAACAAGGCCTTAAAAAGGCTAAAGATAATAAAAAATAAAGTAAAATTTTGCTCTTGACTTGTTTCATAATCTCTGTTAAAGTATGGTTAATGAGTAAATTTAATCAGCCAATAAAAGACATTGTTTTAGCAATTACTTATCAGTGCAATTCGCGTTGTCGATTTTGTAATATCTGGCAAAAAAACCAAACCCATGCTTTGCAACCTGAATTTTACTATAAATTACCATATAATATAAATAATGTCAATATATCGGGAGGCGAGCCATTTTTAAGGGAAGATTTAAATAAAATAGTTGAAATCATCAGCAAACGCTGTCCTAAGGCAAAAATAGTAATATCTACTAATGGCTTTTGCCCGGAGCGGATTTTGCTGGAAATGCCTAAACTTTTAAAGATAAAACCGGACATAGGCGCGGCAGTGTCTTTAGACGGATTAAAAATTGTGCATGAAAAATTAAGAGGCCATAAGAACGGCTTTGACAAAGTATTTGAAACCATACAGATTTTGCGAAATATCGGCGTTAAAAATATAAAAATTGCCTTTACTTTAAGCGATGATAATTGGTACGCTTTGCCGAAAGTTTATCAATTGGCAAAAAGCCTGAGTCTGGAATTCAGCTTGGCTGTGCGCCATAATTCAGAACATTTTTTTCAAAATCAGGATACGCGGATAAAAGAGCCCGACAAGGTCATAAAAGCTTTAAATTGGCTTGTTAAACAGGAATTAAAAGGATTTTGGCCTAATAAAAGCTGGGTGCGCGCTTATTTTGCCTATGGCGCTTTATATTTTGTAAAAACAGGCAATCGTATTTTGCCGGACTATACAGGACTTAATTCTTTGTTTATCGACCCTTTTGGCCATATCTTTCCATCTGATGTCTGGAATTTATCTTTAGGCCAGATTCAAGAAATTCATAACTGGGATAAGTTTCTGGCATATGCCCAAGCCAAAGTAATTATTGAACCGCAAGCGCCAGCCAGCTGGATGATTTGCACTGCCAGACAAGCCATGAAAAAACATTGGCTGAAAGTCAGCTGGTGGATAATAAAAAATAAATTATCTTTATGAAAATACTGCAGATAAATAAATTCTTTTATTTAAAAGGCGGAGCTGAAAAATACTTTTTTGACTTATCAGAGCTTTTAGAAAAAAAAGGCCATCATGTTTTAGTTTTTAGCACTAAACATCCCAAAAATTACAAATGGCCAAATCAAGAAGATTTTGTCAGCTATCTTGATTACTCAAAAAAAGAAGGAGCGCTTAAGGATCTCAAAAAAATATTTAGAATTTTTTCCAATAGAGAAGCAAAAAAGAAACTGGCAAAATTAATAGAAAAAGAAAAGCCGGATATTGCCCATTTGCATAATATTTTCCATCATCTTTCGTCCAGTATTGTTTCAGTTTTAAAAAAAGCTAATATTCCGATAGTATTAACTCTGCATGATTATAAATTATTTTGCCCTAATTATAAATTTTATTCTCAAAATAAAGTCTGCTATGATTGCATAAAAAAGAAAAATTTTAAATCTTGTGTTGCTAAAAAATGCGTTAAAAACTCAAGGCTGAAAAGCTATATTTGCGCTTTGGAAGCAAAATGGCATAAATATTTAAAACTGACAGATATGATAGATGCTTTTATCGCGCCCAGCCAGTTTATCAGAAACAAGGCCATTGAAGCGGGCATTGCCAAAGAAAAAGTTTTTTATTTGCCGAATTTTATAGAAACTCCAAAAAACATAATAGAACAAAATTCAGCCCAGCCTGCAAAAAATAACCGCTATATTTTATTTTTCGGCAGAATTTCAGAAGAAAAAGGCGTTGATGTTTTGATAAAAGCTTTTTGCAGAATTGCCAAAAAGTACCCTGATTGGAAATTAAAAATAGCCGGCTCCGGCCCGAAAATAAAAAACTTGAAAGAACTGGCTTTGCTGGAAAAAAAACAAATTATTTTTTTAGGCCGGCAAAAAAAAGATAAAATGCAGGATTTAATAGCCGACGCTTATCTGACAGTTATGCCAAGCCTTTGGCCTGAAAATTTTCCTTATAGTATTTTAGAAAGCTTTATGCGTCAAAAACCAGTCATTGCCTCAAATATAGGCGGTTTGCCAGAACTGATTGAAAACCAAATCACCGGACTTTTAGCAAAGCCGCATAATGCCAATGACTTGGCCAAAAAGATTGAATGGGCGATAGAACATCCAAAAAAAATCAGGCAAATTGGCAAAACAGGCCAGCTTAAAATTATCGTTTTGTGCAACCCGGAAAAACATTACAGGGAATTAATAAATATTTATGAAAAAATCAAAAATAAATAGCATCTTATTTATTATAATTATTTTATTAATGATAGGAGGCGGTTTTATGTTTTTTAAAAAAGGCTGGACAGATAAAAATATTATCGCTAATATCGCCAATCAATCTGTGTCTTTAGGCCAGCTAATCTGGCAAGGAGCCGGCTTTGACAAAGAAAAAACCTATCTGCTGCTTTTTCAAAATAACTTGGAAATAAGGCCAAGCGGCGGCTATATTGGAAATTTTGGAATATTAAAAGTAAAAAACGGCCAGAAAACATTTTTTGAATCATACGATACTACGGTTTTTGACTGGAACAATAAAAATCAGACTGAACCGCCTCTGCCTATTAAAAAATATCTAAAAGTTTCAAATTGGCAGATGCGCGATTCTAACTGGTCAGCTGATTTTCCGACTTCTGCCAAACAAGCTGAATATTTTTATCATCTGCAGGGAGGAATCGAGCAGTTTGACGGCATTATCGCAATCAATGCAGATTTTCTGCCAGCTTTGCTAAAATGGACCGGTCCGATTTATCTTAAAAAATACAACAAAACTTTTGACAGTAAAAATGTTCTTTATGGGCTGGAATACGAAGTGGAAAAAGGCTATGTTGAAAAAAACATAGATATCAGCCAGCGAAAAGCAGCTTTTAAAGAATTGCTTGGCCTGGCATTAGATAAAATTTCTAAAAATAATATTTGGCAATTAAACAGCTTAAAAGATTTAGTATTAAGCCAGCTTGATCAAAAAAACATAATTTTAAATTTTGATGACGAAAATTTGCAAAATCAGATATCTAAATTAAAATGGGACGGCCAGATCAGCAAAGATTATCCTGATGATTACTTGATGCTAATAGAGGCGAATTTGGGCGGCAGAAAAAGCAATTATTTTATGGAGCGCAGCATTGAATATTTTGTTGATTTGGACAAAGAAAAACCCCAGGCTAAACTATTAATAACCTTTAAGCACAATGGCAAGCAAAATGACTGGTTTAATTATAATTACTTATGCTATTTGCAGGTATATGCGCCTGACAGCAGCTGGTTAGAGCAAGCCAGTATCGCTGGAATGAGCGTTAAGGATCAGACCGTGTTTTCTTTTGATTTTGGCAAAAAAGTATTCGGCCAATGGATAGAAACAGCTACGGCTAAAGAACAGACAATTGAATTTGTTTATGATTTGCCGGAAAAATTCAAGAATTTGTCTGAATACAAAATTTTAATCCAAAAGCAATCAGGCATTGACCAAATATTGATTAAGATACATATTATAAAAGATAGTCGCGATTATTTTAAAGAAACAATTATAACAAAAGATTGGCAGGGGGCGATTAAATTCCAATGAAAATAGCCATGATCGGACAAAAAGGAATACCGGCTACCTTTGGAGGGGTGGAGCGGCATGTGGAAGAGATATCTGTAAGACTAGCTAAAAATAAAGGGTATCAGGTTTTTGTCTATGCCCGATATTATTACACTGCTAAAAAAAATCGCCAATACAAAAAAGTGCAGATTATTCACCAGCGCTCAATTAAAACTAAACACTTAGATACCATTTCTAATACCTTGTTTTCTACTTTGCATGCGATTATAAAACTAAAACCAGATGTAATTCATTATCACGGCATTGGCCCGGCTTTATGCCTTTGGATTCCAAAAATTTTAAGCCCTAGGACAAAAGTCATATTTACTTTTCATTGCCGCGATTATTTTCATCAAAAATGGGGCAGAATAGCCCAGTGGTCTTTGAAATTAGGGGAAATAATCGGCTGTCATTTCGCTGACCAGATTTTAGTTGTTTCTGACGAGCTTAAAAAATATGTGCGGGAAAAATATCATATAAATTCTACTTTGGTGCCGCATGGCGCAAATACAGAAAAATATTTAGCGCCGAAAATTATAAAAAAATGGGGGCTTAAAAAAGACAATTATGTTTTAGTAGTCAGCCGGCTGATTCCCCACAAAGGCGTCCACTATGTCTTAAAAGCTTTTCAAAACTTGGCTACTGATAAAAAACTGGTCATTGCCGGCGCTGGATTTTATACTGATAATTATGAAAAAAAATTGAAAGCTATCGCAGGCCAAGACTCGCAATATTTATTTTTAGGCAATCAAAAAGCTCCTGCTTTAAAAGAGCTATATAGCAATGCTTTTCTTTTGATTCACGCTTCAGAGCAGGAAGGCCTGCCTTTGGTCGTGCTGGAAGCTGCCAGCTTCGGCAAAGCTATGCTTTTATCGGACATTGTTGAACACAAATCTATGTTTAATCAGCTGCCTTTCTTTTTTGAAAGCAAAAATATTGCTGACTTAAGATACCAGCTAAAAGCTATTTTAAAAAAATCTTATTTAGTCAAACAAAAAGGACAGAAAATCAAACAATATAGTCTTAAACATTACAGCTGGGACAAAACCGTTAAAAACATCATTGCCTGTTATTGGCAGTTTTAGGTATAATGTATAAATATGGCAAAGAAAGATTATTATGAAATTTTAGGCGTCAAGAAAAACGCTTCTGAACAGGAAATAAAAAAAGCTTACCGGCACCTGGCCATGCAATTTCATCCAGACCGGGCCAGTCATGACAAAAAAAAGGAGTACGGAGAAAAATTCAAAGAAATATCAGAAGCTTATCGCATTTTATCTGACAAAAATAAACGCGCTCAATATGACCAATACGGCCACGCTTTTGAAGGCGCGCCTTTTGGCAATGAAGGATTCTCCCAAAGAGACTTTGGATCTTTTTATGATGTTTTTGGCGGACAAGATATCTTTGAAGACTTGGGATTTGATCGTATTTTTGAGCAGATGTTCGGCTTTAAAAGAACCAGAAGCAGAACCAAAGCAGCCCAGCAAGAAGGACAAGATATTTATTTAGATTTGGAAATGACTTTAGAAGAAGCTTTTTCCGGCGTAGAAAAAGAGATCGATTTGAATCTAATGACAACTTGTTCTCAATGCAATGGAAAAGGCGGCTCTAATTTTAAAAAATGCGATAATTGCAATGGCGCTGGCTTTCAGCAAGTAAGATCCCAGAGTATTTTCGGCTATTTAATAAGACAAAAAGAATGTTCTAAATGCCAAGGCCAAGGACAAATACCCGATAAAATTTGTTCTATTTGCCATGGCAAAGGCCGGATTAAAGAAATAAAAACCATTAAAGTAAAAATACCTGCTGGCATAGATAATAACCAGTCTTTAAAACTGACTGAACAAGGCGAAGCTGGATTGTATGGCGGACCTGCCGGCGACGTTCTTATTACTGTCCATATTAAGCCTCATAAAGACTTTGAACGCCGCAATGAACACCTTGTTTATCAGCTAACGATAAACTTTACTCAAGCCGCTTTAGGTGATAAGATAGAAATACCTTCTATTGACAGCCAAATAAGCCTTAAAATACCAGCAGGCACCCAGCCCGATGACTTGATAAAATTAAAAGGCAAAGGCATGCCTGATTTATACGGGCATAACAGGGGAGATATGATAATTCAAATCAGGGTCAAAGTTCCCAAGCATTTAAATAGCGCGCAAAAAAAGATAATAGAAGAATTAAAACAAACAGAAAAACAAAATGCCTTTTCAAAATTTTTTAGCTAGCATCCATATCGGCGCTGTTTCAGGATGGGATATTTGTATTATTATTGTTTTTTTAATAGCTATTTTTATTTATGGTTTTGTCTTAGGCCGCAACCGCGTTGTCTTAATTCTGCTTTGCAGCTATTTTTCCCTTGTTATTTTAGATTTTATGCCCTGGACCCGCTTGGAAAAAATCAAATGGCTGGGCATTGGCCAAGCGCCAAATCCGTCTTTGATGATAATAATTTTTTTAGCTTTGATTTTATTTTTCTATATGTTTTTGCCCCGTTCTATTTTAAGCTCGGTGGGCAGAATCAGAAAAAAAGGCGAAGCCACTTGGCTGCAATTGCTTATCTTGGCCGCTTTGCAAGTCGGAATGTTTGCTTCAGTAATTCTGTCTTTGCTGCCCAAAGACGCGGGAAATAAATATCCTTTAATAGAAAAAATATTCTTAGGCCCGGGCGCCCAATTTATCTGGGTCGCTCTGCCGATAATTGTTGTTTCTTTGATAAAACGCCCCAGAAAATCAGAAGATTAAAACTCGCGCCGTTAGCTCAGCCAGGTAGAGCAGTGGCCTTTTAAGCCATTGGTCGGGGGTTCGATCCCCTCACGGCGCACACAAATCTTTCTTCACTAATAAATATGCCAGTAAAATCAAAAATCGCAGTGCTAATGGGCGGCAAATCATCAGAGCACGAAGTGTCTTTAAAGACCGGCCAAAATGTAATCGCGAATTTAGACACTGATAAATATCTAATTCTGCCCATTATTGCCACTAAAGAAAATAAATGGACTGTTCAAGGCAAAATTTTATCGCCTGATCAAGCTCTGTTAGGCGTAAACGCAATATTCAACGCCATGCACGGCCAATATGGCGAAGACGGCACAGTCCAAGGAATTTTGGAATGGTTGGCAGTGCCTTATACCGGCTCTGGAGTGCTGGCCAGCGCTTTGGCTATGAACAAATCCAAATCCCGTTCTTTATTCAGATTAAACGGCTTGCTAACGCCCTCTAATACTATTTTAAATAAAAAAACCTGGTATGAGCAGCCAGATATAATAAAAGAAATTGCTTATAATTCCAATATTCCAGCAGTAGTCAAACCAACGTCATTAGGTTCCAGCTTAGGCGTTTCCATTGTCAGGCAAAAAGAAGATTTTTTGCCGGCAATTCAGAAAGCTTTTGATCTGGCTGAAGAAATCCTGCTGGAAGAATATCTGGACGGACAAGAAGTTTCCTGCGGCGTGCTGGAAATATTCCAAAATCAGGAAATAGCAGCTTTGCCTGTTACCCAAATCATTCCGCCATCTGATCGTTTTTTTGATTATCAGGTTAAATACAACGGCCAAACCAAAGAAATTACCCCAGCTGACATCAACTCTGAATTGACTGATAAAATCCAAAAAACCGCTGTTTTAGCCCATCAAATACTGGGCTGCCGCGCTTATTCCAGAACTGATATGATTGTCAAAGACGATAAAATTTTCGTTCTGGAATTAAATACTCTGCCCGGCCTTACTCAAGTCTCTTTGTTTCCGCAAGCAGCCTTAGCAGCAGGCCTGCCGTTTGACAAACTCTTGGATCATTTAATAAATTTAGCAACATTGCAAAACAAATAGTTCTTTAACAACTAAATAAGGAGTAACAGCCATGAAAAGACAAATGATTTTTTCAGTCTGCGTGTTTATGCTTTTTTTGACAAGCTGTGTTATCCCTGTGGAAGAACCTCCTATACCCACTACCTCTGTTGGCTGTTATGTGCAACTGCCCGAACAATCGCCGCTAAAATTCCAGGATTTAAAAGCAATATCAACTTTTACAACCTCGAAGATCTATGAGGACGGCTGGTTCAACGGAGAAATTGCCAAGACTGACAAACCTCATTTGATTGTAATTAAAAATGAAAATAACCAGACAGTGCTTCTGGGCTTTACCCCGCCTATATCAGAATCTTCTATTTCTCCAATTTCTCCAAACCAAGCGCTTGATTGTAATTTTAATGCCGAAAGCACAGCCAAAGCGCTGATTATGCTTAATCTGATGTTTGTCTATTCTTCTGGCAGCCAAAGAGAAACTATTATTAAACAAGCTTCAAAATTAGAGCGCTTTCAACAGCTTAAAGACAGAATCAGCCAAGCTTTGATAGAAAATCCTGATAATGTTTTAAGCAAAGATGCTTATCCTCAAAATTATCAGGACGCTTTGATAATCTGCCAAGATGTTTTAAAACAATTCAATTCCGCAGATCAGCAGACAAAAGATTTACAAACAAAAATTCCGCCTTATCCATATATAGAAGACAGAGAAGGCCCAGATGTGGCTTTTTTAAATCCGCGCTTTATTCATTACGGCGCTGGCATATATCTGCGTCCGTCTGGCCAGCAAAAAGACATTATTTTGGCAAAAGGCATAGAAAAATATATAGAATATGAGCTTAAATGGCCGCCTGTTATAAAATTTAACCAATATCAGGAAACCCTCTATGGCTTAGGCGATGGACAATTTAAAGTAGATATGTATAAGGGCTTTGGAAATCTCAGCTTTGACCAGCTTATTGACTGGAAACATCCAGCTGGAAAAGCGACTATCTCAAATATAGCTAGAGGTTTTTCATTGGCTTTAGATTTAGCTTTGGGTTTTATACCTGAAGCTGATCCTGCTAAATTTCAGCCGGATAAAAAAAGCGAAGAATTGCTTTTCAGCTTGGCAAAAAATTTAGCTCAAAAAGATATTATCAGCGCTTTAATAATTTTTATTAAACTGCTAAAAGTAAATCAAGATGAAGTTGACCAGTGGTTAAGCGATTATTTAAAAATTGAGCTTTCTGACCAATTGCTTCAGACCTATGCCGAGATTATGGCAAACTTGCTGACAACCCTGACTTCCGTAGGCATGTTAAACGAACACTATCCATATTTTTACGATTTGATGATGGCGCCTGACAATGTCTGCCACAATATCAGCCAGACAAATGGAATTTTGGAGCAAGAAAATCATCCTCCTTTAGCCAGAATAAATCTGCCTGTTTTCAACAGCTCTTTTCTGCAAAACCAGCCCATAGAATTTGAAGCTGAATGGTATGACCAGGAAGATAAAACATTGCCTGAAAATTCTTTTGCCTGGTATTCAGACAAAGAAGGATTAATCGGCTATGGAGAAATTATGACCGGCTCTTTAAATCAAATCGGCCAACAAAAGATAACTCTCACTGTTACTGATTCTCAAGGATTGACTGCTGAAGATAAAACTGCAATTGAGATTACGGCAAATAATCCGCCCTTGATCGTAATTCTTTCTCCCTTAAACAAATCAATCTATAAATACGGCCAGACAATTTATTTCCAAGGAACTTATTTTGATTATGATTCAGATATTGATGAAAACAGTTTTATCTGGGCATCAGACAAAGATGGAGAAATCTGCAGACAGGCATACTGCGACAAAGACGATCTCTCAATAGGCGAGCATATTATATCTTTTTCAGTTAAAGATATTTACGGCAGCCAAGGCCAAGATCAAGTAAAAATAACCATAGAGGGGACTGAACCGCCTATTTATGAACTTAACAACCAAGAAGAACACAGCAGTTATTTAGAGCAAAATATGTCTGAAATATATTTGTTCAAAATACCAGAAACTCCGACTTTAATTATGATGACTTTAGACGCCGCAGACCCTTCTGATCTTGACTTATATGCTGAATTGAACAAAAAGCCGACTCAAGACAGCTATTTTGTCTGTTCTACATTAGACAGATCTGTTAAAACCAATCCCAAAATGATAGTGATGTCTGCTGATAGCCATTTACAGCCTAATATCGGCCAATATTATATTATGGTCCATGCTTATCACAGCTCTGACTATACTATTTTATGCCAGTATCTGACTGAAGAAATCCCTGCTTCTATATCTGTTGTTTATGCTCCTAATCCGGCCACAGAATATAAGCGTGATTGGTTGAATAATTATTATTATTGGCAGGTAAATATAGCTTTTTCAGAAACTTCAGGCAACAGCTTAAATCTTTTAAACTGGATTAGCTATTCTCTGACAGACTCTCAAGACAAATACCAGCAGTCCAACTTTTCCGATAAATTTTTAGAATGGTTTGAAACTGACTATTTAGAACCCTATGATTCAATCAATAAAGACTTAAGACTTGTTCAGAATTCCAAACCAGAGGGCCAGTATCAATACGAATCGATTATTATTGCCAAAGATCAATTAAGCAGATATGTCAGCGGCAGCGGCGCTCTGACTGTCATTGGCCAATAGTCCCTTTACAAAAAACCAAAATTAAGGAGATAAGCTATGAAAAGAAAAAGATTGGTTCAGATGATTTTTGTTTTAGTATTTTTTTTGACTGGCTGCGCAAGTTTAGAACAAGTATTACAACCACAGGCAACTGTCACTTCAGGCGGCGGTCCAAGCATTGGCGAAGCTCAAATGGAGCCCTATGACGGACCTAAGGCCAGAGTGGCGGTCACCAGATTTACAGACAAAACTGCCAAGGGCTGGTACACAGGCCAAATAGGCGACAGCATGGCTGATATGCTGACCACTGCTTTATTTAACACCAACCGCTTTATTGTCTTGGAAAGAGAAACTTTGGATGATGTGATGGCTGAACAAGAACTGGGCGCTTCAGGCCGAGTCAGAAGAAATACCGCGCCGCCTATTGGCGCGATTGAAGGCGCGGAGCTTCTAATCAAAGGCACAGTTACAGAATTTGAACCGGGCAATACAGGCATTAGCGCAGGCATTGGCAGCGGCTATCACGGCTGGGGAGAAATAGTTGGATCAGTTATCGGTTCATTTCAACGATCGCATATTGCTATTGATATTCGGGTTATAGACGCTGCCACTTCCAGAGTATTGGCAGCTACCAGCGTAGAAGGCAAAGCTACTGATATTAATTTCGGCACCCTGCTTTTCGGAGACCACGCTGGCGGCGGACTGGGCATGTACCATAATACGCCGGTAGAAAAAGCCATTAGAGCGGCAATTAACACAGCAGTAAATTTTATTGCCATCAAAACACCCCCTCAATATTACCACTACAAATAAAGGAGAAGACTATGAAAAGGCTAAGTTTGATTGTCTCGATTTTGATTTTGTATGTTTTTGCTTTTGACTAAATTCAGACGCTAAAACCTTGTGGCAAAAACATGGCGGCGGGCATTATAGAGGCAGCCATAGCAACAAAACCCTGTTCCAAAAAAACTTTAACCACAGATATTATCGCAACTACGACCACCATTACAGAGACCACTACTATCACAACAATCGCGACTACTATTATGATCCAGGCCACTATTATAAGTACCATCACGACAGACCTGACTGGCATCTCTATTTCAATTTCAACGGCCGCAGTTCTGACCCCGGGTATAATTTTGGCCCGGGCTACAACTATTACCCTTGGTACCGTACCGAAACCTCGCCCTATGCTAATCTGCAATATCAAGGAGCAGGCAATATCACTATCCATGTTGACCCCTTCGACGCTGAAGTATTTGTTGACGGTTGGGCTCTGCAACGTCATCCCCAATACGGCTATATGGCTAATACCCTAACTGGAAACCACCGAGTAGAAATCAGAAAAGTTGGCTTTAAACCCTATTTTCAAGACTTTAATGTTGCAGCTGGCGCTAACCATGATATAGAAATTAGATTAGAAAAATTTCAATAACAAAATAATATACAGCCCCGTTTAAATAAACGGGACTGTTTTTTTATCACCCCTTGACAAATGCCACATAATAGAGGTATAATAAAATATAGAAAAAATAATAGTTTTTTAACAATTTAACCCCGCAATAGGAGAAAAAGATGAAAAAACTAATGATTTTAATAGGAGCTTTATTTTTGATTTTGACCAGCAACTGTCAAGCTTTTAGCTTAAGAATCTCAATCGGAACTGATCATCAGGCTTATTGTTACAGTAACAATTGGGAAAGCTGGTATCCATGCAGATTAAATCATTACTGTGATTACCCAGAATGGATAGATGGTGTGCTATATTGCCGAGATGAATTCGGTAATTTAATAGAAGTTTATGTAGAATATGTAGACTTTGATGAACCCTATCCGGTCTTAAGATTCAGTCCTTTGTTTAGTTTCAGCTTTGACGATCTGTGGTTTAGAGGCTGGCACAATCGCCATGGCGACTGGCATCGTGCTTACTTTCACCATGAAGGACGCCGACATAGATATTCTTTGTATGATGTTATTCAACGTCACCCTAAACACTTTGGAGAGCATTTCAAACCTGAAAGGTACAATGAAGATCGTTTCTGGGATAGATTTCCGAATCGCGGTCATCGTAATCGAAAATTTATTGATTCAAAGCCAGAAAAAAGAGAAAGAAAAGATGTGTTCCGGCCACGCGAATTTCAACCGCACAAAAAACTCAAAGAAACTGTTAGTCCTAAACACTTTAATACTTTTCCCAGCTACACCCCAAAATCAGAAACTCGCATAAGGCCCAGAAACCTTGAACCCGGACCAGTCTTTAAAAACCGTTCTATCCCAAGCATGAAATTTAAGTCAGTACCTAAACAACCTCATAAATCTTTTTCTCCATCCGGACATTCCAAATCTTATCGCTAACTCAAATTATAACGCCGAAAGCAAAAAGCTTTCGGCTTTTTTTATTTGAAAACCCCAAAAATATATGCTAAGATATTAGTATGCCAAAAAAAGTATTTTCAGGGATACAGCCGACTGGCAATCTGCATATAGGCAATTATTTAGGAGCAATTAAAAACTGGGTCAAATCCCAAGATGAATTTGATAATATTTTTTGCGTGGTTGATTTGCACGCTATCACTGTCTGGCAAGACCCGCAAATTTTACCAGCAAAAATCCGCCAGACCGCCGGCCTGCTTTTGGCTTGCGGCATTGATTCGCAAAAATCAGTTTTGTTTGTCCAGTCGCATATTAAAGCCCATTCTGAACTAGCTTGGATTTTAAATTGTTTTACGCCTATGGGCTGGCTGGAAAGAATGACCCAGTTTAAGGAAAAATCTTTAGAAAACAAAGAAAGAGCTAGTACCGGGCTTTTTGATTATCCAGTGCTGATGGCTGCGGATATTTTGCTTTACGAAACAGATTTAGTGCCAGTGGGAGAAGACCAAAAACAGCATGTAGAGCTGGCTCGCGATATTGCCAAAAGATTTAATTCTTTATACGACGATACTTTAAAAATCCCTGAAGCCTTTGTTCCAAAGCAGGGTGCGCGCATTATGGCCTTGGACCGGCCAAACCAAAAAATGTCAAAAAGCTCAGAACAGCCCAATGGCGTTATTGATTTGCTTGATACTGCTGATTTAATCATTGAAAAAATCCAAACTGCCACTACTGATTCTGAAAAAGATATTGTCTTTGACCAAAAACGGCAGGGGATTTTTAATTTATTAACTATCTATCAGGGCTTTTCAGGCCAAAGCAAAGAAGAAATAGAAGCTAAATTTAAAAACAAAGGCTATAAAGATTTTAAAAAAGATTTAGCAGAAGTAATTATCGCGGGACTGCAGCCCATTCAGGAAAAATACCAAGAAATAACCCAAGACCCAAAATATATAGAAAATATTTTAGCTGAAGGGGCAAACAAAATCCGGCCTATTGCAGAAAAAACTCTGGCCCGAGTCAAACAAAAAGTAGGATTAATATAAAATTAAATATAATGAAAATTTTTCAAGAGGCAAAAACAATCTGGCCTTATATGGAAAAATACAAAGCCAAAATATTAATCTTGGCTTTTTTGGTTTTAGTAGATTCTATTATAATTGCCTTTATTCCTTATCTATACGGCAAATTAGTTGACTTAGCCGCCACTTCTAATTTATTTCTTATTATGGCCATATTGTTTTTTTGGCTGATACTGGCCTTAATAGGCGACTGGCTGGGCCGCTATACGTCTAATGAGGGCTCGTATGTGGCTTTGGACGCTGGCAATGACATGCTGATAAAAGCAGCCGGTCATTTGATTGATTTGCCCCAAAATTTCCATAAAAACAACAAAATGGGCGAGATGGTCCAGCGCTGCCATCGGGGCGCAGATTACTTAGAAACAATTATCAACCAAGTAGTATTTAGCATCGGCCCAAGCTTTATTACTGCTTTGGCTATCTTGGTTTTTATGGCGCTGATTGAATGGAAGCTGTCTCTTTTGCTTTTGATAATTCTGGTGCTTTATTCTCTGGCTTCAGTTTTCAAAACCAAACCGATTATCAGCGCCCAAAAACAAATGAACAGATACTATGAAAAAGCATATGGCGATCTTTATGACAGCATTACTAATATCAGCACAGTCAAATCATTTACCCGCGAAGATTATGAAAAGCAGAAAACAAAGAAAAATTTCGTGGACAAAGCAGGTGAAAACTACAAAGATTTTATGGGACTGTGGAAAGATTTAAACGCCTGGCAGCAAAGTATTTTTTCCATCGGCTTTGTTTTTATTTTCGGTTTTGCGGTTTTTCTGCTCCAGAAAAATACCATTACCACCGGACAATTTGTCATGTTTATCGGCTATGTCAGCTTGGCTTACCGGCCTTTCGGCCGATTAGCGGAAAATTACCGGGTTTTTCGGACCGGCCTGACTGCTATTCATCGGACTCTGGCTCTTTTAAAAGCAACCCCCGAACCCTATGCTGCCAAAAGAAAAAACTTGGCCAATGCCCAAGGACAGGTGGAATTTCAAAATGTCAGCTTTAATTACCAGAGAAAGCAGAAAAAAGTGCTAATAGATATAAATTTCAAAGCAAAGCCCGGCCAGATGATCGCTTTGGTGGGCGCCAGCGGCGTTGGCAAAAGCACCCTGATAAATCTTATTTCCAACTATTACAAACCAACACAGGGAAAAATCCTGATAGACAATTGCGATGTCCAAAAAATCAGCTTAAAATCTCTAAGAGCCAATATCGCGGTAGTGCCGCAGGAAGTAATGCTTTTCAACGACACTATCAAAAACAATATTGCTTATGCCAAAGAAAAAGCGACTGATCAGGAAATTGAAGAAGCCGCAAAAATGGCCAATGCCCATGAATTTATTTTAAAATTTACCAATAAATACAAACAACTGGTAGGCGAGCGGGGCATTAAACTTTCCACCGGTCAGAAACAAAGAGTGGCTATAGCCCGGGCAATACTTCGAAATCCTAAAATTCTAATCTTAGACGAGGCAACTTCCAGCCTGGACTCTGCCACTGAAAAAAAAGTACAAGAGGCCTTGGAATATCTGATGAAAGGCAGAACAACTTTTGTCATTGCCCACCGCTTAAGCACTATCCAAAAAGCTGATCTGATACTGGTTTTGGAAAAAGGCCGGATTGTAGAGCGCGGCGACCATCAAGAGCTGGTAAATCACGGCGGCGTTTACCACAAACTCAACAAACTCCAGTCTACGGTAATAAAATAAATTGCTTTAAATCAAAAAAGAAAATATAATTAAAATATGACACAGCCAGACCAAAACAAAATAGAAGAAATACTTTTAAGGGGGGTAGAAGAAGTTATTGACCGCGAGCATTTGAAAAAGCGTCTGTTTGAAGGCGAGAAACTTAGAGTAAAACTGGGTATTGACCCAACTAGTTCTCATATTCATCTGGGCCGCGCTACTATGCTTCTAAAGCTTAGGGATTTTCAGGACTTAGGCCATCAGGCAGTATTGATTATCGGCGATTTTACCGGACAGATAGGCGATGCCAGCGACAAGCAGGCAGAACGGCCGATGCTGGAAAAAGAAAAAGTTCAGGCTAATTTAAAAACCTATATAGAGCAGGCCAAAAAAATCTTGGACATAGATAAAACAGAAATTGTCTATAATTCAGACTGGCTGGAAAATTTAAAATATCAGGATATTATCAAACAATCTAATGCTTTTTCTTTGGCTGAATTTATCGCCAGAAAAAATATCAGAGACCGGCTGGACAAAGGCAAAAGCATTTCTTTGCGCGAACTTTTATATCCGCTAATGCAGGGTTACGATTCTGTGGTTGTCAAAGCTGATCTGGAACTGGGCGGCACAGATCAAAGATTTAATCTGCTGGCTGGCCGGCAAATCCAGCAAATCTACAACCAGCAGCCCCAGGATTTTTTAACCACTAAATTAATTGCAGGCCTTGATGGCCGTAAAATGAGCTCGTCTTGGGGCAACACAGTAAATATTACAGACCAGCCAGAAGATATGTTCGGCAAAATAATGAGTATGACAGATGACTTATTAATTGACTATTTTACGCTTTGCACCAGAGTAGAAATGGATAAAATAATTAATTATCAAGACCAGCTAACCCAGCAAAAAGTAAATCCGCGCGATATAAAAATGGATCTGGCTTATGAAATTGTTAAAATGTTCTGGAGTTCAAAAGACGCTGACAAGGCAAAAACCCATTTTATAACCGTATTTCAAAAAAAAGACCTGCCTGACCAAATACCGCAGATTAAAATTAAATCAGAAAATATCATAGATGTCTTAGTAGAAACAAAACTTGCTCCTTCAAAAGGCATGGCTCGGCGGCTGATAGAGCAGAGTGGCATTAAAATCAACCAGCAAATTGTAAAATCTTCAGACCAAAAAGTTCATTCAGGCGACATCATCCAAAAAGGCAAAAGAGAGTTTATAAAGATAAAGTAAATATCTCTTGACACCTCGTTTCCGAAGGTATACTATTTTAGTATACTATGAGAAATGACATAAAACCTAAAATTAAAGCGATATTTGATTTGGCAAGTAAATTGCCTTATTTTAGTTTTGACGATTTATCAAGCATTGAACCAAACAAAACCTATCTCAAAATCTTATTTTCCAGATATGAAAAAAAAGGCAAGGTTATCAGGCTGAAAAAAGGCCTTTATGTTGCTAAAGAGTATATTGATGCGATAGAAAAAAATAATATTTCCTATGCTGAATTTATTTCAAATATTATTTATCAGCCGTCGTATTTAAGCTTGGATTACATTCTCTATCAGCATAATCTTCTGACTGAAATTCCTGTTAATTTCACTTCTGTCGCAAAAAACAAAACTGCTTCTTTTTCCAATCATCTGGGCAATTTTTATTATCATAAAATAAAAGATGAGCTTTTTTGCGGTTATGAAATTATCAAAGAAGGGGATTTTACTATCTTTAAAGCTTTTAAAGCAAAGGCGCTTTTTGATTTTATTTATTTAAGAAAAAATGATCTAATCAGCAAAAGTGCTATTGATGAACTGCGCTTAAATCTAAATTTATTAAACAGCGCCGATAAAAACGAATTGAATAAATATATCAATATAGACGGCTCAAAAAAAATAAAAGAAATTTTTAAGATGCTTTTTTAATATATATGCTCTCCATAAAACCAGTTTTAAAAAACTTAATCAAAGAAGACGCTTCTAAGAATAAAACTTTTAAAAGAAATATTTTAAAAGAATATTTGCAGATTATAGTTTTAGATTACATATATTCAAGCCCTGAATACAATCAGATGGTCTTTTATGGCGGTTCTTGCCTGGCTCATTGCTTTGGCCTGCCGCGTCTTTCTGAAGACCTTGATTTTGTTGACTTGAAAAAGAAAATCAATATTAATAAGCTAGCCAAAGATTTAGAAGCTTATTTCAAAAAAAATACTGACCTGGAATTAAAAGCTGTTTTTCAGAAATTTAGAATCTATTTGAAATTTCCCATTTTATATGAATTAGGACTGGCAAAAAAAACAGAATCAGACCTGCTTTTTCTAAAGATTGAGATTTTCAAAGATTTTGATTTTTGCAAAAAATTTGAGACTGAAATTATTCCTGTTTTTAAATTCAACAAATCAATTCTGATAAAAACTTTTGATTTGCAGACTTTAATGGCCACAAAAATCAGAGCGATATTTTTTCGCAAATGGGAAAAAAAAGACAAAAAGGGCGGAACAATAGCTAAGGTCAAAGGCCGGGATTATTTTGATCTGATGTGGTATCTGGAAAAAAAAGTTAAGCCGAACTTAAACTGCTTGAAAGCAGATACTTTTAAAATCCTAAAAAAAGATTTACTTATATTAATCAAAAAAATAGATAATAAAAGCATTAAAACCGACCTTGAGCCGCTTATTTTAGATAGAAAATTTGTCATAAATCTAAGCAAAAACATCAAAAAAATCCTGCAAAAAGAAATTTCTAATTTATAAAATAAATTAAAAATATTAAACACCAAAACTTGACTTGGTGTTTTTTATTTAGTATTCTATCCATAGTGGACAAAAAAGGCCTTTTTTGTCCAGTATAACATAAAAAATGGACAAAATATGAATATTTTAAATCAAACAATAACTAAACAAAAGGATAATCTTCAGACAATTCAAAATAAAAAATATATTAATCGTTCAAAACTGCCTGAAGCAAAAAAATTAATGGAAAATGACCTGATTAAAGTGGTAATTGGGCCTCGCCGTGCAGGCAAGTCTGTTTTATCTATCTTAACGTTAGAAGGCAAACATTATGCCTATCTGAATTTAGATGAAGATAATTTACTTCCAATATTGGAAGAAATGAAAAATTACGATGAACTGCTTCATCAAATGTTTGCTGTTTATGGCCAAACAAAAATTTTATTTTTTGACGAAATTCAAAATTTGAAACAATGGGAATTATTTGTTAACAGACTGCATCGCGAAGGCTACAACGTGCTTTTAACTGGTTCTAATGCCAAATTATTAAGCAAAGAACTTTCCACTCATCTGACTGGCCGGCATTATGCTATAGAAATTCTGCCATTTAATTTTAAAGAATTTTTATTGGCTAAAAATTTTAATCTCGACCCAAAGCAGCTAATTCAACCGGAAATAAAAGGCCAATTACTTCACCTTTTAAGACAATATTTGACTTATGGCGGATATCCGGAACTGATAGTCAAAAATCTTGAAGCATCAAATTATCTGGCTACTCTTTTTGATTCTGTTTTGCTTAAAGATATAATTACCCGCTATAAAATAAGGTTCACTCAAAAAATGAATGACTTAGGCAACTATATAATAAATAATGTCGGCAATCAGTTAAGCTTAAGAAAATTGACCAATATACTTCAATTTAAAAGCATAACTACCTTGAAAAAATATTTGAATTATTTGGAAGAATCCTATCTGATATTTATTTTAAATCGCTACTCGCATAAAACAGGAGTCAGGTTAAGCGCGCCTAAAAAAGCTTATGTGGTAGATAACGGCTATATTTCCGCTAAAGCTGTTCAATTTTCGCCTAATGACGGCAGATTATTGGAAAATTTAGTCTTCACTGCACTGATAAAAAAAGGATTAAAGCCCAATTTGGATCTGTTTTATTACAAAACCCGCAATAACAAAGAAGTGGATTTTATAACCCGCCAAGGAATAAATGTTGTTTCTTTAATTCAGGTTTCTTTTCAGCCTGATAATTCAGAGACTCAAAACAGAGAAATAAAAGCATTGCTTGAAGCAAGCCAAGAACTGAAATGTGAAAATTTAATAATACTTACTTGGGACTTCGAAGCGATAAAAGAAATACAAAAAAAACAAATAAAATTTGTTCCTCTCTACAAATGGCTTTTAGAATAATCTATCATTAATATTTCTTCTTTTTTATGCCAAAAAATAAATATAATAAAAAAATATATAAACTTTTTATTGAAGACCAAAGAGATCGAAGCGGAAAGAAAATTAGTAAATATATTACAAAAAAAGACTGGAATAAATTAAAAAAAAGAGACAAAGAGAGACAAGATAAGATTGCTGCGATACTAAAAGAAAATATTAATCTTACTGGTCATGATTATTTTATGATTGCGATGATTTATCAGCATGGCACAAAAATATCCCATTCAAAAAAGGCAATTAAATATTCAGCGCTCGGTATTAAATTAAACGACAATGATTCCAAATGGCTTTTCGCAGCAGCAACTGACAGATTATTAATGCGTCGAAATAAAAAACAAAAGTATGGCACTCAATACCAAAAAATGAAAAATGGCAAATGGCGGTTATATCCCTACGATCGCAAAACAACTGACAAAGAAAGAGCAGAGTATAATGTTATTCCCCTAAAAGACGCATTAGCTAAAGCTGAACTGTGGAATTCAACAAAAAAAGATCCATGGAACCAAAAAAGAAAAACTATCGGTATTACCACTAAGCAATAATTTAAAAGAATAAAAACACAAAACCACTCTAAATAGAACAGAGTGGTTTTTTAATTAAGCTTGCTATTTGATTTTATTTTTCAATTCATTTTCTAAATCAAAAAGATCTCTGCCTTTTCGGTCTTTTAAATAATCCTGCCAAAAAGGCAGTATTTCTTCTTCTAATTTCTTAAAATAAGGATGGCCGATAGCTAAACCTCCTTCTTCAAAATATTTGCCTTTTTTATTTAATCTAATCCTTAATTCATTGTCAGTTAAAAGTTCAATAAGAGCATGCATTAATTTGCTTTCTTCTTTTTTGCTTTTTTGATGAATTAAAATATGCATCAATTCATGGCAAATATAAATTGTGGAATAATTCTGCCAATCTTCAGAATGTCCCCAACCAATAGCGTTAAATTGCGGAAAATTTACCCCGTTTCTTAAATTAGGATGCGTAATAAAAACATCAATAGGCTCTATTTGTATCTTAAGCCCAGAAATTTCCTCCAATATTTTAATAGCTTCTTTTTCATTTTGCTCCCACTGTTTTTTTATCACAACTAAATATTTTTCTGTTTCAGAACAAAGCCTGTTAAATTCATCTGACTTTATTATTTCTTTGATAAAAGAAACAAGCTCTTGATAAGCATTATTTAAACCTTCTAAAGAATCATCTTTGATAAAGATTGCTTCAGGATGAGCTTCTAATAAATAAAAAGCATTTGGAAATTTTTCCCAAAATTGCTTTTTAATCTCTTTCCACTCATCAAAAGGCAAATCATATTGCCTCAAAGCATGAACCAAAAGATAATGCTTATTGATTTGGAATTTAAATATCATCCTTTTTATGATATAATATCAGACAAATTATAGCAACTTTTCTAACACCCCATAACAACATATTGACAAATTATTGTAAAGGGAGGATAATGGAATAAGAATAACAAAACAGTCCTTTGAAAATTGAATAACAATATTAAAAAAATCAAATAAAGGAGGATTGCCATGAAAACAAAAAGCTTAGCTAATGAATGCCTTGTATTGCTTTCAGGCGGACCGGATTCAGCTGTTGCTGCTTATCTGTATCATAATAAAGGCTATAAAATTCATAGTCTGACACTAATCAATAGAGAACGCAGATCAAACTGCACAGAAGTTGAATGCGCTAAAATGATAGCATTAAAAATAAATGCAAAACAAACGTTTATTGATCTTTCTTTTATCACAGAAACTTTTAAAGAATTTCCGAATATGGTTTTTTCGGTGGGTGGAAATGCCGGAGGGTGCTGTCCGCCAAATATGATTACTGCGCCGCTTAGCGTAGAAACAATGCATATAATTGCTATGATGTATGCAGTAGCGCATAATATTAAAACCATTATCTGGTCAATGCATCAAGATGATTTAGAAACCGAATCCTTGTCAGAATTCCAAGAATATCTGTTATACCTTACAAAAATTGTTCGTATACGAACTAAAAAATTATGTCTAATTGAAACCCCATTTTTAACCACAAGTAAATCTGATGTTTTATTGCTTGGTAAAAAACTCGGGGTGTCCTTTGAACAAACATTTAGCTGCGCTGAAAGCGAAAGTTTTGTCCATTGCGGAAAATGCTATCAATGCACAAAAAGAATAGCTGCTTTTAAAAAGGCCCGTATTATTGATACTGCTCAATTTTTAACTTCAAAAAAAGCCGTTATTGGCTAAAAAACGAAGGAATAGTCATATAGACTATTCCTTTTTTTTATGATATATTATTAACTATGCCTGATATATTCTGCCAAATAATAAAAAGAAAAGCAAAGGCTTTTATTGTTTATGAAAGTAAATCAATAATAGCTTTTTTAGATAATGAACCTGTTTCAAAAGGACATATTTTAATGATACCAAAAAAACATTCTACAGAACTGCAAAATACAGATCCAAAAATTTTAAAAGATGTAATAATATTAACAGCTAAATTATCAAAAATACTTAAAAATTTATTCAAATATGATGGAATTATTTTCACCTGTACAAGCAGTGAAAAACTTCAAGATGTTAAACATTTGCACTTTCACATATATGGCAAAAATAAAAACCAAAAGATTTTATATTATCAAACACTAAAAGACCCAAAAGAAAGAGAAAAAACATTACAACAAACAGCTAATTTAATAAAAAAAGAAATTAATATTCTATCTAAATAACTATTAATTTATAATACAAAATTTACCACAACATATTGACAAATTATTGTAAAGGAAAGATAATAGAATAAGAACAACAAACAACAGTTCATTGAAAATTAAATATTGAATATAACGAATTTAGATATAGAATGATTTGAAAGGAGGTAAAGAATATGCAACGAGATTACATACATACTGATAAAAACAACTATAAGCTTCATATTGTTGCGTTAGCTCCAGATTTACCAAAAAGGATAATTTTAATCCCACCACTAGTTGGTGCAAGAGGCGTTTTAGAAATAAGAACTTTCAGATACCTCTTAAGAGAAGGTTGCAACCTAATGTCTTTTGATTATGCTGGCCATTACAGTGGTCTTAATAAAAAATTTACATTAGAAAGCACCTTCAAAGACACTGAAGTTGCCTTAACTCATGCTTTAGAATATGCCCATGAAACAAACTTGCCACTGCATGTAATCGGAGCTTGCTTTGGTTTAATACCACTTCTTTTTTCCTTAAATAAACTAGGTTGGCCAAGACAAGTAAGATCTATGTTTAGTGTAAATGGTCTTTTGGGCATAAATGATCTTCTAAATTTTGATGGATACAAGCTTTATTTAGCAAAAAAAGGGCTAATATTTGATACTAAATTAGAGTTTATTAATTATATGGTATCAAATAAAGAAACTTTTTTTCGCGACAAAGAGAAGATCATTGACGCAATGACAGAATATCTTCTTGAGTTATTTCCAGAGTTGAAAAATATTATATCTTCTGATAGATTTGGGGCTTTAGAATATTCTAGGGCAGAATTCCATAAAACGTTCTATGAGTTTATGATAACTGAACTGCCAAGAATAATAATCCCCGAGGATTTTCCTTGTCTTTTCTTCTTAGGAACCGACGATACAACTTTCAATTTCCAAACAAGTAATAAGAAAGTAAGTTATTTAAAAAAGATAAAAGAAATGGCATCTCATGCGAAAATCCTTAATATTAGAATAGATCATTTTGGAAGAGGAAAAGATCATTACGTCATTGGAAAAGAAGGAATAAAATTCATTATTAAAAACGACTTCAAAAAAAATACAATAGGTTTTGATAATGATAGATATGTTAATCTAAGAAAATCGGAATTGCACGAACATTAAATGAATTTGGTCCTTATTAAAATTAATAAGGACCACTTTTTTATATATGAAATTGACATTTTTTTATCATTAATTTATATTACAAATATACAAAAGTTCTTTCAAAATCAAAAGGAGATAACAATGAGCATTAAAATATTAATAGGTTCAGATATTTTAGAAGTCAAAAAGTGGCCCTACTTATTAATTCTGCCTCTAATGTGGTTAATAACCTTCTGGGTAATTATCAAAAAAAGGATTTATGCTGTATTTCACAAATCACCAATGATTCATTCTTTAATTTTTGATGGAATAGGAAAATATGGCCAAGAAGTTAGAAAAAATGCAACAGGCTGGAAAGCAGTAGATTTAATTTATAATCATAAATTCGGCGAAGATAAATCAATTGGTGGACGCTTAAATGATTTCTGGTTCAATAGTATGAACTGCCAAGCTGCAAGAAATAGATTTAAATTAGCAAGACTAGAAATAAAAAATGCGATTCTTCAATTAACGAATAAAAAAGAAATTAGAATAATTGCTTTAGCGGGCGGAACAAGTCAAATTGAAAATGAAATTCTAAAACAACTTTCCGAATTTAATGTCACTCCGAAGATTATTCTAATTGACATTAATAATGACGCCTTAAACCGTGCTAAAGAATATATCGCTGAGTATAAACACATAGAACAAATCGATTTAATACAAGCTGATATTTTATATGGTATTGAGATTGCAAATAGATTTAAACCTCAAATTATTGAAATGATTGCTTTTTTAGACTACTTGCCCAAAAAAGAAGCAATTGAATTTTTATCAAAAATTTACGGTATTTTACCATCAGATGGATTTTGTATTTCATCTAATACAATGCCGAATCTCGAAATGCATTTTGTTGAATGGGTAGTTAATTGGCCACTAATATACCGAAAACCACATGAATTGAATGAAATATTTTTAGAAAGTGGTTTTACAAAAATAAAAATTATCAAAGAACCACTTAATATACAAACTATTGTTGTTGCGCAAAAATAGTATAAAGCCTGAGTAATATGATATAATTATATTATAACTCAGGCTTTTTTAATTATATGTCTTACTATGCATTTTCAGCCTTACTTAATGCAATAGTTGCTTTAGTATTAGGAATTATTGTTTTTGTTAGAAACAGAAAAGAACAAGCGCATCTAGGATTCAGCTTATTCTCGGGTAGTGTATTTATATGGAGTTTTTCTTATTTTATTTGGCAAATTTCAACAACTGAAACAGCGGCATTGTTTTGGTGTCGTCTATTAACGATAGGCGTAATTTTTACTGCAGTAACATATTTGCATTTTGTATATGGTGTTTTAGAAATATTTAACAAAAAATTTAAATTTTTAATCTTAAGCTATGTTTTATTCGGAATATTTTCTTTAATTTCTTTTTCGCCACTTTTAGTCGCTAAAGTTGAATCAATTTTGTCGTTTAAATACTGGCCTATGGCAGGCCCTCTCTATAGTTTTTTATTGTTATTATGGCTTTTATATGTAATATACGTTGCAGTTATCCTTATCATTGAGCACAAAAAAGCTACTGGAATAAAAAAATTACAGATCAAATATGTAATGTTAGGCACAATTATTGGTTTTGGCGGAGGTGCTACTAATTATTTCCTCTGGTATAAAATTTTAATCCTACCTATCGGTAATATATTTGCATCTTTTGGATTAATAATTTTCAGCTATTCAATTTTTCGCTATGGCATGATGAATATCAAGGTGATTGCGGCGGAGTTGCTGGCGTTTGGGTTGACGGCGTTTGCGTTTGTGCAGATATTTTTGCCGCTGGAGATTGATGAAACTGGCAAGCTGATTGTTAAACTTGCTTTTGTGGCTGGAGTAGTGGCGATTGGCTGGATGCTGATAAAAAGCACTTTGAAAGTGCTTAAAAATCAAAAGCTATTGGCTGAGTTAAGCGACCAGTTGAATGTGGCTAATGTTAAGCTAAAAGCTTTGGAACAAGCCAAGACAGAATTTATTTCCATTGCTTCGCACCAGCTGCGCACGCCGCTTAGCTTTATCAAAGGCACTACTTCTATGGCTTTGGAAGGAATTTGGCAGCCTTTTAATGAAACGCAGAATACAGAGCTTAAAAAGATATATATCTTTAACGAGCGGCTGGTTAAGCTGGTAGACGAACTTTTGGACATATCAAGAATTGACAGCAATAGGCTGGAATTTAACTTTGAAACTGTTTCTTTAGAACCGCTAATTGAGGAAATCGTTAAAGATTTTGAATCTGAAGCTAATATTAAAAAAATCTCTTTATTATATCAAAAGCCCCAAACAGCATTGCCTCAAGTTAAAATTGATGTCTGGAAAATAAGGCAGGTGATTACTAATTTAATTGACAATGCCCTAAGATATACCAACAAAGGCGGCATTACCATAGGCGCAAAAGAGGAAAATAATAAAGTTGTGGCTTGGGTGCAAGACAGCGGCATTGGGGTTTCGCCGCAGCAGCAAAAATTGATTTTTGAAAGATTCGGCAGGGACAAAGAAGTGATAAAAGTGCACTCTGAAGGCATGGGCTTGGGTCTTTATTTGGGAACCCAGCTTGTTAAAGCCCATAAAGGCCGGCTATGGGTAGAGTCCAAACCAGGCCAAGGCAGCACTTTTTATTTAGAACTGCCAGCATTAAATTGACATCATATTTAAATTAATATATTATAAAAAATAGTCAATTCATTTTTATTGTATTATGCTAAAAAAACTGAATCGTATCAAAGTTGAAGAAAAATTAAAATCTTTGGGGATTTATATTTTTAGTCCGCATGAATTTCGGGATATTTTTGAAGTGCCTGCAAAAACAGCGTCTTTCTTTATTTCAACTAATTTAAAAAGCGGCTTATTTATCAAGCTTCGCAATAATTATTACATGCTTAAAGACAGCAATCCATCTTCTTTCTTTATTGCCAATAAACTTTATCAGCCCTCTTATATTTCTTTAGAAAAAGCTTTATCATATTTTAGCATTATTCCAGAAACAGTTTATACTGTTACATCAATCACAACTAAACCAACTCGCGAATTTAATACTAGCCTTGGCGCTTTTTCTTATCAAAAAATAAAAAAAATTGCTTTTACTGGTTATAACTCAGTTCAAACTGATGATAGTTTTATTTTGCTGGCTGAGCCGGAGAAAGCGCTGGCTGATTATTTATACTTTGTAGATTTAAAAAAAATAACATTAAATGACCGTCTATATCTAAGTAAAATTAATAAAACAAAATTAATTAATTATGTCAAACTCTTTAAAAGGCCAAGTCTTTTAAGGCTTGTCCCGCAAATTTATGCTGAACAAAAAAAACCTAGAAAAATTTACTAAGCTTCAGCAAACGAGTTTAGAAAATGTTATTCGGGAATACTGCCAGCATTTATTTTTATCTTATCTTTATCAGAATACAAATTCAGAAAAGCTTCTTTTTAAAGGCGGTACAGCGCTTCGTTTTATTTTACAAAGCCCTAGATTTTCAGAAGATTTGGATTTTACTGGTTTAAATATCAACAAACAACAAATTGAAACCTTATTAACCGACACCTTGGCCAACATCGAACGAACAGGCATTGATATTAAAATCATTGAAAGCAAATCAACAACAGGAGGATATCTGCAAATAATATCTTTTTTGGCTTACAAAATAAAAGTAAATATACAAATTGAAATATCATTAAGAAATAAAAAGAAACTAAAAGGAACGCGAACTTTAATAGAAAGCGATTATCTTCCTGCCTATACAATTGTTCATCTGTCAATAGAAGATATTATCAAGGAAAAAATAACAGCGCTTTTTGCCAGACAAAAACCGCGGGATTTTTATGATTATTTCTTTTTACTCTCTGGCAATTATCCTTTAGTGAAAGACGCTGATAATTTAAAAAAGGCCGATAAATTATTAAAAAAATCAAAAATGAATTTCCGTACTGAGCTAAAAAAGTTTTTGCCTGTCAGCCAAGCCGCTCATTTAAAAGATTTTAAAAAAGTTTTAGAGCAAAAAATATCATTTTATCTCTTTAAATAAATGGAAAAAGAAACTGATTTAATGAAAAAAATAAAATACTCTTCCAGCATCGCGCCGATTGCTTTGCTGGTTTTAGCGATTGCTGTTTTTTCAGTATTGCAGTTTTTTTCAGAACAAATATTGATCATTAATTTTTATGTCACTAAAGCTTTGTTTTTAGCAGGCGTTTTGATAATCGGCACTTTGCTGGTCAGATCTGTGATGCAGGAAGAAAAAAGAGAAAACGAGCTGGAAGAATTGTCTGAAAAACTGAAAGTGGTTAATATCAAGCTTAAAGCTTTAGACGATGCCAAATCCGAGTTTATATCCATTGCCGCTCATCAGCTAAGAACGCCTTTAAGCTATGTCAAAGGCGGAGTTTCTATGCTGCTGGAAAAAATCTGGGGGCCGATAAATGACAAGCAAAAAGAGCAGATGGAAAGGGTTTATCAAAGCAATGAAAATTTGATCGGCTTGATAAATGACCTTTTAAATGTGGCGGGAATTGAAAGCGGCCGCATTAACTATAGCTTCAAAGAAGCGGCTGTGGAAAAAATAGTTGAACAGGCAATTAACGAGCTTCAGCCCAATGCTAAAAAGAAAAAATTATTTCTAAACTTTACGCCTTTAGAAAAATCTCTGTCTCAAGTTAAAGTCGACGCTTTAAAGATAAAGCAGGTGTTTTTAAATATTATTGATAATGCTATTAAATATACTGATAAAGGCAGCGTTACTGTCAATGTCAGACAAAAAGAAGACAAAATTATATTTTCCTGCAAAGATACCGGGATTGGTATTTCGCCTGAACAGCAAAAACTGCTGTTCCAGAAATTCAGCCGGGCAAAAGAAGTGGCTAAAGCGCATACTGAAGGCCTTGGTTTGGGACTTTACTTAGCTGCTCAATTAGTTAATGCTCATAATGGCAAATTCTGGGTAGAATCAGAAGGCGAAGGCAAAGGCAGCACTTTTTATGTAGAGCTGCCTGTTGCTAAATAAAAAAAATCTTATCCACATTTGACATTCTTTTTAATTTTTCTATAATTAAACAATATGGCTAAAGATATTACAACTGAAAAATTAGCGCAAATGATACAGAAAGGTTTTGAGTCTCAAGATAAAAAAATCGAAAGCGTAAAGAATGAATTAAAGAATGAATTAAAGAATGAATTAAAGAAGACCCAAGCTGTACTTAGACTTGAATTGGAAGATATCAGTTCAAAATTAAATAATGTGGTTTATAGGTTTGAATTTGAAGATTTAGAAAAACGAGTTATAAAATTGGAAAGAAAATTCAGCATGGCTAAGTAATATTCTTAGCTTGTTTTTATCTATCAGACCTGGGCATAAACAGGTCTTTTTTTATTTAAAATTCTATGATATGCTAATAGTAAATATATGGCTGATAAAAAGAAAGTTTTAATAATTGAAGATGAGAAGTTTCTGCTGGAAATGTACCAGATGCGTTTGATTAGCGCTGATTATGAAGTCTTGACTGCTCAAGACGGAAAAACCGGCTTGCATCTGGCTGTTGAGGAAAAACCTGATCTAATAGTTTTGGATATTGTGATGCCGGAAATAAGCGGTTTTGAAGTCTTAAGAATGCTTAAAAAAGACCCTGATACCAAAGACATACCAGTGCTGGTATTTTCTAATTTAGGCCAGCAGGAAGAAATCGAGAAAGGATTAAAACTAGGCGCTGATGACTATATAGTCAAGACCGAAGTAACGCCAACGCAATTAATAGAAAAAATTGATAAAATGTTTGGCAAACAATAAATGGAAAGAATATCAGTATTAGAATCAGCAAATAAAATCGGACAAAAAGTCAGGCTTTTGGGCTGGGTAAGCGCGCGCCGCGACCACGGCCAAATTATTTTTATTGATTTACGAGACAGAACAGGCATAGTTCAGATAGTTTTTTTAAACAAGCCCAAAGAACTCTATGAAGCAGCTAATCAGCTGCGCAGCGAATATGTCATAGCTGTAGAAGGACAGGCAAACAAAAGGCCAGAGGGCATGCAGAACCAAAACATTGCCACAGGTATGATAGAAATTCTGGCTGAAAAATTAGAAATTATCAATAAAGCGGAAACCCTGCCTTTTGAAATTGATGGCGACGGCTATGAAATAAAAGAGGATTTGCGGTTAAAATACAGATATCTGGATTTGCGGCGCCCCAGAATGCTAAGAAATATGCAGATGCGCCATAAAGCCAGAAATTTTATCCGACAGTTTCTTACTGACAAGGGCTTTATAGAAATAGACACGCCTATCCTTTCCAAAAGCACGCCTGAAGGCGCGCGCGACCTGCTTGTCCCTTCGCGCCAATACTCGGGCAAATTTTACGCTTTGCCCCAATCGCCCCAGCAGTATAAACAGCTTTTGATGGTCGCTGGCATAGAAAAATATTTTCAGATACCCAGATGTTTTCGCGACGAAGATTTGCGCGCAGACCGCTTGCTGGAATTTGACCAAATAGACATTGAAATGTCTTTTTGCGGCCAGGAAGATATTTTGAAATTAACCGAAGAGCTGATTACAGAAATCTTGGAAAAAGTTTTTAATAAAAAAATCCAGGACAAGCCTTTTCCCAGAATCCCTTATAAAGAAGCAATAGATAAATATAAATCTGATAAGCCGGATCTGAGAAAAGACAAAAATAATCCAGATATTTTTTCATGCGTCTGGATAATTGATTTTCCTATGTTTGAAAAAAAAGATGATGGTTCTTGGGGGCCCACTCATCACCCATTTACAGCAATTCAGGATAATGATTTGCCCAAATTAAATGATTTAGCTAAAATAGGAGAAATCAAAGCCAAACAATATGATCTGGCTATTAACGGTAATGAGATTTTTGGAGGCAGCATTAGAACCCATAATCCAGAAACTTTAGCTAAAATCTTTGAAATACTGGGCCATTCTAAAAAAGAAACAGAAGAAAAATTCGGGCATCTGTTGGAAGCTTTCAAATACGGGGTGCCGCCGCATGGGGGCATTGCCGCTGGCTTTGACCGATTATTAATGGTTGCTTTAAATGAAAAAAGCATCCGCGAAGCAGTGCCGTTTCCCACCACTGGCAAAGGCACAACTTCTGTGATGGACGCGCCGTCTGAAGTGTCGCAGGAGCAGTTGAAAGAATTGGGTTTGAAAATAAAGTAATAATTGCGATTAAGATTTTATGCTGTTAAAAATCATTTCCTTTTTCATAATTATATCCAATCCTTGGCTGCTTTTAATCGGCCATAGCAGCGCTAATTTAGCTTCGCAAACGCAAATAATTAATTCTACCAGCTCTTTGGCTCAACTGCCGGTCGCAGACAGCTATGTTCAGGCAGTTTTGACTCCTGATTATCTGCCTATTCGCAACTGGGCAATTTCTGATCCGCAAATCAATGCCAAATCAGCTATTGTTTTTGATACTAATAAAGACAAAACTCTCTGGCAAAGTAATATCAACGAAGTTTTAGCCATTGCTTCTTTGACAAAGCTTATGACTGTTGCTATTGCCATAGAAAATATCAAACTGGACCGGGTGATTAATGTTTCCAAAGAAGCTTGCCAAGCGCCGGGCGATATGGGAGGCCTGAAAATTAACGAAAAAATTACTGTCAAAACTCTGCTTTACGCGCTTTTAATGGAATCTTCAAATGACGCGGCTATGGCTTTGGCAGAAGCGATTGGCAAAGAAGAATTTGTCAAAATGATGAATGCCAAAGCTCAAGAAATTGGCATGGCTAATACTGTTTTTACAGATCCTTCCGGCGTAAGCGCGGCTAATGTTTCAACAGTCAGTGATTTGGTAAAATTAATAAAATATGATTTACAGCATAAATTAATCTGGGAAATTACCAGCGCTCCTGTTATTTATTTGCGTTCAGCTGACGGCCAATACGACCACCGCTTTATCAACAACAACCAGCTATTAAGCCGGGTTGAAAATATCATCGGCGGCAAAACCGGCTATACCTCTGAAGCCATGGGCTGTATGATTTTAGTCACTTCAAAACCCAGCGCCCAATATTTAATCAGCATAGTGCTTGGATCTGACGATAGAATGCTGGCTATTGAAAAATTAGTAATTTGGGCAAAAGAAGCATTTTTCTGGCAATAAAAAAATGACAGAAATTTTATTTAATGGAAATCTTTTTCATATTACCCGCATTTTGGGCTTGGCTGCGATTGCTTTTATTGTCGCTATGGCCTGGACTCCTTTGCTAACGCATTATCTTTTTAAATATCGCTTGGGAAAGCAAATCAGAGCTGAAGGCGCGCCGATTTTCAACGAGCTTCATCAGAAAAAAGAAGGCACGCCGACTATGGGAGGCATTTTAATTTGGCTGACAGTGCTAATACTGGCAATTTTATTCTGGGTTTTAGGCAAAATAGAACCAGCATTATTCAGCAAATTTAATTTTTTAACCAGAAGCGAAACTCTGCTTCCTTTGGGCTGTTTGGTGGCTTGCGCTCTAATCGGGCTAGGCGACGACCTGCTGGGAATTTACAAAATCGGGCCTAAAGGCGGAGGCCTGACTATCAAATACCGGCTGTTAATTTATACTTTAATTGCAATATTCGGCGCTTGGTGGTTTTATTACAAGCTTGAATGGAGCTTGGTTCATGTTCCTTTTATCGGCGATTTCTATATTGGCTGGTGGTATATTCCTGTTTTTATTTTTGTGATTGTGGCTACGGCTTTTTCCGTCAATGAAACTGACGGCCTTGACGGACTGGCCGGAGGAGTGCTGCTGACCAGCTTTGCTGCTTACGCGGCCATTGCTTACAGCCAGGGCAAGATGGATTTGGCCGCTTTTTGCGGATTGATTATCGGCGCGCTGCTGGCTTTCTTATGGTTCAATATCCATCCTGCCCGTTTTTTTATGGGCGACACAGGCGCTATGTCTTTAGGCGTCACTTTGGGCATAATCGCCATGCTGACCAATGCTTTTTTATTTTTGCCGTTTATCGGCTTTATTTTAGTCCTTGAATCCGGCTCGGTTATAGTCCAGCTGATTTCCAAAAAAATAAAAGGCAAAAAAATCTTTCTTTCCACCCCCATTCATCATCATTTTGAAGCCAAAGGCTGGCCTGAAACAAAAGTGACTGAAAGATTCTGGATTATCTCCAGCATTACTGCCGCTATCGGACTGATTTTAGCCTTAATGGAAAAGATAATATGAAAATTATTCGCCTTAGCCATCAGCCGGATTATGTTTTAGCATGGCTGGTCATTGCCTTGATTTTAGCCGGACTGGCGATTTTAACCAGCGCTTCAGTTGTCCTGTCCCAGGAAAAATTCAATTCCAGTTATTATTTTATAAAACATCAATTAATCAACGGCTTATTGCCCGGAATTCTGTTTCTATTTATCGGCCTAAGAATCAATTATCGCTTTTGGAAAAAAATCGCTTTAATTCTGCTGATTTTAAGCATTGTATTATTGATATTAGTTTTTTTTCCGCAATTTGGCTATAGCTACGGCGGCGCTAAGCGCTGGCTGGCGCTAGGCCCTTTGACAATCCAGCCGGCTGAAATTGCAAAATTAGCTTTTATTTTATACTTAGCCGCTTTGCTTGATAAAAAAAAAGAGGAAATAAATAATATTATTCACGGACTATTTCCTTTTCTAATAGTTGTTGTTGTATTGACTGTTCTGCTGATGCTGCAGCCGGATTTTAGCACCCTGCTGATTATTGTTTTTATCGGCTTTGCGATTTATTTTTTAGCAGGCGCAAAAATTTCCCTTATAGCGACAATCGGCGCAATTGCAGCATTGATCTCATTGGCGCTAATAAAAATAGCGCCTTATAGAGCCCAAAGATTAACGGTTTTTTTACATCCGGAAATTGATCCCCAGGGCATTGGCTATCAGATAAATCAGGCGCTTCTGGCTATTGGCGCTGGCGGCTTGTTCGGCAGGGGACTTGGCCATAGCGTTCAAAAATTTCTTTATCTGCCGGAAGCTATCGGCGATTCTATTTTTGCCATCGCCGCGGAAGAAATAGGGCTGCTTGGAACCGCAGTGATTATTTTCTTATTTTTGGCTTTAGGTTATCGCGGCTTTATGATTGCCAAAAACGCTCCTGATAATTTTTCTAAACTGCTGGCAGGCGGCATTGTTTTTTGGATAGTTTTTCAGGCCTTTATGAACATATCGTCTATTTGCGGACTAATTCCTCTGACTGGCGTGCCTTTGCCCTTTATAAGCTATGGCGGCTCATCTTTGGCTATCACTTTAGCCGGCATCGGCATTTTATTAAATATTTCAAAATATTCTCATAGTTAAATAACAAAGCATTTATGCGTATTTTATTTACCGGCGGCGGCACAGGCGGACATTTATTTCCGATAATTGCCGTGGCTCGCCAGCTCAAACAAATAGCCCATGCCCAGAATCTAAGATTAGAAATGCGCTTTATCGGGCCTGATGGTTTTAGCAATGAAATTTTAGAAAAAGAAAATATTGAAGTAAAAATAATTTTAGCTGCCAAAATAAGAAGATATTTGTCTATTAATAATATTATTGATATCTTTAAAGCGCCGATCGGCTTTTTGCAGGCCGGCTGGTTTGTTTATAACTGGATGCCGGATGTAATATTCAATAAAGGCGGCTATGGCAGCGTGCCAGCAGTGCTTATCGGCTGGCTTTTTAGAATACCGATTCTAACCCATGAATCTGACACTATTGCGGGCCTTGCCAACAAACTGGCCGGTCCTTTTTCCAAAAGAATCGCTATTTCTTTTGCCATTGCCACAAAATACTTTCCTGCAAAAAAAACCGCTTTAACCGGCAATCCAGTCAGGCCGGAAATAACCCGAGGCATAAAAGAGCAGGCAAAAAAGTTTTTTAATATTATTGATCAAAAGCCGATTCTTTTTTCAATCGGAGGCAGCCAGGGAGCGCAGGCAATCAATACTATTATCTTAGGCACAGCTCCTCTGTTGCTGAAAAAATACCAGATTATCCATATTTGCGGCCCGAATAATTATAATGCCATAAAAAATCTGGGACTGGCGGAAGGAATGCTGTTATTTGGCTTTATGGACCAGCAGCAATTGACAAACGCTTACGCAGCAGCAGATTTAGTCATATCCCGGGCCGGGTCCGGCAGTATTTTTGAAATCGCCGCCTGCGCAAAACCATCTGTTTTGATTCCTTTGCCTGGTTCAGCTTCAGACCATCAAAAAATAAATGCCCAGGAATACGCTAAAGCCGGAGCGACCACTATTATTTATCAATCAAATTTAACGCCTCATCTTTTTGCCAGAGAAATTGACCGCTTGTTTGAAAATCAGGATATAATGACTAATATGGCCCGTTCAGCCCGGCTTTTTTCAAAACTAGACGCTGCTCAAAAAATCAGCCAAGGGCTTTTTGAAATAGCAAGATAATAAATATGGCTTTAAAAAAAACAATCAGGGTCAGAATCGCGCCCAGCCCGACAGGACCTTTGCATATGGGCACAGTCCGAACAGCGCTTTTCAATTACCTTTTCGCCAAAAAGCATAAAGGTAAATTTATCTTGCGCATTGAAGACACGGATTTGGAAAGATCAGATCCTAAATACGAAAAAGACATAATAGATAATTTTAAATGGCTGGGCATTGCTTGGGATGAAGGCCCGTTCAGACAATCAGAAAGACTGGAGATTTATAAAAAATATATTAAAAAAATATTAGACTTGGGCCAGGCATTTTGGTGCTATCACAGCGAGCAAGAATTAGAAGCGGAAAGAAACGAACAAATGTCCAGAGGCCAGGCGCCTAAGCATGTTTGCGAATATTTTGGAAAAAAACCTGATTTAAATAAAAAAGGCGTTGTCAGATTCCGCTATTCTAATGAAAAAATTGCTTTTCAGGACTTAATTCGCGGCAAGCTTGAATTTGACAGCTCTCTTTTTGGCGATATCAGCATTGCCCGAGATGAAAAAACGCCTTTGTATAATTTAGCAGTGGTTATTGATGATGCAGAAATGGAGATCAGCCATATTATTCGCGGCGAAGACCACATCTCCAACACGCCAAAACAAATCCTGCTGCAAAAAGCCTTAGGATTAAATACGCCTATATACGCCCATTTGCCGCTGCTGTTTAATTCTGACAGAAGCAAACTGTCAAAAAGGCAGACTGATGTTTTTTTTAACTATTATAAAGATACTGGCTATCTGCCCGAAGCGATTATAAATTTTCTGGCCTTATTAGGCTGGAACCCGGGCACAACCAAAGAAATTTTTTCTTTAGAAGAATTAATTGAAGAATTTTCAATAGATAGAGTCCAGAAAGCAGGCGCGGTTTTTAATATCAGCCGCCTGGACTGGCTTAATGGCTTTTATATCAGAAAAATGGATTTAGATAAATTAACAAAACTTTGCCTGCCTTATTTGCCTCAAGCAGATTTTGAATATTTAAAAAGGGTTGTTTCTTTAGAGCAGGAAAGATTAAAGAAGCTTTCAGAAATAACCCAGCTCACAGAATTCTTTTTTAAAGACCGATTAGACTTCCAGCCAGAGCTTTTAATCTGGAAAAAGATGACCTTAGAACAGGTCAAAACTAACCTTGACATAGTATATAATATCTTGTATAAAACAGACAAATTCGACAAAAAGACCTTAGAGGTAATATTGGCACCCATAGCCCAGAAACACGGCTCTGGCGAGGTTTTATGGCCTTTACGAGCCTGTTTATCCGGCCAGAAGGCTTCTCCAGGACCCTATGAAATAGCCGAAGTATTAGGCAAAGCCAAGGCCTTGAAAAGGATAAAACAGGCGATTGATATGATATAAAATCCAGTTCTTTTAAAAGGAGGTGAATAAAATGGCAAAGATTTTTCTTTATGGCGGTTCTTTTGATCAGGGAATAGAGCTTAAATTCACCAAACAGGAAAAACAGGAATCTGAAAAAAGACAGCAAGAAATACAAAAACTTGCAGGCGTGATTAATAGAATGCAACAAGCAAACCTTGAAACGATCAGGCAAGCTGCTCAGCGACAGGGAATAACGGCTAAAAACTTAAAAGATTTAAAATCAGAGCATAAAAGACCGTTTGTGGAACGCGCTGGCAAAAAATTTTCTGATGGCGTAAAAAGAGCTTTTATAAGCGATGGATGCGTAATTTTAGACCAAGCTTATTTTTGCCCTGATTGCGGCTGGGTCAGAGGCATACCTCTGGAGAATAGAATCAAAGAAATCAAGTATTGCAAAATCTGCAATTTATCTTAATGCCGCACAAGCCGGAATTTAAAAAATTCCGGCTTTTTTATTTTAATATTTTATTATATTATGATATAATATTTATATGGCCAGAAAATATTTTCAAGCCTTGTTTTTGGTATTATTATTGATATCTGTTTTTTATTTTTTTCCAAAAAATAGTTTTGCTGATTTAATTGACGATCTAAACAAACAGATTCAAGAACAGGACGCCAAACAACAAGAGCTGGAGAAAAAAGCGCAGGAGTATCAAAATATAATTGACGCCAAACGCGGAGAAATCAAAAGCTTGAATAATGAAATTGCCATCTTTGACGCCCAGATATCTAAATTGGAAATTGAAATAAATATCGCGGAGGATAAAATAACGCAGACTAATCTGGAAATTCTTCAGTTAATATACGGCTTGGAAAAAGCCGAAAAAGACATTGAGACAAATAAAAATAATTTAGCTGAAATCATCAGAACCATCAACCAATATGACCAGGCCTCTGATATTGAAATTATTTTAAGCGCTGATAATTTCTCGGATTTTTTCAGCCAATTGACCTATACAGAAAGCCTGCAGGGAGAAGTCCAGATAAAAGTCGCCCAGTTAAAAGACTTGAAAAACAAATTGGTCGCTGATAAAGCGTCGCAGGAGCAGAAAAAAACAGAGTTGGAAAATTTAAAATCAGAATTGACTAAAAAACAAAAATCATTGAATTTTCAAAAAGGCTCTAGGCAAGCTTTGGTTAGCCGCACCAAAGGAGAAGAAAAAAAATATCAGCAGATGCTGGCAGAAATTGAAACCCAGAAAAAATCTCTTTTAGGCGATATCAACCGCTTGATCCAGCAAAAATCAGAAGAAATGGCGCGCATAAAAGAAGAACAGGAAAAGCCGCTGGAAAAAAACTGGGCTTCGTTAAGCTGGTATTACAGGCAAAATGACCCGGCTTGGGCATCAGAGACAATCGGCATGACGAATTCAACTATGGCTAACTACGGCTGCGCCATAAGTTCAGTGGCTATGGTTTTTACTTATCTTGGCTGGCCTATAACGCCTTATCAGCTGGCTAATGAGCCGATCTTTTATTATGATTTGATTGTCTGGCCCAAAAAGTGGAATGACATTCAGCTTAATACTTTAACTTTTCGCCAGGCAGTTGATTGGTTTAAAATAGATCGTGAAATCGGAGCCGGCTATCCGGTTATTGTCAGAATCCAGGCAGTGGGCAGAGACGGGGGACACTATGTTGTCATACATCATAAAACAGAAGACGGCCGCTATATTGTTCATGATCCCTTGTTCGGTTCAAACATCTATTTAGATACCAGCCGCGCCTACATCTCAAAATTATTCGATACCACCACCAGCATCAATCAGATGATTATCTATCATTAATATGGAATTAAAACCTAATTCAGGCAAAAATTTAATTATAGAAGTTGACAGAAAAAAATACGCCCGCATTCCAGTTAAAACTCATTTAATTACTCCAAGCGATAAAGATCCGGCTGAATTAGTCAAAAAATACACTCAAGATATTTTAAAAGCAGGGGATATAGTATTTATCAGCGAAAAAATGATTGCCGTTATGCAAGGCCGCTCATATCCCCTTGACCAAATCAAACCAACTAAAATCGCTGTTTGGCTAAGCAGCCATGTTTATAAAAATCCCGGGGGCATAGGCCTAGCTTCGCCCCAGACCATGCAACTGGCAATAGAAGAAGCAGGCCTTTGGCGCATTCTTTTAGCCGCTAGTGTTGCTGCCATTACTAAGCCATTCGGCATCAGAGGAATGTTTTATCATATTGCCGGATACAAGGCCAGATCAATTGACGGAGCAGTCCCGTACGCAATCCCGCCCTATAATAATTATGTTAGCAAAGGGCCGCTAAATCCCAAAAAAACAGCAGAAGCAATCAGCCAGGCAATTTGCTATCCAACAGCGATTATCGACGCTAATGATTTTGGAATAAATATTTTAGGCGCCAGCAAAAAAATTAATAAAAAATTGCTTATTAGAGTTTTAAAAGACAATCCTTTGGGCCAAACCGACCAGTCAACGCCAATAGGCATTCTAAGAGAATTATAGCTATGAAAAAATTTATTTCCTTATTTATTATTTTTCTGGAAATTTCTTTAATAATTACAGAAGCAGTTATTTTCTATCCAGAAATTTTTAAAAAAAACAAAGCTGATATTTATTCAACTGTGGCAAATACAGATATTATAAGCCCGAAAAAACAAAGCATTGCTGTTTTGGAGCTTCCTAAAGCGCTATTTACTGAAAAAAAGATAGAAATAAATTTAAAAACTCAAAAATTATTTACTTGGCAAGATGGAAAAATTTTAAACGAGTATTTAATTTCATCAGGCAAAAGAACCACCCCGACCAGAGCAGGCAATTTCCAGGTTTTGACTAAATTAGACGTGGCTTATGGCTGCGGAGCCGGCCAGTGCTGGAAAATGCCTTTTTGGCTCGGCTTTTATGTCTCATCTGGATCAGAAAACGGGATTCATGAACTGCCTTTTATTAAAATCGGCAAAGGCTGGTATCGCGAAGGCCAAACCAGCTTAGGCCATCCTGTTTCTCACGGCTGCGTCAGATTAGGAATCGGAGAAGCGGAAAAAGTCTGGAACTGGACAGCCACAGGCACGCCAGTAATAGTCCATTATTAATTTTAAAAAAATAGCAGGGGCATAAAAAAAGTTATCCACAGTTCAAATTTGACGGCTCATCAGAGCCGTAATATTATATAGATAATAAGTCGCATAATGTAGATTAAGAGACTATTAAGGTATGATTAATAGCTCGAAGCCTATAAGCCAGCATATTGCTGATTTTCTTGATTGGCTGGAGATTGAACAAGGATTATCCTCCAAGACTCAAGAAAACTATTCTCGTTTCTTAAATAAGTTTTTATATTGGCAAAAAGAAAACAATTTGGAAAATTTGCTCCCCCATCAATTAACCTCTGAGCATGTCTGGAAGTATAGGGTATTTTTATCCCGTCATATCCTCCCATATTCAGGCAAAACTTTAAAAAAGACAACTCAAAATTATTATTTGATTGCTTTAAGATCTTTATTGAATTATTTTACTAACAGAGATGTTTTGTCTTTGCCTTGTGAAAAAATCAAATTAGCTAAAGACAAAGCTGACAAAGCTGTCAAATTCCTAACCTTAGACCAGTTAAAAAAGCTTATAGCAGCGCCTGACACATCAAAAAAATCCGGCTTGCGCGACAGGGCAATACTAGAAACATTGTTTTCCACAGGGTTGCGGGTAGCTGAACTTGTTTCCTTGGAAAAAGATCAAATAAAATTAAAACCCCTGACAAAAGATTTGGAAATAAGCGTGACAGGCAAAGGCAATAAAATCAGGACAGTTTATTTTTCCAATAGAGCCACTGATTGGCTTAAAAAATATCTGCAAACCAGAAATGACAACGATAAAGCATTATTTGTAAATTACCGGGGACCCAAAAACGCGCCTAAAAGATTAACTAGCCGTTCTATAGAAAGAATTATAAAAAAGTATACGATTATGACTGGCCTGCCTTTAAATACCAGCCCGCATACCCTTAGGCATTCGTTCGCGACAGACCTTTTAAACCAAGGCGTGGATTTAAGAATTATTCAGGAATTTTTAGGCCATAAAAATATTGCCACCACTCAAATCTACACCCATGTCACCAACCGCCGTTTGCGCGACATTCATCGCCAATTTCACAGCGGCAAAGAACTGGAATAATAATTTTGACTTACAATTATGCGAATATCTTATTCAGCGCTGGAGACTTTTACTACCTGTCCAGCTAAATATAAGTTTCAGTACATAGACAGAATTTCTGCGCCTAAATCAAAGGAGGCGGTTTTTGGCACTATTATCCATGAGTGTCTAAAAAAGTTTCATGACCCGGCCAATGGTCATCCTCTTTTAGAAGAAGATTTATTAAAATGCTTCACTGACAAATGGGACTGCTCTGTTTATTTAGACCAGCAAGAAGAAGCCTTTGCCTTTGCTCAAGGCATAGATCTTTTAAAAAGATATTATCTGCAAAACCAGGGCAAAAATTTTAATATCGTCAGTTTGGAAACTGCCATAGAAATTCCCATACAGGATGATAAAAACTTCCATCAGGTGACCGGCAAGATAGACCGGGTTGATAAATTAGACGACGGCTCATTTGAAGTTATTGATTATAAAACATCCAAGAAAATGCCTGCCCAAAAATTTGTTGATGATAACTTACAGCTTGCTGTTTATCACTTGGGGCTTCTGCATCGCTGGCCGTCGCTTAGCCAAGCGCAAAAACCCGTTAAACTTACCTTGTATTTTTTGAAGCACGGAGAAACGCTCTCTGCTATTAAGAAAAATCCGCAAACCAGTGAAACCAAAGAAAAAATATTAGATTCAATCAGACAAATCAGCCAAAGCAACTTCGAACCAAGGCCTAATCCTTTGTGCGACTGGTGCTCATATCAACCTTACTGTCCTTTATTTAAGCATAAATTCATAAAAGAGCAGAGCATAGACGATAAAGAAATCTCTGAAGTAATTGCTGAATATTTCAGCATCAGAAACAATCAGGGAAAAGACACAAAACGGCTAATAGAACTTAAAGCAAAAATTAATCGCTATTTAGATCAAAAAGAACTGGACAGAGTATTCGGCCAAGCCGGCCAGATCACTCGCCTGTTACAACAAAGATTTTCCTATGATATGGTAAAAGTCAGAGAAATTTTAGAGCCTTTGGGCAAATGGCATAATATTTTGACTGTTGATGTCAAAAAATTTAAAAAGGCAATTGATTCATTGCCTTATGACTTAAAGAAAAAAATAGACCAAGCCAAAACCCTAAACAGAGAATTTAAAATAATATATGCCAGTAGGAAAAAATGACATTACTTTTGTATTTTTTTTTCACACTGGCTGCAAAGTTTATAACCGGCAGTTTGGGCTTCAGCTTCGGAATTAAACCAGACTTGGTTTTGCACTGCGATTTTCTGGGCAAAAGGGCAATCTGGCCAGTGGTATTTGTTGCTTTTGCTTGAACCGACAAATTTGCCCTGCTGTGCAGGCTGAGCTTGCGTATCTTTAGTCCCCTGTCCTTGATCTAAAGATTGAATTAAAGAACCAGCAGCTTCCTGAAATATAATCGACTGTTGCGCAGTTTTAGGCGCCAACAAATATCCAGCCCCGAAACTGATTAAAGCAACTAAAATAATACTAATTATAAAAAATATATCTGATTTGTTTTTATTGACGAAATATTTAAATTGAGTTAACATAGAAACATATGGCAAAGACTAAAGCCACAGGCACAACTTCATTAGGCCGGGATTCAAGGCCGAAATACTTGGGAGTCAAGCTTTATGGCGGACAAAAAGCCCAGTCCGGCTCTATTATTATCCGCCAGCGCGGCTCCAAATTTTTGGCTGGCAAAAATGTCAGAAAAGGCAAAGATGACACTCTTTACGCGATTGCCAAAGGCATTGTTAAATTTACCACCAAACGCATCAAACGCTTTGACGGCAATTCAAGATTAGCCAAAGTTGTTAATGTAGAATAAAAATAATAAAAAACAGTCGCTTAAGGCGACCGTTTTTTTTATTTCTGTTCTGTTTCCTCAACTATAATCACTTTTATCTTTGCCTCAAGCCCGTGGGGCAGTTCTAAGCTAACATCATACTCCCCTATTTCTTTTATCTGATTTTCCAATTTAATCTGGTCTTTATTAATATCAAAGCCTTTTGTTTTTAAAGCTTCGGATATTTTTTGAGCATTTATTGAACCGAATAGCTTGCCATCATCGCCGGTTTTTGCCAGAATCTCAAGTTCAAGACCGTCCATCTGGCTGGCGATTTCCTGATAAAGATGAAGCTCTTCTTCTGCTTGTTTGGCTTCCAGCTCTTTTTGGCTCTCTAAGTCTTTGAGATTTTTTACGGTAGCCAAAACCGCCATTTTATTAGGCATTAAAAAATTGCGGGCATATCCTGAAGATACATTTTTAACATCGCCTCTATTTCCCAATTTTTCTATTTTTTGAATAAGAATTACTTTCATATAAGTTTATTATAGCACCAAACTGCTAATTTCTGCAACCTTTTCAACTCTTTTTATTTCTGCCGGCATAAACAATCTCTGTAATCTATGGCTGATATGGTTTCTATCAGTAATTTTTTAACATTATCAGCATTGTGCTTCATAGTGGCTAAAATCATTTCCCAGGTAACCGGTGCTTCGCTTTCTTTCCAGCAATCATAATCAGTTGCCATAGCCACAGAAGCATAGCAGATGCCTAATTCGCGAGCCAATATTACTTCCGGCACTGTAGACATATTTACCACATCAGCGCCTAATTTTCTAAACATATGGCTTTCAGCTCTGGTGGAAAAACGCGGTCCTTCTATAGTGATCACAGCGCCTTGATTATGAAATGGAATTTTTAATTTTTTTGCAGACTTTTGCAATAAGGAACGGAGTTTTGGACAAAAAGGATCAGCCATGGCAGTATGAACTACTTTTTCTTCAAAAAAAGTCAGATTGCGATGCTTGGTAAAATCAATAAACTGGTCAATAAAAACAAAATCTCTGGGCTTTATCTGCTGCTGCAAAGAACCGCAGGCAGTAGTGGCTAAAATATGGGTACAGCCGATTTTATGCAAAGCCCAGATATTAGCCCGATAAGGAACTGCGGTCGGCATAATAGTATGGCCTTTGCCATGGCGCGCCAGTATCACAATATCTTTTTGTTTAATCTTACCCGTGATTAATTTGCTGGATGGGCTGCCAAACGGCGTTTTAATTGATATTTCTTTGCTATCTTTTAAAATTTTGGGGTCATCAAGGCCGCTGCCTCCAATAATCGCTATTTTAATTTTTGCTTTATTCTTTGTCATAGCAGACAAGACTTCTTACCTGATAACCTCTTTTTTTAAGCTTGGAAGAGCCTTTTAAAAACGGCAAATCAATGATAAAACTGATGCCTATGATTTTGCCGCCTAATTTTTCTATTAAATCGCAAGCCGCCGCAGCTGTGCCGCCAGTAGCTATCAAATCATCAACCAAAATAACTTTTTCACCCGGTATAATCGTATCCTGGTGAATCTGAATAATACTTCGGCCGTATTCCAATGTATAGCCCTGCTCTACGGTCTTAAAAGGCAGTTTGCCGGGCTTGCGCACAATGGCCAGCCCTGCTTTCAGTTTATATGCCACAGAAGAGGCTACTAAAAATCCCCGAGCATCTATGCCTACTACTTTATCAACTTTTCTTTTTAAAAATGGCTTAGTTAAAGAATTTATTACTTGCTGAAATGACTTGCTGTCTTGTAATAAAGTAGTAATATCTTTGAAATTAATTCCTTTTTTCGGCCAATTCTTAATTTCCCTGATTTTTGATTTTAAAGTTGGCATTTTTTATTTAAGTAATTCTAGAGCTTTTTCCAGCTGCGGGTCTTTCAACTCTTCTATATCCTTTTCAGTCAGCTCTACTTTTATATCCGGATCTAGGCCGTTTTCATGTATGCAAGTGCCTTTAGGAGTCAGCCATTTGGCAATAGTGATTTTCAAGCTAGCTCCTTTTTGCATTTCTTCTAATTCCTGAACTGATCCTTTGCCAAAGGTTTTCTGCCCTACTAGTTTAATGCCCAAATCATCTCGCAGGGCGCCGGCTAATATTTCCGCTGCCGAAGCTGAGCCTTCATTAACTAATATCACCATTGGATATTCAGCTAAAAGCTTATAGCCAGCGCTCCGATACTCTTGCTTATCGCCATTTCCAAAATCTTCAATAGCTACAACTTCCCCTTTAGCTAAAAAATAACTGGCTATATCAACCGCCACTTCTAAATAACCGCCGGGATTATTGCGCAAATCCAAAACAATGCCTTTTGGCTGGGCATTTAAAATCTGTTTTACTATATCTTTAAACTCATTAGATAAATTACTAGTAAAGTGGCTGATCTGAACGTATGCGATATTATTATTCTTTATTTCAAAATCAATAATCGGAATTTTAATCTTATTTCTGATAATCTTGAATTCTTTGGCCTCGGTCCAGCCTTCTCTAACAATCATCAGTTTGACTTCTGTGCCTCCGGGCCCTCTTATTTTGTTGACCGCTTCGTCAATTGTCAAATCAGCCGTAATAGTATCGTCAATTTTTAAAACTTTATCCCCTGCTAAAAGTCCTGCTTTTTGGGCTGGCGAATCCTTTAAAGGAGCGATAATAGTTAGAATTTCTTTTCTAATGCCGATTTCCGCTCCAATGCCTTCAAAACTTCCGGATATATCATCTTGAAATTTTTTAGACTCCACTGGCTCCATAAATACAGAATAAGGATCGTCTAAAGATCTGACCAAGCCAGACACAGCGCCATAAACCATTTTTTGCCGGTCAAGATTTTTTCTATCAACAAACTTTTCTTCAATTGTTTTCCAAGCGTCCCAAAAAACGCTAAAATCAACATCCTGCGGTTTGCTGATTTCCGCATTATTAACGCCTTTAATCTTTTCAATAGAAGGCCTTAAATTTTCAGCCAATATATATCCCCAGCCAAAACCAAATAACAGGCAAATAAGCAGAGCCAAACTAATAATAATTAATTTCGTTTTCTTCATAATTAAGCTTGCCGCCATTTCCAGAAATACTTCAAAGCGCTCTGAATATGGAGACGAGTGTATTTATTTAATAATATATCCAAAAAGCCGCCCCATTTGCGGGAGGCCCGATAATAATAATGGGCCATTTGAGCTTGCGGCAAATAAACAACCTCATAACCTTTTTGCCAAAATCTGCGGCACCAGTCAGTATCTTCAAAATACATAAAAAACCTTTCGTCCATCAACCCGACGATATCTTTGGCTTTTTTTGAAATCATCATGGCAGACCCTTGCAGCCAGTCAACCGGCCAGCTGGCAAGATCTAAATTATAGAGGCTTAACAAATATTGGCTGATTCTTTTTTTACCCCAGTCCGTTTTGCCGAAAAAAGTCCTGCGCGCGACCATAAAACCCACAAAGCCCGTAAAATCCGGCCTGCGAAAACAAGAATCCTGTATTTGATTAGTGAAACTTAGCAGCTGGGGCCCTGCTATCCCTATTTGAGGATGAGCTTGCATAAAATCGATCATTTTTTCAATAGCTTTGCCTAAAATAATAATATCAGCGTTAAGAATTAAAATAAATTCTCCTTGGGCTTGTCTCAACCCCGTATTTACAATTTTAGCATAACCAAGATTTTCTTTAAAACAAATAAATTTTGCCTCTGGAAACATTTCTGTGATAAATTCCCGCGTTGCTAAATCAGTTTCGCTGTCCGCGATAAAAATTTCTTTTTCTATTTTTAAGCCAGCTAAGTTTCGATAAATAGACTTTAAGCAAAGCTTGAGCAAGATCGGAGTTTTATGATGAGTGATAATAATAGAAAGCATCTAATTAAAAATGTTTAAGCAGGTCTGTTTTATTTGATCAAAATTATCGCCTTTAGGCAGAAGCACATACTGCTGGTCAATAAAGGTTTCATAGAGCATGCCCTGTTCAGCGGTGTCGAAAATCTTTTTCTTGATATTCTGCAAATCCAGCTTATCAACCAGCCCTAATAAGTCTTTTATCTCTGATAAGTTCATATCAGTGCGCAGATTTTTGCCAGCTATGCTTAATAATTTAAACACCTTAACAGGATTAGTTAAAATGCCTAAAGAGAAAACTTTTTCTTTTATGGCCATTAAAGCTTTTTGCTGGCGCGCCATCCTGTCAAAATCACTGGTAGTAAAACGGGAACGGACAAAATACAAAGCAGACCTGCCGTCCAAAGCGCTTAATCCTGCCGGCATAGAGAAAATCCACTTATTTTGGCCCTCAATATCTTTTTCTAAAATCCAATATTTGCCCGGCCATCCTTCGCCTGTCCATTGCTGGTCTTCTTTTAACGGCTGGCTCAAATAAACATCAATGCCGCCCAAGGCATCTATCAAGTCCACAAAAGCGTCAAAATTAGCAACTATCCCATAATCAATATATAGACCAATAATTGAGGAAACTGTTTTTTTAGCGCAATCAAGCCCGCCTTGAGGATAAGCGAAATTAATCTTGTGCTTTAAATCCTGGCCGTAAATATCCGCATATAGATCTCTGGGAAGAGAAATTAAGGCAACTTGATTTGTGCTTTTTTTAATGCTGGCCACAATCATAGTATCAGCCAAAAGCTGGCCCTCGCCCGGTTCGTTTATATCTCTTATGCCTAAAAACAAAATATTAAATCTGTCCGGGTCTTTTTTCGGCAAATCAGGATCATTGGCCTGAATTTGATCCTGGTCCTGAAAATTGACAATCTGGCTGACAGTAAAGCCGCTCTTAATAAAAAAAATGCCCGCTACGCCGATTATTAAAAACAAAAAAAACCAGAAAACTTTTTTCTTTTTTTTAGGCTGCTTCTGTGAGAATTTATTGATAATCATAGGCTTTATCATTTTATATTATAAAAGCTCCATCTGTCAAAATAAATTAATTAATTCTTCTAAATATTTTTAACCTTATAAAAACAAGCAATAAGCATATAGGCAGAATTTGAATCAGAAGCCTGTTAAAAGAAGTTTGAATATGCCAAACAACATCCTTTGGCGTAACAAGATAGCTAAAAACAAAAAAAATAAAACTAAGAATAATTAGCGAGGTTAAAAAAACATCTTGAAAAATTTTTATCTGCCTTTTATTTGTAAAAACGATAAATAAAGCAATCAAAATCCAAAATAACATCCATTCTCTCCAATTTACAAATTCATAAATAAATCCTTTGACAATAAGAGCAACTTTATGAAAAGTTAATAATGACAGGCTTTTACTAAAATTTGAAATAAATTCGTTTTGTACGGCATAATTTTTTATTATCAATGAAGATAAAATCCCAGGGAAAGCGCCCACAATTAGTAAAATCGCGGATTTAAATGGTATTTTATTGTTTACCCGCCAAGATGAATAAATATATGATAATAAAATTATGCCAAGATAGATTATCCCTTCGTTTTTTGTAAATACGGCAAAACCCAGAGCAAGCCCACTTATTAAAATTGTTGAATAATCTCTTGATTCAAGTAAAATCAACACACCCAATAAAATAAAAGCTGCTAATAATATATCTGCGTATTGACTCCTGCTCCAGAAAGTAAAAGCGGGAATGGAGATAATTAATAAAGAGCTTAAAATCCCATAGGTTTTATTTAAAAAACGGGAAATACTATTTTTTAAGAGCAAGCAAATAGACCAAGAAAAAAATAAAGCGACCAAGAGTGGTACGATTGGGCTAGTAGTGTTAAGGGCGGACCAACCGCCGGCTATAATTGAGGGAAGTAATAAGGGATAGTCAGGATGCATCCAATTGATCTGCTTCGAAAATATCATTTTCCAATGCCCGGAAATTAAAAAATTAGCTTTCGTATTCCACATAGCCCAAGCATCCCAGTATCCATAAAGTTGCTGCAAACCTAACAAAAAAAGTATCCCCAAAATAATTATATCACTAATACTACATTCAATGGGCGCCAAAAAATTTTTGCCGCTGTAAATAATTATAGCCGTTATAATTAAAATGATTGGTATATTAAGAATCAGAACGCCGTATAAACTGATAAAATTCCAAATCAAAATATTAAAAAAAGAAACGAGCCCCATTATCCCAAGAGAAAAAAGAATAATGTGAGCTAAGCTTGATTTATCTTTCTCTAATAACCGAGAAAAAAGATAGCCAGTAAATATAAAAATTAGGATGATAGTCATGATTAGTTATTTATTTTATAAATACTTAATATTGCAGAATCAAAACGACGAACTTGGAAAACAAGGTCATCAGAAGATCCAGTTTCTTTTGCAGTATATTCTAACAGAGCGCTGTTCCTGCTCGGAAACATTAAATAATCATAATGTCCGACGCAATTAAAAGTCAGATCATTCCATAATTCATATTCTTTTATCAAGTGACTGGCTATTGGGACACAAATTTTTGTTTTTTCACTAACATTTTTATTCAACCACACCAGACCTTCGCGATAAGATGTCCCCCAATACTCCACATCGAAATATTTTTCAATATTTCTGGGTATTAAATACCTCAATGGTTCATTAAAATAATAGCCCTCATATGGATGCGCCTTGATAATTTCATACAAAGGTATTGATATAATAAGCAAAGGTAATGCCAATAATAACTTAAATGATTTTGGAAACCATAATCTTAGATTAGCCATTGCATAATTAAGACCTAAGCCGGCAAGAATTGCCAATGCCGGAATTGCGATAAAAAAATGGCGAATCCCATCATATTTCACTATGCCAGACCTCATTTGCACAAATAAAGGAATAAATAACCACAAAATAATCAAAATGAAACTAAATAACTTAATGTCTTTATGTATAATTTTTTTAAACGAAACAAAAAGACCAAACGATAAAAATAATAATGTAAGAACGGGTGTCGTAATCAACAAATATACTGGCATATAATGCCAGGGCAAATTATTGCCGGCGTAAATTTTCCCAGAATAGAGTACACTGCCGGTCCAACCATGATGCAGGAAATATGATATAGAATAAAAGAACAATAATGGATTTTTCCAGAGAGAAGGCCATGTCAGAAACAAAGTTGCAGCAGAAGAAAAAAAGAATAATCCAAAAAGTGATATCCTTTTAAATGAAAAAATGTCTTTAAATTTTGTTTTAATCCAAATAAAATAAGCCAAATAACTTATTAAAAAAATAGGCAGAAATAACAACGAATCGACTCTTATAGATAAAGCTAGACCAAAAAAAATACCAGCAAAGACGGCGTAACGACCTTTTTCTTTATTAAATACCAAGAATAACAAAAACAACACTATTACAGAAAAAATCATCAGCGGTATGTCTTTAGGATTATAATGAGAATCGCCAATAAATCTTGGGAATAATGCAATAAAAAGTAAAGAAAAAATAGCGGTTTTCTCATCAAATAATTTTTTTACAAAAAAATACAAAACGAGTAATCCTATAGAGCTAAATATAACTAATAAAATATGGTGAGAATCTATGTGGTTTAAATTAAAAAAAGTACTTGCTATTTTAGCTGAAAAATGATCCAATATTCCAAAAAAAGGGCCATAAAATTTTAGATCATTATCGGAAAAAACTATATTATCTAAATTCCCAGTTTTAATATAAGAAATCGCGGCTATGGAAACCTCTTGTTGAACTGGTTCATCCCAGCTTACTCCATAATCAGATAAAGTCAGTAAATTCATTATTAAAAAAAGACCGCATATGAAACAAGCAAGTAAGTTGATTTTATTTCGAAATATATATTTTTTTAGTATTTCTACAATCATCTATTTATTAAATATATATTGCCTGGTAATTCCTTGACAAGACGTGCTTTTTGATTGCTCATTAAAGTTTCTAGGGCGTTTTTTGAATATCCAGACACTATAATAAATCTTGGTTCGCCACCTTCCTCAATTATTAACGGAGCAAGAATATATTGAGCTTGGTATAAATCCATTATATATTCTTGTTCGGTTGCGCCAGAAATAAATCCCACGCTTTTTTCACCAGAAATAATATTAATCAATGGCATAAATTTCTGACCCGGCAATTTTTGAGAAGTCATAACTGGAATTTGTTTTATAAACTCTACAGTTTCCTTTATTAATCCTGCCATGGCTGAAAAAATCAATACCGATATTAAAAAGAAAATATAAACGCGTTTATTAAATCCATAGCGAAAAATTACTCCTAAAGCATTTATGCCGTCAATCCATGAAATCTTTTTTCCCTCTGTGTAATCCCTGCCGTAATATGATATGCCAACCTCATAAAATTTATAGCCTTTCTGAGCTAATTTAATGGTTACTTCCGGTTCAAAGCCGAACTTGTTTTCTTTTAATACAATTGAATCAATGGCTTTCTTTTTAAATGCCTTATATCCTGTTTCCATATCAGTTAAATTCAGATTTGAAAACATATTGCATAATAAAGTCAGAAATCGGTTAGCAGCATAATGCCAAAAAAATAAAACGCGGTGCGGGCCCCTACCCATAAACCTGGAGCCGTAAACAACGTCTGCCCTGCCTTCAATAATCGGCCTGATTAGTTGCTTATAATCTTTGGGGTTGTATTCGAAATCAGCATCCTGAATCAATAAAATCTCGCCTGTCGCGGCTTTAAACCCCTTTCTTAAAGCCATGCCCTTGCCTTGATTAATCTGATAGTTAATAATCTTAATTCTGTCTTTAAAATAATTAATCTTATTTAAAGTATTATCCGTTGAGCCGTCATTAACCACTATTATTTCTTTTTGATAATCATCAAATCCTAAATCAGCTTTTAAAACAAGGCTGATTACTTTGCTTATGTAATTTTCCTCGTTAAAAACCGGTATAATAATAGAAACTATTTTATTCATGCAAAATATTTGCTTATTTCTTTAAAATTTATCTTTTTTCTTGACATAATAATTTTTCTTTTTTTCAGAATTTTCGGCAAAAGGCGAAAAAATTCATAAATCCCTTTTAAAGTCCCCCATTCAAAAAAAATCAGATAAATAAAAAATTTGAATTCCCGCCAGAAAATATACAAAGCGTCTTTTGCTAAAAGCCCGGCCGAATCGTTTTTAACAAACATCAGATGCTGGTTGCGCCAATCAAGCTTGCGCAGCTCTGCTGGCTGGCTTTTTCGATGTTGTATAAAATCAAAATAATTTCTGCTTAATTTTTTGCTGCTGTGGCTGTTATGCCAGGCTTTAGCCTCTGGCTGATAATAATTTTTCCAGCCATACAGACGCAGACGCCAGCCGATATCAGGATCTTCCGCCACCTTGAAAAAATCCTCGTCAAAATACTCGTTATATATTTTAATCTCTTCTAAGGCCTTCTTATTAAAAACTACGGCTACGCTGTTTGCGGCAAATATTTCTTTTATCGTATCATACTGGCCAATGTCTTTTTGACCCTTGCCTAAATCTATTAAGCGCCTGCTTTTAAAAATTTTAAATCCGACCGTGTCTAAAAAATCGCTTTTATTATATTGCAGTATTTTTCCCTGAACAGAACCTGCCTGCTGATATTTATCAAATATTTCCATTGCTTTTTGGCAATAATCTTTATTTAATACAGCGTCGTCATCCAAGCATAAAACAAAATCAGCCTGGCTTTTTTTTATGGCTTGATTGCGCGCCCGGCAAGGGCCGAAATTTTGATTATTAGCAATAATTATTACTTGGGGAAAATCATTTTTCAGCATTAAAATCGTATCATCGATAGAACCGTTATCAACTACGATTACTTCTTTTAAATCATAATTTTGATCTGCGACAGAATTTAAACACCTTTTCAAATAATCTTTTCTATTGGCTGTAATTATACAAACTGACAAAGACTTAATCATGATTTTATTGTTTTTTCTGACAAACCGGAAATTATGGCTGTTAGAACCATAAAAATTAGAAAAGCGCGCTCGTCAAATAAAGCCGCGTCAGTCAAACTATAACCGAAAACCCAAATCAAATAAACAAGGCAGGCAAAACCAAATGCTTTTAAATAAAAAAAATCGGATTTTTTAAAAACAGACCAGCTTGCCCTTAAAAGCTCGAAGCAAAAACACAAAAAAACAATTAAAGCTGCCAGCCCCATTTCTGCCGCCACATTGAGATAAAGATTATGAGCTGAAGAACCAGCATCAGCCTTTTCTACAGACTGCTTAAGCACTACTGGAAAATTGCCGATTCCCACTCCTAATATCGGATGCTGTTTAATTGACTGCAGAGTTTTTTGCCAAATCAATACCCGGCCTGCGTTAGACGTTTCGCTCAAGCTAAAAGCATTTTTCATTCTGTCAAAAAAAACCATCTGGTCAGCGCTGATTTTTTCTGTCTGAAACTGGGGCAGAGAATAAAAAAAAGGCGCGATTAAAAAAAGAGCGGCGAATATTAAAACAGACATAGAAATAAAACTGCTTATTTTTTTTATAGAGCGGCCAAATAATAAAAGTCCGCACATCGGGAAAAATACTGTCAGCCAAATACCGCGAGTGCCTGTCAGCATTAAGGCGAAATTTGCCAAAATCAAAAGAAGCAATAAATCATATAGGCGAAAGTCAAGCTTTGCTTTAGCTGCAAAATATTTTATAAAGCTATTAGAATTATATTTTTTGAAATTAAGTTTTTGGGCGAACAGCGCCAAAAGCGCCGGCAAGCAAATCAAAATAAAAAGAGGGAAAGAATGAGAATCAGGAAAAACAGAAAACATCCTTAATTTCAAACTGCCGGCTGTATAGCAATACCAGGTATTGCCGTTCATCGCAATATCAGACCATTTCTGCCCGTAAAAGCCCTGAGAAATCTGTCCGGCCCACCATTGCTGAAAGATATCAGCAGGCAGAAAAAAAGCAGCTGCTTGCTGCAAGAAACCAATAGCGATAATCAGCGTTAAGACAATTATAATATTTTTAAATAATAGTTTTAAAATTTTTTTATCTTCTTTAACCAAGCTTTTTATTACTAAATAAATCATAGCCAAATTGACAAAATAGATAATTCTTTTAATAGAGGTATTTAAATCATAAGCTGTCAAAAGAGACAAAATTGCCAAAATAAAAAGCATTAGAGACAAAAACTCTATCTTGCTATAACGCCAAAATTCAGGCAAAGAAGTCTGCTTAATCTTATTTAAGATATTTTTTCGGTTGATAAAAAGCCACTTAATAAAAATCGCTAAAAGAACTATGCGCCAAGTGTTAAAATTATCAAAAGACGCCGATATAGGCAAGGCAATAAAAAAAGGGATAGAACGGATAAACAGCAAAACAGCATTTTTTAAAGACGCAAAAATCACATAGATTAAATATAAAGCAGCGATTAAAAAAGCCCACCAGCGCGGCAAAGCAGCCAAAGCTATTAAAATAACGCTGGATACGGAAAAAACATAAATAATATTTAAATAAGTCAGATATTTTTTCATTGAAGCGAAAGAAAGCTGTTAAATGTTGTTTCAGCGCATTTTTGCCAGGAGAAAAACTTAATCCTTTCCAGGCCATTATTTACTAAAGCATGATAATAAGCCTGGTCAGTTAAAGCTTTTTTTACAGCTTGGGCGATTTCATCAATATTTTTCGGATTTTCAATCAAAATCGCGGCCGGGCCGGCAGTTTCCTTCAAAGCGGTTAAATTAGAGGTAACAACAGGCGTTGCGCAAGCCATAGCTTCCAAAGGAGGCAAGCCAAAACCCTCATAATCTGAAAGATAAAAGCTCAAATATGCAGCATTATAAAGCAAAGCCAAGTCTTCTTCAGGCACATACTGCTCCCTCAAAACAGCTTGTCTTTTTGTTTTCTGATTAATAAGCTTGACAGCTCTTTCAATGTCAATAAACGGGCTGGTCCTGTTTTTGCCCGCTATCAAAAACTGATAATCTTTAAACTGGCCGGCTATCTTTTCAAATGCCATCATGCTTTCATAAACATGGCGGCGATTGAAAATCTGGCCTAAATAAAAAATAAACTTGTCTTTTATCTGATATTTAATTTTGATCTGATTTAGAGAGTCCTGGTTATCAATGACTTTAAATTTTTGGTCAATGCCTTCGTAAGTGACAATAATTTTATCAGGATCTGTATGATAATATTTGATAATTTCTTCTTTGGTAAAATTAGAAACTGCCAATACTTTTTTAGCCAGATAACAGCCGTAACGGGAAAAAACCTGATAAGGCAGTCTGTATCTTAAGGCAAAAAGCTCTGGGTGCGCTTCGTAGGCCAAATCATGAATAGTAATAACTGATTTGCCAAAATAGCTGATCGGAATCATATAAGAAGGGAAAAAAGCCAAATCTACCCGGTCTTTTTTCAAATGCCAGGGCAAAAGCAGCAAAAAATAAATGGAAAAACTTGAACGATTGCCCGGCAAATTCAAAACTCTCTTGATAAAAATCGGGTTATTTAATATTTTATCTAGAGGAATCTGTTTCTTAAAATAGAGATAAAATTGAAGGTTGCTTCTCAAATGGGGCGTTAAAGCCGCTTTTTCTAAAATATTGATTAAATACCGGCCTACGCCGGTTCTTGGCTGCTCTAGACAATGAGCGTCAATTCCTATTTTCATATTATTTGGCCGAATTTTTTCTGATAATAATCGCTTATACCCTTTAAAATTTCCCGAGATGCTGGCCTGCTGCTGGGTATAAAAATTATCTTAATTGCCTGCTTTAAAATCAGCCATCCTGCCCAAAAATGTTTTGTTAGTTTAAAAAACAAAGGCGCTTGGCGGTCAATTAAAAACAAGGCATTTCTAAAATGATATCTTAAAATGCGGGCTTTGCCAAGCTGGGAAGTAGAGGCGGATATTTTATGCCAAATCTCCGCTTTGGGCACAACTTCGCAAAAAAAACCCGCTTTGCGAGCAGACAAACACCAATCAACATCCTCATAATAAAAAAAATAATCCTCTGGCAAAAGGCCGATTTTTTCAATAACTTGTCTTTTTATTAAAAGAGCGCAGCCAGTAATAAAATCAACCTTTTGCGGTTTTTTTTCAAAATCTTGTGGTACTTCAATATCATATCCCAAATGGCCTCTGCCTTTTGTCCATCTGGTTTTAAACCAGCTGAATTTGCCGCCTAAAAACCAGATTTTTTTTGGCTGGTCAACAAAATAAATTTTAGGCCCTAAGATTCCAATTCTTAAGTCCCTGTTTGCTTCTTTTACCAGCTTTGTCAAAAAATCCTTGCTGACAATTGTATCATTGTTTAAAAGCAGAATATAATCAGCTTTATTTTCTAAAGCATATTTGATGCCTATATTATTGCCTCCGGCAAAGCCAAGATTTTTAGAATTATAAATAATATAAATATCCGGATCAAAAATCTCTGCTTTTTGCGCTGAATTATTATCTACTAATATTATTTTATAATTAGGATAATCTATTTTTTTTATAGATTGCAGGCATTTCAGCGTATCCGGCCAATTATTATAATTTAAAATAATAATATAGACCAAGTCCTTCATAATTAATAGCTCCTCAATTTATTCAAATTGCCGTGTTTTCTTATTTTCTCCAAAGCTTTAGCCTCAATTTGGCGAATTCGTTCGCGGGTTACGCCAAATTCTTGTCCTACCTCTTCTAAGGTATGAGTAATGCCGTCTTCCAGCCCGAATCTCATACTAATTATTTTTTGTTCCCTGGGCGCTAAATCAGCTAATATTTCTTTTATCTGGTCTCTTAATAATTTGCGCGCTGCTTCTTTATGAGGCATAATTCCTTTTTCATCTTCAATAAACTCGCCCAAAATGCTATCTTCTTCATCATCGCCTACTGGCGCTTCTAACGACACTGTTTCCTGGGAAATCTTCATAATCTGGTTTATTTTTTCAATACTTTCTTTCATTTCAGAAGCGATTTCTTCCGGCAGCGGTTCTCTGCCCAAATCCTGAAACAGCTGTCTTTTGATTTTAATATATTTATTAATTGTTTCCACCATATGAACCGGTATCCGAATGGTTCTCGAAAAATCAGCTAAGGCCCGGGTAATGGCTTGCCTTATCCACCAAGTGGCGTAAGTTGAAAACTTATAGCCTCTGCGGTAGTCAAATTTTTCAACTGCCTTAAATAGGCCGATATTGCCCTCCTGAATCAAATCCAATAAAGTTAAATTAGCGCTGCGGCCTACATACTTCTTAGCGATACTAACCACCAATCTTAGATTAGACTGGGTTAATCTTAATTTCGCCTCTTCAATGCCTTTTTCATTTTGCTTGGCCAACTCCACCTCTTCCTGCGAGGTTAAAAGAGGAATACGGCCAATTTCCCTAAGATACATCTGAACATTATCCAAAGATTCCAATTCTAAAGATAATCCTTTTTTTAACTTTTCCGAAGTCTTTGTCTCGCCTAATTTAACGGATTCTAAAATATCAATATTAGCCGCGTTCATACGATTATAAATTTCCTCTAATCCAAAAATATCTTTTTCCACCCGCGGCACCACTTTTAAAAGCTCTGCTTCGGTGATAAAGCCCCTGGCTTTTCCCCTGTCTATCAATTCTTTAATTATTTCTTCGGTAACTATGCTTTTTTTCTTTCTAATTTTTTTCTTTTTTGCCATATATTTATACAGCTGTAAGCTGCTGCGATAATTTATTAAACTCTTCGGTCAGCTTTTTCAAAGAAGCTGCGTCTTTTTTTAATTCAGCTTCTTTGATGTCTGAATTTAATTGATTTAATTTTTGCTGCACATACTGCTTTTTTAAATGCTCAAGGCAGAATGAGATCTCCTGCTGGGCGTTAAAATTGTCTTCTTTATGCAGAGTTTCCAATCGCAGCATCAAATAATCAATCTGGCTGGCAAGATGAGAAGGCAGTTTGCTCTGGAATTTTTTTAAATCAAATTCTTTTTTAAAATCACAATTTTTGAGTTTTTTAAATATTTGAGCCAAATCAGGATGAATAAAGATATTACTCGGCTGATTTTTTAAGCTTTCAACTTCTTTGGGAGAAACCAGCAGCATTGCCAAAGCATGCTGGGCCAGCGCCAAAGACGGATTTGCTTCTAAATAAATATCCTGTTTTTTTGCTGAAGAATCTGTAAATTCTTCAAATACTGGTATCTTTTGCATCTCTTCTATTAATACTTTTTCGCTGGTTTTAAGCTTTTGAGACAATTCCACAATCCAATGCGCCTGTTCTATTTTATTGGGAATGCGCTTTAAAATAGGCAAGATTATCTTAGCGATATTTTTTTTGCCGTCAACCAAAGCAGCGTTAAATTTTGAAAAGGCAGAAGCAAAATAAAACTCTATAATAGATTGCGAATTTTGCATGGCTTTTTCAAAAACTTGAGGATTTGAATTAAAAATATCAGCTGGATCCTGGCTTTGCGGCAAAGAAATTATTTTGGCGTTTAATCCGCTCTGGATAGCCAAATCAATTCCTCTTTTGGTAGCATTTTCTCCTGCTATATCCATATCAAAAGCCATGGCTAAATTTTCAGTATAACGCTTGATTATTTTCAGATGCTGGAACGTCAAAGCAGTGCCAGAGGTAGCAATAGTATTTGCAAAACCTGCTTGATGGGCCATTAACAGATCCATTTGCCCTTCTACTAAAATACAAAGATTTTTCTTTTTTATTTCCAGCTTTGCTTTATCCAAGCCATACAAAACCAGACTTTTATCATAAAGCAGGGTATTAGACGTATTAATATACTTAGCAGTATCAGGTATTTTTTTATCCGGGTCAAATATCCGGCCGGAAAAACCAATCACAAGCCCGCTTAAATCAAAAATCGGAAAAATAATCCTGTTGCGAAAACGGTCATAAATATTTTGATCATCTTCTTTCTTAATAGCCAACCCGCAATTTACTATCTCTTCTTCTCTATATCCCCTGCTTTGTAAAAAATCTGTTAAGCTGCGCCATTTATCAGGACTATAGCCTAATCGCCATTTATTAATAGCACTTGCCTTAAGCCCCCGCTCTTTTAAGTATTTCTGCGTTTGCAAGCCAGCCTGGCTTGATTCCAGCTGCTTTTCAAAAAACCGAGCAGCCAGCTCGCAAATATCATAAAGCCGGGTTCTTTGGGTTATAAGTTGAGGGTCAATCTTTTTCAATTCCACTCCAGCCCGGCGGGCCAGTATCCGCAACGCGTCTCCAAATTCCAATCCTTCCATCTGCATCACAAAATCAAATATAGAACCTCCGATTCCACATCCGAAACAATGCCACATCTGCCTTTCTGGCGTAACAAAAAAAGACGGCGTTTTCTCCGCATGAAAAGGGCAATTAGCCTTGTAATTGCGCCCTGCCTTCTGCAACCGTATATAGCCTGATATTACTTCTACAATATCAAGCCTCTGCTTTATTTCATCCACCGGCGAAATCATATTTTTATATTATAAAAAAAGAAATATTAGACCGATAATAATGCGATATACGCCGAACCAGATAAAATTATGTTTCTTGATATAATTTAATAAAAACTTAATAGCTAAAAGCGCTACTATAAAAGATATTATAAACCCCGCAGCTAAAAGACCAAATTTATCAAAAGAAAAAACTGAAGCTGATTTTATAAGATCATAGCATGTGGCTGCCATCATAGTCGGCACAGCTAAAAGAAAGGAAAATTCTACTATGGTTTTTCTTTTTAAGCCTAAAAATAATCCGCCGATAATAGTAGCCGCAGCTCTGGAAACACCCGGTATCATAGCTATTGACTGAAAAACGCCGATCAAAAAACTCTGAAAATAAGAAATTTTTGATAAATCTTCCTCGCCCGCCGTAGCCTTAGCGAAGGCGGGTTCCTTATGCCAAAGCTCAAAAATAATCAATAAAAACCCGCCGATAAGAAGCGACCAGATAATTATTGTGTAGCTTTCCAGCAAATATCCTTTTATTAATTTATAAAATAAATAACCCAAAAAAGCTGTTGGCAGAAAAGCAATGATAATTCTTTTTATCACTTGCCAGCTTAAAAATAATTTCTTGTAATACAAAACCACTACCGCTAAAATTGCGCCCAGCTGAATACAAATCTCAAAGCTTTTAACAAATTCGCTTTGACTTAATTTCAATATTTTGGCCAATAAAACCAAATGAGCAGTGGAAGAAATGGGTAAAAATTCCGTCAATCCCTCCACCACCCCAAAAATAACGCTCTGTAAAAAATCCATAAAAAAATTTATATTTTATCGACCTTTTTTACTGACATTCACATTTCTTAGCGGAAAAGTTTAAGTTAGTTTCATCCAACAAAGGAATATATTTTTTTTCTTCAATAGATTTATCAGATCCTAACACAAAACATCTTGCTTCTATTATTGGCCGGCCAGAACCATTCTGAATAAATGCTAAATACCATTTTTGCCCATCTTTTTCAGCAACAATAGATTTGGGCGGAAGATTGTCAGAAGGATAATCTTTTAACTCTGGATATTTTTGTTTAATAAAATCAATTGCCTGCGCTTCAGTAAAAACAACAGATTGTCTTTGTTGATTGATAGCAAAAAATACTATAGACAGCACACCGATGATTCCCAAAATTATTAAAAAATAAATATACTTTTTATTCATAGATTGCCATGAGTAACTTATATTTCTCCGCCCGAGAGGCTGAAAATTGCTAAGACAAGACTGATTAAGATCACAGTATAATAATAAAGCCAAGGTTGTTTAGTGCGATAAAAATAGTATAAAACGCCTATGCTAAATAAAGCGCCGATTAAATAAGCAGCGACAGGCCAAGAATATAAAAACATTCCAATAGTCACCAAGACTACAGCCACTGGCACTGTCATATATATTGCTTTGTAAAACACGCCCAGTTTTGACTTAAATACAAACCAGCTAATCAGGCCTATAGCAACCACAAACAAACCATGCATCATGGGCGGAAACCAAATAGAAGTCATTAACAGCTCATTGGGAATAAAAAAAGTTAAAAAACCTATTACTAAATCATGAATTAAAGCATCAAAAAGAAAAGTAATATTTAACAGGATAAAACCAAAAACAACCACAGCCAAAGCTGATAAAATATTTTTGATAAGCGGATTTTTAAGCATAAAATTTGTACGCTGCGGAGAGGACAGGACTCGAACCTGCAAGCCCTAAAAGGGTTCACGCTTTCCAGGCGTGTGCCTTAACCATTCGGCGCACCTCTCCATTTTATATTTCTTTTTAATCTTTACTTTCTAACTCATCAATTGCTTTTACAGCTTTGTCTCTGACACTGCTAAGATGATCTGAACTTAAAACATCTTTATCATTTTGCTTCAAGCTGTAGATCTTGTTTCTTATTTCATCCTTGCTCAAACCACTGTTGAAATCATCGCCAAATTCTTTTTCCAAAGCAGATCTTTCTTTGTCTGATAAATTAGCTCGACGCATTATATCTTTAAATTGTGTTCTTGATAAATTAGTCATTTTATTTAATTTCCATCCCTCTTAAAGCTTTTATTCTTTCTTCAATTGGGGGATGGGTCATAAATAGTTTTGATATTTTCTGGCCTTTTAAGGGATTGGCAATATAAAGATGGGCAGTGGCTTTATTGGCCACTTCCAAAGGTTCCTGATCTTGAGATATTTTTTCCAAGGCCTTGGCCAATCCTTCGGGATAACGAGTCAACAAAGCGCCTGAAGCATCTGCTAAAAATTCTCTTTTGCGCGAGATTGCCAGCTGCATCAAAGTAGCGATTAAAGGAGACAAAAGAGCCAATATTAGACCCGCTATTATCAAAATCGGGCCTAAACTGCCGCGGCTGTCTCTGTTGCGTCCGCTGCCAAAACGGCTGAAGCGCAAAAACCAATCAGAAAGCAAAGCTACCAGCCCGACTAAAATCACAACTACTGTTTGCAATAGAATATCCCTGTTTCCAATATGGCTTAATTCATGGGAAATCACGCCTTCTAATTCTGTCTTTTCCAATTTAGCCAAAAGACCTGAAGTAACAGCTATTACCGCGTGCTGGGGGTCGCGTCCGGTGGCAAAGGCATTAGGAGCAGAATCGTCTATGATATAAATCTTTGGCAAGGGCAAGCCAGCTGTAATGCATAAGTTTTCAACCAGATGATATAGCTGGGGATTTTCTTCGTGTTTTATTTCTTTGGCCTTGCTCATCGCCAGCACGATCTTATCTGAATACCAATAAGAAAAAAAGCTCATCGAAAAACTAAAAATCACAGCCGCAACTAAAAATATCTGGCTGTCAAATTGATAGCTGAATACCCAGCCCAAACCGATAATAAAAATCAAAAAAAGACCAATCAATATCCAAGTCCGCCGGATATTTTTGTCCTTTTGGTCATAAAGAGTCATATGTTTATTTTTTTAGAAATTCACCTTTACTGGTTCTCTGGCTGCTACTTCCTCTGTTTCAAAGAATTCTCTTTGCTTAAAACCAAGCATTTGCGCCACCATATTATTAGGAAAAGTCTGAATCTTAATGTTGAAGTCCCTGACATTGCCGTTATAGAATCTACGGCTAGCCTGAATCTTGTCTTCAGTGTCTGTCAGTTCCCGCTGCAATTCCAAAAAGTTCTGATTGGCTTTCAAGTCCGGATAAGCTTCAGCTACAGCAAACAAAGTTTTTAGCGTTCCTGCTAAAGCATTTTCCGCTTCAGCTTGCTCTTTGACAGACTTGGCGCCCATAGCTCTAGATCTAGCTTCTGTCACATTTTCAAAAGCTGTTTTTTCATGCGCCGCATAACCCTTGACCGTCTCAACCAGATTAGGAATTAAATCATACCGCCTTTTAAGCTGCACATCAATATCTGACCAAGCCTCATCAGTCCTGTTTTTCAGCTTAATCAGGCCGTTATAAACGCCGATCAGCCATAAAACGACGACGACTATGACTATTAATAATAACCAACCTAAATAACTCATATATTTTTTAATCTAAATTATTGTATTTGCCGACCTTTGATTAATTTTATGCTTTTTTATTATACACCGATTGAATCCAAAATCAACCAGCGCCGCCGCCTCCCCCGCCGCCTCCGCCCCCTCCTCCGCCGCCACCCCCGGCTCCTGAACCTGAACCATGACCACCAGGACTTGAAGAAAAAGCGCTTGAAATAGAATGAGAAAAAGAAGAAAAATTAGAGCCAAAATCACTCATAGAAGAAAATCCGCTTGAACTGCCAATAGCTGAACTTGAATACCAGTGAGAAAAATTATTAGACTCAAAAGAAAAGTCAGAAAATCTTTGGGCCCATTGTTTTTCCACTTCAAAAGCAATTGCATAGGGTAAATATTTAGAAAAAGTTTCTACAGTTTCAACATCCAGCCGAAATCTTTCTGCGGTCTCTAAATACTCTTTAAACCCAAGCAATAGCCATTTTATTTCTGCTCCCAAAGGCGTTAAGGCTGGCATAAAACGAGAAAAAATCAAACCAATCAGGATTGAAATAAAAATACTGGCTGTTAATAATAAAAAAATTACAATAAAATTTAAATTAAAAATCATAGTTAAAACTCCCCCCAACCAAAAAGAAGCAAAAATTCCAATAAAGACATTCGGCAAAATCAAGCCAAAAAAAGTAGCATATTTATTTTTAGCAGCATATATGCTTGTATTGGAATATTTGCTTATTCGCACTTCTTTAGATATTCTTCTCTCTATAGACTTGATGTATTTATAAAATTTATTTTTAATATCATCCGTAGAAATAAAATCTCTGCCTATTTTCTTTTCAAATTCAGATAATTTAAACATTTTTTCTAATAAATACTTTTCGAAATCTCTTAATTTATCATCAGGATTTCTAATTTTTTGAAAAGTATATTCGCGGCCAATAAGAAATTTTTTTTCACCTTCTTCGATTTTAATATAGCCCCTAACTGCTAAATCAATAACCATAGCTGCGATATCTTTGTTTTTAAATTTTTGATTTACTATTGTATTTACCATTGCTGGCGACAAATTATCAGGCGGCTGGTATTGAGCGATAATAGTTTTATTTATTTTTGGATCTCTGCCTTTTTTTAACCACAAAACAAGCATTATAAAAAAAACAAAAATTGGCAATAGAATAGCAATAAATAAGAAAATCAAATTTATGATCTGATATTTATATAAAAACGGCTTTTGGACTAAACTCTTGGGCCAGGTGACAACTATTGTCAGATATTCATTGGGCTGTACATCAATACCCCAAAATTCTACTGTGGTATTATCAATAATCCGGAAATTTTGGCTTTGGTTCTTGCTGTTAAGCTCGCCTTTATAAGACCATAGACCAATTTTTTCTTTATCTACTTCAGCGGGCAAAAAAACAAAAACATCTGCTTGAGCCACCTTAACATCCCTGTCAGCAAAAATAGCGTTCCAATAAAGCTCGTCGTAATCTTTGTAAAAACCCAAACCGCCGTGCACCTTATATTTTACGGTCCATGATTTAAGCTCATTATTAAAATTACGGCGTTCAAAATCCCATCTGATTTTAATTTTATTGCCTTGATAAGAGATTGCATAGGCATTCTTAGACAATTTATTACCCTGGCTATCAAAAACTTCTATATCAGATATATGATCCAGATCTTTAAGTTCAATATCGCGGTAAAAATAGCCGAAACTGCCAGACAGGTTGTAAATCTGCCCTTCTGACACATCAAAAGTGCTGTCTTGATTAACTCTGATCTCAACTTTAATCAAATGATAATAATAACTCTGTTCTGCCTGCGCCCAAACAGCGCTATTAAGAAACAAGCTCGCAAGATAACAAGCTGACAAAATAATAATGAATTTTTTTATCTTAATTTTCATTAAATTTAGTAAAAAAATTATTAAATATTTCTTCGGCTTTTTCTTTTTCTGCCTGAGATACTTCTTCAATATGAATAGTCTGATAGCTTTGCTGTATGTCGTCTTTTAAGAAAGAATAGAAACCAAAAGTTTTGACTGTTTTAAGATAAGGCACAGCCAGATCTTCCAGCACAGATGCTTCGTTGAAAAAATATTTTATAATTCCCCAGATGCCCAAGGTATAGCCGTAAGAAAAACCCTGGATCGAAGCAGGCAGATTTTTAAATTGATATTGAAAGTCCGGATTTTGAGCTAGTTTTTGCCGGCTGGAATCAGCCATACCCTCAATAATGCTTTTTACCCCGTCTGGGCTGCTGGAAATAATTAATTTGTCATCTTTGACTTCGAAGCTTATAGACAAAAGATTAATAGCATTGGGATCTGTCTTTATTTTCTTTAAATTTTCTTTTACTGTTTCTGCGTTATTTAATTGAATAACCATTCCTATTTCCGGAGGCAGATTATCAAAAGACGGAGCTGCAAAAAAAGCAAAATTATTTGTCGCATAAGGCAGCAAATCCTCTGTCAAATCTATATTAAAATAACTATTTAATAATTGCGGCAGCTTGTCAACTGCTGATACTATAGCTTGTCCATAATCATCTTTTGGCATCTCTTGTTTTATCCGCTCCCAAACCTGTATTAATACCTCTACAGCCTGATTCAGATCCTTGCCTTCTTCGTAAAAATCAATCCAGCGATTGTTTATTTGCTGAGGCATTAGATTAGCCAGACTCTGGCTAATGTCAAAAGAAGCCATTTGTTTCTTGTCTTTTTTTAAATCCAAGACATAAGAATTGAATTTTAGGTCATCTTCATCTATCCACAGAACTTCATAAGACATTAAATCCTTAGCCAGGGAAATAGCCGGACTAATAGCGGTAGAAGGCGTTAAAAGAGCTGCTTTAAGATTAACTTTATTTATAAAAGCAGACGAAACCTGGCTGACTTTTTGATTAATATCAGCATTAGCCGCGTAGCCTGCAGCCAGATACTGGCTATTATAATTCTGGCTTATTTTCTGATAATTTTTATTTGAAAATAAGCTTTTTGTTTTATTAAATAAATTCAAGCTTAAAAGCTCCTGATCTTTGTAAATATCAATTATTTTTTTAATATCTTCTGCTTTTGTCGCCCAAACCATAAAACTGTCTAAAATTGCGATATTAAAATCTTTAGCAAGATAAATATCTTTATCTTTATATCTTTCTATTTTGGTTTCTAAAGACTTATCAGTTATCAGCGAATCTATAATATTTTTCTTTCTTTTTTTATCCAGCTGGTCTGCAATCAAAAGCATATCAAAATCATCAAGATCAGTTTGGACAACAGTTATTTCTTTGCTGCCTTCAAAAAAAGCCGGAAATTTTATTATCGGCGTATCTTCTAAATCTTCTTTTATTGACTGGTCCCAGGCGTTATTTAAAGCCTTTTCAATTTTATCAGCCAGAGGAAATTTATATAAGACCTTAAAAAGCTGCTGGACTTGGCTAGACTGGCTGTCAATATTAATAGAAGCATACCATACAATATCCTGAGGCAATATTTGCGCAAAAGAAGTAATATTAATAAAATACTGATCTAAAACCAATATTATAGCAAAAACCGCATCTAACGCTAAAATTACTACTAAAAAAATTATAAAATTCTTTCTTTTAAAAAAAGACATAGTATTATTATAGCATTTTTTTGAAAAAAAACGAAACAAAAACAGTCCTGACTTTATGCCAAGACTGTTTTTAAATTTTATTTAAAAGCCTAGTATTCCATGCCGTTGCCCGGCATAGCAGGCGCTGATTGGCAGGAACTTTTTGGCTCTGGCAAATCTGTTACCACTGCCTCGGTAGTAAGCACCATAGCAGCCGCGGAAACAGCATTTTGCAAAGCTAATCTAGTAACCTTTGTCGGATCAATTACTCCAGCTTCTACCAAATCTTCATATTTGTTTTTAGCCGCGTTATAACCAAAACTGCCTTTGCCTTTTTTAACTTCGCCGGCTACCACTGCGCCGTCCTGGCCGGCATTATGGGCAATTTGCCTAATCGGCTCTTCCAAAGCCCGGCGCAAAATATTAAGGCCGGTTTTTTCATCGCCTTTGGCTTTGATATCTTTAAGGCTGCTTAAAGCTCTAAGTAGCGCCACGCCGCCGCCCGGAACAATCCCTTCTTCTACTGCGGCCCGTGTTGCGGCTAAAGCATCTTCAATTTTATGCTGCTTGTGTTTTTGCTCAACTTCAGTGGCAGCGCCCACTTTTATTATTGCCACGCCGCCAGCTAATTTTGCCAGTCTCTCTTGCAACTTTTCTTTATCAAAATCAGAATCAGCTTTAGCATACTCTTTTCTAATTTCCTGGATTCTTGATTCAATGTCCTGTTTTTTGCCCTTGCCTTCAATAATGGTAGTATTTTCTTTGGTTGAAATTATTTTGCGCGCCCTGCCCAGCATATTCATTTCCATATTTTCTAATTTCAAGCCTACTTCTTCTGAAATAACCTGGCCGCCAGTCAAAACCGCAATATCAGAAAGCATTTCTTTTTTACGGTCGCCAAAGCCCGGCGCTTTGACTGCCAAAGCATTAAAAGTGCCGCGCAATTTATTTACCACTAAAGTAGCCAAAGCTTCGCCTTCTACTTCATCAGAAATTATCACGATTTCTTTTCTGCCTGTTTGAACTATTTTTTCCAAAAGAGGCACAATTTCTTTAATAGAAGAAATCTTTTTGTCTGTAATTAAAATATAAGGGTCTTCATATTCGGCTTCCATACGATCAACGTTGGTAATCATATAAGCAGAAATATAGCCCTTATCAAACTGCATGCCGCGAACAACTTCCTTTGACAGGCCGAAAGCTTTTGATTCCTCTACGGTAATGACTCCATCCTTGCCCACTTCCTGAACAACTTCTGCGATTAATTTTCCGATTTCCGGATCTTCAGCGGAAATAGTTGCTACTTGGGTAATTTCTTCTTTGCCGCTCATTGGTTTTGACATTTTTTTCAAAGCTTCAATTATAGCTTGAGTGCCTTTATCAATTCCCCTTTTAACAGCCAAAGGATTTGCTCCAGCAGCCACATTTTTAAGGCCTTGAGTAATAATCGCTTGCGCCAAAAGAATAGCAGTGGTTGTGCCATCGCCAGCTGTATCATTGGTCTTGGTAGCTACTTCTTTAACAATTTCCGCGCCAATATTTTCAAACTTATCTTCTAAGTCAATTTCTTTGGCAATAGTCACGCCATCATTAGTGATAGTGGGAGAACCAAAGCCCTTATCCAAAACCACATTTCTGCCTTTTGGCCCTAATGTGACTTTGACAGTATTGGCTAATTTATCCACTCCTTTTTTTAGTCTCTGACGAGCTTGCTCGTTAAATTTTATTTGTTTTGGCATAGTTTTTTTAATTATTCAATTATTCCTAAAATATCTTCCTCCTTGGCAATTAAATATTCCTGCTTGTCAATTTTGACTTCAGTCGGCCCGTATTTAGTAAATAAAACTTTGTCGCCTTTTTTTACTTCAAGGACTTGCCTTTTTCCGCTTTCCAGCATCTTGCCGGGACCGACAGCTATAATTTTGCCCTGTTCGGGTTTTTCTTTTTCCGCAGTTTCAGGAATAATAATTCCTAATTTAGTTGTTTCTTCAACCGAGATTGGTTCAATTACCACCCGGTCTGCTAATGGTTTTATCTTCATATTTTTTACTTAAGCTTGATATTACTATTTTAAAGGTTTTTTTTATCCTGTCAAGAGTCCTTCAATCCCAATTCAATTAATTTCTGGTTGTATTTTTTGATATTTTTTTTTCCCGGCAGTTCAGGATGAAATTCCAATTGCCTGTCATCATAAATTACGCGGCCGCCCGACATATAAGTCATAGGGTTTTTTTTAATCCGTTTTATTTGTATTTGCTTAAAAAAATTTTCCAGCCAATTGCCGAATCTGTTGTCTAAAAAAATTTCTCTGATTTGCCTTATTTGATTTAAGAATCGCGATTTTTTTATTTTCTTTAAATACCCCTGCCAAAAAACAGGATAAAAAAATAAATAATTTTTGATCCAAAGATTTGATTTTTGAATTTTATTGGTCAAATTTGCTATATCAATTATTGGCACTAAACGCTTGTAAACTTGGGCATTCATTAAAGTTCTTTCAAAAGATTCCAACGACTGATCAGTGATATAATGATTTAAGCAAAATCTGTCTTTGGTGTATTTATGATGCCGTCGCTGGCCGATTATTTGAAAAAAAACTGTGGTAAAAGTCCGGCAAGTCCAAATCCGGCCAGCTTTGGCAATAATTAAAAGATCAAAATCTGATTCTTTGCGGCAGTGATTCATAGCCAAAGAGCCGCTGACAGCTGCCAGCCGAATATAAGGTATCATCTGCAAAAATTTCCCGAATCGTTTTACTTTTTTCCATTTCTGGTCAGAAATTTTTTGCCTTTCAATTCTTTCCTCAACAAGCATGTCTCTTTTTTTCAAAAAATAAAAACCGTTTTTTTGGCCTGTCTTTTCTTCCAGCTCTTTGCTATAGTCCAAATTATTTAAAATATCAATAAATTTAATATTATTTGGTTTAAACATCTGTCCTTTGATATCCAAAATCAAGTATCTAAAAATTTCCCAGTCTGTCAGCGGCCGGTCAAAAATATCATAATAAGCCAGCGTGGCTAAAATAGATTTTTCCAGATCAGTCATTTTATATATCATAATCTATTTTCAAAATAAAAAAAAGAGCGCTTTGCTTTTTTAGCAAAACGCCATTGTTTTTTATTTTTTTTCTTCCTTTTTCAACGACTCACCAGATGAACATAAGTCAAATTCAGGCAGGAAAGATTCTTCCGTTTCACTAATATATTGTTTTAAATTTAGCCAAACCATTTTATTAGAAACAGCCACAATCTGACAAGCAAAAATTGCTGCGTTATAAAGACCGTTCTCGCCAATACCGCATACTGCTACTGGCCTTCCTTTCGGCATCTGAATCATTGAATAAAGAGCATCTTCAGCATCGGGCTTATACTTTGAAGGCAAAGGAACTCCGATTACAGGAGTTACAGCAGAAAGCGAGGCAATTATCCCTGGCAAAGCCGCAGCCATTCCAGCGATTCCGATAAAAACCTTAGCCCCATTAACACTTTTTATTATACAATGCTTCTTAAGCCTTTCAATGTCATTACGATGGACAGAAAACACAGAAACCGTCCAAGAAACACCCACTTTATCTAAAATCTTAAATAATTCTGAATTTTCAACTATTTTCTGATCGCTTCTACTGCCTAAAATTATTATTACCTGCGCCATTTCATTCACCTCCTTTTAAAAAATATTAAGGGCGCTTTTATAAACGCCCTTGATAATAATTATTTTTTTGCGTTAATTCTTTCCAATTAGTTTTAGGCCGAAAGCGCGGAGAACCGATTTTGCAATACGAACATTCTTCTGGTTTAACAGCCTGAACTTCTCTTTCCACAAGACCAATAACTTTTATTTCGCCATAATCTGCTGGTAATTTTGGCGGCCGATGAACCAAAGCTCCAACTATTGGCAGAAATTCAACTGGCGCTGCATTACCTTCTATTACTGCTCGTCTGACTTCATTAACAGTATTAAGAGTAGTAACCAATTCTTCAGCCTGCAGAATTATAGACCCTGCTGGAATAATCATTCTGCGCCAAAGCATTCTTTTCTGTTGCGGATAGTCTGTTTGGTCTTTTTCAACATTAGCAAAAATAGCGCCCGATTCTTTCGCCACTTCATGTCCAAAGGTAATAGCTGAATAAGCAGAACTGATTACCCAATCTACTTTTCCTATACCTTGTAAGCGTAAAAGTCTGCCGAGCTGGCTGCCCAGAATTTCACAAACATTGGAATATCTAAGAAGTCTCGGGCAATCAAAATAGCCATTACTGCATAATCCAGACGATAGCTCCGCATGAGGTTTTTCAGAGCTGGCTTCTCCTTGGTACAGCCAATAAGCTTCTGCCATCCCAAACCACTCAATAATTTCATCATCAGTCATATTAAAATTTTGATAGATCCGTGGATTAATCTTCAATAGCTTCTGATTTATTTCCATTTCTACCTCCTTTTACCGATATTTGTTTATTTCATCTCTTAGCTTAATCGTTTCTCTGCGAGCAACTTCGGCAAAATCATCGCCAGAAGAGGCGTAGATAATTCCGCGTGAAGAATTTATAATCAACCCAGCTCCCTTGCTGTCCTTACCATTTTCCACAACTGCTTTTATGTCTCCGCCTTGCGCTCCAATGCCCGGTACTAAAAACGGCATATCGCCAACTATCTGACGAACGATTTTAAGCTCCTCAGGATAAGTCGCTCCCATTACCAGCAAACAATTCCCATTTTCGTTCCACTCAACAACCTTTCTAGCCACAATCTGATATAAAGGCATTTTAGTAATACCAGAAAGATCAATACAACATAGCAAGTCCTGAAAATCTCTTGCTCCGGGATTGGAAGTCCGGCAAAGAACTATTACCCCTTTATCTTTATGCTTCAAAAAAGGTTTTACAGAATCATATCCTAAATATGGATTGGCCGTTACAGCGTCGACTCCATATTTTTCAAAAACCTCTATCGCATATTTTTCCGCTGTATTGCCAATATCATTTTTTTTAGCGTCCAAAATAACCGGGATATCGGGATTATGGACATTAATAAACTCGATAGTATGTTTCAAAGCCTTAAGACCATCAAATCCTTGAGCAGCGTAAAAAGCAATAAATTTCTATTTTCCATCGCTGACTCCTTTCTCTGTTAAGAGGTTTTAGGGATTTCATCAATAATGCGCCGGATAATTGTCACTGGATCTTTTGACTGGGTAATAGGCCGGCCGATTAAAAGATAATCAGCTCCTTCTCTAATTGCCTTATTTGGTTCTACATAATTAACCTGATCAAAAAGATCAAAATTTCCAGTCGGCCTGATGCCAGCTACAATCTTTTTAAGACTTTTCAATTTTTCAACCTTATTTATAACTTCCAGTTCTTTAAAAGAACAGACTATGCCATCAGCGCCAGCAAGCTTTGCATAAAAGGCAAAATCCAGAGCTTTAATATGAGCAGGGGCAGTATGAACAAAATGGCATTCGTGTTCAGTAAATGAAGTGGGGATCAAAGTTACAAATACCAAAGATTTTTCATAAGGAAGGATAGTAGCAGAAGGCGTTAGCCGGTTTTTAACAACTGAATCTATGGTCCTATAACTGCTGGCTGCTGCAACTGTAAACATTGCCACGCCTAATCTTGAATATCTCTGAGCTATTAATCCTGCTATATCAGGAATTTCATACAATTTTGTATCAATCATCAGTCTTTCCGGTCCGCCAAAACCTCTATCCATCATCCAGCCAACAACTAAACCCACATCCCAAAAATGGCTAATAGAAAAATATCCGACTAAATGATTAATTTTTTCAACCAACTCTATTAATTTGGGCTGTTCTGTAATTGAATCTAAACTCACAATAATTCTGTCTTTTGGTTCCATAGTCGTCTCCTTTATTAAATTGTTAAGTTACAGTTTTCTTCTAAATATCATGCTTTAATCCTAAAGCCACAGCTCTGGCAATTCGGGTGCTGACTTCTGACTTTTTATTAGGAATTACTTTGATATCTTTTATTTGCTCAAGTTTTACTTTATTTTTCTTTAAAAACTTGTCAATTTCTTTTATCAGGGTTTCGCTCAACTTAAAAAGCCCGTCCCATTGATACTTATCTATTTTCTCTATACCCTGTTTTAAAATTAAACACGGCTTTTCTGATATGTCAATTATTAAGTTCATATCCTTGACTTTAAAGTAATTTTAAGATATGAATAAAGAAGATTTTAAAATGTTCTTTTTCAACTAAACCCTACAATAAAGGAGGTGATCTGGCAAGAGCTTGATTTTTTTGATTTTAACTAACACCATAAGAAAAGGAGGAAAAAGATGGAAAAAAGACTGATTATTTTGGGACTGGCTTTAACGCTGATTTTTGCAATAACAATTAATGCTCAAGCAGCCACTCTAAAGGACCTCTCTGACCAAAACCCTGAAAGCGCAATAACACTTATCGCAAACTGCACTGGACTGGAACAAGACCAAGCTATAGCTTATGTGGAAAAAGCTGATGAATTAGCCAAAACTAATATGATTGACAACGGAATTACACCCTTGTATTCTGACTACTGCTACTATCTATTTTATTTTGCTTATTACCTTTTGCCCTGGGATTTAGGCCTTTACATTCTAATTTTTATCTGGCCTTTGATATGCCTCTAAAAACAAAGCGGTCGCTTAATAAGACCGCTTTTTTTATTGCTTAATCTCAAAAATTTTATTTCTGTTATAAAGCATTGATTTTTTCCTGCCGGGCTAAAAAATAATTTCTATTTTCAAAAAAACATTGAGCCTGTTCTACAATCGCCTTTTCTGACTGGACTGGCGTATACTGCGAAGTTTCTTCAAAAAAAGAAGCTACCCGGCCGAAATAAAAACATTTTAAAGTTTCAATGATAGAAATATCCTGATCAGTGGCATCATAAGCTGTTAGAAAATCATAAACCAGCTTTACCCACAAATCATTGTCCATTAATAATTTATCGCCTTGCTGAAGAGCTTTTATTTCTTTATAAACCTCTTTTGATACCAATCCTTTGACTGCCTCTGCAATAAATTCAAATTTTTTGAAAAAAGCTTCTTTAAAAGATTTATAATCCGGAGTTAAATCCGCTAAAGAAGACAGACGCTTATCGCCTATTATCTCGACTTGTTTGACTTGGGTTTTATCTTTAATTAAATGCTTATTAGCCAGAATAATTTTAAATAATGTTTCCACTATTTGGTTAAAAATAATATTTAAGCCGGATATCTTGCTAGCCCGATGGATTTTTGAGCCTAAATTAACTTGTCCGCTTTTAACTGAATCGATTAAAAGCGGATGAAGGCTTAAAAAAACATCGATGCCTGCGCCATAAGCTGATTTGGGCCATTGCTGTTTTAGCCACCAATCAGCCATTGAACCGGAAAATGAAAAATCCCCAGCCAAAGGCTGGCGCAAGTCCAAGCCAAAAATGCCGTAAATCAATGGATAAACTATATGATTGGTAATAGTCGCTTCATTTTCAAAACGGATATAATACGGGGCTAAAAACTGATAGCCTTCAAAAATCGGCTTGGCCATTTTTTCTATCCATTGGGGCGAAATGCTTTTCAAGTCAGCTTCTAAAATAATGCCGGCTTTAGCTTCCATTTTTTGCATCATCAACAAGAAATTATAAACATTATAGCCTTTGCCTAAAAAACCTTTATCTGTGCTGATATATATTTTTGGAATCTGGCCAGCGGAATTAAAAAAAGCCTCCTTAGTATTATCATCTGAATTATTATCAGTATTAATAATAGCAGAGGTCTTATTAGAAAAGTATTTTTCTAAACCTAAACTGGCGTGCTGAGCCACTAATCCTATATTTTGAGCTTCGTTATATGATGTAATGCCTACCAGTATTTCCGCTTTTTTAATTTTTTGAGGATTCTCTATTATCATTTTATATACCCTGAGTTTATCGAAGGGCTTCAATATAAACTTTCTGCAAAATAATATCTTCTAAAGGATGGTCATTTTCGTTTGTTTTTGCGCTTTGTATTTTTTCAACCACATCCATTCCTTCTGTCACTTCGCCAAAATTAGTATGCTTGCCATCCAGCCAAGGAGTGGATGTCGCAGTCACAATAAAAAACTGGCTGCCATTGGTATTAGGTCCGGAATTCGCCATAGCCACACTTCCTTTTATTAGCTTATGGCTGTTTATTTCATCATCAAAGTTATAGCCCGGCCCTCCTGTGCCGTCATTTGTCCAATCATCGTCGCGGGAATTAGGATCTCCGGTCTGGATCATAAAATCTTTAATTATTCGGTGAAATTTCACGCCGTTATAAAAATTCTCTTGAGCTAACCTTTCAAAATTAGCTGTTGTTTTAGGCGCGTCTTGCACATACATCTTAACTTTAATCACGCCTAAATTAGTTTCTATAACTGCTATTTTTTCTTGGCTCACTGGTGTTTTATTAAACATATATTTCCAGCCGAAAAAAACTAATATTAATATCACTATTATAATTCCGGTGGTCTTAAAAGTTTTTTTCTTCTCTTGTTTAGATAATTCCTGCTGCTCTTTTTCCAATTTTCTTTGTTCTTTTATTTTTTGTATCTTGCCCATAAAATATTTATATTAAATTATTTTACTTGCTTATCACAATCTCTTGCGTAGCATACTGCGAAGCATGCGGCGCTTTAACAGAAACTACGCCTGAAGGATCGCGCTTTATAAGATAACCGCTAATACTATCGTGACTTTCAGAAGGGTCGTGAGGAATTAAATATAAATAGGAATTTAGTTCACTACTCAAATCACAATATTCACGCTGGCCAGATAGGCTATAAAGATAAATTTCCTTTATTTCTTCTTGAGAAAGTACCCGATTAAAAATTGCTACCTCATCAATACCACCCTTCATTTTTTCACCTCCTGAACCACTAGCGCCAATTCCAAGAGACGAATTACTCGTGGGAAGAAAATTAGGTCTTGGAGCACTTGCTATCTCTTTACCATTTTTAAATAAAATTACCTTATTTGTTGACGAATTTTTTACAACAGCTAAATGTACCCACTTATTGATCGATACTTCACCACTATTTGATAAAAAGCTATTCCATTTTTCTGGTGGTGGTGCAATCTGTGGAGAATAATAATCAAAACCGAACTTAGAATTATCGACCAATGAAAATTGATAGCTATAACCATAAGTTGCTCCCCTCGCAACTATATTCTGCCAACCAGCTCCAATAGAAGTAGGATATACCCAAGCCATAATAGTCATATCACCGGTGATATCTAAACTTGAATTAAATGGAACTTCAATATAATTATTACCATCAAAAATTATTCCTTGCTTATTTATACCACTAGAATAAGAAGGTGCATTTATTTCGCTTCCTAAATTACTTTTTCCTGAACTATCTATAACACCCTGACTAACTAAAATGTTCATTTTAGAACCCACATTATTAACTAAAAGACCTTTTGCATTAACAATAATATTATAAATTCCATCAGAAAAATTAATTGGAGATCTACCAAAATCTCCATTAGCATAATAATCATAACAAGTTCCTGAACATGTTACTTGTCCTCCACTGTTACGAAAAGTTATATTGTTTGCATCAAAAGTTTCTGCTTGTATGGGATTTGCAGTTGGTGGTAGAGGCACAGGAGAAAATGTAATATAATCTACAAACAGATTACGATCATAAATGTGTTCTTCACAGCCAGGTGCACAACAAGGAGGACAAGTTGTGCAATCCACTGGACAGCCACTACCACAGGCACAAACAGAACCGCCACAACACTGATCATTAGTAAAACTCACTGCTAATTTATAATTAACGCCAGATTTTAAATCAGCATTAAATGAAAAATCCTGAAAACTAGTATTTTGCACAAAAACACTTTGGCCAAAATTATTATCATCAAATAACCAAGCTGCTTGGCAGGATGAATCTGCAGTAAAATTGCTGCCGACGTTTCCATTTGTTCCAATCCATCGCCAAATACCATCAGCTGGAATTTGCTGGCTAATGTTAGCGCAATTAGGCACTTGGCCGCCGTTGTCAACTACATAAGCAGAAATTGCGGTGGCAATTGATTCTACTTCTGACCATCTGCGAGAATCTTGAGCCTGAGCCATTCTTTTAGCAGGATTGATTGCAACTAAAATTGCGCCGGCAATAATAGCAATGATGGCTATGACAATTAAAAGTTCTATTAAAGTAAAACTGGATTGGCGGGAATAAAATTTCATATTTACCGGCTGACTTCGATTAAATTAGTTGTTTCTTGAGACTGGCGCGGCGCGCGGATGTACATCGCGCCCTGCGGATCTCTACGAATAACATAACCGGTGTTATTTTGAGTGCCTCCAACCGGATCTTCAGGCATCTTATGCAAATAAGAATTTAAATCAGTACTTAAATCACAACAAGGCCGATTTCCCGCTAAACCATAATAAAATATTTCCTGAACTTCAGTTTTGCTCAAAGCTCGATTAAAAATAGCCACTTCATCCATTAAACCATTAAAATAATTATCTGCTTTGCCTATTTGAAATTGTTCTGAAACAGGAGTGAATGCTACTGCGCTCGAGTCAATATAATCTTCTGCGCCATTAATATAGATTTTAAGATTAGTTCCATCATAAGTAAAAGCTATATGATACCATGTATTTATATTTAAACTTGTTTTTGCAAAATGATCATTACCGTCAAAATAAACTGCAATTACATTTTTAAAGACAATAGGATCCGAAGTCTCTATAACAAATTTCCAGCCTTGTGATTCATTATGCGTTCCGGCAATACCATATTTTTGCAAAGTTCCTACATCGGATCTTAATTTAATCCAAGCGCTAACTGTCATAGAATTATACGAAATACCAGTATCTTTATATAAATAACTTGATACGTCAAAATCAGCACTGAAATCATTAATTACTGATTCATCATTTTGAGTTACTAAATCAGTATAATTAGTCAGACTATTAGTGCTTTTACCATCCAAACCCAAATTATTTGAATTCTCAAAATTCCACCAGCTAATTAAAGAAGATTCATCTATACCTGTATAGTCTTTCATTCCACCCGAACCTGATCCAATACATTTGTATATGCCGTCGCTGGGAATATTATCAGAACCGCAGTTAGGAACATCGCCTTTGTTATCTGCAATATATTGGCCGAGAGCGCTGGAAATAGAAGTGATATCTTCCCAGCGACGGGAATCATTGGATTGGTTTATTCTTCGGGTTGGATTCATAGCCACTAAAACAACGCCTGCTAAAATAGCAATTACAGCTACAATAATAAGTATTTCTATCAGGGTAAATCCTGAACTTGCTTTCCTTATTTTTATTTTTTTAATAGTCATATTATTGGATAATAAGATTATTTAATATTGTATTTACTTCTGCTTTAATTAAATCATCATTTATATTCCAAAGCAAAATCCTAACATAAGTGCTGGCCCAATCTTGGCACTGATTATTAGCGCAAGACCCTATAATAAAAGCAAGCTCTCGATTGGTCCATAAATCATCAGCTAAATTTTGAATATAAGCAGCTGAAAATTTTATCTGGCTGCTTCCCACCTGCAAATCAGTGCCTTGCCCAACTACTGGCTTGATATGTCCGTTAGCTATTAAATCTGCTAGTAAGTCAATCGGACTGGTTTGAGCATGAGTCCAAATCAAAATATAATGATCGTCTTTTTGATACTGATCCCATGGATTTAGAACTGATTGATCTTCACTGGGAATCATTACTGTTTTAGTCCAACCTGACTGATTAAACGAAACTTGCATCATATCAGTACCAGAACAAACCTGTGATTTATCTATCCAATTATTATCTAAACATTCTTTCCAAGATAAAGTTTGAACATCTGTACATTGTTGATCAGTCCGATAACCATCTTGACAGGTGTCAAAACATAAATCTTTATTTTCATCGCATTGTTGATCTGGTCGACAAATATCTGATTGGTTTATGCATACGCCAGCTATGCACTTATCTGGATTATTACAAAAAATATCATCTTGGCAGTCTGAATTATCATTACAGACGCATAAATCACTATTTTCATCACAAGACAAATCTGATGGACAAGGGTTATAATTGGTGCATTGATTTGTATTTTCATCACAGATTTCATTTCCATTACAGAATAAATTATCCTGGCAAATTTTCTGATCATATACACAAATATTATTTTCGCATCTTTCACTAATAGTGCAAAACATATCGTCCTGACAATCGCTATTAACCAAACAAGCTACACATTTATCATTTGCTTCGCTGCATTTTCCAGGACAAGGATTTGTGCCATTCTTGCAAATACCATTATCGCAAGTTTCAGCGCCATCGCAATAATTTCCGTTGTCGCACTCGGTATTGTTTTGACACTCAACACAGGTATCAGAAGCTTCTAAGCAGGTTTGACCCTGTGAACAGGAAGCGCCTGAATGAGTGCAAATATTATTATCTTCATCGCAGGATTCCTGGCCATTGCAAAAGAGATTGTCATCTGGGCAAGGATCAGGATGAGATACGCAAGTGCCGCTTTCGCAAGTTTCTGTTCCATCACAAAAACCATTAATAACGCATTCTGAATCGTTTTGACAGGGTTTAATCTGACACTTTTTTTCTTGTTCAAGACATAACTTATCAGGACAGGGATCAACGCCATTTTGGCATTGACCAGCAGAACAGGTTTCTTGGCCAGTACAATAAAGCTGGTCATCGCACTGCGAATCATTTATACACTCTGCGCAAGTATCGCTGGCTTCAACACAAATCTCATTATCAGAACAGGAAGCGCCTGAATGAGTGCAAATATTATTATCTTCATCGCAGGATTCCTGGCCATTGCAAAAGAGATTGTCATCCGGACAATCTGCATCGCTTAAACAGACAGAGCAGGTGTCTTTTGCTTCATTGCATTTAAGCGAAGCATCGCAGGGATCGCCTTGAGAACCGCATTTATCTGTATTTTCGTCGCAAAATTCATCGCCATTGCAATATGACCCGTCGCTTGGACATAAAGGCGAATTAATATTGCTGACGCAATGATTGCTTTGGCAAGCCGCAGTCCCATTGCAAAAAAGCCCGTCATCAGGGCAGTCGCTTGAGCTTTGGCATTCAATAGTCTGGCACTGGTTAGCTGTTTCATCACAGACTTTATCAGGACATTTGTTATAGCTTATTTTGCATATATTATTTTCGCAAGTATTTACTGTGCAAAACAGCTCATCATAGCAGTCTGAATCAAAAAAACAACTCACACAGGTATTTTTATCTTCATCGCAGATTTTTCCCACCTCGCAGGGACTTGCCGTATGCTGACAAGAGCCGTTTACACATTTATCGTTTAGGGTGCAGTATAAATCATCTTGGCAGTCAATATCTGCCTTGCAGATTTTTTCAGGTTCTGGTTTTGGTTTTTCAACCAAATCGCATTCTTTTGGTTTTTGGCCATCTTGAAGACTATCGCATAAATCAGTTAATAATTTTTCATCTAGATTTTCTTTGCTTATTTTTTCTGATTTTTCGTATTTCCATTCATTTTGGTCTTTACTAAAATCTAAAACTTTAATTTGCTTTATTTCTTTGCCATTTTCTTTCCAAGTATAAGCCACATAAGCAACAGCTTTATCGCCTGTTATCTTAACTGCTTCCTTGGTTGTATTTAAGTCAAAATTTTCAATCGGAGTTTTTGTTTCCTCGGCAATTGCCTCTTTTACTGGCTCGATCATCTGTTCAACTAAGCTGACTATCTTTCTTTCCTCTTTGTTGGCAAAAGAAGTATATAAAGCATAAGAAAAGTAAATAAAAACAACTGTGCCTAAAATTATTAATGGAATAAAATTCTTTTTAACCCAAAAAACCAGCTTATTGACAAATGACTGGATTTCTATTATCTGATCCTCCATAATTTTGTCTTATGGCTATATTATAACTTATTTTTAAAATTTGATAAATAGCTGGCGGGATTGACTGGACTTTTGATTTATGCTAATCTAATATCAAATAGCCATGAGGATTATTATTCAAATACTATCTAATGCTTTGGCTATCGCAGTGGCTGATAAATTAGTGCCAGGCATTGATTTTGGGGGCGATATCCTGTCTTATCTTATCGCTGGGCTGGTTTTGGGGCTGATTAACTTCTTTATAAAGCCAGTTTTAAAAATTATCTCCTTTCCTTTGATTATTATCAGCTTGGGACTGTTTAGTCTGGTTATTAATATGTTTATTTTATGGCTGTTGGACTGGTTTATTCCTGAACTTGCTATTATTGGCTTCTGGGCCTATTTCGGAGGCGCTATCGTCATCAGCGCTGTAAATATCTTTGTCAGTGTCAGCGTAAAAAAGGATATCTAATTAAATGCAGCAAATTTTGAATATTATTATTATTATTATTTCCGCGGCTTTAATGGCTGCGATTTTATTGCAGAGGCGCGGCGCAGGCAATTCCGCGATTTTTGGCAGCGGCGGCTCAGGCTATTATACTAAGCGCGGGTTTGAAAAAATACTTTTTATCGCCACTATAATTTTAGGAGCTTTATTTATTTTCGCTAATTTTGCGAATTTGCTATTCTAAAAAACATTGGTACTCAACTCAACAATTTAGCTTCTGATTTAAAGAATTTCAAATGGCTGAAAAGATCGCAATGGGCTCAATTATTCAAAACCCTCTCTTCAAAAGAGCGTTTTTTGTTTAATATCCTGCTAGGTCTTATTGTTATTGCCGCAGCCATTTTAATTTTCCGCAATTATTTTTCTAAAAGCGAAATTATCCCCAACTACGGAGGCCAATACACAGAAGGCATTATAGGCCAGCCCCGGTATATAAATCCTGTTCTTGCCCAAACCAATGACGCTGACCGCGATATTGTCCAGCCTATTTTTTCCGGCCTTTTGAAATACGACGGCAAAGGAAATTTAATAGAAGACTTAGCTGAAAGCTACAGCATTGACCAAAGCGGATTAATATACGATTTTAAGCTTAAAAACGATATTTATTGGCATGACGGCGAAAAGCTGACTGCTGATGACATTGTTTTTACTATCCAGACCATCCAAGATCCAGAGTACAAAAGCCCGGTCAGAGGCAATTGGCAAGGAGTAACTGTGGAAAAAGTTGATGACAGCAATGTCCGTTTTACCCTAAGAAATATATACGCGCCTTTTCTGCATAATACTGTTATCGGCATTATTCCCAAACATATCTGGCAGGGCATCTCTGCCCAAAATTTTCCTTTGGCAGAATACAACCAAGCGCCAATTGGCTCCGGCCCTTATCGTTTTAAGGAATTGAAAAAAAACGGTTCCGGAAAAATTGAAAAAATAAATCTAATCTGGAACGAAAACTATTTTGGAGCGTCTAATCATCGTGTTAATTCCCAAAAAAAACCGTTTATCCAAAAAATTAACTTTATTTTTTATGATAATGAAGCTGCTGCTATAGAAGCATATGACAAAGGCTCCATTGACGGCTTAAGCCGGATTTCTGTTTCCAGTCTGGCGGAATTTCAGAAAAAAAATATCGATATTTATAAAATCAAGCAGCCGCGCTATTACGCCGTCTTTTTTAATCAGACAAAATCCAAGGCCCTGTCTGATAAAATTGTCCGCCAGGCCTTAAACTACGCGACTGACAAACAAAAGATGGTTGCTGATATTTTGCTGGGTGAAGCAAATGCGGTAAATTCGCCGCTTTTAGAAGGAAGTCTTGGCTATACCGCTGAAATCACAACCTATGATTATTCTTTAGATAAAGCCAAAGACCTGCTTGAGCAAAATAGCTGGAAAGACGCTGACAACGACAATATCAGAGAAAAAAAGATCGGCAGCGAAATAGTAAAATTGGAGTTTACCATTGTTACCGTGAATCAACCGCAGCTTGTCGCGACAATCCAGCAGATAAAACAAGATTGGGAAAGCATAGGCGCAAAAATTGATATCCAGATAGTTGACCCGACTGCGATTCAGCAGGATTTTATAAAGCCGCGCGAATACCAAGCTCTGCTTTTCGGTGAAATCTACGGCGCTGACCCTGATCCTTTTTCTTTCTGGCATTCGTCTTTAAAAAAAGACCCGGGCTTGAATCTGGCTTTGTATAATAACAAAAAAACTGATAAACTATTAGAAGAAGCCCGTCAGAGCTTAGACCAGAACATAAGAGCTGAAAAATACAAAGAATTTCAAAAAATAGTCTCTGATGAAGCGCCGGCAGTTTTTCTTTACAGCCCTAATTTTCTTTATCCAATGGCAAAAAAAATCAAAGGCATCAATATTGAAATGCTGGCCTTGCCCTCTTATCGTTTTTCGCAAATTGAATCCTGGTATATCAAAACATCTAGAGTAGAAAAATGACTCGCCTTAAGCGAGTCATCCTGAGGCCAAAGGCCGAAGGATCTCATCATATATGCCACAAAATAACTTTGATCTTTTTCGGCAAAATATTTTAGATTTTCCAAAGCAGTTTAAAGAAACTTTAAAATTGTCTAAGGATTTTAAAATTGAAGGCCGATTTGAAAATATCTTGGTTTTTGGCATGGGAGGCAGCGCCTGGCCAGCGGAAATCTTAGATACCTGGCTCAATGCCAAGCAAAAAGATTATATTATTGCTGTTAATAGAACTTATGATTTGCCAGTCAGAATTTTACCTAACACCTTAGCTGTTTTTAGCTCTTATTCAGGCAATACCGAAGAACCGCTAGCAGCATATCTTCAGGCTAAAAAAATAAACTTGCCGATGGCGGCTGTTACTTCCGGCGGCCAGCTAAAAGACCTTTGCCTGGCTGATAAGACGCCATTTATAGAAATTCCCCAGGGACTTCAACCCCGCATGGCCTTTGGCTATCTTTTTACTGCTTTAGCTAAAATAGTTTCCCAAGCCATACCCGATTCTATTGACGATTCATTGCTTGCTGATATTTTATGCCTGTCAGAAACTTTGAGGCCGGAAAATCTGGAAAATAAGGCCGAAAAACTTATAAAAAAAATAAAAAACAAAACACCTATAGTTTACAGCTCTGACCAGCTGAAAGTCCTTGGCTATATCTGGAAAATAAAATTCAATGAATCTGCTAAAACGCCGGCTTTTTGCAATTATTTTCCAGAATTAAATCATAATGAATTTTCTATTTATTCTGAATCTGACAATAAAATCTTCAAGCCGGCAGTGCTGATTTTAAAAGATTCCTCTGATCATACCCGGATTAAAAAGAGAATGGACCTGACTGCTGAATATATTAAGTCAAAAAATATCCCAGTAGAAATCATAGAACTGACCGGCCAGAATCTGCTTGAAAAAATATTTAACAGCGCTCTTTTGGCTGATTGGACTTGTTATTTTTTAGCGCGGCAATATAACGCTGATCCCTTGTCTGTTAATCTTCAGGAAGATTTTAAATTAAAAATAAAAAAATAATTATTAGGGCGAGTGGTGGAACTGGCAGACACGTACGGTTCAGAGCCGTATGCCTTTGGCATGCGGGTTCAAATCCCGCCTCGCCCACAATTATAAAAATATGACTGCGAACAAACAAACAAAAAATTTAAAAATCATTGCTTTAGGCGGCTTGGAAGAAGTCGGCCGCAATATGATGGTATTTGAGTATGATGATCCGGCTCTAGCCAATGGCGGCGATATTGTCATCGTTGATTTGGGCCTGCAGTTTCCAGAAGAAGATATGCCGGGCATAGATTATATAATTCCCAATACCGCCTATTTAAAAGACAAACGAAATAAAATACGCGGGGTTATTATCACTCACGGCCATTATGACCATATTGGCGCTATTCCTCATTCTATGGCCCGTCTGGGCAACCCGCCTATTTATACTGCTGCCCTGACCCGCGGCATGATATTAAAAAGACAGGACGATTTTCCTGGCGCTCCGAAATTAAACATTGAAAAAGTAAAATTAAGCGATAAAATAGAATTGGGCTGCTTTAAAATCGAGTTTTTTCATATCAATCATAATATTCCCGATTCTATGGGAATAGTTATCCACAGCCCGGTTGGCGCCATTGTCCATACTGGAGATTTTAAATTTGACCACAGCCCGATCAATGAACAGCCGGCTGATTTCGCCCAAATCGCCCAAATCGGGAAAAACGGCGTACTGCTTTTGATGTCTGACAGCACTGATTCCACCACTCCGGGCCACTCTATTTCAGAACAAGAAATTCAGAAAAATCTGGAAGGCATCTTTGAAAGCCAGAACGGCCGTATTATTGTCGCCACCTTCGGATCTCTTTTAACCAGAATCCAGGAAATAATCTATTTAGCTGAAAAGTTCAACCGCAAAGTAGCTATTGACGGCTATAGCATGAGAACCAATGTTGAAATCGCCAAGCAGCTTGGCTATCTAAAAATAAAAAAAGGCACTTTGATAAATCCTAAAAACGCCAACGAATACCCGGACAGCAAATTAATCATTCTTTGCACTGGAGCCCAAGGAGAAGACAACGCGGTGCTGATGAGGCTGGCTAATGACGAGCATCGTTTTTTGAAAATCCATCCCAATGATACAGTGATTTTTTCTTCTTCTGTGGTGCCAGGCAATGAAAGAAGCGTTCAAAATCTGCGCGATATTCTATGCCGCAAAGGAGCTAAAGTGATTCATTACGAAATGATGGATGTCCACGCTGGCGGCCACGCGCCGATAGAAGATTTGAAAATCATGATTAACCTTATCAGGCCTAGATTTTTTATGCCTATTGAAGGCAGCTATTATATGCTGAAAGCCCATGCTGATATTGCCGAAAGCGTGGGCATAAACGCCAAAAATATTATTATTCCCTATAACGGCCAAATAGTGCTGTTAAATGAAAATCAGATTAAATTAAGCAAAGACAAAGTTCCTTCTAATTATGTGATGGTGGATGGTCTGGGCGTCGGCGATGTCGGGCAAGTGGTCTTGCGCGACCGCCAGGCTATGGCCCAAGACGGAATGTTTGTGATTATCGCGGTTATTGATTCAAAGACTGGACAAGTCAGAGGCGAACCTGATATAATTTCAAGAGGGTTTGTGTATTTAAGAGAAAATAAAGAACTGCTTGACCAAACCAGAACCCAAGTTAAAGAAATTGTTGCTCATAGCTCTTCTGCGGAACACACAGTAAACTGGAGCTATGTTAAAGATAATATTAGAGAAAAAATCGGCCAGTTCCTATATAATAAAACAAAAAGAAGACCGATGGTATTGCCAGTAGTGATTGAAATCTAAAATTGCGGTTATCTAAAATCTGCAAGCATAGCCTTGCTAAAAATATCGCATCAAAATGGGGGGAGAAAGGAGGTGTTAATTATGGAGCAATTCAAACTTGATAACTCTTCTCCCGAACCTCCAACACCTTTCTCTGATAAATCTGATTTTTCAGGCGGCCCTAATTTCGGCCAGCCAGACGACTGGAACGAACCTTCTGAAGGCTGGTTCAGCAAATACGGCAGCACAGTAGTTTTGCCAGTTGTGGCAATTCTGGTGCTGGCAGGCGGCATCTACTTATACGCTACGCAAAAATCTGCGCCCGCTGCTTTAGAAGAACAAACTGCTACAAACTCAGAAGAAATAAACCTGATAGAAGAAGGAAAAGGCGCAACTAGCACAAAACCGATTGCTCAGCCAGCAGAACAGCCTCAAAAAATCGAACAAATTATTCCAGCTTCAGAAAAAAAAGACGGCTCTATCATTGAAAAGGCAGTTAGAGGCAACGGAGTCACACACTTAGCCCGCCGGGCTTTAAAACAATACATAACAGATAACCCGCAAAAAGGCCAAAGCCTAACTAACGAGCACAAGATTTATATAGAAGACTATCTCAAGGATAAAACCGGCTCGCGGTCTTTAAAAATAGGCGAAGAAGTTTCATTTACAGAAAAAACCATTCAAGAAGGTATTGACAGCTCAAAAACTCTTACTCAAAATCAGTTAAAGAATTTAGAAAAATACAGCGCTAATGTGATTTGGTAAAAATAGATTGTTTTGATAAAAGGCACTGGCAAATTTAGTTCTTTCCTCTTTAGTTCTCTTTGTTTTTACAATTTAAAAATCGAATCCATCATAAAAGCTCCCCTCTTAGGCGGGGCTTTTATGATTTTAGCAAATAAAAAACCCCTTAAGATTTTTTTTAATCTCAAGGGGCTGTTAATTAATTTTTATGAAATATGATCAAATTCTCTGGCTCTGGCCATTACCTGCCAGCCATACCACTGATATTTCCAAGCATACCAGTTATTGCCAGCAAAATATCTTAAGGCGGCAATATGTTCTGTTTGATAAGTCTGTTGGCAAGCTCCAGCCCGAGCCAATATTATGCTTGCGCCGGCTAAAGCATCTGCATGATTCCAGGGATTAGGCGCTTTATGGCCTGTTAACTTGATTATTTCTTCTTCAACATCTAACCAAGTCGCGGGCATAATTTGCGCTGGCCCCATAGCTCCTCCCCAGCCATACCAGGGCTTTTGCGAAACCAAAACATCATCCGGATTTTTGCGCAGCTTTTTACAAATCTGCAGAAACGCAGACTTATGTTCCGGATGCATGTTTTTTCTCCATTTTCCATTTCCCATGTCCTGGCCTAGCCTTGATTCCTGCTGAATAATTGCCAGCAAAAAAGCAGGTCTGATATTCATCTTTTTTCCAAAAATATTGGCTAGCTTATAATAATCATTGCCTGTAATATCTTTTTTCTTAACTTCTATCATTTTTTTAACTTCTTTAGCTTTTTTTGGTTTTTCAAAAATGGGAACCAAAGATTCTAAAGGCTCAAATCTTCCGGAATTCAATTTCTCCAAAGGCTCAAACGAACACCTTTTCATCAATTCTTCTGTTCTGGCTTTAACTACGCCCAAGCAGAAAGTAGTAATAATCGCAAGAATTAACAAAAACCAATATATCTTTTTCATATCTATCTCCTTATTTTAATTTTAAGGTTCTTCTTTCTCTTGGAATCAACCACTATATGTGATTGGCTCTAAAAGAAAGGCGAATCACTTAAGCGATTCGCCTTTTATTATTGTTGTTAGCTCAAGCTTTAACTGTGTAAGGGTGATTCTGTTTATCTCGTATCTTTGTTACTTTTTTGTCATTAACAGCTTTATTTATTTCATTATTCCCGTTCTTGGCTTGAATCTGTTCTCCGACAAAAACTGAAAGGCGCTGATACATCGCTTTCGCCTTAACATCTCTGTCAGCTTTCACTTTTTCCATTTCCATTCTACGGATAATACACTGTTCACTTTCCTCAATGCCGAAAAAGGGCAAAGGCTGAAGTTCTATCTCTCGCTTCTTCTCTTCGGTTTCAGCTGCTACGATCATCAGATTCTTTCCATCAATGTAGGTCTGGCGGCAGTCGTAACAGATAAGAGGAAACGTCCAGATGCCATTTACGCACTCAATTTTCTTAGCGTATCTGGTTTTTGTTTCATTACCGCACTCAGAACATGTTCCTGTAACCACCTTCCAAAATCTGTATTTCTTTTCCATAACAAACCTCCTTTAATTATAGGTTATAATATGAAATTAGGTTAATGTGCTTACCTTCTTGCCCCTCCAGAACCTCATTATCGCACAATCGCTCTTGAGAATGGCAAACCGCGCTTTTAATGAGGTTTTGGAGAAGCCTTAGGCTTCTCGCTAAGTTTTAAAGGTATCAGCCACCGAAGGCGACTGAACTTTCAAATTCTTCCTTTCAGCAATTGGCAGCGCTTAAAGCCCTGCCATAGGCACATAAAGAAAGAAAAACTGCTACTATGAAATAGTAAGCAGTGGTGTGAGAATCCATCTGGACACATGGTCCGTTCCGGTTAAGGAGGGAATCCGGAACCCCCGCACATAAATTCGATTATTAAATCAAATTTATGTGCGGGGTCAGAATTCTCACGCTACTGCCAGCTATTTTCAACTATCAATATTATACACCCATTGATTTATTTTGTCAAGCCACCACACCGATCTTTTGAATAGCTATAATTTATTAGAAGTTTAAAAAATAAAAAAATATCTGATATTATAAACGATTTTTAAAAGATTGGTGTGGTGGCAAGTATAAAAGCAGGATTTATCAAATCCTGCTCTTTTTTCTATTTAATTAATTTCCCTGAATTTTATCCAATTCCTGCTGAATTACATCAGCCAGTTCCATTACCTGGTCTGCGTACCATTGATACTGCGGCTTATTCCAATTGCTGCCCGCAAAATAAATCATCGCAGCTTTATGCTCGGCTTGAGAAGTGCGCTGATTAGCGCCATTAGAACTTAATTTAATAGCTGAAGCAGTAAACGCATCATCAATATTCCAAGGGTCAGGCGGATTATGGCCTGTCATGGCCGCAACCTGATCTTTATAACCCAGCCAGGTTAAAGGCAAAAACTGAGCTGGACCCATAGCCCCGCCCCAGCCATAACTGGGTTTTTTTGATACTGGCGTCTGATCAGGATCTTTGCCTAATTCTTTGCATATTTGAATAAAAGCGTCCTGCTGCTTAGGATTCATATCGCTGCGCCAAGTGCCTGTTCCCACATTAGTGCCCCAGCTTGATTCTTTTTTTAAAACCGCTAAAAGAAAGGCCGGCCTGATGCCAGTCCGGGTTGTGGCAAAAAGCGCGTGTTTTAAAGCCTCCTCTAATGTCATAGAAAGGCCTACGCCTTCCAGCAAATAAACCTGCTTTTTAATAAATTCTATGTCCCGTTTATTTTGAGCGACTAATTCCTGAAATTTTTTCTCCTGGCCTTTTGTTTGAGTCAATATTTTTTCTTTATCATTTTGATTATTTTCTACGCTTCTTCTTTGCAGCACCTGAAGCGACTTTAAGCGATACTGCTCGTCTCTTTCATCTTCTAAATCGCTTTTCTTCTGGGTTAATTCTTCTTTATTTTTTCTAATCTCGTCTAAAAGATCCTGAACTTTTCCTTGAGCGCTTTCCAAGGCGCTCACTTCTTCAAAAAAATCTGAAAATTTTTCTTTTTCCAGAACAATTTCCAAAATAGTTTCCTGGTCGTATTGGTTTATAGTTCTGATATATTCCGCTAATACTGCTTTTTCCTGGTCTATTTTCGTTTCAACAGTCCCAATATTCTCTTCCACGTCTTCTATATTATAATTTGTTTCTTTAATCGCCAAATCAGTCTGCTCTACCTGAAGTTTTATGGCGGAGATTTTATCCTCTAAAATCTGAATTTCAGTATTCAAAGATTTGGCTTTTTGCTGATTTTCTGAAATTTTCTGCTGATAATCTTTGATCTGCTGCTGCAGCTGATTAATCTGATTATTCAAATCCTGCCTTAGCTGTTCTTTGCCGCTGTCCGCGGCTTTGATTAAAAAAGGCAAAATAAAAAAACTAAGGACAAGAAAACCCCCTAAAAAGACTTTAAGTTTCTTTATCGTCTTTATTTTTAACATTTTACTTGGTTTTTTCTTCTTTTGCGGGTTCTTTAACTTCTTGCGGCTCTTCAGCCTCAGCTTCAGCTTTCTTTTCTTCGCCCTCAACTTTGACTTCTTCAGGCTTGGCTTCAGCTGGTTTTTCAAGTTCTGCTATTTCCGCTTCAGAGCGAGGCGGCTCAACCAAAACCACCACTTCATCAGCTTCAGCGTGAATTTTTACGCCTGAAGGCAAAGGCAGATCTTTAATATGAATAACATCTTCAAAAGTATTTAATTTTGAAATATCAACTTTAATTTCCCGGGGCAAATCTTGAGGCAAGGCCTCAACTTCTACTTGATGGATATTTTTTACCAGTACCCCGCTTAAAGTGGCAACTGCCGCAGACTGGCCGACAAATTCCAGATGAACTTCTGCTTTTATGGTTTTATCCAAACGCGGCTGGTAAAAATCAACATGGATAATTTCATCATTGATAGGATCTTGGGAAATATCATGAATAAGCACCAAATTTTCCTTTTTTGCCTTATCACTGTCCTCAATTTTTAGTTTCAGCAAAGTGCTTTCACCTGCTTCTTTATAGGCCTTATTAAGATCCTTTTTATTAACCAGCACAGAAACATTCTTTATTTTCGGGCCATATAAAACAGCCGGAACAAAACCTTGTTTCCGGATTGCCTTAATATTGCCTTTTTCAGGCCTTAATTTTGCGGAAAGCTCCATCATATTGTATTTTAATCTTAACCAAAAAACCCTTTCAGGTCAAGGGTAATTTGCATAATTCTTGCCTTCGACAAGCTCAGGCAATAATTTTTTTAGTTTATTTCTGAATTTGTATGGCCTGGACAGCGCAACTGTCTGCCGCTTCTTCAGCGCAAGGCGACTGGCCGATTTCCGTTTCTTCTGTCATCTGCTGCTGTGCAGCGCCCTTAAGATGCGCCTTGCTGTCATCACCCGCAGCAAAAATCTCGTTGCAAATGCTTTCACAAGTCCCGCAGCCAATGCATTTTTCTTTGTCTAAAATTATTTTCATAAGTTTATTTTACAAGCTTATAAAACCTTTGTCCAGGTTTTCCATTAATAATTGGTTAAGTTTTTCCTCGCCTATATAACGGATAACTAATTCGTTCCACAAGGCGTCTATCTGATGGTAAATATACTTTGATTCAAAACCGGCTTTCTTCAATAAAGCCACGCCCGCATCAAATAGATTAAAAGAAACCAGTTCCTGGCTGTCTTTGTTGGAAAAATAATTTGCCACATAATAAAGATCATTCCAAAAATCAAGTTCTGTTTCTGGATTTTTTCCCGCAAATTTTTTAATATCCTTGACTGTTTGTATATAATGCCAATCTTCAGGACTGACTCTTGGTTCTTTCAACCGCTTATCCGCTAAATCATGCTTGCCTAAATAAGACGGCACAATTCTAAAATTCATCTTATCGTTGATAGGCAAAGATTCTGAAGAAACTTCAACTTTCAAAGCATTAATCATTTTTTCAGAAAAATTGGGCTCTGAACTGTATAATCTAAATAACTTTGAATGCCAGTCAACTTCATGCAAATAATGCAAGGTCATAAATATCAAATAGATCATTTCTCCGCTTAGTCCCATGCCGCCCATCGGCACAGTAAAAACAAGACCTATTTCTTTTAAATGGCTCATATGATGAAGCTTTTTTTCTTCAAATGATTCTGCTATGGCTGACCATCTTTTTGGCATGGCTAATACTTTTATCTGCCTTTGTTCAAAATCCTCAGGCTTTATATCTTTATAAGGGGCAAAAAAAGTCTGGTTAACCCATTTGGGATCCTCTACTATTCTTAAAGCGGCAAATAACTCCAGCCAGTCTTCCTGCTCCAGCATTTTTTCCAAATTATTGTATTTTAAAGCATACATTATTCTAAGAGGCGGATTCTTCCTAAAAAGCTCCAAGGCCGGCTCTCTTTTAAGATAAAAGCCCGTTAAATCGCCAGCCATTTCCTTGATAAAATTCAAAACCGTCTGATAGCCTTCTGTTTTGCTGAAATCAGGATATTTAAAATATTCAAACAGCTTCTGGTCATGCTTTTTTAATCTTTCTAACAAAGCATTATAAACCTGCTCTGCATTAGGCTTTGTCAAATTAAGCTCATCTAATTTTTCAGCCACTTTTCCCTCTATATCGGCTAATAATTTTTCTATTACCTCTTTTTTACCTGTAATTTTTTCCATCTTCAAAGCTACCTGCTCTACAACTTCAGGTTCAGTCCGCATAATTTTCGCCAATTTCTCAATTTCTGATTTCATAAAATTATATGTCATCCTGAATTATAGATGTCATCCTGAGCTATATGTGTCATCCTGAGCGAAGCGAAGGATCCCATTCTTATTCTGCGAGATTCTTCGACCTTCGGTCTCAGAATGACAAAATATTTTAATTGTATTTTTTCCTCCCTTACCTCAACCCTTTCCCACGGCCCCCAAACGCCTTTTTAACGACAGGCTTGAATAGGGATAGGGTTAGTCTTAGATTCATCTGAACATAGATCATTGTAAGAATGTCCTATATATATACCTGTGATTAATATTATAATACTCATAATTAAAGCTGTTTTAGGTTTTGATTGCAATATAAACGCTAATATCACCCAAATCATTAATCCTATTACAAAAAATAAAAAAATGGGATCAGTGCAAGCATTAATTTGACTTTGGCTAATTTCCGCATAAGGCGCTGAAATACAAATTACTTCGTCTTCTTTTGCTAAAACAGTATAACCTGTATTTTCTGGAGTGCCCTGCTTTGGATCCTTTGGCATTTGCGACAAATAACCCTCACCTACTAAAATATCAGATAAATCACAGCATTGAGCTGCGGTACCCAAGCAAGTAGCTGTTTGAGGCAATTGATTATCGGTTTTTCCTTTGCATCCTGGTAAAATTCCTTCGTGATCTATAATATATTGTGATATTGCGCTTAAAATTTCATCAGTTTCTGCAAAACGCCGACCATTATTAGCATCGGCTATTCTTTTGCCAGCGGACATTGAAACCAAAACAAAACTAATTATTACTGATATAATTATTATCCCCAATAAAACTATTAATAAATTTTTTGTTAATTTTGTCATATTTTTTTGTTATTATTCTTCGAGCGACTTCGTCCGCAGACGGAGGAGTCGAGAAGCATGGTTCTCGACTCGCTTCGCTCGCTCGAACAATATTTATTGTATTTTCTCCTCCCTAACCTCAACCTTTTCCCACTGCCCCCAAACGCCTTTTTTTAAAAGGCCGTTGACTGCGCCCAGCTCTTGAATTACGGCTGTGGCATTGGCAGTGCCAAGCTGGATAGCATGGGGAATTTCGCCTTTCTCTATATAGCCGGCTACAAAAGCCGAAGCAAAGGCATCGCCAGCTCCAGTTCTATCCACATAGCCAGACTGGGGAATTCCGGCAGAAAATCTGGTTTTTCCGTCAGAGACTACTACTCCGTCTTTTCCTTTAGTCATTACTACAATTCCATTGACCCAATCATCTAATATCCTGAATATTTCTGGCTCGTTATTAAAATCTATGCCAGTAATTTTTGATGCTTCTTCCTGATTTACAAATAATATATCTATTTTATTTAATAGAGATTTTAAAATTTCTAAATCATCGCCTATTTGATTTTTGCCCGGATTTACAGCCAGCTTAATTTTATTTTCCGAGGCAAAATTTATTATCGGTTCAAAAACTTTGGCGCTGTTGCCAGACAAAGGCCCGACATAAAACCAATCTGCCCTGAGCTTGTCAAAGGGCATATCCTCTTTTATCATCTGATGACAAGCGCCATAATGCTCTAAAATACTTCTATCCACATCAGGCAAAGTAAGAACCACCGAATAGGCAGTATTGAACTCTTGTCTTTCCCTAATCAAATCCAAAGAAACTTTATCTTTCTTTAAAATTTCTTTAACCATGTAGCCGGCTGAATCTTGGCCAATTTGTCCGCAATAAGCTGTTTTCAATCCTTGCAAAGCAAAAGTTACAGCTGTATTAGTGCCGCAGCCGCCCATAGCAAAAAACACATTCTCTATATGAATTTTTGAGCCCAGCGGAACACACAATCCCTTTTTGGTCGCAAACTTCTCATCATCAACCACCTCAAACTTCTTACTGCTCATAAACACATCCTGCGTCGCTGAACCGAAGGTTATGATGTCATATTTCATAAATTAATTAATAAATTTAAAAGTGGAAAGGATTTGATGAGCTATTTTATTAAAATTTTTAATATTATAACTATTTGGATTTTCGTAAGCATACTCAAGTGTTAAATAAATATTATAAATATATTTGTTATATGAAAGATATATATTCTCATGGAATGTTTCATCACCAGAATGCGGATAAACCTTATATAATTCATAAGCATTTTCACCAGCAATAGAAGTTTCAAATTCTTTCTCATAATCTGGTATTGCCCAACTTGGCGCTTCGCCTATTTCAACTAATTTTTTCGTATCATTAATATAATTCATAGCGTATTGTTTGCTACTCATTTTATCTAAATTTTCGATTATTGATATTGAAAATATAAACATTTGAAAATTATCATTCTCAGGCATTATACAAATTTCATTTTTAAAATCATGACAATTATTTTCAACTTTCCAATCTTTTGGATACTTAAACCCAAACCCATATTCCTCATTATGATAAGTTTGCCAATTGGCAATTGGGTCTTGGGATTTTGGAGAAATAGAAACTGGACTAAAAGTGGATTCTGGGATCTGGGAGCAGGCTAAAATAATAATGCCGCTGAAAAAGACCGCTACTACAAAAACCACAAATATAGCTAAAAAAGAAGGGATAGTTATTTGCGCTTTTTTAAGAAAAATAGGTATCATATTTATTCCCTGAGCGAGTCCTGACTTTAAGTCAGGACGAGTCGAAGGGTTATGATATTGCCTTCGACAAGCTCAGGCGATATTTATTATTTTATTATTATTTCTATTGTGGCACTATTTCTGAACAATCCTCTGGGCAGTTGCATTTGGTCTCGTTTTTCTGGCTGTCGCAGAGGCCGTCTCCGCAATTGGCGCAAAGGCCAGAAGGCGCGCCCATCAGCATAACTGGACTGCAATTTTCATCAAATAAGCTAGGCCAGCTGATCGACTGAAGACCAGCGCAGCATTCTAAGGCCATGTGGTCGCGATAGTCCGGCGATATGGCGCCTGGAATAGATTCGCCTGCTTCAACACAGCCCACATCCACACATGCCTGATCTTGGCATTTTTTCTGCTTAGGACAGCTCAAATCATCCTGACAAGAAACTTTATTTTGGTCAATTGGCTTTGAAACAGCATATGAAGAAGTATTAATAAATGGCACTTGGGACACAGACCAGATAATCAGAACACCGAATCCAGCAGCTACGAAAAAAATAATAGCTGTGGCCAGACCTAAATTAATAGTTACTTGCGGCCTTTTAACTATTATTGGAACTTGAGTCATATTTTAACTTATTTTTAATTCTAATTTATTTAATCTTGCTTCAATGTTAATCAATTTTCCGCTATCAATATCTCGCTGCTTTATTAAACTAGCTAAATCTTTTTTGATATTATTAAATTCTTTTTCATCCTGTTTTACTATTTCAGTTAATCTATCCTCTATATACATTATTCGCCTGTCCAAACTAACAAGTTTAGCGTAAGTTGCCTCTTGCCTTATATTAACATCTGTTACTTTTTTATCTATTTTATCTACTTTTTTATCTAATTTATCAATTTTCTTACCTTGACCAGTAAAATCATGACTAAAAGCGGCCATTATCGGCTCGATAACTTCTAAAATAGTATTTTTAATTTGTTTTAAATCTTGTTTGTTTAGCATATTTTTATAGATTTTTTATTTGACGATATTTCCCATTACATTCATATAGCATATTCCTTTATCTCCACTATCTGTTAAATTTTCGCAAAACGATATATCGTTTTCGCTTTTATCCCCTTTATTAATTATATAATAAGTAATACAGCTATCTTTAATCGTTTTCTGCTTGTCGGAAATTAAATTACACGTATCAAGTGTTAATTTGTTTTCATTGGACAGAGACAAATAAATATCGCTATAACAATTCCGAATATTTGACTTTAAATTACAAGCACTAATATCCATTGTCTCTTTTGCGTATGAATCTAAACATTCATCCTCAGTATAAGTCCCGTCAGCCAAACTACACTTTTGAGGATTTTCCGCTATTAAAGCAGCAACCAAAAGAGAACACCTATCTCTGACAGTACTATATGAACTATTAGCATCAATCATTAAACATATCGAGGAATCCTTTTTTATAATAGCTACTTTTTTATAACACAGCTCTCTATATTGTTCTTGATTGATATTATCACAATCTGATATATTCAGATTTATTTTCTTTTCATTTGATTCATTCGTCTCTTTAATAACGTCTTTTTTACAACCATTACTTTGATCTGAATCTTGTATTTTTTCACATATTTTCTGATCAATACTGGATATAGCTATTTTCCGATAGCACCAATCTCGATAATACGATGTCTTAGATATATCAATCAATTCACAGATCTTTTGGTCTTTATTAGTTATAGCTATTCTCTCGTAGCAATCATTAATTTCTGCCGTTGTACTAATTAAATTACAGATACTTATATCATTTTTTTTCTCCGCAACTCTACTGTAACAATAATCTTTTCCTTCTTCACTACACAATAAACATTTATCACAATATTCAATATTCCTATGAGCAATGGCAATATTTTCAAAACAATTTTCGTATAATCCTGGATTCATAAATATCATATAGCAGACATCTGCATTACTAGATCCATTTGCTACACCCATATAGCAATACTCTCTCACAAGCGAATCATCTAGCTTTCTACATATATCCATATATTTATCTATTTCAGTTGAAACAATTTTCTTATTAATGTCCGCTAAATAACTTAAAGAAAGCAAAATAATTAAAGCAATTGCTAAGAATATAAGAATTTTAAAATCTTTTTCCGTCTTTATTAAAAGATTTTTTCGTTTTCTAATGATTAAAAATAAAATTAGTGGATCAAAGGCCCCATATATAACACCCCAAATCAAAGCAGCTTTCAGGCTAAAGAAATTTAAGAAAATTATTAAAAATACTAAAATTCTGTATCCAGCTATTTCAAATATTGCATATAGAGCCCATTTTTTTCTTTTAAACAGAAAGAATATTAATAAAATGTTTAACAAAACAACAATAATATTGATAAGAACAATCCAGGGTGAATTTATTTTATAAAAGAATTGAATTTGAGGATTACTAATAACCGTCCCTTTTGATAAAACCGCAATAATAGCGATTATTAAACCTAGTATGTAGCCTATCAAGGCTAATACCAACCAAATAAATAACAAAAACCCCCCTTCTTTTATAAATGCATTAATTTTATTCTTAATAGTCATAATATATTTATATTATTCATCTCTGTTCGCAGACTGACTAATTATTTATTTTTTTTAAATCATTGATAGCCTCTGCAATATTTGGACTGTCAAAGATATAAGAACCAGCGCAAAGGATGGAAGCGCCGGCTTCAAGGCATTTTTTTCCGCTTTCTAAATTAATGCCGCCGTCAACTGCAATAGGCAAATCAGAATATTTTTGGCGCAAAGATTTTATTTTTGAAAGCATGCTCTCTTGAAAAACCTGTCCGCCTTTGCCTGGCTTGACTGTCATTACTAAAACCATGTCCAAGCTGCTAACAAAGCTGTCTATAAAATTAGCCGGAGTCACCATATCCAAAGCCAGACCAACTTCAAGTCCTGCCTTTTTTATTTCTTCTATTAATTCTGCTTTGCGATGGGTTGCTTCGTAGTGAAAAATTATTCTTTTTATACCTGAATTTATCCATTGGTCAAGAGTTTTTTCAGGTTTATAAACCATTAAATGCGCCTCAAGATTTATTTTGCTTAAAATTTCAGGATCTATTTTTTTCAAATCCTCTGAATTATACCAAGTGACATTATCCACAAGCTGACCGTCCATCACGTCTAATTGAACCCAATCTGCATAGGCCTCGACTTTTTTTATTTTTTCTTCAAGCTCAAAAAAATCATGAGCAATAATAGCAGGGATTACTTGAGCCATACTTATTTTTCTAATGCTTTAATCTTATTAATTCGGCGCAAATGCCTGTCTTCTCCTGAAAATTTAGTTCCTAACCAAGCTTTTACAATGCCTTTTGCTAATTCTGTATCTACAGCGCGGCCAGCCAAACATAAAATATTGCTGTCATTATGGGTACGGGCTTGTTCAGCCATATATTCGTTATAGCATAAAACAGCTCTTATGCCTTTTATCTTATTAGCCACAATGCACATGCCCATTCCAGTGCCGCAAATTAAAATCCCCTTGGCATTTTCTTCGGCTACTTTTTGAGCCACTGCTATGCCAAAATCAGGATAATCATCATTATTATCCTCTATGTGATTGCCCAAATCCTTGTGCTCATGCCCTAATTGGCTTAAGTATTCTTTTATGGTTTCCTTTAATTGAAAACCCGCGTGGTCTGCGCCGATATAGATCATAATTTTTTTCCAACAAATTCGCAAAATTCCGCCAAGCGGCAGGAATATCCCCATTCATTGTCATACCAGGCCAAAACTTTAATTAAATTTTCGTTTTGGACCATGGTATAAGAAGCGTCAACAATAGAAGAAAAAGAATTGCCGCGAAAATCAATAGAAACCAGCTGGGCGTCTTCAATGCCTAAAATCCCCTGTAATTCTTTGGAATTTGAAGCCTGCTTAAAAGTATGATTAACTTCTTCTTTAGAAGTTTTTTTCTTCACCTGCGCCACAAAATCTACGATAGAAACCACAGGAGTCGGCACCCTGATGGCAATGCCGTCTATTTTGCCCATTAAATCAGGAATAGCTTTGGCAACTGAAATAGCCGCGCCAGTGGTCGTCGGAATCATTGACAAAGCCGCAGCCCGGGCGCGTCTTAAATCCTTATGAGGCAAATCTAAAAGCTGCTGGTCATTGGTATAGCTATGAACTGTAGTCATCAAGCCTTTTTCTATTTCAAAATTATCATGCAGTATTTTAGCCACAGGAGCCAGGCAATTAGTGGTGCAGCTGCCCATAGAAAGCACTTTATCTTTTTGTATATCAAAAGCATCCTGATTTACGCCTAAAACCAAATTCGGCACATTGTCGCTTGTGCAAGGCGCGGAGATTATTACGATCTTTGCGCCAGCCTCAAGGTGCTGGGCCGCGCTTTCATAGTCTGTAAAACGGCCGGTGCATTCTAAAACAACATCTACTTCTAACTGCCTCCAGGGCAATTTAGCTGGCTCTTTTTCAGCAATAACTTTTACTTCTTTTCCATCTGCTTCTATTGCGCCTTCTTTAGCTTTGACGTTTTTATCATAAATTCCATAAACAGAATCAAACTTTAAAAGATGGACTAAAGTTGCGGTATCGGTCAAATCATTTATCGCCACCACTTCCACATCTCTATGATGGCTTAAAATTCTTTTGAAAACCGGCCGGCCGATCCGGCCAAACCCGTTTATCGCAATTTTTATCATAAGTATTGTTCGAGCGAGATCCGACAGAAGTCGGACCGAGTCGAGAACTTGAGCTTATCAAGACTAATTCTTCTCGACTTCGCTCGAAGAATAAATTATATTAAAAGAATATTTTTTTATTTTATATTAAGTAGTTTAGAAATCTTTTCTCGGTCGAAGCCGACAATAATCTCGCCGTCAATATCTATTATCGGCAAGCCCATTTGCCCTGATTTTTGAATTATTTCTTCTTTGGTTTTTTCGTCTTCTGACACGTCTATATGCTGGTATTGAATTTTTCTTTCGTCCAAAAAAGCCATCAAGGTATGACAATAAGGGCAGCTTGGCGTGCTGTATATTTTTATATCGTGCATATTGCTGTATCTTAATTATATATTATTTAAGGTCTTTTGAGTATATCTTTTTAAATTATCAATTTGTTTTTGGCTTAAAACTTCAATGGCTTGATTCCAATGAATACTGATTGTATCGCCTATTTTTATTTTGCGCAAAAATTTTTTATTAAAGTTTATTTTTTTGATTTTTAATCGGCCTAAAATATATTTATTCTTTTTTTTATTAAGCGGCTGATATTGAACTGTTAATTGTTTGTCTATTTTCTTTACTCTGCCCCAGGAAACCCGGCATAAATCTAATAAAGGCCCCTTTAAATTAACCCGGCCTGTCAATGAACCTATTTTTAACACATGCCAGCTATGATGCGCTTTAAAGCTAGCTTTTTTCAATAAATCATTGCCTATCCAATAAGCTTCAACTACTTCTTTTGATAAAAGATTTTTTTTATAATTTTTTTGGGCAATCAGGCCGTAATAATGACAAGCAGCTGTAAATTGCCTGATAGTTTTTCTCAAACTAACAAGATTGACTTCTTTGCCTTCAAGATAAGATCTGATCAAACAGCTAGCGGTTTTATTGTTTAAAGGGCCGCAAAAACCCAGCTTATGCGGCTCTAAAGCGTAAAGACAATGAGTCTTAAGCCCGGACATAAGCCATTTTTTTAAAAAATCGGCGAAGAAAGCCAAAACCAAACAATGCGATTATCCCGATAATAATCAAAACAAATCCTAATCCTTGTAAAATATTTATGCCTTGTTTAAAAGAAAGCAAAGTCGTAATCGGACCGCCTAAAACTAAAATAGAAGCAGCTTGAGAAACCGGCAAATGCTTCAAGCCGCTATACCAGGCAGCTACATAGCCAAAAAGAAATACGGCGGTTATCAGCAGCCAGCCGGCTTGCGCTAAATTCAAAGTAAAAACCAAAAAAAACTGCCCTGTTAAAAGCCAGAATAAAACAATAAATAAAGAGCCGAAAAGCATCCGGCCGAAAATAACAATCCTAACAGGCAGATTCGCCAAAGCTCTTTTACTGAGAACATTTTCCGCTGCCCAGAAAACAGCAGCCAGCAAAATCAAAAAGTCGCCTTGATTCATCTGCCTGGGCACAAACTGCAATAAAAATAAATTGCCGATTACCAGGCAAACTGCGCTGATTATAAAATAACGGTTAATTTTTTCTTTTAAAAAAATAATAGCGAAAATTGCAGCCCAGATAAAAAGCGTCTTATGGATAAAAGAAGCTTGAACTGCTGAAGTCATGCTCAATCCCTTATAAAACAACAAAAAAGGAATAGAGCCGCCTAAAAGCCCTATTCCGATTAGCATTAACCATTGTTTCTTTTGAATTTTTTTTAATATTTGCCAATCCCTGGCCATCAGTATCCAGCCCAAAATTAAGATTAATACAATAATATTTTTCAAACCTGTAAAAATATAAGGATTAATTACATCAACGCCGAATTTATTTATAAAAACAGAAACGCCTGAAATAATAGCAGTTGCCAATATCAAAACTATACCTTTTTTCTGCATATAACCTCCCTTAAATATTATTAATTATTTATTTAATTCTGCATCTATCGCTTTTTCGAATTCAGCTATCGGCTGATTGCCCATAATCTGCTGGTCGTTGATAAAGAAAGCCGGCACGCCGGTCAATCCTTTTGCCAGGCCTTCCTCGCCCCATTTTGTTATCTGTTCATTGTATCTAGCCGAGTCATAACAAGCATCAAATTGCGTCTGATCTAGGCCTAAAATGACGGCGAATTCTTTTAATTTAGAAGCAGTTTCTTCTTGAGAAGCAATTTCACTGCTGTTTTTAAATAAATAATCATGATAATCCCAGTATTTTCCCTGTTCAGCAGCGCACAAATCAGCTAAAGGATACTGGCTATTGCCAAAAAGCTGCCGAGCCATAAACCTTACTTGTCCTGTATCAATATATTTTTGTTTTAAAATTGGAAAAGTTGTTTCATTAAAGCTCTTGCAATGTCCGCAGCCATAACTAAAATATTCCACAATAGTAACTGGCGCGTTGCTATCGCCTAAATAAGGATCTTGATAATTTGCCTGATCCACTGCTGGTTGATTGCCAAAATCAGCTTGATTTTGGCTGTCTGGCTGATTTTCATCTATTTGCTGGCCTGCAACCTCTTCAGCTGCTTGATTAATAATTGCGGCTTTTTGATCTGGCGCTGCGTTTCTGCCAAAATACCAAACACTGCCTCCGACAATTATGGCCAATGCAAGGCCTGAAATTATAAGTTTGTTATCATTCATATTTTTTTCGCCCCACTCTGCCAAGACTATTGACTCAAGCAGACAGCGAATTATTATTTATTCTTTGCCTTTAAACTTTGCTTTATCTTAGCATTCTTTCTAATATTCTGCAAGCCTTTTGATTTCCTAAAAATTTCTTTAACAGGGCTAAAGCTTTTTCTATGAATAATACAAGATCCATGCTGATTTAATTTCGCAAAATGAAGCTTTGTGCCGTAACCTTTATGGCGGGCAAGGCCGTATTGCGGATATTTCTGATGCAGTTTTTTCATCAGGCGGTCGCGGCTGACTTTGGCCATAATTGAAGCCAAGGAAAGTACAAAAATCTTTTCATCTCCTTTTACCACTGCCTGCTGTTTTATTTTTAAACCCTTAATCATCTGATTGCCGTCTAAGAATAAAAAATCCGGCTTGTTTTTTAATTTTTTTAAACTGCGCTTCCAAGCCAGAAGCGTAGCCTGCCAAATATTTATTCTGTCTATCACCTTGGGCCAGACAAAACTTACTTTCCATTCTATATCAGGATTGTTTTTTACAAGCTCAAAAATTTCTTCCCGTTTTTTTTCCGATAATTGCTTGGAATCTTTTATTTTTGTCATTGCGAGCGACCGCAGAGAGCGAAGCAATCCCGTCTTATTACACGGGATTGCCACGCCTCGGCTTCGCCTCGGCTCGCAATGACAATTAAAAACCACTGCCACCGCGCAAACAGGCCCTGCCAAGCAACCGCGTCCAGCCTCATCAATGCCAGCAATCTTTTTATAGCCCTTTTTAAAAACCTTTTTTTCGTAATTTGACAGCATTAATTTTTTATGTTAATCTTCAATAAACTGGTTCTTTTTATTATAACAAAAAGGGAGTAATTTATGAAAGCCAAGAAAAAATTTTGGATTAACGCAATTATCATATGGACTGTTTTATCCTGGACTTTAAAAATTATTTATGGCAAAACTATTATAACCTGGTTTATAAAAATTACAAAAAAAGGAGGCATAGATCTAAAAATGATTACATCTATACTGGCAAGCTTATGCATTATCTTAATTCTAAGTTTAATTTATTTTTATATTAAAACCAAAATAAAAGCCCTAATTGAAAAAAAGTGGCAGAAATACGGACGATGCCGATGTCCTGCCTGTGAAAAAAATTTATCTGAACTTAGATTTTGCTTGTCTGGCTTCTATTTTTACAGAGAGTGCATTAATGAAAAATGCGACTGTTATAAAGACAGGTCAAGATTTGAACTAACAAATCTGGCAGAAGAGTAATAAAAAACCCCCGCATAAATTTGCGGGGGTTATTTTTTTTATCCAGTATTCTTAATTATCTCATTTAAGTATTTTATCAAATAGGATAAGCGGGCCTCTTTTTCTTCTTTCGGTCTGTCAGAAGCGCAAACATCAGCTAGTATTGTTCCTAAAATCCTTTCTATCAAACAAACTTCTAAAAGCTTTTTTAAATTTTTAGCATTTTTTCTATGGGCTGATGGCTGCTTGAAATTCCATTCCATAATCTTTTTGCGCCAATCTTCAATGCCCTTAACCCAGCTCAGATAAGACATTCGCCAATCAGCAGAAATAATCCAATCTGCCCAGACAATAGTTGACAGTTCATAGCCTTGGGGATGCATCCCAGCCCGGCAGAAGTCTATTAAATAATATTCTTTTTTGCCTTGTCTTTCTACTTCAAAAATATCTTCTGGTTTGAACAGACCATGCACTGACCAAATCATCTTCCTACCTTTAAATTCAGCTTCTATAGCATCTAACGCATTCTCAAATAAGCGGCAAAAAGCACGATCTAAATAATTAACCTGCTCTTTTTCCTGCTTGTCATTAGCTAATCGTAACCAACGGCCAAGAATGCGAGATAAATGAAATTTTTCAGCAGATAATTTTTCTTCTAAAGTTAAAGGCCGATGCGGTCTTTTCGGCGCGTTTCTTTTATACTCCCCATAGAGCTTTAAAAACTCATAGCGCTTTTCTTTGGGCAAGGGTTGAGGCAACTGCTTATAACCATCAGGTATTTTTTCCATCAAGATCCAACCTTTATGAGGCGTAATTTGTTCTGAATGAATAATTTTCGGCGCTCTTAAAATCTGGCTTTTGTTTACAGCATTAAAGGCCTGATGCGCTCCAATCTCATAAGTTATTCTGGGATCATCAAATAATTTCAAAATTCCTAAAAGTTTATGACCTTGCCATACTATCTCATAAACAGCGCTTCTGGCATCATTTATTTTATAATAAGTTCCATATACTAAACTTTTAACAATTTCAACTCCGTTTTTAGGAGCAACCTCTTTCGCCCACTTATCAAAATACTCTTTATTCATTTTTCCTCCTTTTAGTTAGAATTTTCATTATTTAATAAATTAAAAGTGCTTTAAATATCATAGCTAATAATTTTTTTTCCGTCAAATAAAAAACCGCCTAGGGACGGTTTTAAAAAGCTTATTTAGCACATAAATCTCCTAAATCTGAATTAAGCGAAGAGAATTTAATTGAATTAATTGCAGGAAGAATAATGTTGCAAAATGGATTTTCTTTACGAACTAAGCCCCCACAAAAAGTAATAAAATTTCCATCTTCATCATAGTATCTAGATGATATATCCATAACCTTTTCTCCGAGAAAATAGTGCACTACATAATAGATCTGATCTGTTGAATAAGATTTTCCATTCATAGAAACCTTTGTTACAGGCGATTGTCCTTTTCCTGTGAAAACATAGACTGCTCTGGAAGCACTACCAGTTTCTTTTGAAGGGGTACATAAAAATTCTACAACACTTTTATTTATCTGAATTTGATCTTTTTGTGATTGATTAATAGATGTCTTGTAATTAATATCGAACATAACTTTCTTAACAGTAAAATTACCTAAAATAATAGCAATAATAATACAGAGAAATATTACTATACTAATTATTTTTTTACTCTTTTTCTTCTTTATCAGAACAATCAGAACAAAACCTATAATCATTAAAAAAGTAATATCTACAATTATAATAAAATCGCTGAGTAAATCGCTAATAATAAACTCCCAAGCAGAAGAAACAATATAGTTACCATAATCAAATATCCGGTCAATGGTTGTTACTTTTTGGCATCTTTTTACACCTGTCACTCCCGGATGCAAATAAGGACTTAGTCCTTCACAGCATCTATCATCATCCCATACTGGATAATCTTGTTTAACACAATAGTCCTCAATCATATATTCTGTTCCACACTTACCTGCATTAAATTCGTCTAATAGACATCTTTCTCCATTTGGAAAAACACAGTAAAATTGATCAGGATTTGCTATATCATATGTTATATTATAACCACGTTGTAAACATTCCTTATCTCTAGGGCTTACAGCCGCTACAGCTGAACAAGTTATTAATAAAAATGTAATAATACTGAATATTAATATTTCTTTTTTCATGTCTTTATTCTACCCCAAAAACAAAGAACCGTCTAGAGCAAGACGGTCTTGTTGGTATTTTACTGGCATTCGGGCACTGGATTTACGGCTGGCTGGCCTTCAAGTACTGCAATGATGTTGGAGGCAGCCATTTCCGCCATTTTGTCGCGGGCATTTTTAGTGGCAGAAGCTATATGAGGGGTCAAAACTGTATTTTCCAGCTGGACCAGACCTGTAGCCAATTCCGGCTCTTTTTCAAAAACATCCAAAGCAGCGCCGGCTATTTTTTTCTGTTTTAAAGCTTCTACTAAAGCTGCTTCATCGATAATAGGACCGCGAGAAGTGTTAATTAAAATCGCCTCTGGCTTCATCATGGCTAATCTCTCTTTATTGATAAGATGAGTGGTTTCTGGAGTCAGCGCTGTATGAATACTGACAAAATCAGCTTCTTTTATTAAATCATCTAATGCCCGATATTCCATATTAAATTTCTTTTCTAATTCTTCGTCCCGTTTTAAATCATAATAAATAATTTTTAAATCAAAACCGTCCTGCATTCTTCTGGCAACTTCAGAGCCAATTCGTCCCATGCCCACAATTCCCAAAATCTTACCTTTTATATCAGCTCCTAAAAAAAGCTTAGGCCCCCAAGCTTTGAATTTGCCGTCCCGCAAATACTGGTCTGATTCCACTATCTTTTCAGCAATGGCAAATAAAAGCGCGATAGTATGCTCTGCCACAGCTTCAGTCAAAACTCCCGGGGTATTGGTCACCATAATATTTCTTTTTTTGGCTTCAGCCACATCAATATTATTATAGCCAACCGCGTAGTTAGCCACCACTTTTAACTGCGCACCTGCGCTGTCCATTGCTTCTTTATCGATTTTTTCGGTCAGCACTGACAAAATCGCGTCAGCGCCTTTAACCCCTTTTAATAAATCTTCTTTGGAAATTGACTCTTCTGGACCTATTGCTACTTCGTATCCTTTATCTCGCAGCATCTTAGGTCCTATCTCCGGAATTTCCCTAGTAATAAAAACTTTAGGCATTGAGTTGCGTCATCCTGAACGAAGTGAAGGATCCCATAGTAAAAGATCGGGATTCTTCGGGCTTCGCCCTCAGAATGACAAAAATTATATTCTTGAAATTATTTCTATAAATTCTTCAATATCTTTTAATCTGTTTTGTAAAACTTCATAAACAATATCATAATTAATTTTTTCGTAATCATGGGCGATGATGTTTCTGAATCCGGTCATCTTAACCATTTTATCTGCTAACTCAATAGGAATAATCTGTTCTTCCTGCAAAATATGAAAAGATTCACTCATAGTAGACGGCTTACGGAATTTCTTATAAGCAATGATAGAATCAGCCAGATCAATGGTGGCCTGAACCGCCAAATAAAGATATCTTTCTACTGCGCCTTTAATATCTAAATTTGCTTCAATTTCCTGTCTTGAGCATTTATTGTATCTGGTCAAAGTTTTTAAATATTTTTTGACCGCGCTGATTTTATTTTCAATTACTGAAATATTGGTCATATATTTCAAACTTTAGTCAGATTATGCTTTAAAAGCAAATAGCGAAAATCGAAATATTCCATAAGAATTTTTGGCTCCACCAATACTCTGAATGGTTCTTTTTCGAATATCAATTGCCCATCTTTGATAATATTATATTTCAGTTCCGAACTTTCAGTTATGTTTAAAATGACAATATCAATTTTATCGGTTTTTAAAAATCGGCTGATTTTGTCATTCAACTCAAATTTAATATCAAACATTTTTTTTTTATCTTTTTCGTCCAAATAAAAAGCAAAATCAAAATCACTCAAAGGCCCTTGCTGCCCATTGGCCTTTGAGCCAAAAAAATAAACCATCTTTATCTTAGGATAGGCTTCAAATATGCTATTTAATCCTTTAAAATCTAATTCTGGCATAATATTTCCTTTTATTATATCATACAATTTAAATCCGACCAAATCTAATATCTTTTTTTATCTTTTCTATCAGCTGTTTGGTAAACCAAAGGTTGTGATAAGTAGCCAAACGAAGGCCTAGTATTTCATTAGCTTTAAAAAGATGCTGTAAATATGCGCGGGAAAAATTGCGGCAGGTATAGCATTGGCAATTCGGCATAATCGGTTTTTTATCCTGGCGGAAAATAGGCTTATAAATATTTAAAACGCCTTTGTCTATTAAAAATGTGCCATGCCGGGCCAGGCGCGTAGGATAAACACAGTCAAACAAATCCATGCCTAATTTTACAGTTGCTTCTAAATCAACGGGCTGGCCAATGCCTAAAAGATGGCGCGGCTTTTCTTGAGGCAGATAAGGCAGCATCCATTTTATTATTTTTATCATATCTTTTTTATCTTTGCCCAAAGACCCGCCAATGCCTATGCCTTCAAAAGGCAGATTAGCAATAAACTTGGCGCTGGCTATTCTTAAGTCCTTAAAAATACCGCCCTGAATAATGCCGAAAAGCGCCTGATCTTTTCTGGTTTTTGATTTTAAACAGATTTCTGCCCATCTATGGGTACGCTGCATTGACCTTTTAGTATAATTATAATCCGCAAAAGGCGAGGTGCATTCGTCAAAGGCAAAAATAATATCTGCCCCTAAATCTTGCTGAATAGCAATAGATTTTTGCGGAGTCAATCTATGCCAAGAACCGTCCAGATGGGATTTAAAATCAACGCCATCTTGGTCAACTCTCATCAGTTTTTTTTTGATCGGCCTTTGAGGCTTTTGGTTTTTGCCCGGAAAAAAACCGATTTTACCTACTCCATGCTCCAAGCCAAAGCCCAAAGAAAAAACCTGAAATCCGCCGCTGTCAGTGGCAATCGGGCCTGCAAAGTTCATAAATTTGTGCAAACCGCCCATTTTTTTTATTACTTTTTCCCCAGGCCGCAAATAAAGATGATAGGTATTAGCCAGCACTGCTTCAAAACCGATTTCTCTAATATCTTCTGGCGTCAAGGTTTTAACCGTGGCTTGGGTTGCCACCGGATAAAAGCAAGGCGTCTCAAAAAAACCATGCGACGTCTCAATAATTCCCAACCGAGCTCCTGATTTTTTACTTTGCTTTAAAATTTTAAATTTAAAATATTTGGACATAAACTTCTTTTTATATTTATAACATAAGCCGCAACCCCAAAAGCCACAGCTACATTTAAAGATTCTTTTTTGCCTTGCATGGGAATATGGATAATCTGGTCTGCTTTTTTTAAGACTGATTTTGATACGCCTTTGACTTCGTTGCCAATAACCAAAGCTAATGGAAATTTAGGTTTGAATTTATTAATATCAATGCTTTTTTTTACCTGTGCCGCAGTAAACGGGATTTTTTCTAAAGCTATAATATTTACTTTTTCTTTTTTTAATTTCTCTATTATCCGCCAAATTTGCCAATAATGTTCCCATAAAATCCACTTTTCCGCGCCCAGCGCTGTTTTGGAAATTTTTGGATGAGGCGGCTGGCCGCAAATACCAGTTAGATAAATTTTATCAATGCCAAAAACATCAGCGGTCCGGAATATAGAGCCGATATTTTCCAAACTGCGGACATTGTCGCAGATGACATAGAATGGTTTTTTATCAGATTTCATTAATTTAATCATAGATATTTTCCTTCTATTTAGCAAGAAAAAAAGCCCACTTAGGTGGGCTTTGAAACTCTTTCTTCTGATTTCTTAAATACTGCGCAGGCCTGTCTGTAGGCTGCATTTTTTATTGATTTCGGAGGTTCTGCTTCTATTGTTAATATACTTGCGTCATGTTTTATATAAGAAGGACAAACCACCGAACCATCAACCATTTTGATAAAAGTGAGAGTAAAACTTCCTATATCTATTTCAACCTTAGTATAAGGACCTTCTTTCGGAAATCCTCTAACTTTATAATTAGTCATCCTTGTCCTCCTTTTAATAAAAGATTTATTAAATTAATTAAAGTGCTATTCTGTTTCTAATACTAACATATTATTTATGATTTGTCAAATAGGAGCTGATAGCCAAGGCGGCTTTGGCGCCTTCGCCTGCGGCAATAACAATTTGCTTTTCTAAAATACTTGTTACATCCCCGGCTGCAAAAATGCCTGGACAAGAAGTCATATTATGATTGTCTATTTCTATTTCTTTTAAGTTATTTAATTTTACTAAATCCTCTGCTATTTTTGACGCTGGATCAAAACCAATAGAAACAAAAACGCCCTGCAGATTAATTATTTTTTCCTGTTTTTCTTTTAAATCAAAGACTTTAAGGCCAGTCGCAAATTTATCGCCTAAAATTTCCCTGGTTTCAGTATTATGCCTGATTTCAGTAATTTTTGAAGCTTTTACTTTATCAGCTAAAAATTCATCAGCTTGCGCTCCAAGCATGCCAAAATCAGGATTAAGATTGATCAAATATATTTTCTTGGCAAAAGCCTCTAAAGCCAAAGCAGTCTGCAAAGCGGAATTAGAACCGCCGATCACTGCCACTTCCTTGTTTTTAAAAAGAGGCGCGTCGCAGGTAGCGCAATAAACTACTCCTTTGCCTGAAAATTCTTGCTCGCCTTTAATATTTAATTTCTTGGGAGTCTTGCCTGTGGCAATAATAATTGTTTTAGTATTAAATTGGCCTGAAGATGTGTCTAAAGAAAAATTGCCAGCTTGGCCTAAAATCTTTTTAACTTCTACGCCGAATTTCTGTTCTAATTCAAATTCTTTTAAATGCTGGCTGAAAATATCCATCAGCTCTATTCCTGAAGCTGATTTAATGCCCGGATAATTTTCTACTTTCCAAGCTGTAGCTGCCTGCCCTCCCAAATCCTTGGACAAAATCAGCGTCTTAAGCTTTTTTCTGGCTGCATAAATCCCAGCTGAAATACCCGCAGGTCCAGCACCGATTATTATTACATCATAAAGTTGATTGGACATAAATTTGTTATTTAATTATACTGTAATATATGTGTCTGGCAATACCGCAAAAAGTGATAAAAATAAAGGGCCATAAGGCCTTTGTGCAATCTGACAAGCATATACATCAGATAAGTTTAGCTTTGTTGAAAAATGTCAAAGTGGGAGATTTTATAATTGCCACAAATGAGCTGGCTATAAATAAAATTTCTAAAGGCCAAGCGCAAAAAATAATAAAATTAGTCAGTGCACAGCGCAAGTGATGCAGGGGTCGTAGGCCCGGATAAGCATTTTAAGCAGCCGTTCTCTCTCTTTTTGAGAGAGTTTTTTTGTCTGGTCTAAAACGGCGCGCGCTGATTTTTCTATGGAAGTCAAATTCTGAACCGTGGGAGTAATAATATTAACATAAGTAATATTATTTTCTTTATCCAAATGCACTTCATGATAAAGCCCGCCTCTGGGCGCTTCTACTGCGCCGATGCCCTTTCGTTTTGGATGTTTAGCAGGTTTTGCAATTTTTGTATTTAGTTTTGAATTTATTAACTCTTCTAAAATCTGTTCTGCCTGCTGCTGAAAATGAACCAGCTCTATGGCCTGGGCAAAATTATTATGATAAGGATTTCTAAAATTAAGATATTGCAAATAGGGTTTGGCTTTTTCTGCCAGGCCATTAGGTTGTACTGCCAAACGAGCCAAAGCGCCGACCAGTACTTCCCTGCCCTTATATTTTCCAAACTTGGCAGTGGAATATGATTTAATATCTTCTTCAATGGCTTTTTTATACTGTTCAATTTGATATTGGCCCTCTACAGAGGAAACCAGATAAAAAGTATCATAAACCACAAAATCCTGTGGAAATTCTGGCGCATTGGTCTGGCTGACAAATTCTAAATCTGTTTCTATGTCAGGCCACTCTAATCCTTTGCACAAATCTGCGGTTGCCAACACTGCCTCTTCTATGCTTTTTACTTCTTTTAATAATTTCTTTAAAGCCAGCTGGCTGGGCAGTTTTCTAAAACCGCCTTGCACTGATGCTACAGGATGGATACTGCGGCCAGCGATAGTCTGAACTATTTTATCAGAAACATCTTTTAATTGCAGCGCGTATTTTAAAGCTTTAGGATTTTTTTTGTTAAGTTCAGTGGCCCGGTCAATGCCTAAATAATCAGGCAAAGCCAAAAAATACAAATGAAGCATATGGCTTTGGATCATCTGGCCAGCCATCATCAATTGCCTTAAAAGAATCGTTTGCTGGCTTGGCTCAATGCCCAAAGCTGCTTCTACTGCCTTTATAGAAGCTAAATTATGCGCTACAGGACAGACACCGCAAATTCTAGGCGTTATCCAGTACATTTCTTCTGCAGGACGGCCAACCAGCATCCCTTCAAATAATCTTTCGCCCTCATACACATTTAACTTCACAGAATTTTTATTCCAATCAATAGTTAAATTGCCATGTCCCTCAATTTTGGCGATAAATTTATCTTGCATTTTTATTAGTATGTTTAATAATATTTTGGTATTCTAAAGTTTGATTAAAAAACATTGTATAATACTGGTCAATTTCTTTTTCTGAAGCGATTTTTTTCAAAGCTTTGACATGGGCTTTTAAATTAGCGTCTTCTCTAAACCCAAAACAGCCATAACAAGCAGAGCCAGCTGAAATACAAACTGCTCCGCACCCGCCTTGGGTAATCGGGCCTAAGCAGGGCTTTTTATTTATAATCCGGCAGGGATTGCCGGCGGCTTTGCACTCAAAACAAACTGAATAGCCCCTGTAAGACGGCTTTTTGCCTGATAAAATCTCCTCTAAAGTTCTTTGAATCTGGTCAGTGGAAGCAGGACAGCCATGGATCATAAAATCTACTTTAACATAAGAGGCAAGGGGCAAAGCATCAATGCCTTTTGGCTTGTATTTTTTGCTGTAAATTTTTTCGTACCATTTAGCCCGCTCTTCCTTTTTCATAATTCCGAGAATGCCAGCCAGACAAGCGCAAGCCCCCAAAGCAATCAAAACTTTTGATTTAGTCCTCAATTCTTTCAGCAAATCAATTTCTGCTTGAGTAATTGGCGTGCCTTCAATTATAATTATATCAAAAGGCCCGTCCTTGTTATTTTCCTGCCCCAATCTCCAATTAATAATATCCACTTTTTTCTCCAAATCCAAAATCTTCTCTTTTAATGCTATAAGAGCCACTTCGCACCCCTCGCAATCCGTAAAATCATAAATTGCTACTTTTGGTTTGGACATAAATTATTTTTTATCTTCCTCAAAATATTTTTTCTTTAAAAATTCGGTAAAAGCCTGTATTTCATCCTGTCTTTTTTCAATCTGCAAAAGCAATTTGCTTTTTTTATTATCAGATAATTTATTGAATTCTTCTTCAGCTATTTCTTCGTCCGGACCGTTATAAAGCCGGAATCCGCCCTTCCATATTTTATCTATTTTTAATCTAATATCTTCATCTGCTTCTTTAGATTGATAAAATTCTTCTAATAAAGACAGCACTTTCTTATGCAATTTCTCGTTTTCTTTATCCCATTGCTGATACTCAATTGTTTCTATATTTTTTGGCTCATTTACGGCCTTTATCATAATCCAGGGATTGGGCGTGCCTTCTTGAAAATGGCCCTCGCAAGATTGTGAGGTCGGGATATCCAAAGCATTTAAGATAACAACTGTTTCTTTTATGCCTTGGTCTATGCCGTATTCTTTAATGTCAGTCCAGCTCTCAACATTCTGCCTGATAGAATTTAATTTTTCCTCTTTTTTTTGCTTTCCAGTTTTCTCAACAGATTTTTCAATAGGAGAAATTAAGTTTTGTTCTGGATTTTCAAAATTCATATGCCTTAATCCCAACTTTTATCTATTTGGTCCATGTTAAAGACTGGGCCGTCTAGACAGACATATTTATCCCCGCAGATACAATGCTGGCATTTGCCTATTCCGCACTGCATTTTTCTTTCCACATTTACGAAAATGCGGCGGTCAGAAATGCCCATAGGCCGCAATAGTTTTTCTAAAGCTTCCATCATCGGGCCCGGACCGCACATACAAACTACCGCATTTGATGAATTTACTTTTATTTCTTTAATTAGCTCTGAAACCATACCCACATAACCAGTCCAGTCTTTATCTGGCTGATCAACTGTTAAAAATACCTCTATATCATTTTTCCAGATTTTGATTTTATTCATCATTAAAAGATCTTGCGGCGTTTTTGCTCCATAAATTAAATAAATCTTGTTAAATAAACGGCGCCGTTTTATTAAATATTCTATCAAAGCGGCAATGGGCGGAATACCGCAGCCGCCAGTAGCCATAACAATATCTTTGCCTTCTAAAAAATCTACGGGCCAGCCCCTGCCATAAGGCCCGCGCACAGTCATAGTCTGTCCTTCTTTTAAAAGATGCAGGGCATTGGTCACTGTGCCTGCCTGTCTGACCACAATATCAATATATGATTCTTCAAAAGGCGATGAGGAAATGCCAAAAGGCGCTTCGCCATAGCCCAAAAGCCCAGCCAACACAAACTGACCAGGAATAAAAGTTAGTCTTTTTTCATTGACCGCAAAACGGCCTTGCTTTTTTATTAAACGAAAAAGCTTAACATTGGAAGCATGCTGCTCAATTTTTTTAATTATCACTTTTTCGCTACGATAAATATTCTTCATTTATTTTACTGACTGACTAAAATATTAGCTGTTGCATACTGCGAAGCATAAGGCGCTTTGACTGAAATAGTGCCTGATGGATCGCGTTTAATCAGATAACCTGAATTATATGTATTGCCTTTTGTAGGATCAATAGGAATAGATGAAAGATAACCATTAGCAGTAACCAAATCTGCGCTTAAATTACATGTCTGTGCGCCATTCAAAATATGGCCATTACCATTATTGTACATAGCTTTAATATCAGCATCTGACACAGCATAATTAAAAATTGCTGCTTCATCGATAAGACCGTAAAAAAAAGCCCAACCTATGCCTGCCGCAGATCCGCTGATATAAAGATTATCATTATTAGTTATCAGAGATCTAGCAAGAGACCCAGAGCCCTTATTTTCACCATTAACATATAGATTATAATTATGAGAACGATTTATTATCACTGCTACCTGCTGCCAGCTAGAATCAATTACATCTGTACTTGAATAATGAGCATCCCATACTCCACTAGACCAATAATCAAAAGCTATGCTTTTTGGACTAGGCGCATCTGATCGAAGACCAAACTGATAATTACATGTTTTAACAGCGGCACTAGTATTTAAACCTTTGACAAAAATATTATCCTATCCAATAAACGCACTATTGACCTTTATCCAAGCCATAATTGTAATCTCATTATCGTTATCAAAATCTAAGGTTCCATTTATATTATCAAGAATCAAAATATTATCATCACTACCATCAAAGCTATATGCATCTCCAAATTTACCTCCGCCAGTTAACGGAGTTGCGCCATTTACTGTTCCGTTATTTAGATTACCAGAACTATCATTTGCATTGCCTTCCATCAACCACGTTCCTCCTTTAAACGAACCCTGTGTTCCATCGCCTACCCAGCGCCAAACACCGTCTGCTGGAATTAACTGGCTTATATTTGTACAATTAGGCACCTGGCCGCCGTGATCAACCGCAGAAGTAGAAATAGCAGTGGCGATTGATTGTACCTCTGACCAACGGCGGGAATCTTGAGCTTGGGCCAGCCGTTTAGCGGGATTGACCGCGACCAAAACAGCGCCGGCGATGATGGCAATGATGGCGATGACAATTAAAAGTTCTATTAGGGTAAAACTGGATTGAGCAGAAATTTGAGATTTTTTCATTTATTTTTAGTTAAATAATTTTTCAAAATAGAACCCAGCACTTTTTCTATGTCAATTCCAGCAGGACAATATTTTTGGCAGCGCGAGCAGGCTACGCATAAAGACCGGCCGTATTCTTTGTAACCCCGCACAAACTTATGATAAAACCAATTATAATAGCGCTCTTTTAAAGTGCCGTGAAAATTATGGCCGCCTGCGACAGCAGAAAAGCCGGGCAAAGTGCAAGCATCCCAGTAGCGACAGCGATTACACTCTTTATTATCCAAACTTATTCTATCTTCTGTAGAAAAACAAAAACATAAAGGGCAGACATAAGCGCAAATGCCGCAGCCTAGACAAGTTTTTGACAAATCATCCCAGATTTCAGAATAATTTTTCCAAGACCAAGCCACAGCTTCAGCTATCAGTTCTGAATCAGAAATAAGCTGTCTAAGCCGAGGCATCTTAACATCATAACGCTTTATTTTAGGATTTTTTAATTCTTTAAATAAATTGCTTTTAGTAATTTTTCTGCCTTTGTCAGTTATAACTACGGCTCGATATTGATTTAGATTAATTTTCTGCAGAATTATATCTCCACCGGGATAAGTTGAAATAGTTTTGTTTATCAGCCCGACTAAAATAGATTTTTTTCTTTTCTGCCAATAAAAAAAGTCTTTAGCTGGCTTTGACATAATTTCATCCAGATAAGCGCTGGCTTCCAAATCAGGATAATTTAAGCCGAATAAAATAAATTTTTTAGGGACAGGACTGGAAGATAATTTTTTCTTTTTATTATCATATAAAAAAGTGATTTCTTTGGCAGGCAGAAAAAATTCTTTAATCGGCATCAGAGTTCTTTTATAGCCAAGCATAATCTTGCTTTTATCGCCTACTTTTTTAAAAGCCACATCCAGACCATTTTTTTGCGGCGCAAAAACAGCATATTTTTTTCTTAAGCTCTGCGCCCAGCTATTTAAATCTTTTTTTTCTATCACCAGCATATAAGTTTATTATATCATAATTAACTGTCATTGCGAGGGCGAAGCCCGAAGCAATCCCGTGGCATTCTACGGGATTGCCACGCTCGTCCCGACATTCGTCGGGACTCGCTCGCAATGACGAAAATAAAGTCATCGTAAAATATCTCTTAAATCCCTTAAAATATCTTCGGGAATCGGTATAGCTTTGCCAATCGGGCTTTTACCCGGATAGCGCCAAGCAGTAATTATTCTAATACCAGCTTTATTTTTTGTTTTTAAATCCTGATACATCATCCAGATTTCTGTTTTTCCAGCTAACTGCATACAGGCAATTGTGTTTGGCGCAATTCCTTCTTCTATTCTTTTAGGATAACGCATCACTCTTTTTACCCTGCTTTCAGAAAGCTGATAATGCTTCATTTTTTGCCGGCTGTGCCTGGTCCAATAAATCTTTGACTGTCCTCCGATTTTTTCTAAAAGCATAATTATTGAATTGCCCATAATTTTTTAGCCTCGGCCCACATGCCTGCTTCATTTTGAGTTTTCAGCCAAAACCACCATTCAGCGCCCCAGAAATAAAACTCGTCAAGTCCGGTCTTTTTAATATAATCAAGATTTTTTTTAAACTCCTCGACATTCATAGAGTAAAACTGCTCTTCAATGGCGCTTTCGTATATTTGCTTCGGCCCCCATGGTTCAGCTCCCAGCTCGCAGACAAAAACTTTTTCAACTCCAAAAAATCTTTTGACTAAATTCGCCCTTTTCTGATAAAAAACAGGCGCAATCGGATAACGAATATAGCCGAAATATCTGCTCCAGACTGTCCGGTAAAGAGTGGTGCCTAAAATTTTAGTGCGGCTGGCAGGACCGATCCAGCTTGATAATTCACCGCTGGTAGTCAAAATGATCGGACGGCTATCCATGCTTTTTACCAATTCTATTTCCAGGTCTAAAAATTCTTTATCTAAATTTGGACACTCGCCAAAATTTTTTAAAAACGGCTCGTTTTCCACCTGCCAGTATTTGATTGCCGGCTTTTTCTGATAGCGCGCCACTATTTCAGTCAAAAGAAACAAAATTTCTTTCTGCTGCTGGTCTGTGCTTAAATCCTTAGCCCACAAAGGCACATGGCACTCTGGCCAGCGCGGCACTCTTTTTCCCATTGCTAAAATAATTTCCACGCCTCTTTTTTGGGCCTCGTCAATCTGCCAATCCAAATCATCAAAAACATATTTGTCTTTTTCGGTCTCTATTTTCGGCCAATAAGCGATCAGACGCAGCTTGCGGACCTTCAAATCGTCCAAAATAGCGATATAGGCCGCCCGCCAATCCAAACCCAGCTGTTCGGCAAAAAGCTGGCTAAAAGTAACTCCGTATTCTATTTTTTGAGCCGGCTTGGCACTGCCGCTCATAAAATAAGCAATAACTATAACCACTATTAAAAGCAAAGCGATAAAAATCCAAGCCAGCCAGCGCAGAAAAAATGAAATTGATTTTGGCATTTCTTGCGGAATATTAGGTAATTTCATATCTTTTTATTAAACATAAATCGCTAAAATTATCAAACCCGAGCCGATGAATATAATAGCAATAATTTTTTGCGCTATAGCCACTTTTGCCAATTCTTCTTTTATTAATTGGGGATATTTTTTGGACAAAAAAATTACCATAAATAAAAGAAAAACATATTGGACTCCCTGCAAAGCGTTTATCAGGCTGGCATAAGACAGAGAAAGCGCGTAATTTATCATCAAAAAAGCTATTGCGCCCAGAGCGTGAACGCCGATTAAGGCGCCGCCGACTTTTGCCTTGCTTTTTATGGCAGACGAACTGGAAAAAATCATCCTTTTAATTGGCGGAAAAAGTAAAACACTGGCCGCTGTCAAAGCTGTGCCGATTCTTGCCCAGATAAATCCGCTCCAAAAAGGCTGGGTCAGGTAAATATAATCTGTTAAGGTATAAAAAGCGCCGAAAAAGAAAGCGGCTGTAAGCCCCAAAAAAAGGCATTTTATAGTAGTTTGAAAATTTTTTTTAATAGAAATAAAAATCCCGCCTATAAACAATAAAATAAAAGCAATAAACTGCTGCCAGCTTAAATATTCTGATAAAAAAAGATAAGTAAATATCAAGCTGAAAAGAGGAGTCAAGCTGCCAATTAAAGGTATCATAGAGGAAGCATCGTATAAAAAAAGAGAATTGTACAAAAAATAAATTGAAATAAAAAATAAAGCGCCGGCCAAAAAATCAATTAACAGATGCCATATAGATGCGGGATATATTTTCTGAGAAGAAAAAATAATTATTACTGGAATTAAAAAAATAACAGCGCTATTCAAAAGACTGGTATAAAAAGCGTAAGTAATCGGCTGCTTAAAACTCTTTGTAACTAATACCCTGTCAGCTACAAAGACAATCGCATAAATTAAATAAGCAATAATAGCTAAAGTTAACCAGTTCATAATTTATTAATAATAAGACAATTGCGGCGGCAAATAAAGGAATAAAGCCGGGCGCTAGGACGAATAGTTCGCTGCTGATTCTGATAATCTATCGCATAAAGCCCGAAGCGCGGCCAAAAACCTCTGTCCCATTCAAAGTTGTCTAAAAGCGACCAATGAAAATAACCCCTGACATCAACTTTTTCTAAAATAGCTTTATATGTCCAGAAAAGATGTTCTATTATAAATTTTGACCGCCTGCTATCATCTGCGTCAGCTAAACCGTTTTCTGTAATATAAACCGGTTTTTGATATTTTTTTAAATCTTTTAAAATATAATATATTCCCTTGGGGCATATTTCCCAGCCCAAATCAGAAACTTCGTTTTTATTTTTTTTAAAAAAATTTTTATTAGAATAATAATTCAAGCCGATAAAATCCTGATATTTTTTTATTCTGTTTAAAAAATAATAATTAATAAAATATCCGGCAATCTTATTTAGCAGCCAGCCTTCAAAAAAAACACAATGCTGGCTGATGCCGGCTTTTTTTTGTTCTGAAAATTGATGGATAGCCTGATATGCTTTTTTGTGAGCTATAATTAAATTTTTAATGACTTCTATTTTTGAAATAAACCCTTTCTTGCCGTCAGAATAATTAACGCCAAGATGATTTTTTACATAAACCATCGGTTCATTTATGGTAATCCAAAAATCAGCCAAATCGCCTAAATTTTTAATAATTTCTTTGACATACTGCTCAAAATATTTAGGCGCTTTTTTATTTAGCCAGCCTCCCTCTTTGCGCAGCCACAGAGGATTTGTCCAGTGCCACAAAGTGACAAAAGGTTTTATATTGCGCTTTTTCAAAGCCAAAAGCATCTGGCGATAATGCTCTATTTCTTTTTTGTCAAAAACCCCCTGTACTGGCTCTATTCGCGACCACTCCAAAGAAAAACGATAGGCATTTTGGTCTAAATCTTTAATTAAATCAAAATCTTTTTCATAATAATTATAATGGTCGCAAGCAAGGCCGGAAATATAATTTGCTGGATTTTGGGCTTTGTCTTTGATTTGCGGCCAATTGGAAAAATGGCCAAAATAAAAATCTGATTCTTCAGCTAATCTTTGGGCGTTTTCTTTTTCCCAAACTGTCCAGTCATTTAAATTATCGCCTTCAACCTGATGAGCTGAAGTAGCCGCGCCCCACAAAAAACCTGCTGGAAATTGCAGTTTTTCCTTTTCCATATCCCAATTATACCACATTTTCAAACAAAAAAAGAGGACTTTTGCAAGTCCTCTTCTACTTACAACTGCTCATATTATCTTATTAAAAGCAATTCTTTTAAATCTTTTAAATCAGTTTCTAATTTAACAATCCTGCGCTGGTGATCAACTATTAACAATTTCTCTATCTTATCAAATCTTTTGCCTGCTTCATCAAACCTTTTAGCAACCTGGCCAAACTGTTTGTTTATATTATCAAAACAAAAATCATTATGATCAAATCCTTTTTTAATCATTTTAGCCAATTCATTAATTGTAACATCTTTTATCATATTTTAAATTATACAAAAATATCGCAAAAAGTGTCAAGTTCACTTTTGGCACTTGGGGCAGAAATGGGCTGAGCGGCTGTTGATTTTTACCCGTTTTATTTCAGAACCGCAGCGTTTGCATTTTTCTTTTTCGCGCTGATAAACTTTTATTAATGGCGCAAATTTGCCCTGTTTGCCTTCTAAATCAACATATAGATCCACAGAAGAGCCATTATATTTTACAGCTAAATTTAAAATTTTTTTAATAGATTGATAAATCTTGACTATTTCTTGCAATTTTAAAGATTTAATTATCCTAGTTGGTAAAACGCCTGCTTCAAATAAAATTTCATCCGCGTATAAATTTCCAATGCCTGCGATAAATGTCTGATCCATTAAAAGCGGCTTGATTTTGCTTTTCTTTTTTTTATTTAGAAGCTGTTTGAATATATTTAAAGTAAAATTTTTATCTAATGGCTCTGGTCCGTATTTTTCTTCTTTGGCCAGCAAATCATCGAGCTTATCTTTTGGCACCAGCTTTACATAGCCGAACTGCCGCATGTCATTGTGAATTAATTTTGATCCGTCTGTAAAATAATAAATAAGATGAGTGTGTTTGGAAGGCTGGCCTTGAAAAATCAGCTGTCCGCTCATTTTCAAATGAACCATTATCGCATAATTATTACTTAATTCTAATATTAATACTTTAGCCCTTCTTTTTATGTTATTTATTTTCGCTCCAACAATTTCTTTCTTAAAACTCTTTAAGTCAGTCTTTACTATTTTAGACAGCCTAACTTCAACTTTTTTAAAAGTCTTGCCTTTTACTTTTTTTAAAAGCTGTTTTTTAATTGTTTCAACTTCTGGTAATTCCGGCATTTTATTTTGGCGGCTCTTCGTATTGAGTGCCGACCAGTATTTCCTTTAAAGCGGCAACATCTTCCAGCACAACGCCAGTTCCACGCACCACTGCTGTTAGAGGGTCCTCGGCGATTCTGACCGGCATATCAGTCTGTTCAGCCACTAATTCGTTTAATCCCCGCAGCATGCTGCCGCCGCCCACTAAAATAATTCCCCTGTCCATAATATCAGCTACCAGTTCCGGAGGCGTATCTTCAATAGTGCTTTTAATGGCTTCGATTAATGTCTTAATGGAGCGCGACATAGCTTTTCTTATTTGCTCATTATCAACCTTAACTTCTTTGGGAAGGCCTGATACTAAATCCCTGCCGCGCATTGTTGTTTCCAAAACGCGCTCTAAAGGATAAGCGCAACCAATAGAGATTTTAATATCTTCAGCTGTTCTTTCACCAATCAGCAAATTAAATTCAGAGCGGGCATATTGAATAATATCTTCGTTTAATTTATCGCCTGCCACTCTTAAGCTTCTTGAGATCACTATTCCTCCTAAGGAAATTACCGCTACTTCGGTTGTGCCGCCGCCAATATCAACTATCATATTGCCAGTAGCTTCCTGCACCGGCATTTTTATGCCAATAGCCGCTGCCATCGGCTCTTCAATCAAATAAACTTCCCGCGCCCCTGCGTTTTGAGCCGCGTCTTCCACGGCTTTTTTTTCAACTTCTGTCACTCCTGACGGCACTCCTATTACCACTCGCGGCCTCGGCATCAGGGAAAAACTTCCTTTATGAACTTTTTCAATAAAAAATTTCAGCATTTGTTCTGTCACTTCAAAATCAGAAACCACTCCAGCTACCAAGGGACGCGTAGCCACAATATGAGCAGGAGTCCGGCCTACCATCCTTTTGGCATCTTGGCCAATAGCTAAAATCTGGCCGGTCTTTTGATTAATTGCCACCACAGACGGCTCATTGATAACAATACCCCGGCCTTTAACATAAACCAGGGTATTAGCAGTCCCTAAATCTATCCCAATATCTTTTGAGAATAATCCAAAAAATTTATTGAACATAATATAATTTCTTTTTGATGCCTTTCTTTAATTTCAACTTTATTATCAGCCAAAGTCTTTTCACTTATCACTAATCTGATCGGAATGCCGATTAAATCCGCATCAGCGAATTTTTCACCGGCGCTTTTTGACCGGTCATCATATAATATTTCAATTTGGGCTTTTTGGCAATCCTGATAAATTTTTTCCGCCTGAAGTTTAACTTTGCCTGCTTTATCTTCAATGACAATCAGATGAACTTGAAAAGGCGCCACTGTTTTTGGCCAGATAATGCCCCTGTCATCATGGCAGGCCTCAACGATCGCGGCCATCAGCCTGCCTAAGCCAATGCCGTAACAGCCCATATAAATCGGCTTTATTTGGCCGTCTTTGTCTATAAAATTAGCTTTCATAACTTGAGAATATTTAGCGCCTAAATAAAAAGCATGGCCAGCTTCTATACAATTTTTTTCAGCCAGTTTTGATTTGCATTTGGGGCAATCTTTAATTTCTCCAACCTTTTCAACATTTGCGGCAAAGCCGCATTCAGAACAGATCAATATTCTATCTTCGCCAGTTTCAGCTAAAAGCATAAACTCATGAGACAGCGAGCCGCCAATGCTACCTGAATCAGCCTCTACTTCTTTGACCTGCAGACCGCAGCGCTGATAAATTTTTATATATGCTTCTTTAACTTTTTCATAAAAATCTTTTAAATCAGATTCTTGAGCGTGAAAACTGTATAAATCTTTCATCATAAATTCGCGAACGCGCAGCAGGCCGCCTGTGGCCCTCATCTCGTTTCTGAATTTATTTTGAATCTGATAAAGCGAAAAAGGCAAATCCTGATAAGACTGAATCCGGCGCCTGACCAGATCTGTAATCACTTCTTCGTGAGTTGAACCCAAGCCGTATTCTTTTTGATGCCGGTCTTTGACCACAAACAAAGGCGGATCAATAGTTGACCAGCGGTTTGTTTCCTGCCACAGCGCTTTAGGGATTAAAGCCGGCATAAAAAGCTCTTGCGCTCCCAAAACATTTATTTCTTCTCTGATAATATTTTCTATTTTTTTATAAACTCTAAGGCCCAAAGGCAGATAACTATAAATGCCGGCCGCAATCTGGTCAATAAAATCGCCTCTGGCCAAATATTTATGGCTGATAGTTTCAGCGCCTTTAGGAGATTGTTTTTGAGTTTTAGACAATAGTCGCGTTTGCTTCATATTTTAACTGAAAAAATGCTTAACAATATCCCGCCAGGTAATGGCAATCATAAATAATATCAAAAGGGCAAAACCGGCTGTATGAATCCAGTTTTCTATTTTCTGGTCAACAGGCCTGCCTTTGATTTTTTCTATAGCTAAAAAAATCAAACGTCCGCCGTCCAAAGCCGGAAACGGCAAAATATTAATAATAGCGATATTGATATTTATCAAAGCGGCAAACTGCAAAATATAAATAAAACCGAGCTTGGCCGCCTGTCCGGTTAAAACAAAAATGCCGACTGGCCCTGCTGCTTCTACTGGTATTTTGCCAGCAGTAAATAAATTCCAAATCAGGCCTAAAAAAGCCAATATAATTGCCGCGGTCAAATTAATAGTGCTTATTATGCCCTTATAAAAAGCGATATAAAAAGGATAAGACACAATCGCGGTTCTGGCTAAGGCTACGCCTATCGGGCCTTGCTGATTAGGAGGATTTTCACGGGCTAATATCTCTTTTTCAAATATCTCTTTGCCTCTCTGAATAGTTAGAATTAATTTCTGCCCTTTGTGCTGGGAAATAAAATCCTGGACTTGCTTCACTTTAGTAGTCGTCAAAATCTCATTTTCAGATTTAAGCTGCAAAATTGTATCGCCCATCATAATGCCAGCTTGCTCTGCTGGCGAACCTGCGGCTGTTTGAATTATTTGAACCTTGGGATTTGAAATATCCTGCTGATCATCGCCTATTTCTGTTGGCAATCCCAGCCAATAACCTAAAGATAAAAGCAAAGCAGCCAGCAAAAAATTCATCAGCACTCCGGAAATTATAATCCAGCCTCTTTTTAAAACCGGTTTTGAGGCAAAGCTCCTTTTATCGTTTTTGCCTTGGCCTTCTTCGCCGTAAATCTTTACATAACCCCCCACTGGAAAAAGATTTAAAGAATAAGTTGTCTCGCCGATCTTTTTCCCGTAGATTCTAGGCGGAAAGCCAAAGGCAAACTCGTCAACTCTAATACCCGCCCTTTTTGCGGTAATAAAATGGCCCAGTTCATGGACAAAAATCAAAAGGCCGAGCACTAAAATAAAAACAATAATAGTTAAAATCATAAATTATTATATTTTCATAATTTCCTCTTCTTTTCTTTTGCCGATTTCTTCAACCTTTTCATTATACTGGTCAACAAGCTTTTGCAGCTGGTCTTTAGCCCTGAATTTGTCATCTTCGCCGATCTTGCCGTCATGCTCCTGAACCTGAATTGTTTTCCAGGCTTCTTCGCGATGGCGCCGAATACTAATACGGCATTCTTCCATTTTTTCTTTCAAAATTTTAACCAGTTCTTTGCGCCGTTCCTCGCTTAAAGCGGGAATACTTAGACGAATCATTTCGCTGTCAACTACTGGTGAAAAATTTTGCTTTGAATCTCTAATCGCTTTTTCAATAGCTTTGATTATCTCTTTGTCCCAAGGCTGAATAATAATTTGCCTGGGGTCAGGGCTATTAATAGCAGCCAGCTGTTTGAGTGGCATTTTGGTGTTGTAGCATTCCACTTCTATCTCTTCAACCAAAGCTGAAGTAGCCCGGCCAACCTGCAGGCTGTTTAACTCATTTTTTAAATAATCAACTGTTTTATTTAAATGAGGCTTTAAATCATTGATAATTTGCGTATGCATATTATTCTGAAGAATACGATTTAGTTTTTTCCTGGCTCATTCCAATATAAATTATTTTTGAATCAAACGGGTCAATTGCGATAGTCTTTACTGTTCTCTTTGAAGACAGCTCATAAACAGCCCAATTCAGTCCTTTGTCTTTGGTCTGATAAATATTTGAGCCGGCGCCGTAATACAAAATATCGGAATTTTGGGGATCAAGCGCCAAACTATAAATTGGTATTGATTTGACTGGAATAATAATTTTCATTTCAGACCAAGTCTGTCCATTGTCTTGAGACTGCATTAATCCGTATTCCGAACCGCAATAAATAATATTGGGATTTTTCTGATCAATTAATAATGCTTTTATTTTTTTAGCAGCTTTTAATTTCTTGAACTGCTGCTCAAAAGACTGCCAATTTAATCCGTTATCAGCGGTTTTAAAAATTCCATCTTCGTCAGTTCCCACAAAAACTATCTGACTGTTTTGTGGGCTTATCGCAATATCAGTGATTATATCCTCAAACCATTTTATTGTTTTCCATGATTTTCCATAGTCATCGCTTTTAAGCAATCCGCCTTGAGCTGTGCCCAGATAAACAGCAGATGGCTGATTCATATCAACAGCCAAAGCATAAATAGGATACTTAAGACTGGCAGTGACATATGTTTCCTGCCAGCTTAGGCCAGCGTCTTCAGACCGGAACAAGCGGCCTTTGCTGTCTTGAATGGCAGCCATGTAAATCCTATTTGAATCAGCCGGATCAATAACGATTTTATAAATAGTAGCCTTATTGCTTAAAGCTTTTTTTGCGTCATTTACTTTAAACCAGGCATCGCCTCCAATCGTAGATTTATAAAGGCCGCTGTCTTTTGTGCCTATATAAATAATTTGCGAATCTTTTGGATCAACAGCGACAGACAAAACATCAATCCGGCTGATATTGGTTTTTTGATCTATGGTGATTTTCTGCTGCCAATTTTCTGCCCAGTCTGTTGATTTAAAAACGCCCCCGTCCCTGCTGACAGCGCATTGAAACGGCATCGCGGCTAAAAAAGTAAAAATAGGAATAATGATAAAAAATGACTTTTTCATATTATATTTAAAAGCCCAGCATCAATACTTCCAAAGCCAGCCGGCTATTGATGCTTGGATTTTGCAGCATATAATCTGTTTTTTTGATTGACTGGATGATATTTTTTATTTGATTCAAAGAATACTGATGTTTAAAGCTTGCTGTTTTTTGGTTGATAATTAAATCCTGGCAGCCGCAGGATAAAAGCGCCAAATCCCGAAACCACAACAGCCAAGTATTTAAAATATATCTAGCCCCTGATATATCTTTAGCTATTTTTTCAATATATAAATAACGGCTGTTTAAATCTGCTTTTATTAAATTTTCAATATCAGCCAGTAGCTGGTCCTGTTCTTTTAATAAAGCGGGATTTGTCAGATAATTTATAACTAGGCCTGGCCGACCGCAGGCCAGACGAATAATTTTTTTAAAATCAGAAGCATCTGCTTTATAGCTTTTAAACAATATTTTTTCTATTTCTAAATTAGGCACAGGCAAAAACTTGATTAGCTGGCAACGCGATATAATGGTAGGCAGAACCTGCTGCAAGTTTGAACAAAGCAGAATTATTACTGTCCTGCCTAATGGCTCTTCCAAAGTTTTTAATAGCGCGTTAGCCGCTTGTCTGGTCATCTTTTCCACGCCGTCAATTATGACTATTTTATAAGGAGCGTGATGCGCTGACAAGCTGATTTGCCTGCGGATTTGGCGCGCTTGGTCAATGCTAATTTCTAATTCTTTTTTCACGCCTTTTTTCTCTTCTATCTCTGGCTCTACGATTAAAACATCAGGGTGCATGGTATTTTCCGCATCTTGGCCGATCAGTATCCTTACAAACTCCAAGGCAACTTTTTTTTTGCCGATATTGGCCGGACCATAAAACAAATAAGCATGGCTGATCTTATTTTTTTTAATGCTGCTTTTCAAAAAATCTAAAATTCGCTGATGCCCGATGATCATATAAAAATTGTATCACGCCCCCAAAAAAACCACAATCCTTGACAGATGCGGTTTTGTGTGATAAAGTGATATTTAATAGCTCTTTAGAAATAATATGACATACATCTAACAAAAGGAGGTTACGATGTTAAAAAAAGGATTATTATTTGCTTATGATGTTTTGCTTGGATTTTCAACAATAACAGGAATCTGCATTATGCTTAGTTTTTATCCATCTTTCAATGATTATATGTTTCCCTTTGGACTTTTACTGACTGCCACAGGACTATCAGCTATTGTGTATTTAATAATGACAATAACTAATCCCAAGTCAGAAAAATTAGTTCAAAAAGAATCATCGGTCAAAAAAGCTTTAAAACTTGGATGGGAAAATGCTCTTTTTGCATGTTATCAATGTAGCAATGAATCTTCTTTAAATGATAAACAATTTGATCATTTAATTTCAGGGCTTCAGATTGCAAAAAGATTCAAAATGATTGCAGATAAATATCCTGGCGATGCAGTTTTATTTATTGAATCTAAAATAAAAATGCGAAAAGATAATTCGAGCTATCAACCAAATCTTTCAGATTATCAATAACGATCTTATTAAGAAGTTTATACAACCAGCTCTTATAAGGAGCTGGTTTTTTGTTTGATGACCTTATTATAATATTTTGTTAGAATATCTATATGTCTTATTAATATTATGATCTATAAAATTGACCAATCGGGAAAAATTGAAGATACGCACAAATTAACTATAGTAGCTTTTGCAAATGGCAGATTCAAAAGCTTGAAAATAAGCGCGACTGAGAAACAAAAACTTTTAATTATAATGCGTGAATTTGATTTTCCAAAAAAAACTTATATTTATAAAATATTCTCCGGCTTAATTTTTCTTTTGCTTAAAAAAGAAAGAATAGAAGAAATTATTATTGACAAAGAGTATCCCGGACACGAAGCAACCATAAAAAATATTATTTTACAGCTATTTAATAAAACAAAAATAAAAGCGCCGTTTATAAGCTTTAATACCATCGGCAAGCAAAGCAGTGTGCATAAAGTGGCGCTTGAAGTCTTTAGGGGCAAAAGAAAAGCTGATATTGAAGTCAATTCAAAACAAATATTAAATCTATTTTATAGAAAATAAAAAAAGCTGGAGATCTTATTCAAGATAAGATAATCCTTAGCTTAAATCGTTAGTTACAAGCGATAATCACTAAGGCATCCAGCTGTTTATATCAATATAACAAATATAAGAAAATTGTCAATAGAAAACTGTGGATAAACAGCCAGCTCTTATAAGGAGCTGGTTTTTTGTTTGATGAAAATTAGCATTTCGGTCAAAAATCGCTGTTCAGAGAATTTTTCAGCCCGCTTGCGGATTACTAACGGGCTGTAACTTGAATAATTTGCAAGCAGACGGCGCACCCCGTCAGCCAGACTTTCAGAAACCGGGTCTTCAAAAAACTCGCCTGTCATAGATTCAATCACGCTTTCTGTGACTCCGCCTCGGCCATAAGCCAGCACTGGCTTGCCATAACCCATTGCTTCTACCGCAGTAATGCCAAAATCATCTTCCCCGGGAAAAATAAACGCTTTGCAGTTTTGATAATAGCGGCTAACAGCTTTCTGGCTTTGCCAGCCCAAAAATCTTATATTTTTTCTGGCTATTTTCTGCAATCTTTGGCTGTCGCGGCCCTGGCCTATTATTATTAAAGGCAATTCTAATTTATTAAAAGCGTCTATGGCAATGTCCACTCTTTTATAAGGCGTCAGCTGCGAGACGATCAAAAAATATTCTTTTTTATTTTTGCCTTTAAAATTTTTCTTTATTTCAGCCCACTTTCCTAAATCAACCGGCGGGTAAATGACTTTTGATTGCCGGCCGTAGTATTTTTGAATCCTGCACGCTGTGGTTTTAGAATTAGCAATAAAATAGTCAACTCGATTAGCAGCTGCCCTGTCCCAGATTCTTTGATAATGAAAAATCAATTTCCTGATAAATGACAGCCTGCTTTGATATTGATGCGTCCAATCCCATAAAAAACGGGTCGGACTGTGGCAATAGCAGATATGAATAGTTTTAGGACGCAGAACCAACCCTTTAACATAAGAGCTGCAAGAAGATATTATTAAATCAAATTCCCTTAAATCAAAACTTTCCACTGCTGCCGGCAGAAACGGCAAAGCCAGACGATGATGATTTTTTAATATCGGCGTTTTTTGCAAAAGAGAAGGCCTGATATTAGCATCTTTAAAATATCGGGCCATCTTTGCTTGATTATAAAACAAAGTATAAATCGGCGCCTGAGGAAAAATTTTTCTGATGCCCAAAAGCACCTTCTCTGCTCCTCCCATCCTAATTAAATAATCATGCACTAAAGCAACTTTCATTTTTGTCTAATTAAGACTTTTAGGGTCTGTTCCGCGCATTTTTGCCAAGAAAATCTTTTTATATTTTCATAACCTTTTATTATTAAATCATTTCTAATATGCTGATTGCTTATAATCTTATAGATTCCCTGGCAGATGTCTTGTCTATTATTAGGATTTGCCAGTATCGCTCCGGCGCCTGCGACTTCAGACATTGATGAAACATCAGAAGTGACTACTGCAACACCGCAGGCTTGGGCCTCTAAAATAGGCATGCCAAATCCTTCGTAAAACGATGGCAAGGCAAATATATCTGCCTGGCGGAATAATTGTCTTTTTTCTTTTTCAGAAACATATCCTTTTTCTATAATATCTTCTTTATATTTTGATTTAATTATTTGGATTTTAATTTCTTCGTATCCAAAACCCCTTGGACCTGCCAGCATTAATTGATGCGGCGCTTTGTATCTTTCTTTAAGCAAGTCAAAGGCTTCAATCAGTCCCTGCACATTTTTTTTGGTTTCAAGCCGGCCAATAAACAGAATATACGGCTTTTTATTTTTTTTAAGCTGATTATTGTTTTTAATTTTTTTTGGAATCTCAACGCCATGATAAACCACTTTAATTTTATCGGGATCCGCTTTGTACAAATTAATTAAATCCTGTTTGGTGCTTTCAGAAACAGCGATAATTTTCCGAGCGTGCTTTAAAGCGTATTTGGCGCTAAAGCGCAAATATCTTCGGCGCCTATTTGAATAAAACCGGGGATAATGCTCATATTCCAAACCGTGAATAGTAACTACAGAATTTTTAGGATGAAAAAAAGGCAGAACATGAACAGGAATAAAAAGGCAATCCGGCTTTGAAGCCAATATTTCTAAAGCCAGTCTTATTTGCGTCCACATGGGCAAAGACCAAGCCAGTCTTTTTACAAAAAAATTTTGGGGCAGAATATGGCGCAAGCCGGCAAGACTTTTCGGAGCATATAAAATAAAGCGATGCCTTTGGGATTCCTCCAGCATCGTTAAGTGTTTAATAATTTGATAGACGTACTCTTCAACGCCTGTTCTGGGCTTTTTAAAAGCCGCAGTAGCATTAATACCGATATTCATCATTTTTTAGACATAATGCTTCTTTTATAAATATCTAAATGTTCTAAAGCTATGCCAGCGCCTTTAGCAACGCAAAACAACGGATCTTTAACAACATAACAAGACACGCCAGTTGATTGGGTGATTAATTCATCTAAATTGCGCAAAAGCGCTCCGCCGCCTGACAAAGCCATTCCCCGATCAATAATATCCGCGGCCAATTCAGGAGGCGTATCCTGCAATACTGATTTTATCGTCTGGATTATCTCGCGCAGCTGTTCAGAAATAGCTATGGTTATTTCATTGCTTTTTACTTCAATAGTTTTTGGCAGACCGGCAATCAAATCGCGGCCCCGGATAGGCATTGCCATTTCCTCTTCTTGCGACAGGGCGCTGCCAATTTTGATCTTAATTTCTTCAGCTGTCCGCTCGCCAATAGCCAAATTATGCCTTTTGCGTATATATTCAGTAATTGCCTGATCAATCTTATCGCCGCCAACTCTGACTGAATTGCAGGCTACCATTCCGCCCAATGAAATAACAGCTACCTCTGAAGTGCCGCCGCCAACATCAATAATCATATGGCCAGCCGGCTCGTTTATCGCAATATTAGCGCCAATAGCGGCCAATACCGGCTCTTTGACCACATAAGCAGCTTTAGCGCCAGCTTTAACCGTGGCTTCAATAACAGCCCGCCTTTCAGTAGAAGTAATGCCAGCAGGCACGGCCACCATGACATCTGGCCGAAAAATACGGAATTTACCAATAGTTTTGCTGATAAAATACCGCAACATAGCTTCAGTCACCCGATAATCAGCAATAACTCCGTCTTTCATCGGCCTTAAAGCCATAATCGCCTCTGGAGTGCGTCCCAGCATTTCTTTGGCCTGATTTCCAACTGCTAAAATTCTATTATCTTCAATAGAAACAGCCACCACTGTCGGCTCATTAATAACCACGCCCTTTTTAGGGACATAAACTAATGTATTAGCCGTGCCTAAATCTATGCCGATTTTTTTTATAAACATGACGATTTTATATAATCCTTTTTATATCAGCTCCTAATTTTTGCAATCTTTCTTCTATGTTTTCGTATCCCCTGTCAACTTGATAAGCATCTGAAATTTCGCTTTGGCCTTGCGCTATCAAGGCCGCGATAATCAAAGTAGCGCCGGCCCTTAAATCAAAACTAGTAATTTTATTGCCGTGCAAAGCTGTTGGCCCGCTGATAAGCGCGCGGTGAGAGTCGCAAATCATTGCTTTAGCTCCCATTTTATTTAATTCATCAATGTATTTTAACCGGCCCTCATAAAGAGTGTCAAAAATCAAAGAATCGCCTTGCGCTTGAGTCGCCAAAACGCCGAACGGAGCCTGAAGATCTGTTGGAATTCCCGGATAAATCATAGTCATTACTTTAGAAGCCTTTAAACGAGCTGAAGGCATTACTTTTATAGAATTTTTATTGATTTCTAAATTAACTCCGAATTCTTTAAGCTTTTCTAAAACCGCTTCCAGATAATTAATTTCAACATTTCTTACAGTAATTTTGCTTTTAGTGGCAGCTCCTAATATTAAAAAAGTTCCCGCTTCAATGGGATCATACATCAAATAATAAGAAGCGCCTTTTAATTTGCTTACTCCCTGAATTTGCAAATTATGGGTGCCATGGCCTTTTATTTTAGCGCCCATTTTTTTTAAAAACCTGGCCAAATCTATGATATACGGCTCTGAAGCAGCCATTTTGATTTGCGATTTGCCTTTGGCTAAAACAGCCGCCATTAAAGCGTTTTCAGTGCCAGTAACGCTAAATTCCTTTAAAATAATTTTTGCTCCCTTTAATGAATTATGATCTAAATAAAAATAATTCTCATCCTTGCTTATTTTTACGCCTAAATCAGCAAATGCCTCAAGGTGAGTATCCAAAGGCCGGGCTCCGATTAAACAGCCGCCGGGATGGGGCATTTTTATTTTTTTAAAACGGGTCAATAAAGGCCCTAAAAATAAAATTGAAGATCGCAGCTTAGAAATAATTTCTTTCTTTATTTTGCCCTGATCAATGTCTTTAGCTTGGATTTTTACCTTTCTTTTATCCAGCCACCTGACCTTAACTCCTATGCTTTCCATAATTTCTATCATCCTCAAAACATCGCCGATCAAAGGCAAATTATCTATGATACAGGGCTGTTCAGTCAAAAGACATGCGGCTAAAATAGGAGTAGCGGAATTTTTTGCGCCGCGCACTTCAATCTCGCCTTTTAAATATTTAGCGCCGTTAATAATAAATTTTTCCATATAGCATCTTTATCATATCTGAATCTGAAGTAAAAAACAAGAATTGAAAAAATTTCTGATCTATGATAAGATAATGCAAGTTACTATGACTTCAAAAAAACGGCGCTTTCTTTTAATTTTGTGCGTCATCTTTTTTATATTAATCGCACCGATTATAATCTTATATAGCTGCGGCTATGGCATTGATATAAAAGCCAAAAAAATCGTCAAAACCGGCGGTTTTTATTTTGAGACCAGCCCTCAAAAAGCTGAAATTTTTATTGATAATAAGGCCAAAGGCAAAACTGACCGCTTTATCCAAAGGCTTCTGCCAAAAGAATATCAAATCAGAATCTCAAAAGACGGCTTTTATGAATGGAATAAAAAATTAAGAATTGAATCGCAAAAGACAACTGAAGCGCGCAATATCTTTTTACTGCCAAAAAATATTTCAAAAGAACTAATAACTGATAATATTTCGGATGATTTTTCTTTAGAGCAATATCTGCAAAAAAACAAAGCCAGTAAAAATAATTACGAGATAAGCAGCCAAGACAAATCAACTTTGCCCAAAGATCAAAATTATCAATTTATTATTTCAAATACCAGATATGCGGCTTTAAGCGACGATAATAAGCTTTATTTATTTGATCCTGATAAAAAAGAGTTTATGCTCATAGCATCAGAAATCAAACAAGCGCAATTTGCGCTGGATAACAAAAAACTGCTCTATTACAACAATAATGAAATTTGGGTTTATTTTCTGGATGAAATTCAAATTCAGCCATATCATAAAAAAGGCGAAAAAGAGCTGATTACCCGCCACAGCAAGCCGATAGAGCGCGCTATTTGGTATTTTGACACCAATGAGCATATTATTTTTTCAGTTGATAATAAAATAAAATTCGCTGAATTGGACGGCCGCGACTTCCGCAATATCTCTGATATCTGCGATGCCAGCCCCAGCCAGATGATTTACTGGCCTGATGACAAAAAATTGTATTTCACAGAACAAAACAAACTATACGCGGTTTCTTTAGAAGCTAAATAAAAAGACAAATAAAAATTCTCCCGATTTAAATCGGGAGATTTTTTTATCTTTTCTTCCATTGCGGCGCGCGGCGGGCTTTTTTTAACCCTGGCTTTTTTCTTTCCACCATCCTTGGATCGCGCCTCAAAAAGCCTGCTCGTTTTAATTTCTTTCTAAAATCCAGATTAAATTTAACCAAAGCCCGAGAAATACCGTGTCTGATGGCTTCTGCCTGGCCCCTGATACCGCCGCCTCTAACCCTTATTGTCACAATAAACCTATTCAAAGATTTCATTTTTTTCAATGCCGCCTCTATGGTATTTTGCAGATCTAAAGTTGGAAAATATTTAGTATAAGGTTTTTCATTTATTGTAATCTGGCCTTGATCGCCTTCAAAGGGCGAGCACGAAAAAAGCCGCACTCTGGCTATTGAGGTTTTTCTGCGGCCAACTGCCTCAAAATATTTCTTAATTGCCTTTTCAGAACTGTCTTCTTTTTTTAAAACCTTGCGGGTTATCTCGCTTTTTTTCTTTTCTTCTTTTTCTTTTTTAATTGGTTTTTTTATTTTGGTTTTTTTCTTAACAGCCATATCTTATTTGCTTTTTTCTCCTTTAAAAAGTATTAATTTTTTAATAATTTTATCTCGTAATTTATTTTTAGGCAACATGCCATAAACCGCTTTTAATACGACCTGGCGAGAATCTTTTTCCATCATCTCTTCAAGCCTTTTGGCTTTCAGCCCCCCGGGATAAAGAGAATGGCTATAGTAAATTTTTTGTTTTAATTTTTTGCCAGTTACTTTAAGCTGATCAGTGTTTATCACTTCTACTTTATCGCCCAAATCTAAATATGGCACAAACTCAGGTTTGTCTTTGCCGCGCAATAAATTCGCGATTTCCACAGCCAGCCTGCCTAAAGTTTTTTTTCTTGCGTCTATTTGATGAGTTTTCATTTTATTAATTCAATGATTGCCATTTTGGCGCGGTCGCCTTTGCGCAATCCTATTTTGACAATTCTAGTGTAGCCGCCTAAACGGCTGGAAAAGCGCGGACCGATTTGACTGATCAATTTTGTCCTGGCTTTTGGCGGCAACAGCTCTGCCAAATATCTTACTGTGGCTAAATTATTTATCTTGCTTTTGGTAATCAGCCTTTCTATATAAGATTTTATTTCCTTAGCTCTGGCTTCAGTAGTCTTTATTTTTTCTTTCAATATAAGGTTAGCAGCTAGGTTTTTTAAAAATGCCCGGCGCTGATCTGTTTTTCTGCCGAATTTTCTGCCTTTTGCATGATGCCTCATTTTATTATTGCTTTAAAGTCAATCCTAATTTGCTTAAAGCTCTTTTTATTTCCTTAACAGCTTTAGGTCCTAACCCTTGAATTTCAGCCAAAGACTCTGGCGTCTTTTTGACTAATCCAGCTACTGTTTTAAAACCTGATTCTGTTAAGGCATTATTTGTCCGGACTGAAAGTTTTAAATCTTCTATTTTTGTTTTAATTATATTATCTTCTTTTTTTAGCTCTTCTTTTTTCTCTTTTGCTGGTTTTTCTTTATCTTTCTTTTTTTCTTCTTTCTTGGTTAATTCGCTGAATAATTGGTAATGGTCTACTAAAATACGAGCGGATTTTTCAAAAGCTTCTTCAGGCAAAATACTGCCGTCAGTTTCAATATTAAAACGAATGCGATTATAATCAGTTTTGTCGCCCACCCGCATCGGCTCAACCGAATATGTAACCCTGCGGATAGGGGCGAAGCTTGCGTCAATGGCTATTTTGCCAATTTCAACTTTTTCTTTCTTTCTTTGTTCTACCGGTATATAGCCTAATCCTGATTCTATATCAAATTCCATTTCCAATTCTGCTTTTTTTCCGGATAAAGTGGCAATATGAACTTCGGGGTTAATCACCTTGAGCTCAGCAGTAGTTTTAATATCCTGGGCAGTCGCTTCTTTTTCGCCTTTAACTTTTAAATTAGCCTTGGCTGTTTGCCCTGATAATAATTTGAATCTTATTTGCTTCAGGTTCAAAATAATCTGAATTACATCTTCAATAACATAAGGAATGGTTGAAAACTCATGTTTAACACCTTTGATTTTCACGCTGACAATAGCCGCTCCAGGCAAAGATGATAAAAGCACCCGGCGCATGCTATTGCCCAATGTCAAGCCATAGCCGGGATAACACCCTTCTATTTCAATAATAGCGCGGTTTTGGCTTGATTCAACTATTTTTGGTTTTTTTGGCAAAGGTATTTGCATAATAATTATAAAATTTGAAACCTATAACCTAAAACATAATATATTAAGTTTTAAGTTTTAAGTTTCATGAAAAAATTATCTTGAGTAAAACTCAATAATTTTGCTGATATTGGCGGTCTTGCCCATTTGATCTGCCTTAGGTTCAGAAATAACTTTTGCCTGAAAATTTTGCTTATCCAATTCCAGCCAATCAGGCGCCTGATATTTTTTTAAACTTGCCGCCAAATTCTGAAAAAGAGGGGATTTTTGACTTTGCTGCCTGATTTTCACCATATCGCCTCTTTTAACTAAATAAGAACAAATGTCCATCCTTCTTTTATTAACAATAATATGCCCGTGATTTACCAGCTGTCTGGCCAAAGAACGGGATTTAGCCCAGCCAAGGCGAAAAATCACATTATCAAGCCTTAATTCCAATTGAGTAATCAAATCTTTATTTTTCTCGCTTTTTTTGCCGATAAATTTTTTAACATAATTTTTAAACTGCTTTTCTCCAATCCCATAAATCCACTTTACTTTCTGCTTCTCTGCCATTTGCTGGCCGTATTCAGAAAATGATTTTCTTCTGGCGCCTTTTCTTTTGCCATGAACGCCGGGAATATACGGCCTTTTGATCATTGCGCATTTCTGGCTAAAACAACGATCTCCTTTTAAAAAGAGTTTTTCGCCTGCTCTTCTGCATTTTTTACATGGGGCATAAATTCTTGACATATTAAACTCTCCTTACCTTAGGCGGCCTGCAGCCATTATGAGGCACTGGCGTCATATCCTTAATTAAATTTATTTCTAATCCATGAGCAGCCAAAGCTCTGACTGCTGATTCTCTGCCGCTGCCTACTCCTCTGACAAAAACCGAAACTTCTCTAATGCCTATCTTGTGAATTTTTTCCATTAAAGTATCAATCACTTTAGATGCCGCGTAAGGAGTCGCTTTTTTCGGCCCCTTAAATCCGACAGACCCCGCAGATGCCCAAGCCAAAACATTGCCCCTGTCATCGGCAACAGTTACCAGCGTATTATTATAAGTTGATTGAATATAGACACAGCCTTTATCTGTTTTTTTGCTCTTTGGCTTGGCTTCTGCATGGCTGACTGCTTTTTTTTGAGTGGTCTCTGTATCTTCAACTTCCTTTATTAATTCTGCCTCGCTTTTGGCAATAATTCTTTTTTTACCCATACGAATTTTGTTAAAATTTAGACAAAGCCCTTATGTTTTTTCCGCGGATTTTCTTCGGCCGCTGCCCATTGTCTTACGAACATTTCCTCTCACAGTCCGAGTATTAGTTTTTGTTCTCTGTCCCCTGACTGGCAAACCTCTTAAATGGCGGATGCCCCGATAACAGCCGATATCTTTCAATCTTTTTATGTTCATCATTTTATCCCGCCTTAACTGGCCTTCTACGTTTAACTGCTTCTCCACAATATCGCGCAAATGATTGACTTCTGTTGCGGAAAGTTTAGCTGCTCTTGTATTGGGATCAATTTTTGCTTCAGATAAAATTTTATTGCTTAAAGACCGGCCTATGCCGTAAATATAGGTTAAAGCGATTTCTATTCTTTTATTGTCTGGAATATTTACTCCGGCTATGCGCGGCATAATTTTTTTTAACCTTGGCGCTGTTTATGCTTAGGATTTTTGCATATAATATAAACCCGGCCTTTGCGGCGTACGACCTTGCATTGAGCGCATATTTTTTTAACTGAGGCTCTTACTTTCATGTTGATTTTATCTTTTGAGAATCAAAAAATCCTGCGTTTTGCAACTTGGATTTTTTATTCAAGTCCTTATTTGCTGCGATAAATAATCCTGCCTTTGGTATTGTCATAAGGGCTTAATTCAACTCTCACTCTATCGCCTGGCAGAATTTTAATAAAATTCAGGCGCATACGGCCTGAAAGATGAGCAAATATTTCTCTGCCATCATCAAGTTTGACTCTAAAAGTAGTGCTCGGCAAATTCTCGCTTACTGTCCCTTCTTTAGTTATAATTTGTTTGATTTTTTTTGCTTGATCCACTGTTATTTTCTAACCTGTTTATTGTAAATCCTAATTATAAATTAGTCAATATTTTATTGAATAATCACTTTTATCTTGCTCTGATTTGAAGGAATATGTTTTACCCAAAACGGCCAAAAAGCAACTTGCGCTTTTTCAATATTTGTTAAACTGCTTAAATATTTTCTTGCTTCTGTTTCATTTTTGCCTGCCAATTCCTTTTTAACCGCTTCAGCGTCTATATTTTCGGCTACTTCTTCCTGCCCGTGCAAAGTCAAAAAAATTGATGTCTTATCCCAGTCAATAGACGGCTTATCCCAGCTGATTTTTTGAGACTGGGGAATCGGTTTTTTTTCTTTGCCTATCTTAGCCGCCAGATAAGAATCAACCAAATCATTCAAGTCTTTTTCATTAAAAACCAGCGCTTGCGCTTGCGCGGTAACCTGCATAGTAAAACCATCTTGAGCCTCTTTTTCCGCTTCTATATTAGAAGAAGCGCTGGCAATTTCTTCTTTTGTCGCTTCTTCAATTAATTTCAAATCAGCAGGCATCTTGGCGTCCAAGGCTTTTTTGGCTGCCTGGCTGTCAAGCAGTTCCTTGGTTAAAGCCTCTTCTGCTTTTTTAATATCATCAGCGGTAACTATTTTAATTTTTTTGGTCGAACCGCCTTTCATTGCTTCTTTTGACTTGCCATAAAAACCAGCGTACTTGGCAGTGCCCTCAAATCCAGGAATAGTAAAATCCGACGGACTGATATTATATTCATCGCCTGGCTGATCGGCTGTTACCTCCACATCCAAAATGCTGGCAATAATTTTTCCTTCTTCAATTGAAGCGCCCGGAATTTCTACTGATTCAATTGTCCTGAATAATTTTCCGCCTGAAGCCAAAATTCTGGTGTTGGCTACCAAAGGCTGCGCTTTAGAACTGTATTCGTTATAAATCGTAATTACTCCTTTGGCTTTTTCATTCATTTGCTTTTCGCCTGTGGCTGAAAATTTTCTGGTTAAAGTTTCTAAAGCTTTTATTGATTGGATAGGTATTTTTCTGGCAGCGATATCTAATTGAGAGATATCCTTTGAGCCTTCGACTTTAAAATCAAAAGTCACCTTCTCGGTTTTTGAATACAAAAACACTTCCGCGCTAGGCAGAATTATATAAGCTGAAGCGCCTGCTATGATAATTATCAAACCAATAAAAAAATATAAAAATTTATTTGTAAAAAATCCTCTTAAAAAGCCATGATTTATTTTTATTGCTTCATCTTGCTTGATTTTATCATTTTGTTCTTCTCCTTCAAAAGGCCCGAGTTCTTTAAATGACTCAAAATCCTCTGGCAGGCCTTGATCGGTAAATAGCTTATAATCAGACTCTATCTTAGGTTCTATTTTCGGCTTTGTCTCTATTTCTGCTTTGTTTTTAGGCCTTAAAATGTCATTCATTTTTTTACTTTTAGCTGTTGATTTGCCTTTAGGCTCAAGCTGATTATCCTGGTCTATTTCCATTTCCTCTACCAAGGCGTCTAAAATATCAGTCTTTTGATCTGCTCCGACTTTAGCAAATTCCGGTGAAAAATCATCAACTTGATCAGGGTCAACTCTGTCAGTTACTGTAAAATTTAGTTTTTTAGCCATTTCTTGCCCGACAGAATCAGCTGTTACGATTGTTATTTTTTTTCTCATAAAATCAGCTTCTCTGCGCAATAATTTCATATTAATAGAACTTTGCAGAAGCTGAGCGCCAGCAGGCACAATTAAAGCAATTTCTCTTGCTTGCGATTGCGACAGCATGTCAATAATAGAAGTAATTTCTTCGTCTGGCTCTATATAAATAGTCTTCATAATATTTTTTATCTTTGCATCATCTTTACGCTGCGGCGCAAAGTAGAGGTTAAAATATTTTCTTTTTCAGCTACTAAACTAAGGCCTAAGCTTGCCAAGGCTATAGGCATAATATAAACCGGCCCGAATAAACTATTTGTCTGATCAGTAATATCAGCGATATTTTTCGCTTCAACAAAACTAATTTTAGGAAATTGGACAAATGGAAATTTTTCCTGCCATTGGCTTTTAACTGAATCCTTTCTAAATACCTGGGCTATTTCAGGCAAAAGACTGCCGCCGCCGCACAGCAAAATCAAAGAAGGCAGCGGCTGGCTCAAGTCAAACTCTTCCAATATCAATTCCAGTCCTTTCAGCCAAATATCAATATCATTTTTTAAAGCTTCTCTGATGCGGCGATTTGCTATTTGGCCCAGCTGCTGACGGCCATATTTTATTTTTACTGCTTCTGCTTCAGCTAAACTGGCGCCGAATTGTTTAGCTAATCTTTTGGTGAAAGCGCGCCCAGCTAAAGCCAGACTATTTGTCTTTTCTACGCCAGCGCGCCTGACCAGCGCGACATCAGTTGTGCCGCCTCCGATATCTATAAAAATCGCTCCTGATTGTGATTTAATATTAGCAGCCCGAGCCAGCGCATAAGGCTCCGCGGCAATAGAAAGCAAGTCTAACTTCAAATTAGAAGCAATAGTTTGCAAAGCTCCCAAATGCACTAACGGCGCGTAAACATTAAAAATACTGACAAAAACTTCCCGGCCTTGAAATCCTAAAGGGTTCGTTATCCGATAACCATCAATGCGCAAATCAGTAATCAAGGCATTAATTAATTTAATTTCAATTTCAGATCTTCCTGTTTGCTGGGCTAGCTGCGACCTGACCTGATCAAAGGATTTCCACTGGACTTTCTGGATTATATTCTTAAGCTCCGGCAAATCAATTTTATCCTGAGGCTTTGGCCTTTTATAAATAAAACTGGCAGTTGTGCCTTTAACAAGTTCGCCGGCAATACCCATAATCACTTCCTGCGGATATCCTCCTGCCATTGCTGCTGCTTTTTCAATTGCCGCCTGGCAAGCCAAAGAAACACCCTCAATATCTGATACTGTTCCTGCCTGCATATAAGCAGAATTTTGTCTTTGGCGGCCGAAGCCCACTACAAATCCTCGTTTTTTCTCCTTATTAATCCTGAATATTAAAGCCTTAACAAACTCTGTACCAATATCTAAAGCCAGCAGATAATCTTTTTTTACCCTTTTTCTTTTAAATATGCTCAAAATTCCCATATGCTAAATGGTCCTTTCTCTATTATATAAAATTTATTATTTATTGACAAGTAGTTTTTATTCTAAAATTGCTTTAATGCGGCGAATGCCAGCAGCGCAAGATTCTTCTTTTATAATTTTAAAATGGCCAAGCTGTCCTGTGCGCTTTACGTGCGGGCCAGCGCAGATTTCCTTGGAAAAATCATCAACTGTATAGACTGTCACTTGATCAGAGTATTTATGCTCAAACACGCCCATCGCAGACTGTTCTTTGGCTTGTTCAACAGACATCTGATCGCATTTTACTTCTAAGTCTTTTTTAATAATTTTATTTACTAAATCCTCAACTTGTTTGATTTGATCTTGAGCCATTTTTTCAGGATGAGAAAAATCAAAACGCAGGCGCTGAGAAGTTATATTAGAGCCCTTTTGAAAAACATGATTACCTAAAACTTTTCTTAAAGCAGCCAGCATCAGATGAGCTGCGGTATGAAGCTTGGTGGTTTCTATGCTATGGTCAGCCAGCCCGCTTTTAAACTTTTGTTCTGTGCCTTGCCGGGAAAGCTGCTGGTGTTTTTTAAATTCCTGCTGGAAACTTTCTTCATCAACAACCATGCCTTTTTCTTTTGCTAATTCTTTTGTCAGCTCCAGCGGAAAGCCGTAAGTGGCGTATAAATCAAAAGCTTCCATGCCGCTGATGCTTCCTTTTTCAGCTATTTTTTGAAATTTATTAAGCCCTTTTGCTAAAGTCTTTTTAAATTTTTCCTCTTCTTGATCAAGCTGGCTAATTATAAAATTTTTGTTTTTTTCTAACTCCTGATAATTATCTTTATATATATCTATTATTTGATCAGCGATCTTATGCGAAAAAACTTCGCCGATTCCTAAAGATTTTCCGTATCTGATCGCCCGGCGGATTAAACGGCGCAAAACATAACCCTGTTCTATATTAGAAGGCGAAATGCCTCTATCGTCAGCCAGTATAAAACAGGCAGTTTTAAGATGGTCGGCTATAATGCGCATGGCTTTTGTATTTTCTGAAGAGGCCTGATATTTTTTCTGGCTTATTTTTTCCAGTTCAAGAATCAAAGGTTTAAAAGTTTCTATCTCATAAACATTATCAAAGCCCTGCAAAACAGCTAAAGTCCTTTCCAAGCCCATGCCAGTATCAACATTCTTCTGCTTTAAAAACAAGTATTTTCCATCTGCTGTTTTATTATATTCCATAAAAACATCGTTCCAGATTTCCGCGTATTTGCCGCAATCGCAAGCAATGCCTTTTTCTTTGCATTTGGGACAGGCTGGCTTGCCTGTATCATAATACATTTCTGTATCAGGACCGCAAGGGCCGGTTTGGCCAGCTGGCCCCCACCAGTTCTGGTCTTTGCCGTATTTAAAAATTCGCTCCGGCTCTATTCCCGCAGATATCCAGGCATCATAAGCTTCCTTGTCAAAAGGCGCGTCTTTGTCCCCGCCAAAAACAGAGACATAAATTTTTTCAGGATTAATAGCTAGCCATTTTTCATCAGTTAAAAATTCCCAGCTGTATTCTATTGCCTCTTTCTTAAAATAGTCGCCCAAAGACCAATTGCCCAGCATCTCAAAAAAAGTTAAATGCCAGTTATCGCCCACAGAATCTATATCGCCGGTTCTGATGCATTTTTGCGCATCAGCCAAACGATTGCCTTGCGGATGTTTTTGGCCTAAAAGATAAGGAATCAAAGGATGCATTCCAGCAGTGGTAAAAAGCACAGTCGGATCATTTTCCGGAATCAAAGAAGCTGACTCTATAATGCTATGAGCATGTGACTCAAAAAAATCCAGATATTTTTGCTTAAGCTCTTTAGCTGTCATGTCCTTATCTTAGCTTATTTTAAGGCTTTTTTCAATATAATAAAAAAACCAACCGTTTGATGGTTGGTTTGTGTTTTTTAAACTAACAAAAAGGAATTTTGATGATAAACATTGTTTGATTGGGAAATGGATTTTCAAACTCTATCATTCCATTATGAACCAAAACAGCTGCTTCAGCTATGGCTAGTCCCAAACCAGTCCCATGAGGCTTAGTGGTATAAAATGGGTCAAAAATTCTGTCTTTGTGTTTTTCTTCAATGCGGCCGCCGGTATTTGAAATTGAAATTCTTACCAGACTATCTTCCATCCTGCTGCGAACATAGATTGTCCCGCTGTCTTCTATGGCCTCTATTGCGTTCTGCAAAATATTATGAAAAGCGCCGTAGATTTTCAAAGGATTAATCAAGATATCGGGAATTTTTTCATCAAATTTTATATCCAGATATATTTTTTTAGCTTTAATATTCTCCTCTATCAAAACGTTGTCAGCGGCCTCTCTAAGCAATTGATTGACGGATGATAAAGCTACTTCGCCTTTATCTAAACTGATATTCAAAAATTCTTTGGCTATTTTTTCAAGCCTGTCAACCTCTTTAGAAATTATTCCTAATTTTTTGATTAAAGCCCGATCTTTTATTTCTTCTTTTCCTTTAATTATTCGTCTGGAAAATCCCCCTATGACAGTAAGAGGATTTCGTATTTGATGAGCGAATTCAAGCGCTGCCCGGCTTAAAATTTTCATCGCTTCCTCTTCTGCTTTTTTGTCTTCAGCAATATCTCTTTTTAAATAAGAAGAAGCAAAAAAGCTTAAAAGCCGGCAAAAAGCAATATCTTCTTTAGTTAATTCTTTTTTCTCATCAGTCGGCTCAACCACAATTATACTTACCACTTCATGCTTTGTCTTTAAGGGCACCCATAGAATCTTATTAATATGCTCGTCTTTTATTAATTCTCTAGTTGGCTGGGTTCGTTCATCTTCAAATGGAAACTCAACATAGCAGGGCCGTTTCGTTTTTATTACTTCTTCTAAACATTTAAGCTGTCCAGAAAAAAAACGCATATTTATTCCATGCTTGCCTTCTGGTTTTCCGGCAATCAAAACAGCTTCTTCTTGAGTGCCTGAAACTTTAAAAATAGAGCATCTTCTAGCGCCTGTAGCTTCAATGATTTCATCTACTATGAAATTATACATCTGCTCAAGACTAAGCCCGCAAAGTTTTATTTGAGCTTCTGCAAGCAATTTTAACTTTTGCTGATTCAGCTCATTCGGCAAATCTTTGATCTTTTTTCTTAGCATATCATCTCCTTTTTATTAAATGATGTTAAAGAACATTGTCAATTGCGTTGACTTAAATTATTTAAAAACCTCTTTATAAAAAGAGACTAATCCTTATTTTTTATAAAATTATTATAAAATTTTGCCAATAGCCAGCCCCAGATATAACCATTGATAAAACCCCAGATCAAACCGATCACTGCGCCCCAAAAGCTGATCCCATATCCCATATAAATAGCATTTAATTTAATCAGAGTATTGCCTGTGCCTTGCGTGCTAGCCCAAAGCGTAGCCACAAAAATAGTTAGCCCCCAAACAATACCTAGAGCCATGCCTAAAGCTCTTTTATCTAATTTCATTTGTCCTCACCCCCTTTCGCCAAATTTGTCTAAATTTTGTCTTCTGTTTGTTTTAAAGACTCTTCAATGGTTTTTCTTAATTCCTCAATATTTACTTCTTTCCTGATTCTTTTTTGTCTAAAAGGAGTAGGCTGTTTTTTTGTCGCTTGTTCTAAAGTCAGATCAGGCCTGCTGGAAGGTATAAAATCTTTTTCAGGGCTTTGCGATTCTCTGATTTTGGCCAAGCACTCCGGACAATAAACTGGCCTTACCCCGTCTGGCTGAAAAACAACCTGCGTCTTTTTTCCGCATTGGGCGCAAACAGCGTCATATAGCTTCTGGCTAGTTTTTCTTCTGGGAGTATCAAATTCCCTGGTCTGTTTTTCGCTTTCAATTACTTCGCTCCACTTGGCAATCTTGTCTTCAATTTCCTGGCGCGAGATAGTATATCGTTCGCGAGAAACCTTGATTATTTTCTCTTTATATGACTGGCTGGGCTTGGGCATAGGCGGCAGAGTATTGGCTGAAAAAGGCCGCGAAGCTACTCCGTCAATCATCAGCTTGAGATAAATATTGGCAAAATCCAAATTGACTAAATCATCAGCGATAAATTGAGGCACAAACTCTTTTTCCAGATATTCAGCGTCAGCAGCTCCTACTCTAAAAGAAATAATCGTGCCTACATTGCCGAAAACCGCGTCGGATACTTTTTCTTCCATTTGAGTGATGTACTGATGCGCTAAAATCAAATCCAAACGGTATTTTCTGGCTTCTGATAAAATATTGGCAAATGATTCTGTGGCAAAATTCTGAAATTCGTCAACATAAAGAAAAAAATCCTTTCTTTGCTCTTCCTCGCTGATATCAATTCTGCTCATAGCAGCCAGCTGCATTTTGGTAATCATCATAGCGCCCAGTAAATGGCTTGCGTCTTCTCCTACTGCTCCTTTTGATAAATTTAAAATAAGAATTTTTCCGCTATCCATAATTTCCCTTATATCAAAACTGGATTTTGTCTGGCCAACGATATTTCTGATCAAAGGATTGGTTAAAAACTGGCCTACTTTATTTTGAATCGGGGCAATGGCTTCTACTTCGAAATTGCCCCGGTACTTGGAAAATTCATCCACCCAGAAACTTTTTACCACTGGGTCTTTAATTTTATCAACAATTTTTTGGCGATACTCCTTATCTGTCAAAATTCTCATTATGCCCAGCAGAGTTGAACCCGGATATTCCAATAAAGCTAAAATAGCATTGCGCAGAACATACTCCAAGCGCGGCCCCCAGGTTTCAGCCCAAATTTTCTTAAAAACTCCAACTAGGCCTGAAGCTACTAAATGCCGGTATTGAGGATCTACTTTTTCAATAGCATTAAAAGAAATTGGATAATTCAAATCAGCTGGATTAAAATAAATCACGTCATTAACCCGGCTGGAAGGCACATAATCAAGCATTTTCTCGGCGTATTCGCCGTGCGGATCAACAATAGCCAATCCCTTGCCGCTCTGAATATCCTGAATAGCCATATTTTCCAATAAAGTCGTTTTGCCCATGCCGGTTTTTCCAACTATATATACATGCTTGCGCCGGTCATTGGGCTTAATGCCGAATTTCCGTCTCTGATTGCGAAAATTTGTTTCAGCAAAAAAATTTATTTCTTCCATAATAATTTACATTGGCAGGCCCGCGGGCGGCCCGCCTTTTTTAGCCTCAACCCTGAACATAGTCGGCGCTTCAACCATGGTGCCTGGAAAATGATAAATGCTGGCCAATTCTTCAGTGTTTAATATAAAAGGCTGGCTTTTGATAAAAAATTTATTTAAAATAGGCAGACGCTCATATAAAAGCGGCCGGAGATATTTTACCACTTTGGATTGAGGCACGAACTGCCTTTTTTGATAAGCAGCCAAAATTTTTCTTTTTCTGGAAAATTCACGCGGTTTTTTAAGCTGAATGCGATAATCAATTTTGGTGGTAACTTTGCTGTTAGGCTTAAATCCATTTTGATCCTGAAGGCTGAACTGCTTATAACAGCCGATAATAGCGCCGGCATTCGGCTTGGCAAAAACATTAGTCGGCGCCAGATACAAAAATCTGATAATCACTTCGTAGCCGATTTTTGCCATTTTATTTTCAATGGCTGTTACCTTGTCTCTTTCATATTGAGTCATCTGCATCATCGGATTTACAGCTTGTTTGTCATCTTTTTTGCTGCTGCCTTCTGATAATTCGCCGGTGGCAAGTTCGCCCAACTTTTCCCTGATGGCCTCGCCCCAGGCAATCGCCTCTTGAGCGATAAAGCTTTGTTTTTTCTCTTTTTTCCGCCCGATTAATTTGTCTCTTAGCTTTTCTGCTGTTTCCTGCCACTTATGATCAATCGGACGGGCCAGTGTCTGAATCCAAATTTTTTCTCCCGGGCCCAGCTTGCTCATCACTTCAGCAACTGAAGCCAAAGGATCAATGCGCTGTTCTTCCACTATAAGATCTTTCTCAAAATAAGGATAAGTCCTGATCGGATAAGCATCCTCTTTAGTCAGCATAAGCTCTGTGCCCCAAAGATCAAAATCTTTTGACGGAATATCTTTTGGCACTGTTTGCGCATAATCATCAACCTGCTTTATCTCTGCTTGGGGATATTGGGCGTAAATCTGGGCTTCAACAAAATTCCTATACATAGCTATTGTTCTTATAAAAAAAATAATCTGGCCGTCCTGGCTAATCATCTCAAAACTAAACCAATCCTGGACTTTGCCTGCGATATTTCTTTCCCACCAATTAGGATTGCCTTGAAAACCATGCAGGCCGGCAAAAAGCAGCTCCATGGCTTTTGGAGTTTTTCTAACTTCTTTAGGCGGTTTTATTTCCAATAAAACCCAGTTTAATTTTCCTATCAATTTCTGGCGGGCGTTAAAAATCCAAACTGCCCTGACAATCACAAAAAGCGCGATTGGCAACAAAACCCACCACAGCGACAATAAAAAATTCGATATTGAAAAAACAAAATTTATCGGATCATCAGGCATAAAAGCATCAAAAACTGACAGCTGTCTGTCAGTTTTTGCTCCTTAATTACGGTTGAGAATTTAAGCGGTATTTGCCGTCCTCGCCGCGAATAAAATATTTGCGGTTCTGTAAATTGATTAAAATAGTATTTTCTTTGACTAAGCGGCTTTTTGCCACTGTGGCCAAAATATCTTCCTTGGCTAAGGGGCCATTATCTTTTATAGCCTGCCAAATCACTTCTTTGACAGTTCCCGGCTTAAAGCCCCATTCTGACAAAGCGTAAGTGCCCCGGCCCACCAGAACAAAACGGCTGTCTTTAATCAGTTCGTTATGAACAGTCTGAGGACAAGCCAAAGCAGAATCAAATTTTGCTTCATTAATTAAATCAGCCACAGCTCTAAAATGCAAAGGCTCTTTTTTTTGCTTAAAAACGATATAAGCCTTATCTTTAACGCCGCGCGGATTAATTTCAGACCAATGGCTCAAGCCAAAATAACCAAAATTATTTTTATTTATTTCTTTGGCAGCGTCTAAGTATGATAAAATTGCTTCTTTTGATAAATTTGAAAACTTGGCAGAAACCGCGGATAAAATATAGTTTGTATCAACCACTTTATTTTCTTTTTCCAGCTTGCCGGCTAAACTGCCGATTAAGCGAACAGCTTTATTCAAAGCGCTGTCAGAACTGATCCAAAAAGGATAAAATTGTTTTGATTCAACAAATCTCTTATAAGGCTGGCCTAAAGTTAAGGCAAAAAAAAGCGCTCCTCTTAAGGGGTGAACTTCTGAAGTTTTAGTTAATTCCGCCAAAAGCCTGTCTTCCCGAACCAGCTGGCCTTGAGTATTAAAATAATTGTCAATAATCTGATAAACCGGACGAAGTGATTTTTGGATTTCCTCTGATTTAAGCAAGCTAAAAGCCGCTTCCTCAATCTGACGAACTCTTTCTCTGGTAATATTATATTTTTGCCCGACAGCTTCAAGAGTTTGATGACGGCCATCCTTAAGACCGTACCTTTGATTCAAAATATCTTGAGTGCGCTTATTGGCAATAGTCTTTGTCGCCTCCAAGACTAATTGATAATGCTTATCTCCGAACAATGACCTTTCCATATTTTTTTTATTAATTATATTTTTTATTTTCTTTGATATTTTTCAAAAACCACAATCAGGCAATTAGCTACTATGGACGAATAGGCGCCGGAGGCAATACCGACAATTAAAACCAAAGCAAAGTATTTAATTGTCTCTCCGCCGAAAAAATATATAGCTAAAAGCGACAGTATGGTAGTCAGAGTAGTGTTGATACAGCGCGTCAAGCTTTGATTTACGCTTTGATTAATAACCGCGGCAAAATTTGTCCAGGAAGACCTTAAAAGATTTTCCCGCGCCCGATCAAAGACTACTATAGTATCATGCACTGAAAAACCTACTATTGTCAAGAGAGCGGCCACAAAAGCCAAGTCAACTTCCACTCTCAAAAAATGGCCCAAAATCGCCAAAAGCCCGACCGCGATAATCAGATCATGGAACAAAGCCAGCACTGTCAAAAAGCCGTATTTCCAGGAAGGCACTGGCCTTGAGATTTTCCTGAAAGCCAGCGCGATATAAATAAAAATAGCGATTAGAGAAAAAATAATAGCCATTACTGCCTTGCCTTTCAGCTCATTTCCCACCACAGAGCCGATAGATTCAAATCTTTTTTCCTCTATCAGGTCCTGTCCCAATTTGCCTAAAATTTCCTGATGGGTTTTTTCGTCAATTTCTTTTAATCTTAGAATCACACCCTTATCTCCAATGGGCTGGACATTAACCTGTTCTAAATTCAATTCTTTTAACTTGTCAATAATCGCCTGATTGTCGGGTCTTTCCTGCAAATAGCTAATTTCCAGCATAGTGCCGCCGGTAAAATCAATGCCGTATTTAAGCCCCCATTTCAAAACACTGAACAAACTGAAAATAATCAGGGCTATAGAAATCAAGATATATAATTTTCGGTTAAAATTAATATGAGTCATAAATTATTACCAAAGCCATTTTATTTTTTCTAATCTGGTATGGATAAATAACCTTAGAAACAACCGGGTTACAAAAATCGCTGAAAACATGCTGACAATAACCCCGATTAAAAGAGTCAGGGCAAAACCCCTGATTGTGCCGACAGTAAAAAGATAAAGAATAATACAGATAATAATAGTGTTTAAATTGCTGTCGCGGATCGCGTTCCATGCCCGGCGAAATCCTTCGTCAACGCTCAAAGAAAAACTTTTTCCAGATTTTAATTCTTCTCTCATCCGCTCAAAAATAAGCACATTAGCGTCTACTGCCATGCCAATAGACAAAATAAAACCGGCAATGCCTGACAAAGTCAGAGTCACCGGAATTAATTTAAAAAGCGCCAAGTTAAAAGCCACATAAAAAAGCAAGGCAATGCCGGCCAGAAGTCCCGGAAAACGATAATAAGCGATCATAAAAATAATTACCGCTAAAAAGCCGATCAGTCCCGCTTTTAAAGACTTTGTCAAAGAAATGCTTCCCAAACTGGCGCCCACTGTTTCCTGGCTGATTAATTTAATAGATACAGGCAAAGCTCCTGCGTTTAAACGCTGGGCCAAAGTTTTAGCTTCTTGAGGAGAAAAATTCCCGGTAATCTGGGCTTTGCCCCCGGAAATTTTTTCCTGGACCGTAGGCGCGCTGATAGCAACGCCGTCCAGATAAATAGCTACCTGCTTTCCAACATTATTGGCAGTAATATCTTCAAAAAGCTTGGCGCCTTCGTCGTTGAACTGAAGATTAACTTGATATTCGTAACTCATGCTGTCTTGGCTGACTTGCGCTTGCTTTAAAAAACGGCCGGTTAAAGAAGTCGGCTTATAATAAGGATCCTGCAGCATTACTGCGATATCTTCTTGTGTCAGCTGCTGGCCGTTTTGCTGTTTTTCAGCAATTGTTTTTTGTTCTGCCAAGATTCTATTGGTTTCTTCTTCTGATTTTTTCTCCCTAAAATCCAAAGTTGGCGTTTGTCCAATCATTTCAATCGCCTGCTTAATATCTCTTACTCCAGCCAGCTCCACAATCAAACGATAGTGGCTTGCGCTTTTATTAATCTGCACCAAAGGCTCTGCCACGCCGAACATATTAACCCGCCTTTCAATCACGTCTCTAACGCCCTGCATTGAAGCGTCGTAATCTTCTGATTTGATATTAGATAAATCCGCCTCATAAACCAGATGCGTACCGCCCTGCAAATCCAAGCCCAGCCTAAAGCTCTTATTAAAATAATGGGGTATGCCCATGCCGGCTTTTGCGTTAATCCAGTCAACTGCGCTATTCCAAGCATTAGGATAATCTAAAAAACCGGCTAATACAGCCAATAAAAAAATAATCAGAATTATCCAATTATTTCTTTTCGCCCCAAGAATTTTTTTCTGAAAAACTCCCATAATAGTTATTTATAGCCTACGCTATATTTTTATTTCCGTCAATTCTTTTTGACGGAGGAAAACCCACCCTATTCCTCCCTTATCAGGGAGGGAATTAAGATCCTCCTCTGGCAATAGAGAGAAAATTAAGTTCCTCCCCTGATAAGGGGAGGTTAGGAGGGGTTTAAATCACTTCCTATGACACTTTTTTATTTCTTTTATCTTCTCTTTTAAGTTTTGAAAAACTCCTTCTATATTAAACATTACATCATAATTTGTGTAGCGAATAACCTTAATTCCGTACGTCTCTAATTTTTCAGATCTTAATATATCATATTCTCTTTGCATTGCATGAGAATCTCCATCAATTTCAATAACTAACATCAATTTAGCACAATAAAAATCAGCGATAAAATTATTCAATGGTTTTTGACGAAGAAATTTATAATTTTCAAATTGTTTGCTTTTTAATATTTTAAACCACATTTTCTTTTCTGCTTGTGTTGGATTCTTTCTATTTTCTCTCGCCACTTCAACTAATTTTCGATTATAAGGGATATAAATTTTTTTCATATCTGTCGAAAAAGCTCCTCTTATTTGATAGAAGAAACCCTCCCTATCCCTCCCTTATCAGGGAGGGAATTAAGTTCCTCCTCTGGCAATAGAGAGAAAATTAAGTTCCTCCCCTGATAAGGGGAGGTTAGGAGGGGTTTTAAAAACTAATACGCAAGCGAGCTGATAAGGCAAATTGGAAAAAATATTGGTCAAGGTCTTCAAGCGAACTTTTGTATAATTTCCCGCCTAAAACCGCGTCGCAAAAAACTTCACGGGCTCTGGCAATTTCTCTTAGCCGCCCCTTTAAACGCTCATCTGCTAAAGTCAAATCAAATAGTTCAAGAGCTTTATCCACGGCATCATCAAATCTTTTCTTATCCTGCTTTTGAAATTTAAGCGCCCGATGCACTTCAGAACCGATATTGCCCATTTGTTCTGCCAAAGAAAGCTGATGCCATTTTCCAGCTGCTAAATTTTTATGATAAGTTTTCATATTTAATCTATAATAAGTTTTTTTACAATTTGCCTAATTTTTTCCTTTATTTCTGGTTCCTTTACGTCGCGAGAACGGTTTCCAAAATAAGGCTTGATATTAATCATAGAATCAAATTCTATCCACTGGCTGTCTTTCTTTTTTGGATAAATATTAACCCCCCAAGTGTCTTTTCGTTTTGCTTTATGCTCTTCTATCAAAACAACTTCTTCATCAGAATGAAGCTCTCCTCCTACTGCCATAATTTCCTGTTTGATATCCACCACTGCTTTAACCAAATCGCCAAATTCTTCTTTGGCTATTTCTATGAGTTTTTCTCTTTTGATTGGTTTTTTTACTATATATATTTTCACAGTTTTTATAAAGTTTTATAATCCTATTTTCTTTTTTGGTATAAGGTCTTAAAATTCCTTGTAAATTGTTCAACAAAAGCCCTATTCTCAAACAGACTCTCAATATCCTGCCTTAAATAAACCAAGTTTATCTTTTTGATCTTTTTGTCTAATGCCTTAAAAACAGCTTCCAAATCAGAAAGACCGGTCAACTCCTTAAGATAGGGCATATTGGGAACAACGGCTTTGCTCAAATACCAAATTAAGTCGTAGTAATCGCGGCCTTTGAAAGTAATTTTATCTCCTTTGCCTTTTTTAAAACTTCTTTTCAAAAGCGCGGCTATTTTACCGGACATTAAAGATGGCAAGTCGTAATTATTGACAAAAAAACTGAAGTTTTTTTGAATAACAGGAGTTTTTTCTGTTTTGAATTTTTTGTTCGAGGTCTTTTCTATCTCCAGCTTAAGATAAAGTTTTTTGCTTTCGCCTGATTTAACCAAATTTAAATTTTCAAGAAGAGGAAATTTCAAATATATTTTCTGACTTTTCCCGCTAATGCTTACTTCCAAATCTTGGTACTTTAATTTTTCTTTAAAGTATTTCAGAAGCTCTTTTTTTAGCTTTTGTTTGTCTATCTTTTTTGAAACATCCAAATCTAAATCCTCGGAAAGCCGATTCAATCCATAGCAAAACCGCAAACAAGAACCGCCAGTAAAAATCAAATCTTGGTAATCAGAAGAATAAATAAATTCCAAAACAACAAGCTGTAAATACTCCTTGAGATAGTTTTTGATCACTTCAGCCCTGATATTTTTCCCTTTTAGTTCTTGGGTTATTCTTTTTAATTCCTGCTCCAGCATATTTTTTGAAATTGATCAAAGAAAAGCCGCATTTTAGAGTTTTGGGCCAGTTTAAGATAAATTTTAAACTCTTTTAAATCTTTTTTAGTTATTTCGTCTGTGTTGAAACGAAGTTCTTCCAATTCTTTTGTTGAAAAATCAATAAAATTGTCTTTTCTAAAATAGATATAATCAAACAAGGCTTTAGCTTTGGTGGCCTGAAAATAGACATTGTTTCTATATTGTTTTTGTTCTAATCCTGTAAAAAGCTCCTTTTTAATATTGCGATACAAAAACGCGCCCAGAAAATTTTCTATATTCCGCGTGGTCTTTAGACTGATGCTGGTAATAACATAAATTGCCTCTGTTAAAATACTATATTTTTGCAGAACATATTCATTAGACAAATAGGAAGGAAAAACCAGCTTTGAGGCAATGAATTCTGCATAACCGGCTTTATCATCTTCGGACAGCAGATATTTTTCAGTCACATAAAGGCCGTTCTTAAGTTTTTTAATCAGACCTTTTTTAAGCCAATTCTGAATATTTTTGTCAAAAGAAAAATCACTGTTATTTTGAAACAGTCTTAAATTCTTTTTACTGAAATAAGGCAGGGTATTTAATTGTTCTAAAATCTTCTGCTGCATAGATTATTCTGAAAATAGGTACTTTTAATACCTATTTCCAGAATATCACAATTTAGCCTTAAGTCAAGTTTTTAAAAACATTACTTCCCATGACACCTTTTATATTTTTTGCCCGAACCGCAAGGACAGGGGTCGTTGCGGCCGAGTTTTTTTCCAGCTTGTATTCCACGGGATTGCTTCGTTCCGACTTTGTCGGAACTCGCAATGACAGATATATCTTGAGCAGCGGGCTGGACAGACAGACTTACTTTATAAATCATGCCTACCACATTGGACTGGATTGCTTCTAACAGCCGGTTAAACATTCTAAAACCCTCGTTTTTGTATTCTATTAAAGGGTCTTTTTGACCATAAGCGCGCAGACGGACCGAGTCGCGCAAATGCTCCATATTATCCAGATGATCCATCCAAAAAGTATCCAAGGTGCGCAATATGACAAATTTTTCCACTTGCCGCATATTAATCTGGTCGTTTGCCGCGTCTATTTCTTTTTCTTTTTGCTGATAAACTTCTTTTGCCCTGACTATAATAAAATCCTCTATGGCTTGGGGATTTTGAAATTCCTTTAATTTATCTTCAGAAATTTCAAGATTAAATAGCGCTTTAGAAACTTCTGATATTTCTTTAAAATTCCATTGTTCAGCATGCTGTTCTTGGGTATGAAATTTAACAATCTTTTTAATTTCCTCTTCAATCATCTTTAAAATCTGGTCTTTGTTATTTTCTGAATTTAAAACTTCTTTTCTCCTTTTATAAATTATTTCTCTTTGCTTATTCATCACATCATCATATTCCAAAACATGTTTTCTTAAATCAAAATTAAAGCCCTCTATTTTGGCCTGGGCTGATTCTATGGCCTTGGAAACAATGCCATGGGCGATGGGCTGGTCATCCGGCACCTGAAAACGATCCATCATGCCCTTTATTTTATCTCCGCCGAAAATTCTCATCAGATCATCTTCCAAAGAAGCAAAAAACTGCGAAGAGCCGGGGTCGCCTTGGCGGCCAGCTCTGCCTCGCAGCTGATTATCAATACGACGCGCTTCATGGCGTTCTGTGCCGATAATATGAAGTCCGCCTGATGCTACTACATCATCGTGTTCTTTTTGCCAGTCCTGATCGTTTTTTTCTTGCTGTTGCCTTCCGCCTAAAATTATATCAACGCCCCTGCCTGCCATATTAGTGGCCACAGTGACTGCCCCTTTTCTGCCAGCCTGGGCAATAATTTGGGCTTCTCTTTCGTGGTTTTTGGCATTTAAAAGCTCGTGTTCAATTCCTTCTTTTTTCAGCATCGCAGAAAGCAGTTCGTTTTTTTCTATGGAAATTGTGCCGACCAGCACTGGCTGTGCTTTTTGATGCCTTGTTTTTATTTCTTCTATAACAGCTTTAAATTTTCCCGCTTCTGTTTTATAAATACTGTCAGCCAGATCTTGCCTGATCATCGGCTTGTTAGTAGGAATAACTACGGCGTCTATGTTATAGACTTTGTGAAATTCTTCAGCTGAAGTTACAGCTGTGCCAGTCATGCCAGCCAGCTTTTTATACATCCTAAAATAATTTTGAAAAGTGATAGTGGCCAAAGTCCGGCTCTCCTGCTGGACATGCACTTTTTCTTTTGCTTCCAAGGCCTGATGCAAGCCGCCGGAATACCTACGGCCGGGCATTAAACGTCCGGTAAAATCATCCACAATTATCACTTCGTTATTTTTAACCACATAATCGCGATCGCGCTTGAATAAAACCTGGGCACGCAAAGCCTGCTCCAGATGATGAACATAGCGAATGCCGCCTTCCTGATAAATATTGCCCAAACCCAGAATCTTTTCTACTTTTAAAATGCCCTCTTCTGTCAAAGTAGCAGCCCGCATCTTTTCATCAATATTATAATCAGTATTTTCTTTTAATTGCGGCACAATTAAAGAAAACTGATCATACATTTTTGTTGATTCAGCGTCAGGAGCTGAAATGATCAAAGGCGTACGCGCCTCATCGATTAAAATGCTGTCCACTTCGTCAACAATGACATAATGCAAATCGCGCTGGACCATCTGCTGCAAATCCGGCGCCATATTATCACGCAGATAATCAAAACCGAATTCATTGTTAGTGCCGTAAGTAATATCAGCTGCATATGCCTCTTGCCGCGACACTTCTTTTAAATTTTCCGCTTCTACTGTTATTTCATCTTTGTCAATTTTCTTGGGCTCATATAAAAAAGATTTTTCATGTTCAATAGAAGAACAAGACAACCCCAGTAAATTATAAATCGGCCCCATCCAATTAGCGTCTCTTTTAGCCAAATAATCATTGACTGTTACCACATGCGCGCCCTTGCCTTCCAAAGCATTTAAATATATCGCCAATGTAGCAGACAAAGTTTTTCCCTCGCCTGTTTTCATTTCAGTGATTTTGCCCTGATGAAGCACTATGCCGCCCACAAGCTGGCTGTCAAAATGCCGCTGGCCCAAAGTTCTTTTTGAAGCTTCGCGCACTAAAGCAAAAGCCTCGGGCAATAAATCATCTAAAGCAGAACCATTTTTTAATCTGGCTTTAAATTCCTGCGTTTTGGCTTTTAAATCATCTAAAGAAAAAGACTCGAATTTGGATTCGAGTTGATTTATCTTTTCCACTACAGGCCCTAACTTGCTTAATTCTTTTTCATTAGGATCCCCTAAAAATTTATTTAAGATACTCATAAACAAAAAACAGCTTTAGAGCTGTTTTATATTCTACAACAATTTTAAAATAAAAACAATCCCGATAAATCGGGATTGTTTTTCAGAAACAGAAATTTATCTCTTTCTCTTCTTTGCGGCTTTTTTTGCTTTTTTTTTCTTAGCCATATTTTTTATCTCCTTTTGGCGATATTAATTTCTGAACAAATATCGACCCTCCCAAGCTGGGCGTAATTTTTTTAAATTACGTATTGCAATAGAGCTTGTAATATTTGTTCTTTTATTGAAAAAATTTGCAAATAATTTTTTCCTGTTTCTATTATAACACTTTGTCAATAATTTATCTTGTGGATAACTTTTATTACAGCTAATGCTTCTTCCGATAAGTTACGGTTGTTCTTCTTACAGCTTGAAAGATATTGATATGTTTTTTCTTGGGTACGACTTCATATAAAATTCTAAAATCGCCGACTCTTTTTCTCCAAACATTTTCTTCTCCTTTGATCTTCATTATGTTGCCGTAATAAGGACCGTCTTTTAACTCTTCTAAAATCAATAAAAGACGCTCAGCGTCCTTTTTCGAAATTCTTTTGATTTCTTTTAAGACTCTTTTAACAACATTAACATCCCAATTCATGTTTTAATTGCTTAAGATTTAAATAATCACCCTTTTTAATCTGAACTCTGCCATTTCTAATAGCTTTTTTTTCAGATATTGTTGCCTCCACTAATTTAAAGGTTTTTTTCAAATCTAAAAACTCCTCGTATTCTGACCGCGGGATAATCACAAGACTTTCCTCTTTTAAAAGCTCGCTTGGTATTGTTAAAGCTTTAATCATGTTTTTATTCTAATGTAGAAATAATCTCAAGTCAACAGAGCTATTACGGGACAAAAACTGCGGCCGATATTACTGTGGTCCAAAGACCGTCTTTGTTGCCCTGTGCTGACTGGACAAACTTGGTAGTTTTAATAATTTTTCCTGAAGTTTTATAAACCTGTTCTCTTTCCTGCCAAGCAGTATTGGAATCAAACTCAATGCCCAAAGTGGTGGCTAACATAGTGGCAGCCAAATCTTCGGCATATTCGCCGGCTTTTTCATCAGTTTCGCCGCAAGCATGATGTTCGGACAGATAACCATAGGTTTCAGAGTCAGCTGGCACAGCCAATCCGATAGCAGCGGAAATTAACCTGTTGGGCTCGTTGGTCTCGTTTCTGGCCATCACGCAAAATGTTATCTGGCCAGGGCTTAAAGCGTTTATACCATCGTCTTTAGATACTTGTTTGCATTTGGGCGGAAAAATACTTGAAACATAAACTAAATTGCATTTTTCAATGCCTGCTTTGCGCAAAGCCAGCTCAAAGCTGGCTAAACGATCTTTGTGAACGCCTGCGCCTTTGGTGAAAAATACCCGCTGGGGGACAAAATTGTTCATATTATGTTTTCACTCTTGCTTTTGGCCTTAGCCGGGCTAACGGCGATAAAGCTCGAGCCTTTTTGAAACTTCTGCCTTTGCGGCGATTAATTGTTAATTGTTTTTCTTTGTTTTTTTTAATTTCTTGCTGAAGCTCGTCCTTGATCTGATCAATAGCGGCAAAAACATCTTGAGCTTCTGCCTGGGCCCTGAAAAACTGCCCGGGCAGAGAAATATTAGCTTCGGCGTAAAAAATGTCTCCGCTGCGATGATGCTGGCTGGGCTTGCCGACTTCCACTTGCGCTTCAATTGTTTCTTTGTCATCAATGCCAAAAATTTTATCCAAGCCGCCGATTTTTTCTTCTATGTATTTTTCAATACTGGGCGACAGTTTAATAGCTAAAGCCTTAATATTTATTCTCATATTTTTAGTTTAAATAATTTTTAAAAAAAATACAACTGTGCAAAACTTTTTAAAAACCAAGATACTGAATTTCTTCTTTTATGTCAATGTTGAATTGGGCTTTCACTTCTTTTTTTGCCAGATTTATTAATTTTTTTACATCTATTGCTTTTGCCTTGCCTAAATTGACAATAAAATTTGCGTGCTTTTGAGAAATCTGGGCTTGGCCGATTTTTCTTCCTTTTAATCCGCATTGGTCTATAAGATAACCAGCTGGTTTTTTATTCGGGTTTTTAAAAATACAGCCGGCTGAAGGATAATTAAGAGGTTGAGTAGCTTTTTTCTGCTGTAGATATTTTTTTATTTTTTCTTTTATTGCTTTTTGGCTGGCTTTTTTTAATTTTAGCTTAATTGATAAAATAATCTGCTTATTTTTTTTAAAAACACTGTCGCGATAAGAAAACTTTAGATCGTGTAGCTTGTTGTTTAATATTTTTACTTCCTGGACTAATTCAGCCATAGAATGGCCGAAGGCGCCGGCATTGCCGTAAATCGCGCCGCCCGCAGTTCCGGGAATGCCTGCCAGCCATTCAAGTCCGGATAAATTATTTTTTAAACAAAAATTTAATAATGCGCTTAATTTTACTCCTGCATCGGCTTTTATTATATTATAATTTTTTATTATCCTGCTGGCTGTTATTTTAATAACAACGCCGTTAAAGCCCTTATCGCTGACTAGAATATTTGAGCCGCTGCCTAAAATAAAATAAGGCAGTTTTTTGCTTTTGGCAAATTTGACTGCCTTGATAATTTCTTCTCTATTTTTTGCTTCAAGAAAATATTTAGCCAATCCGCCAATTCTAAAAGTCGTATATTTGGCTAAAAAAATATTTTTATTGATTTTCATTTGCTTATGTCCTCAAATCAGAACCAGTTTTGTAAAAATCCCTTTCAAAAGAATTGACGATAAAAATCATATCCCATTTGCGGCTGCCGGCTTCAAACTGCTGGGCTGTCATATTGAGCCATCTTTTAATGCCGCTGGAGCTTACTTCAAAAACACGCTTGTCATTTAATTGCCTGATCAGCCAGACTTCCTGATATTTGCTTAATACAGCTGGATCTACTTCAATAATGTTTAACCATTTTAAATGCCCGTATGAATTAAAAATTTCCGCTGTTTGAATCCAGCGCTTATAAGGCCCTTTGATCACATAAACTTTTTTATCGCCTTTGGCTCTTAATAAACTGCCGTCAGGATATGACTGCGGACTTGTGTTTGAAGCTGTATAAGTATAGCCATTGATAGAAGCGGTTTTTCCGCTTGATGGCATAGTAACAGTTATTACAACAGCGCCGGCAGAATGGGCTGGAGTAATAACTTCTAAAATATTGTCAGCCAAAACCCTGACAACCTGCGCTGTTTTGTCTCCGAATTTTACAATAGCTTGAGCGTTAAAGCCAACCCCTGAAATCATAACCCTTTCATTGCCCAAAATACTGCCCTGGCTGGGAGAAAGGCTGGTTATCTGAAGATTTGCATTTTCAACACTATAAGCTGTAAAAGAAAAAGCTCTGGCTGGTTCAGTATTTGTAAAATGGTCTTTTTTATATTGGTTAAAAGGGGCGATTATCAAAGATTTGGCCAAGCTGATGAAATTAGGGACATAAAGCTCGCCTTTTTGGCTGCTTAAGGCCATAAAACCGATTGAGGTCTGGTTATTTTTGTCTGTAATAATATATGGCACCTGGTAATCGCCGGCTTCCTGGCTGCCTATAAATTCTAATTTTAAAGTGTCCTTTGCCAAATCAGAACTTTCTGTAGCGCGAAACCGATACCAAACCGGCGCCCAATCCACAACAGCGCTGCTGCGCGAAATAACAAGATTAGGAAATCCGCTATAGCTGGCAGTGGGATCAACATGCAGACGCTGATAAGTCAGATTATTATTAAAGTAACAATATTTTTTTTCCGCGCCTATCTGGCAGTTATTTAAATAATTAGCAATCACCCAATCTGCGAATATTTCTGAAAATGTTTTTGATTGGTTGATAGATCTTAAGGCCTGATTAATGCTTTCAATGCCGATTTTGTCATTTAATGTCATCCGATTCAAAACTTCTTGCCCGTAATGGTCAACCAGATAATGGATAAACAAACTGACAGCTCCATAATCTGCTAATTTATTTTTCCATTCAGTCAACGAATCAGACGGATTGTCAAGCAAAAGATCCACTCTTTGCGATAAATTGCTGTTCAAATATTCATCGTCATAGCCGCAAAGAGTCGGAGCGTATTCAGACCGGGCCTCGTTCAGCCAGACATCTTCCTCTAAATTATATAATTTTGTTTTCTGGTAAAAAGTGATCAGATGCTGAAACTCATGGGCTAAAAACGCCTTGGCTCTGGGCTCTTTGGCGAATAAAGCATTAAGATAAAACATTTCCCTTTCATTGGAAATCGCTGACTGCGATTTTGAATACTCGTCAGCGGTGTTGATGTAGCCGCCAGCATCGTTTATCAACTGAAGAATAAGAACTGTGATTTTCGGATCATTATCAATGCCCGGCGTCCATTCAGACCCAAAAACAGACCTTTCCTTGGGATAAATATTTGTGTCAAATTCATTGGCTAAATTCTGCAAAGCCGCTATGAAGCTGTCTTTATCTATACTGCTTAATTTATTCCAATAATCATCGTCAACATACAGATTAATAAACTGGCCGACTACTTTTAAAGTCGCTGTTGTTTGAGTCCGAGCCAAAGCATCATAGCCAGCGTCAATATTAAAAACCGCCTGCTGGCCTAAGCTGGCTGCTTGTGCATTTCCAAAACAAACAAAAATACCTCCTATAATAATTAAAAAAATAATAAATCTTTTCATCTTTTCTAATATAACATATTTAGTTCCTGAAAACAATTAGATTATTTTTTTCTTCTCTAAATATTTTATTATTTTCTTAAATGATTCTTCTATGGTTTCCTGGTCAGTTCTTAATTCTATTTCGGGCTCTTTTGGCTCTTCATAAGAATCTGAAATACCTGTGAAATTGACGATTTCCCCTTTCCTTGCTTTATAATACAAACCTTTAGTATCTCTTCTTTCGCAAACTTCAAGCGGCGCATTGACAAATATCTCGATAAAATTACTAACTTGTTTTCTAATTTTTTCTCTTTGTCTGCGGTATGGAGAAATAAAGCTAGCCAAAACAATTATTCCATGTTCGGCCAAAAGCCCTGCGACAAAAACAACGCGCTCTATATTTTTATTACGATCTTGTTTTGTATAACCTAAATCTTTTGATAAAGCCTGCCTCATAATATCTCCGTCCAATCTCTGGCAAGGAATGTTTTTTTTATTTAAATATTTATATAGTTCATCAGCAATAGCGCTTTTTCCTGAACCTGACAGGCCCGTAAACCACAAGACCGCGCCTTTTCTTTTAATTGCTTTTGTGCTTTTAGCCGTCTTAGCTGCTTTATGCAAAATAATACCAGCACCGACTGTATTATTAGTCAACTCATCAATAATGATAAAACTGCCCGTATTTCTATTATTGCTGTATAAATCAAATGTAATCGGCTGATGAGTTCTTATATAAATCCGGCCAATATCATTTAATTCTAAAGTTTCTGCTGGCTGTCGATGAAGATCGCTGATATTTATCCGGTATCGTACTTTTTCAATATAGCATTTAGTTGTTTTTGTCGTGTGCTTAATAAAATAAGCTTTCTTTTCTTCGAGTGGCTGGTTATCAAACCAGCAAACCATAGCTTCAATAGCATCGCTAACTTCTGATAAATTATTCTTTCTTACGATCATGTCACCACGGCTAATGTCTAATTGGTTAGTTAAAGTTAAAACAACGGACTGCGGATTAAAGGCATAATTTTTTTCAGTTCCGTCAACAAAAATAGATTTGACTTTTGAGCTTTGGTATGAAGGAAGAACGGTTATCTCTTCACCTCTTTTAATAATGCCGCTTTCTATTGTGCCAGCATAACCTCTAAAATCCTGATTTGGTCTTAAGACTAATTGAACTGGAAAACGAAAATCAATTAAATTTCTATCGCTGGCAATCTCTAAATTCTCTAAATAGCTTAAAAGTGTCGGACCGTTATACCAATCTATATGATTTTTTCTTTTAACTATCATATCGCCTTTTAAGGCTGAAACAGGGATAAACTGTAAATCATGAATATTTAACTTTGCCGCAAAATCTGTAAAATCGTTTTTTATTCTTTCAAATACTTTTTGGCTATATTCAACCAAATCCATTTTATTAATAACTAATGCAATATGAGGTATACCCAAAAGACTGGCAATAAATAAGTGCCTTTTTGACTGAATTAACATTCCTTTCCTAGCGTCAGCTAATAGCAAAGCTAAATTAGCACTTGAGGCGCCGGTCACCATATTGCGAGTATACTGCTCATGGCCCGGTACATCAGCAATAATAAATCGTCTTTTAGCAGTAGAGAAATAACGATAAGCAACATCAATGGTAATGCCCTGTTCTCTTTCAGCTTCAAGGCCATCCAAAAGCAAAGAATAATCAATCTCATCACTGCCTCGCCTTTGGCTTGTCTTTTTAACGGCTAATAGCTGATCTTCATATATACAGTTACAATCATGTAATAATCTGCCAATTAAAGTAGATTTGCCGTCATCAACACTGCCAGCAGTAACCAAATGTACTAATTCCATATGAGAATTTAAAATTTGATTTGGCATAAAAATATTAAAAATATCCCTCTTTTTTCTTTTTTTCCATAGCACTGTCAGAGGTTGAATCAATTGCTCTATTTTCCCGTTCTGACTTTTTTACCGTTAAAACTTCTTTTATTATTTGGTCGACTGTTATAGCAGACGAAGGAACAGCGCCGGTTGATGGTGAGCATCCCAAAGTCCGATAACGACATATCATTTCAATAACTTTTTCCTCTTTTTTAGGCCGGACAAATTCATCTAATCGCAAAAAAACACCGTTTCTTTTTATAACCTTCCTTTTCTTAGCAAAATAAAGAGGGACTACTTTTATTCTTTCTTCTTTTATATATTGCCAGATATCAACTTCGGTCCAATTAGATAAAGGAAAAACCCTCATAGATTCTTCGAGTTTAATCCGACAATTGTAACTATGCCACAATTCAGGCCTCTGATTTTTAGGATCCCAGACGCCTAATTCATTTCTATGGGAAAAAATTCTTTCTTTAGCTCGAGATTTTTCTTCCTCACGTCTTGCTCCCCCAATAGCCACATCAAAATTGTATTTTTTAATTGCCTCAAGTAAAGGTTTGGTTTTTTTATAATAAATATAATTGTCAGTATGGGCGTCTTCAGGACCAAAAGCCTTAGCTTGAGCCTCTTCGTTTTTATAAACAATTAAATTAAGCCCTATTTTTTTTACTAAGGCATCGCGAAATTCAATCATTTCCTTAAACTTATAGCCCGTATCTATATGCAACAAAGGAAAAGGAATCTTTCCCGGATAAAAAGCTTTTTGAGCCAGCCTTAAAGAAACTGAAGAATCTTTGCCAATAGAATAAAGCATAACTGGGTTTTTAAATTCAGCCACTGCCTCTCTAAAAATATAGATACTTTCAGCTTCCAGCTGCTTTAAATAACTTAAATTATATTTTTCCATATATTATATCGTGTCTTGATAATATGGATAAGATTAATATTTGTAAAGTCTTTAGAATTTAAAAAAACCAAATAAAAAGCCCGATTAATCAAAAGCCCGCTTAAATAGGGCTTTTTTATATTACAGCCTGTAGACCCCATTGACGCCTTATCTTTCTTTCTATTAAACCGAAAATATATTGGTCAAAAATCACACCGATAATAATGATCATCAGCATCACAGCCATTACCTGCGACATATCATTTAATTCTCGGCCAAACATCAAAAGCTGTCCCAAACCCGCAGTAATAAAAAGCATTTCGCCAGACATAAGCGACCGCCAGGCAAAAGACCAGCCTTGCTTAATGCCGGTAATATAACTGGGCATAATAGCCGGTAAAATTATATATTTATATAAATCAAATTTTTTAGCGCCTAAAATTTTGCCCATATCCAGATAAGCTGGCGGAATATTTTTTACTGCTGCCTCCACTGAAATAGTAATGCTTAAAATAGCGCCCATAATAACTACAAAAATAATAGCGCTTTCATTCAATCCAAACCAAAGCAAAGCTAAAGGCAGCCAGCAAATACTAGGCAAAGTTTGCAAGCCTAAAAGTAAAAAACCAACCGTATCATAAAGTAATTTAACTTTAGCTATTAGAAATCCTATGATAGTGCCAACAATTAAGGAAAATCCAAAGCCAATAAAAATTCTTTTCATACTAACTAAAATTCCAACAATAAAAGTTTTATTTGAAAATCCCTTAAATAAAGTCTTGGCTACCTCAAAAGGCGAAGGAAAAAGCCAGTTTGGCCAAAAACGCAGTCTATAGATAATCCACCAAAAAAAAATCAGGCCTGCCAAAAAAATAGATATTTTTAAAAATTGATTAAGCTTTTTCCTCATAAAACTGCATCGCTTTTACAACTTTATCTATTTCTATTTTTAATTCTGCCATGATTGCATTGCTGATTTTTATTACCTCAATATTTCCCAAATCTCTAGGTCTGGCTAGAGTTACATTAAATTCTTTTTTTATCGTCCCGGGCGCAGCAGTAAAAACTGCCACTCTTTCGCCTAAAACAACGGCTTCTCTGACATTATGAGTGACAAAGATAATAGTTTTTTTGGTAATTTGCCAAATTTCCTGCAATTCTTTGTATAAGATTTCACGAGTTTGGGCGTCTAACGCGGCAAAAGGTTCATCCATTAAAAGAATATCGGGTTCTAGTATCAGAGTTCTGGCCAGAGCCACCCGCTGTTTCATGCCGCCTGATAATTGATGTGGGTATGCCTGTTCAAAAGACTTTAAATGAACCATTTTTAAATAATAGTCAATCTTTTTTTTAATCTCTTGTTTCGGCCTTTTTAACAATTTTAAGCCAAAAGCGATATTATCTTTAACTTTAAGCCAAGGGAATAGGGTCGGCTCTTGAAACATAAAGCCTAATTTGCCATTTGCTAAAATATTGCCATTAGTTGGTTTATTTAAACCTGAAATTAAATTTAATAAAGTAGATTTGCCGCAACCTGAAGGTCCGACCAAACATAAAAAATCTCCTGAAGAGATTTGAAGATTCACTTGAGCTAAAGCATCCACATAACCGTTTTCATTATAAAATCTTTTACTAATATTGTTTATTTGTAATCTCATTTAAAATAGATAAATCATAAAGTCCTGATAAATCTAGTTTGGCCTCACCCAAAAAACCTTGGTCATATGCCCAATCAGAAAAAGTAAAGACCGAACTTTTAACTGGATCAACATCAATATCAAGCATCGTCCAGGCTTCTTTTAATACCTGGTCAGATAATTTTTTAGTGGTTAATTTTTCAATTTCTGTATTTAAAATATTTTGAGCTTGATCTGGATTAGTCTTAATCCAATCCGTAATTTCTACATGTGCCTCAAGCCATTTCTTGACTAAATCAGGATGCTCATTTAAAAATTTAGTGCTGACGATAATATTAGCTGTGCAGAATTTTTTATCAGGCCATAAATTACGTTCATCTATAATCCTGATTCCTTGAGCCTCTTTAACTAAACGTGAAGCCCATGGCTCAGGAGCCCAAGCACCATCAATTTCTTTTTGGCTAAACATGGTCATCTGGTCGGCATTGGCAATCGGAACTATCTCTGTTTTGTCAGTTAAATTATTTTCTTTTATAAAATGCCTAAGCGATACATCTTGGGTATTGCCTTGCTGAGGTGAGGCAATCTTTTTATTTATTAAAGCCTTAGCGCCGTCTTTTTCATATTGCAGGGCAAGAGATGGCTGAACAACTAAAGAAGCGCCTCCAGAGGTAGAGCCAGATATAATTTTTAAGGCCTCTGTATTTGATTTAATATAACCATTTATCGTCGGACTGGGACCGATGTAGCCAAGATCAATAGCGCCCGCAAATAAGGCTTCAATTTCTGACGGACCAGCATTAAAGGTAGTAGATTCAATTGTGATATTTTCTCCCAAGACTTCTTGAAATTTGTTATTAGCCATTCCTATTAATGCTTGTGAATGAGTGATATTTGGAAAATAACCAACTTTAATTATTTGTTCTTTCGCTGTTTGGTTTTTGGAAGCAAAAGTAAAATAAATTCCGATTATGATAACAGTAATTGATATTATAATAATTAATTTTTTACGCATATTTTTATTAATTATACTAAATCTGATAATTTTAAATTTTCTAATTTTTTAGCAATATAATTTCTGATTTCCTTAAAAACAACCATAATCTTATGTTCTTGCTCTAGGGGCGTATGTGAAAAAAAATATTTACTGACTGATTCTATAGGCGCTAAAGCACCGTCCATTAACCTGATAATTTCAGCAACGCTTATTTTTGAGGCAGGTATAGCCAGCTTATATCCGCCTTTTGAACCTCTTTTCGCCTTTAAATAACGGCTTTGCTTTAAAACAAGCAGTAAATGCTCTAAGTATTTTTTTGGAATATTATATTTAGTAGCAATTTCTTCAATTTTAATATAAGCATTGCTACTATGACGAGCTATATAAATTAAAGCTAAAATAGAATATTCACTTTTTGTTGTCAGCTTCATATCTTTTATATATTGTCTATAGACATAGTAATAAATATCATCTGCCTTGTCAAGCCCTTATTATTAAATTGCCCCGCCTTGAATTGAGACGGGGCTGTAAATCTACTATAATTGATTGGATCATTCTAATTTGTAATACTCTCGCCAGTTGTATAGGCATCTCTATCTATTGCGTTAATGATATAAATAGCATCCCAATCATAACCTTTTGCTTCAAATTGAGCAGGCGTCATATCCACCCACTGTTTTATGCCTGTATCGCCATTAGGAATTAATTTATAAACTTTCGGGTCGTCAAAATTCAAAGAAAGCTCTGAACCCCTGACTAAATCAGAAGTTGTATATGAATCTAATGTCGCCTGGTCTACTTTCTTTATCTTTGACCAGCTTAAATGCCCATAGCTTTCAAAGACATGGGGCGACAGAACTAATCTTTTATACTTGCTGGTGCCGACTATTTTGGCAATAT